>Ga0307479_10005410_pt1 | contig 11693 bp, 12 predicted proteins | sample atmos_gasesECM4C_FD_203743 | JGI IMG/M metagenome (GOLD analysis project Ga0307479, IMG submission 203743) | Hardwood forest soil microbial communities from Morgan-Monroe State Forest, Indiana, United States - atmos_gasesECM4C_515 | ecosystem: Environmental > Terrestrial > Soil > Temperate... | reverse complement strand
CCGATCTTCCCGTAAAGGCCAAGGCGGTCGAATACGTGAGGATCTGCTCCCTGTACGGTGCCGGGTTCTTCTACATCCCTGGCACTGACACCTGCATCAAGCTGGGTGGTTATCTGCGCGTTGACACCACGTTCAACGGCGGCATCTACGACCAGCCGGCCTGGTCCGGCGATCTGGGTCAAGGCAACCGGTTCGTCGACATGATCAACAGCCGTTCCCGTCTGGCGCTGACTGTTGATACCCGCACCGCCACTGAATATGGCGTCGTCCGTACCTTCGGTCAGGCCGACTTCCAGTTCAACAACTTCGGCAGCCAGAGCGGCTCAACACTCGGTTCGGTCGCTACCGGACCCGCAGCGACTGTCAGCCAACTCTCCGGCATCAGCGGCTCTTTCCTCGATGGTCCTGGCGGCGGCTATGTCGCGGTTGAAATGGCGTTCATCCAGTTCGCCGGTTTCACCTTCGGTAAGTCGGCGTCCGCCTATGCCACGCCTTGGCATGGGTATCCAGGCAACAACACCTCGTTCCTGATCGGCGGCCACGATACGGTCACCGGCGTCAACAACATCCAGTACACCGCGCAGTTCGGCAACGGCGTGTCGGGCACCATCGGCCTCGATGATCCGACCGTGTTCAACCGCACCGCGCTGTACAACCTGTCCACGGGTATTGGTGCCAGCGGCTTCGGCACCACCTCTTATGGCGGTTTCGTCGCGCCGGACCTTGTCGCCAACGTTCGTATCGACCAGGCTTGGGGTCTGTTCCAGTTGTCGGGAGCGTTGCATGACGTGAATGCCACGTACAACACGCTCGGCGCCGGCAACGTACCCACGGCCGCTTCGGTCCTGTCGGGTCACCCCGAATCGAAGCTTGGCGGTTCGGTGATGGGTGCGTTGCAGATCAAGAACATCCCGACCGGCGCCGGCGACGACATCAAGTTCGATGCGAGCTGGTCCAAGGGTGACACCAAGAACGTGATCGCCACCTCGGCGGCGTCACCGTCCTTCGCGATGCTGGGCGGTGTCCCAGGTCAATTCGGACCCAACAATACCTATGGGTTCGGTGCGACCACGGATGGTGTCTTCCTGCCGGTTGCTAATGGCGGCGATGGCTCGATCCATCTGACGGAAGCCTTCGGCGTCCGCGGTGCGTTCAACCACAACTGGGATCCCTACTGGTCGACCAGCTTGTTCGGTGGTGCGGGTTGGGTGCGCTATGACGGGACCGCGAAGGCCGAATATTGCGCGGCTTTCGGTCTCACTCATCCCGGCCTTGGCGTGAGCTACACCTGCAACCCGAACTACAGCGTGGGTCAGATCGGTGTTGTCACTCGCTGGACTCCGGTCAAGAACCTGACGTTCTCGGGTGAAGTGCAGTACATGATGCTTCACCAGAACTTCTCGGGCACCTCGGTCTTCTCGCCCGGTTCTCCGCAGCCGGTCCAGCCCTGGACGTTCCACGACCAGAGCACGCTGTCCCTCAACGTTCGCGTTCAGCGCAACTTCTGATCCCGATCGTCTGACGATTATCTGACAGAGCCCCCGGCAGGAAACTGCCGGGGGTTTTGCTTTAGAGGAAGCCCGAAATCCGGATTTTCAAGTGGAACAGCTTTGAGCGGACTATGAGCTGCGTGCAGCTCGCCATGTCGCCTCCAAGGCCACGTTGAACACCATCGTCAGCTTTCGCAGGCGTCCGCTGACATCCGATCCGTATTCCTACTTCCAGAGTGAATGGAAGTAGCTCTTGGTGTCTAGTGGGCCAGGGCTTGGGCTTCCGCCAGGTTGTCTAATGACAACCCCAAAATCGCGCAGGACACGAGCTTTTTTTGTAAATGAGGGGGTGGGGCAGACACGCCTTTTCGCTCGCTGCAGAGGGGCCTCAGGGCGCCCGTGTCCCCACGAACACCCATGCTGGCTCATTCGCGCCGAACAGGACACATGGTGTCCAACGTCTCCAGCAGCCGAAACGGAGCCTGGTTGACATGGGACTTGTGAGTGGGCCCTTGGCCATCAGGAACACCATCGGCTACGCGTGTGGTCGAAGCCGAGCGGCGAAGCTCCCCGCCTCCGCTCCCATGTAGAGAGACGCAGAGAAGGCGGGCGGATCGCGCCCCCGCCCTTACGCGATCTTGCGCTCCAGCGGCCACCAATGACGGATCATGACCTGGCGCGCTGACTCGCTTCGGAGGACAAGTCCTTCTTCAGCGCGAGGCAGGATGGCAGGCCCCGGCGGATCGCACCTCTCTGACTGTCTCCCAATCCCACAGCCCGCGGCCTTCCCAAACTCGGCAAACGGCTAAGCGCATGGCTTGGCTCAGGTCCCCGCCCAATCGGGGCCCGCCGGTTCGCGCCGGCGGGTTCTTCTTGCGCTCCACCCTCCGGGGGACCTAGGCTCGGGTGATTGGCGAAAAAGGGAGAGCGCGCGTGGCGACGGGTGTTGTGAAGTGGTTTAACGCCACTAAGGGCTATGGATTTATTCAACCCGATAAGGGCGGCAAAGACGTTTTTGTGCACATCTCGGCCGTGGAAAGAGCCGGTCTGAGCACCCTCAATGAGGGCGCCAAGGTGAGCTACGAAGAGACGGAAAATCGCGGCAAAACATCGGCGGAAAATCTGAGGGTCGGCTAAGACCGCCGTCCTTGGCACGAGCTCGTTTTGCCGCCGGTTTCCCGGACTCATGGCCCCGCGGGCTCGCCAGACTAGCAAGGGCTATCCGTCGAAAGGCTCAATCGTGGAGCTTAGGCGGGGCTAGCACGCGGTTGATGGTGAACAAGATGATGCCGACCAGCACCAGGGTCAGCGCGACTGCGATTGCGATGTAGCTAAGCATATAGGCCCCTGTCTGACCGATCGATTCAATGGCCGGACTGTGCCGCAAGTATGAACGGACTATGCCAAGACTGGGGCGGCCGAAGATCGGGATTTGACTGGTGCTTTCGCGCACCTTCCAGCCGGAACCCGCATCAGCGGGCTCCTCTCCTCCCTGGGCTCGGCGCACGGCTATTCCCGGCAGTCGTCGCCGGCGATCCTCGCGGCGAGACGGCAGGTAAGTACCTGCCCTTAGTTCTTCGCTCCCATGTAGCGGTAACAGATGAAGCCAAAGCCCGCAGCCTAGAGCGGTATTCTTGAGCCGAGTCCGGGAAAGGGCTTTTGCCAAGAAGCGCCCATTGGGCGACCGCGCGAAACCATCTCCTCCTCTATATGGAGACACATGGAGAAATATGGAGACACATAGAGAAAGGCGCGGATCGCGCTCCGCCCTCACGCGATCTTGCGCTCCAGCGGCCGCCAATGACGGATCATGGCCTGGCGCGTGGGCGCGCTTCGCAGGACAAGCCCATCGCGCGAAGCCGGATGCCCTCCACGGGATGGCCGGGCGGCACCCGCGACACGGCGATAAGCAGGAGCAGACCGCTCACACGACCTTGAGGCCGAGATGCTCCTCCATTGGTACAAAATCGCGGTCATCGTGCAACAACGCGTGGCGGCGTTCGATGCAAAAGGTGCCGATGATGATGTCGGCTGTTTTCCGGACGGTGATGCCCAGTTCTCTCAGCTTGCGATAGTTCCGGGCGGCACGAGGGACCAGATCGGCGTCCAGGAGAGGTACAATCGCATACTGGCGCAGGCCACGTTCGATGCGCGCGGCATGGGCGTCGTCCCGAGCGCCCTGAAGGATTTCGAGCAGGATAAGATCGCCGACCAGGAGCGGCTCCCGTATAACGGCTTCCTCCAGCTTCGCGGTCGCCGGCGTGCGATGGCCGCGCAGATACGCGATCCAGACGGAGCTATCGACAAGAATCACGATCGGCGTGGCGGGCGGCCCTGACGCATCTCCTCCAGATCGCCCTCCCAACCCAATCCTTTTAGTTCCGCCAGCGCCTTCGTCTGCTTGCGCAGCCGTACCAGCAGCCGCAAGCCCTCTTCAACGGTGGCGCGTTTGGTCGCGAGGCCCGTCGCTGTCATGGCTTGGGATAACAACTCATCGTCGATTTCGATGTTGGTCCGCATCGCAGCTGGCCCGACCGTTGTGTATAGATCAATCACTATATACACACTCGGGCGGCACTGCAACACTGGCTCAGTCGTGAGTGAGAGACTTCCGATCAATCCGCGGATCGATTGAAGGAGAGTCCTCTCACAACATATAGAGACACCAGGCGTCACGCTCCGCCCTTACGCGATCTTGCGCTCCGACGGCCACCAATGACGGATCATGGCCTGACGCGTCGAGGCCTGGCCGGAAGGCCTCATCTTCGGTGGGATAGCGAGCTCCAGCCGCTCCACCGCGCGCGTCACTTCGAGCGCGTGCGCTTCGCCGTCGAAGCGACGCGTCTCGATGCCGCGATCGTTGGGCATCATTTTCCTGAACCCGAGATCCGCAAGCGAGGCGATATATTGGAGATCCTCGACCGGCATGTGGATGCGGATGCGGCCCGGCGGCGGCGACATCTCCTGCCGGCAGGTCTCAAATCCCTTCCGCCAGCAGGCCGAGCCTGTGGCATCGCCGAACGTCCACAGCCGCGCGTGGTAGCGAAGGATGTCCTTCTCGCAGGACCTTCCTTGCGCGAATGTATTGATCGCCGCAATCGCTTTGGTGACCTGATCCGGAGCAGCCTGCCCCGCGACCTCATAGTGCGAGCGGATGCCGCGGATGATCTCGCGCGTCGCCTCCTCCATGCCGGCGAGCCGGCCCTTGGCGAAATACGACCGCGCCGATGACCACGCAGCGGCAAACAACAGAAGATGCAGGACGATGATTACGGCCAGGATTTCCATCTCGGGGACCCCCATCCCATCAGCAACGAACGCAACGCCCCGGCCTGAAGACCATCCGCGCCACGTCGGGCGTTACCGATGGCAACCAGCCGCTTTCGTCTTGTCCGCCAAGCGCGTGTTTCCCCAGACCTCGATCTTCGCAGATCGAGGTTACCCGCGGGTATACATCCGCACCGTAGGATTACGGGACGCGATCGATTTTCGCCGATCGAGGAAGGTCTTAGTGCGCGGTCATCCAGGCGCGGGCTTCGCGCTGCGCGGTGGCGATCTCCGCATCCGACATCAGTTCGGCGACCTCGCGGCGCAACGCGACCGCGTCGACGCGCCCCTTCAAGGCGGCGAGATTGAACCACTTGTGCGCGGCGACCAGATTGACGACGCCGGCGCGCCCGCTCGCCCAATAAAGTCCGCGCTCGAACAGCGCATCCGGTATGGCGGCCGCTTCCACCGGTGTTGCCGCGTCCAGATCGAATTGCCTCTGAAACATCTTCCGCTCCCTCAAGGAGGCGGCTCGATGCGAGCGCGGCCCCCGTCCACTTGTTTAAACGCCGATTTCCCCATGCCGTTCGCCGGCTTGTGGGAGCATCATGACCGGTAAAATTTGAACGGCAGTTTAAGCATCGCGATGAATCGGGCGTAAACGGCGGCAGGCGCCTTTCACGGAGGGGACCTGCGAAACGCCTGATTTGCCTGGGTTTCCGCGCAATGATGAGGTTCGGTTTACCCTGCCGCTTGGCGGAACGATAACCATCGCGGAAGCGAGGCGCGATTGGATCGAGCAGGCGCGGCGACGGAAGTGCTCTCCCTCTCCCGCTCTTTGCGGTGGAGGGTTGGGGTGGGGGTACGCTCGGCGCCGCCGAGCGTAGCGACCTCCCCCGCAAGCGGGAGAGGTGCACCGAACCCGCTGACAGGACGATTCAACCAAAAGCCATCGCGCAATGGGGTGGCGGCAATCCTGCCGTGTCCGCTCAGGACCTTTGCTTGCGAGAGCTCAGAAGAGGCTTTGGGAGGGTTTGGAAATCGGAAATGCCGGGCAGCCGCTCCGGCTGAGGCGGAAGCGAGGGCGTCGGCGAACACGTCAGGACCAATTTCCAACCGGGGCAAGTGGCCGCCGGTGAAACTGCGGAGCGCGAGCGTCCGCACCAACGAAGAAAACTTGTTTCTTCTGCCAGACCGACCTGAAGGCGCGAGCGCCTCGAAGTTCGATCCGGCCGTTTGACCTGATGTCTCGCCGACACCCTCTTCGTCGACCGGAGCTTTACGAAACGGAATCTGCTTTTAAGGAAGCAAACCGTCCGGGGCGCTCCGAGGACGTGCCGGCATAAGGCTGCCGGCCATTTTCAAGCGAGCTTACTTCTTCTTCTTCGCGACCTTGCGGGTCTTCTTCGCAGTCTTCTTCACTGCGCTCTTCGCCTTCTTCGCCTTCTTAGCTTTCTTAGCCATAGTGCCCTCCGATGTAGTGAGATGGCTTATTCGCTGCGTGCACTCGGGAATCGAGATGCACTGCATCTGGAATACACCAACACGACGAAAAAAACAGCGCCCGCTTAAGGAAGTGTTGACGCAGCAAAGCGAGCTCGCACCGCGCGCGGCGATCGAGCCAATCGCGATGCTTGCGACCAGCGATGCAGAAAATGCCGGAAAGATCGACACTGCCATTTGTCAAGTATGCAGGAAGCGACTGTGCCGCAGGCGTTTTCGTTATTCACGCAGCAATCGAATATGGCGCGAGCGCATTCAACGCGAGTCGCGGCGCCGCCGAAAAGCCGCCTGCGCGGACTCTGAGTCTCGGATTTTGGCAATGAAAAAATTTTCATGCTTAACAGACTTATCGGTCGCCACCATCAGCCCAAACCGATTTTCCGGACGAATCGCGACAAGGCGATTCGGATGGCTCGCGGCTTCTCGTCCGGCGCGCCGCGCGATCAACGACCGGCGCTCAGGCGCGCGCCCATCGAACGCGCGGCGGCCGTGCCGCCGCCTCGCCACATTCACTTACCACATTCACGCGGCAAATTCATTTGGCAAATTCAGATGCCAAGCTTGGATTTGAGCAGCTCGTTGACGGCCTGCGGATTGGCCTTGCCGCCCGACGACTTCATCACCTGGCCGACAAACCATGCGACGAGCTGCGGCTTGGCCTTGGCCTGCGCGACCTTGTCGGGATTGGCGGCGATGATGTCGTCGACCACCTTCTCGATCGCGCCGAGGTCGGTGACCTGCTTCATGCCGCGCGTTTCGACCAGCGCCCGGGGATCGCCCCCCTCCTGCCAGACGATCTCGAACAGGTCCTTTGCGATCTTGCCGCTGATGGTGCCCTCGCCGATCAGGTCAACGATGGTCGCGAGCTGCTCGAACGATACGGGAGAGGCCGCGATGTCGCGACCTTCCTTGTTGAGCCGGCCGAACAGCTCGTTGATCACCCAATTGGCGGCAAGCTTGCCGTCGCGGCCGCGGTTAGCGAGCTTCGCCAGCACGGCTTCGTAGAACTCCGCGCTCTCGCGTTCGGCGACCAGCACGCTCGCGTCATAGGGCGAGAGCGAGAAGTCAGCGATGAAGCGGGCCTTCTTCTGGTCCGGCAGTTCCGGCAGGCCGGCCTTGAGGTCGGCGACGAAGGCTTCGCTGAACTCCAGCGGCAAGAGATCGGGATCCGGGAAATAGCGGTAGTCGTGCGCCTCTTCCTTCGAGCGCATCGAGCGGGTCTCGCCCTTGTTGGGGTCGAACAGCCGCGTTTCCTGGTCGATGCTGCCGCCGTCTTCGAGGATCTCGACCTGGCGGCGCGCCTCATACTCGATCGCCTGTCCAATGAAATTGATCGAGTTCATGTTCTTGATCTCGCAGCGGGTGCCGAGTTCGATCTCGCCAAATCGCCGTACCGAGACGTTGACGTCGGCGCGCAACGACCCCTTCTCCATGTCGCCGTCACAGGTACCGAGATAGCGCAGGATCGAGCGCAGCTTGGTCACATAGGCCTTGGCCTGCTCGGCATCGCGGATGTCCGGTTTCGAGACAATCTCCATCAGCGCGACGCCGGAACGGTTGAGGTCGACAAAGGACATCGACGGCGACTGATCGTGCAGCGACTTGCCGGCATCCTGCTCCAGATGCAGCCGCTCGATGCCGATGGTGGCGGTCTTGCCGCCCTCTAGTTCCACCGTCACCTCGCCCTCGCCGACGATCGGCGATTTGTATTGGCTGATCTGATAGCCCTGCGGCAGGTCCGGAAAAAAGTAGTTCTTGCGGTCGAACACCGAGCGCAGGTTGATCCTGGCGTTGAGCCCGAGACCTGTGCGCACCGCCTGCCGGACGCATTCCTCGTTGATCACGGGCAGCATGCCCGGCATTGCCGCGTCGACCAGCGAAACGTGGCTGTTGGGATCGCCGCCGAAGGCGGTCGAGGCGCCGGAGAACAGTTTTGAGTTGGAGGTGACCTGGGCATGCACCTCCATGCCGATCACGACCTCCCAGTCGCCGGTTGCGCCCTTGATCAATTTGCCGCTGGTTGCCGTCATGCCGCGCCTCCTCCGCCGAGCGCGGCTGTGATGCGCGCCCATTCGGCTTCAAGCGAGTCCTTCGCCGCCGGCTGGCCGGCCTGGCGATACCAGTAGCCGGCATTGCCGAGGTCACCCTCGACACGGTGCAGATAGGCGTGCACCCAGGCGGCCTCGCTTGTCTCCTCGTTCATCACGATCTTGTGCGCCGTGTCCCAATTGCCCTTGGCGGCCCACCAGAGCGCGGCAAGCGGCGGAGAGAGCGTCGCGCTCGGGGCAGCATCGGAGAGGCTCGCCTTCAGGTCGGCCATGCTCACCACCATTTCGGCGCCGTGAAGCGGCCGGCCGCCTGCTCGATCACCTCGCCAAGCGAGAACAGCGCCTCCTCATCGAAGGGACGTCCGATCAGCTGCAGTCCGAGCGGCAGGCCCTGCGCATCCTTGCCGGCGGGAACTGCGATGCCGGGCAGGCCCGCCATGTTCACGGTGACCGTGAAGATGTCGTTGAGATACATCTCGATCGGATCGGCGCCGCCCTTCTCGCCGACACCAAACGCCGCCGACGGCGTCGCCGGCGTCAGGATCGCGTTGACGCCCTTGGCGAAGCAGTCTTCAAAATCCTTTTTGATCAGCGTACGCACTTTTTGCGCGCGCAGATAATAGGCGTCGTAATAGCCGGCCGAGAGCAGATAGGTGCCGATCATCACGCGGCGGCGCACCTCGGCGCCAAATCCCTCGGCGCGGGTGTTTTCGTACATATCGATGATGGATCGGCCAGGCGTGCGCAGGCCGTAGCGCACGCCGTCATAGCGGGCGAGATTGGACGAGGCTTCCGCCGGCGCCACGATGTAATAGGCCGGCAGCGCGTATTTGGTGTGCGGCAGCGACACCTCCACGAGCTCGGCGCCGGCCGCCTTCAGCCAGGCCGCGCCATCGCTCCATAGCTTCTCGATTTCGTTCGGCATGCCGTCGAGGCGATACTCCTTGGGAATGCCGATCTTCATGCCCTTTACGGACTTGCCGATCGCGGCCTCGTAATCGGGCACGGCGATATCGACCGAGGTCGTGTCCTTGGCATCATGGCCCGCCATCGAGCGCAGCAGGATCGCGGCATCACGATTGGTGCGGGCGATGGGGCCGGCCTGGTCGAGCGATGAGGCAAAGGCGACGATGCCCCAGCGCGAGCAGCGGCCGTAGGTCGGCTTGACTCCGACAGTTGCGGTGAAGGCCGCGGGCTGTCGGATCGAGCCGCCGGTATCGGTTGCGGTCGCTCCCATGCACAGCAGTGCCGATACCGCGGAGGCGGAACCGCCGGACGAGCCCCCCGGCACCAGCGACGTATTGGAACCCTCGCGCCGCCAGGGATTGACCACGGGGCCGAAGCACGAGGTCTCGTTCGACGAGCCCATCGCGAACTCGTCATTGTTGAGCTTGCCGAGCATCACGGCGCCGTCGCGCCAGAGCTGCGAGGTGATGGTCGACTCATAGGTCGGCACGAAATTGCCGAGGATCTTCGAGCAGGCCGTGGTACGCACGTCCCTGGTCGCAAACAAGTCCTTGATGCCGAGCGGAATGCCGGCAAGCGGGCGGCCCTCACCCCTGGAGATGCTGTCGTCGGCGGCCTTTGCCATCGCGCGCGCCTGGTCCGGCGTTTCCAGCACGAAGGCATTGAGCGAGCGCGCCGCCTCCATCGCCGCCAAGTGGGCGTCGGTCAGCTCACGCGACGTGAAGGACTTTTTCGCGAGACCGTCGCGGGCCTCGGCGATCGTCAGCGAAGTCAAGTCGGTCATTTATCGATCGGGCTGCAGAAGAACGGAGAGAGCGTCTTGTCGTTGGAGGGATCGTCCTTCTTCGGACGCGTCCTTTCATTGGCTTCGAGGGCGTCGAGCACGGCATCGATCGCCTTGTCGGGATCGGCCGGCTTGCCCTGCCGCTCCATGGCGTCGAGGTAATTCATGTAGGCCTGATAAGCCTTCTCATCGTCGCAGAGCAGACACATGGTTCATCTCGTTTGTCCGACGCGTTTTCCTAGCGTCTATTCGAGGAACTTGGGCACCAGGAAAAAGTGATTTTCCGACGCCGGCGCGTTTTTGACGATATCGTCGGCGATCTCGCCGTCGGTGACGACGTCGGTCCGTTTCTTCATCGCCATCGGCGTCACCGAGGTCATGGGCTCGACGCCCTCGACATTGACCTCTGACAATTGCTCGACAAAGGCCAGCATCGCATTCAGTTCGCCCTGAAGATGGGGAACCTCGGCGTCGGTGACCGCGATCCGCGCCAGATGCGCGATACGGCGAACGGTCGTGGCGTCCACGGACATTATATAGGGTCCCAGGTTGTCGAAAATCAGCCCGCCGTATAGCAGACGCCGCTTTCGCGCCGCAACCTCAGGCCCCGCCTCTAACCCGCCAATTTGCTCATCCGCGCCAGTGCGGCGCCCGCCAGCGCCCGGGGCAGCTCGGTGGCCGGCATTTCGCGGCCCAAACGGACCGCCTGACCGGCCCAAAGATTGGTGAAATCGACTTTGCCGAGTTTTTCGGCAGCCGCTTTCAGTGGCGCGAACGCGGTCGCGGCATGGGGAAAGGCCGGGGCGTCCGGCAAGATCGGCCCGACCTCGCGCATCACGCGATTTTTGACCCCGCGCGCTGGACGGCCGGTCATAACATTGGTGATGACGGTGGAATCATCGTGCGCCAGCGCTGCCCGCGCCGGCGCGCTCACCTTGGATTCCGGACAGCGCAAATAGGCAGTGCCGACCTGCACGCCGGCGGCACCCAGCGCGAGCGCCGCGGCAATCCCCCGCCCGTCGGCGATGCCGCCCGCCGCGATCACCGGCACCTTCACCGCGTCCACCACCTGCGGCACCAGCGCGAAGGTGCCGGGCTGCCCAGTGATATTATCGGTCAGGAACATGCTGCGATGGCCGCCGGCTTCCGCGCCTTGCGCGATGATGATATCGGCGCCGTTTTCCTCGAGCCAGATCGCCTCTCGCACTGTCGTCGCGGACGCCATCACGACGCAACCGGCCGCCTTGACCCGCGCGAGCAGCGCCGGTCCCGGCAGGCCGTAGAAGAAGCTCACGATGTCGGGCTTCAGCTCCTCGACCAATTCGCACATCGCTTCATCGAACGGCGCGCGGTTGGCGGCGTCGATCGGCGCCGCCGGGTCGAGCCCCAGCTCTTCGTAGTACGGCGCCAGCCGCTCTCTCCATTTCGCCTCGCGCACAGGATCGGGATCGATCATCTTGTGACAAGCGAAGTTCATGTTGATCGGCGCGGAGACGCGCTGGCGGATGATGTTGATCTGCTCGCGCGCCTTCTCGACCGTCAGCATCGCGCAGGGCAGCGAGCCGAGCCCCCCTCCTTCCGCCACCGCGATCACGAGATCGGCATCTATCGCGCCGGCCACCGGCGCCAGCACGA
>Ga0307479_10005407_pt1 | contig 11696 bp, 9 predicted proteins | sample atmos_gasesECM4C_FD_203743 | JGI IMG/M metagenome (GOLD analysis project Ga0307479, IMG submission 203743) | Hardwood forest soil microbial communities from Morgan-Monroe State Forest, Indiana, United States - atmos_gasesECM4C_515 | ecosystem: Environmental > Terrestrial > Soil > Temperate... | reverse complement strand
ACGTCGACCATGATCGTGCAGAGGTCGGGCACGTACGGCGGCTCCACCAGCACGTAGTCGCGCCCGAGCCCGCCCAGGATGCCGCCCACGTTGAGCCGCGGGAACGCGGGCAGGTCCGGCCGCGGCGCGTGCCGGAAACGGACGCGGGTGAGCGCGTCGATCACCGTGGTCATCTTGGCCACCGCGTTCACGGTGCCCTCGAGCTGTCCGATGTGGCCGGTCACTCCGTAGACGTGGACGGCCAGGTGCACGATGCCGGAGTGGACGGTCACGAGGTGGTCGGCGCCGAACGGCTCCGCCACCACCGCCGCGTCGGTGCGGAAGCCCCGCTCCATCAGGTAGTGCGTGCCCTCGCCGCCCTGGGTCTCCCCGACCACGCACGCGATCACCAGGTCGCCGCCGAGCCGCACGCCGGAGCGGCGGATCGCCTCCGCGGTCATGATGATGCTGGCCAGCCCGCCCTTCATGTTCTGCACCCCGTGGCCGTAGAGGCGGTCGCCCTCGAGGCTGGGCGTCCAGGGATCGCGCCGCCATCGCATGGTCAGGGAGTTGATGTCGGTGTGGCCGTTCAGCATGAGGCTCGCGCCTCCGCCCGAGCCCGGCAGGGTCGCGATCGTCTGGAAGCGGCCCGGCTCGATCTCCTGCAAGTCCACCCCGTACCCGCGGGCGCGGAAGAACCCGTCGAGGAAGCGCGCGACCGGCGTCTCCTCGGTCTTGAAGCTCGGGATGCGGATCAGCGCGCCGGCCAGGTCGACGAGCTCGGCGGCGTCGATCTGCGCGAGCACCGCGTGCGCCTCCGCATCGGTCGCGGCGGAGAAGCGCGGCGTCCCCCTCATGGCGCGGATCCTATCACGCCCGCGCGTTGACGCGGCTCGGCGCCCCTGCTAGGCTCCGGCCGTCATGCTCGCGTCGCGCCCCGTCGGCTTCGTCGGCCTCGGCCAGATGGGCTTCGGCATGGCCCGGAACCTCCTCAAGGCGGGCCACGACGTGCTGGCCTACGACGTCGCGGTCGAGCCCCTCGCCCGCTTCGGCGCGGCGGGCGGCCGGGTCGCCCGCGATCCGGCCCAGATCGGAGCCGAGTGCACGAGCGTGCTGGTGATGGTGGTCGACGCCAGGCAGGTCGACGCGGTGCTCGCCGGGGAGGGCGGCCTCCTCGACACCATGCGCGCGGGCACCGTGATGGTCTGCAGCACCATCGCGCTCTCCGAGCTCCTGGCCATCGCGGAGCGGACCGCCGCGCGCGGGGTGACCGTGATCGATTGCCCGGTGAGCGGCGGCGTGAGCGGCGCGGACGCGGGCACCCTGACGCTGCTCTGCGGCGGCGACGCGGAGACCGTCGAGGCGCAGCGGCCGCTGCTGGAGATGGTCGGCTCTCACGTGGTCCACATGGGCCCGCTCGGCTCCGGCCTCGTGGCCAAGGTCGCCAACAACCTCATCATCGGGGTCGGCCGCCTCGCGATCGGCGAGGCGTTCGCGATGGCCCGGCAGGCCGGCGTGCCGATCGACCGCCTCTACCACACCCTGCGCACCTGCACCGCCGACAGCTGGATCCTGCGCGCGCTCGAGGGGCCCATCCTGCGCGGCGAGTACCCGCCCGCCACGTTCCTCGGGCTCAAGGACCTGACCGCCGCGGTGGAGAGTGGCCGGGCGGTGCACCAGGCGATGCCGGTCACCTCGCTGGCCCGCGAGCTCTACCAGCTCATCGACGCCAAGCTGGGCGGCCTCCGCGGGTCGAACGAGGTGCTGCGCTTCTACCTCGACCCGTGAGCGCGTCCGGCCGATCCCGAGGAGCACGCCCATGACCGACGCCGCGAAGTCCGGGTACCGCACCCTGCGTCTCGAGCCGGAGGGCGCGATCGACTGGCTCACCCTCCACCGGCCCGAGCAGCTCAACGCCCTCGACGGCCCGATGTGCGACGAGCTGCAGGACTACTTCGGCGCGCTCGTGGGGCGGCCCCGGACGCGGGTCGTGATCCTGCGCGGAGCAGGCCGCGCGTTCTGCGCCGGCTTCGACCTGAAGGCGGCGCAGGACGTCACCGCGGGGCCGGTGCGCGGGATGCGGGCGCAACGCCACGTGAGCGAGATCATCCGCCGCATGCGGCGCTGCCCGCAGCCGATCGTGGCGTGCGTGCACGGCGCCGCCGCGGGCGGCGGCTTCGCGCTGGCCCTCGCCGCCGACGTGCGGCTGGCCGCGCCCTCCGCCCGCATGAACGTGGCGATGGCGCTGGTGGGCCTGACCGGCTGCGACATCGGGATCAGCTACTTCCTGCCCCGCGCGGTGGGCGCCTCGGTGGCGGCCGAGCTCATGCTGACCGGCCGCTTCATCGACGCCGATCGCGCGCTCCGGACTGGGCTGGTCTCCGAGGTGGTGCCCGGGGAAGCGCTGGCCGACGCGGCCCGGCGCCTTGCCGCCGACATGCTGCGCCTCTCGCCGCTCGGCCTCGCGCTCACCAAGGAGGGGCTGGGGGTCGCGATGGGCGCGTGCAGCCTCGAGGCGGCGATGGCCCTCGAGGACCGCGGCCAGATCCTCTGCGCCTCCGCCGGCTACTTCGACGAAGGCATCGCCGCGTTTCGCGAGCGCCGGCCGCCGGTGTACCCGGACGCCTAGCCCTTCAGGCCTCCCGGATCCCCGGCAGCTTCGACAGCGCCTGGTAGGCGCGCCGGACGCGCTCCAGCGCGGGCAGCTCCGCGGTCGCCCGGCACGGCGCCTCGATGGCGAGCGGGATGCCGTCCGGCAGCGCAGCCACCAGCTCGGCGAGCGGCAGCACCCCCTCGCCCGGCAGGAGCCGGCCGGTGCGCGCCTCGCGGATGAGCGCGGGGGTGTCGGTCGGACCGGGCATGTCGGCGGCCGCGTCGCAGAACTGCGCGTAGCGGAGCAGCGCCGGATCCACCTGCGCGATGTGGGCGGGCAGGCCGCCCGACCGGCTGAAGTGGAGCGCGTCGATCAGCACCGACGCGTTCGCCCGCCCGGCGCGGGCCACCATCTGCGCGGCGTGGGCCAGGGTGCGCACCCCGGTATAGACCGCGAACTCGAGGCAGACCTGGAGCCCGTACGCGGCCGCGCGGTCGCAGAGGTCGCCGAAGCGATCGAGGGTGCGGGCCTCGTCGGGCTCCGCGCTCATCACCAGCACGTTCTTCGCGCCGAGCCGCGCCGAGACCTCGAGAAAGCCCTCCGGCACGCCCACCGGCCGGTCGGGCTCGAAGCGCAGGAACTCGGTGTCGAGGACCGAGACCCCGGTGGCGGCCAGCCGCGCGAGCGTGTCGCGCAGGATCGGCCCGTCGCGCAGGATGTCGTAGGGTGGCACGCCCACGCTCGGGGTGGCGGTGAGGCGGATGCCGACGGTGCGGAAGCCGGCGGCCGCCGCCACCTCCACCAGCTGAGGCGGCGTCGTGTCCAGCACCGTGAGGTGCGCCAGCGAGACCGGATGACTGGCCATGGCGGAGATGCTACCTCAGCCCGTCGCGGGCGGCTCCGGCATCGCGCTCCGCCGCGGCAGCCCCAGCGCCACCAGGATGCCGAGCGCGTTGCTGCCGCCCGCGATGAGCACCGCGGTGCCGTAGCCGTGGGTCAGGTCGAAGAGCCGCCCCGCGACGATGGGCAGCACGATGGCGGCGGCGCTCCACGCGATGTAGACCCGGCTCGCCATCCGCCCGTAGAGCGCGCGCCGCCAGTACACCCCGACCGCGGCGGCGGTGAGGCCCGAGACCAGGCCGTAGCCGAGTCCCACCAGGGCCAGCGCGCCGACCGAGACCCACGGACCGGGCCAGAGTGTCAGCACGACGTGGCCGGCGAGGGCGACCGCGTTGGCGCCGGCCGCCACCGTCGGGATGGCGAGCCAGTCCACCATCCAGCCTCCGCCCAGCCGCGCGCCCGCGATGACCGCGGTGATGAGCGTCGTCCCGTACACCGCGAGCGAGGCCGCGCCGCCGTAGGCGGTGATGATGCCCGCGGCCTGGCTCAGCACCATGAGCCCGGCGGAGGCGGCCAGGAAGAAGACGAGCGAGAGCCGCCAGAAGACCGGCCGGCGCCGCTCGTGCTCGGCGATCGCGACCCCTCCGCTGGCCGGCGCGAGCGAGATGCCGGCGCGCGCGGCCAGCCACGCGCTGGCGACGCCGGTGACCACGAGAGCGACCGCGAACCCGCCGAGGCTGGCGCGAACCCCGAACGCGCGGATGGTCCAGCCGAAGGTCGGCGCCGCGATCATCGCGCCCGCGGGCAGGAGGCTCACGATGTAGCCGTTGACGAGACCCTGGCGGCTCGTCACCGCGAGGTTCACCATCTGCTGCACCAAGATGTACGCGGCGCCGCCGCCCAGCCCGAAGAACACCCCGTAGCCGATGGCGAGCTGGATCAACCCGCCCGCAGTGGCGGACAGGGCCATCCCGAGCGCATTCGAGGCCGCGCAGGCGAGCACCAGCCACGGCGCCGAGCCGACCCGGTAGAGCGCGGGCGCCAGCATCATGCCGACGCCGAAGAAGGCGGCGGCCAGGGCGAAGACGAGGGCGAGGTCCGCGCGGTGGAGCCCGAGCAGGCTCTCGAGCGGGCGCAGGAAGACGCTGAACGCGTAGAGTGCGCCGATCGGCGCGTTGAGCGCGGTCGCCGCCGCGAGCACGCGCCACGGGCTTGGCCGGTCGTGGGGATCGGTCATCCTGGACAACGCCGGCCCGAGTATACGGGAACTCCCGGCGCGGGCCGACCGATCGTCGTGGCAGTAGCCTTGACCTGGACCCAGGGAGAGGGCAGGATCGCGCCTGGTGACTCCCCCGCGATGACCACCGACCTCCACGACCTCTCGATCGCCGAGCTCGCGGGCCGGATCGCGGCGCGGGCCCTCTCGCCGGTCGAGCTGGTGGACGCGCTGATCGCACGCGTGGAGCAACACGACGCGCAGCTCCACGCCTTCATCACCCCCACCTTCGAGCTCGCCCGGCGTCAGGCCCGGCAGGCCGAGGCCGAGATCACCGCGGGGCGGTCGCGCGGGCCGCTGCACGGCATCCCCTTCGGGCTCAAGGACATCTACGACACCGCCGGCATCCTCACCTCCGCGCACTCGCGCGTGTTCATCGACCGCATCCCGGCCGAGGACGCCACCACCACCGCCAGGCTCTACGAGGCCGGCGCGGTCCTCCTGGGCAAGCTCGCCACCCACGAGATGGCCCACGCGGGCCCCTCGTTCGACCTGCCGTGGCCGCCCGCGCGCAACCCGTGGAATCTCGTCCACTTCACCGGCGGCTCCTCCACCGGCTCGGGCGCGGCGGTGGCGGCGGGACTGGTGCCGGTGGCGCTCGGCTCCGACACCGGCGGCTCGATCCGCGGGCCCGCGTCGCACTGCGGGGTCGTCGGCCTCATGCCGACCTTCGGGCTGGTGAGCCGCGCCGGCGTCATCACCAACTCCTACACCTTCGACCACTGCGGTCCCCTCACCCGCACGGTGGAGGATGCGGCGCTGGTGCTGCAGGCGCTGGCCGGCCACGACCCGAAGGACGCGGGCAGCCTGCGCTGGCCGATCCCCCGCTACGCGGAGGCGATCGGCCCCGACCTGCGCGGGCTCCGTATCGGGGTGCTACGCCACCACTGGGAGGAGGACATCCCCGCGTCGGAGGACGTGCGCAAGGCCATGGAGGCCGCGCTCGACGTGCTCCGCCGCCTGGGCGCCACGCTCGAGGAGTGCCGGGTGCGCCCGCTCGCCGCCTACTACGACGTCAAGATCATCATCGCGGAGACCGAGATCTTCAGCGTCCACCAGAAGGACCTGGTCGCGCGGCCCGGCGAGTTCGGCGCCGACTTCCGGGCCCGCGCGCTGCCCGCGGTGCTCTTCACCGCCAACGACTACGTGCAGGCCACCCGCGAGCACCGGCGCATGATGCTCGAGATGGAGCCGCTCTACGGGCGGTTCGACGCCTTCGTCACCGCCGGGCTCGGCGAGGCGCCGCGCCTCGCGGACTACCGGAGCGTCTCGTTCTGGCAGAAGCCGAGCGCGCTCACCGCGTGGAACGTGACCGGTCAGCCGGTGCTCGCCCTGCCCAACGGCTTCGGGCGCAACGGCCTGCCGCTCGGCATGCAGATCCTCGGGCGGCCCTTCGGCGAGCCCACCATCCTGCGCGTCGGGCACGCCTACGAGCGGGCGACGGAGTGGCACCGCCGGCGGCCCTCGCTCACGCCCGGCGCGGAGGCGCCCGCGGTCACCCCGCCGCCGGCGCTCTCGGGCACTGCGGACCCGGCGGACCGGCGCCTGCGCGACCGCTGCGCGGAGGCCGCGCGTCGGGCCGGCCTCGCGCTCGACGAGGTGACGCTCACCCAGCTCGTGGAGGGTGCCCCCTACGCCCTCGGCATGGTCGAGCGCCTGCGGCGCGACCACGCGCTCGGCCACGAGCCCGCGAACGTCTTCACGTTCCCGCCGGCCCGCCTCGGCGACTAGACGCGCGGATGCTGCCGGAACTGCAGGAGCGGGACGCCACCGGCGACCTGGCGGTCATCTACGGCGAGATCCGCCGGCTCTGGGGCGTGCCGTACGTGTCGTCGCTGCAGCGTCATCTCGCCACGCGACCGGGCTGGCTCGAGTGGACGTGGGCGGCGCTGGCGCCCGCCTTCACGAGCGGGCGCGCCCAGGCCGCGGCCCAGCGCGCGGCCGACGGTCTCGAGGTCCCGCGGCTGGCCCCGCTGTCGCACGATGTCCTCGCCGTCTGGGGCATCGACGCGGCCGGGGAGGCGGCGATCCGGGCCGCGTGCGCCAGCTTCGTCCGCGTGAGCCCGATCAACCTCATGCTCTCCGGGCTCCTGCGCGGCCTGCTGCGCGGCGAGCGCCCGACGGGCGGGACGGGCACCGAGGAGGCCTTCACCCCGCCCCCGCCGCTCGGGCCGCTGCCTCGGCTCGTCGATCCGGACACGCTGCCCGCGGCGCCGCGGGCGGTCCTCGCATCCCTCGGCACCACGGTGGACGGCGCGCCGTTCGTCCCCGGCCTCTACCGGATGCTCGCCGCGTGGCCCGGCTTCCTCGCCCACGTGGCGACCGCGCTGCGGCCGCTGCTCGATCACGGGGCGACCGGCGGGGACCGGACCGCCGGGGCCACGACCGGAGCCGGCGCGGCCCGCGAGATCTTCGGCCGGCTGCTGGCCGCGGTGGACGCGGAGATCCCCGCCCTCTTTGCCGCGCTGCCCCCGCTGCCCGCGTCGCCGCCGCGGCCGCCCGCCGACGACGTGCCCGCGGTGCTGGCCGCCCTCAACACCTATCGGAAGACGAGCCCGGAGATGGTAGTCTTCGGCCGCATGCTCGGCGACGCGCTCCCCCCGCCCTGACCAGAAAGAGGACGACCCGATGGTCATCCGACCGAACCGCGTGAAGCAGCGCCTGGCCGCCGGCCAGGTGGCCACCATCCTCGCCGGCACGAACGACCCGGACCTGATCGACCAGCTCGGGCCGCTGGGCGCCGACGGCATCTGGCTGGAGGGCGAGCACGGCGGCGTCGACTACGCCGATCTCGGCAACCTCACGCGGGCGTGCGATCTCTGGAGCGTGACCAGCGTGGTGCGGGTCATGGACAACGACTACGCCACGATCTATCGCACCCTCGATCGCGGGGCGCAGGGCATCGTGGTGCCGCACGTCAACACGCGGGCGGAGGCCCAGGCCGCGGTGGAGGCGGCCAAGTTCGCGCCGCTCGGCAAGCGCGGCATGTTCACGAGCCGCCAGGGCTTCGGCGTCTCCGAATACCTCCGAAGCGCGAACGATCAGTCGCTGCTGATCGTCCTGATCGAGGACATCGTGGCGGTGAACCACCTCGACGAGATCCTCGAGGTCGACCACATCGACGTCTTCTTCGTGGCCCCCAACGACCTCGCGACCTCGATGGGCCACATCGGCAAGCTCGACCTCCCCGAGGTCCAGAAGACGGTCGACGGCGCGATCACCAAGATCGTGCGGTCGGGCCGCAAGGCGGGCACGCTGGTCAACTCCGGCAACGTCGAGCGCTACACGCGCCTCGGCGTGCGCTGCATCATGACCAGCTTCTTCCCGTGGATCCAGGCCGGCGCGAAGGATCTGATGGAGCGCGCGGCGGCGGGGGCGAAGGGCTAGGCCGGCGCGCGGCGAGTCACCTCGGGCCGAAAGCGCGAGCCCGGCCGCGCGAGCCCGCCGCTCACCCCGATCGGTGTGCCGTCGGCGCGCCAGCACGCCGCGCCCTCGAGGGTGCCGTCCGGGTTGAACGCCACCGCGTTCATCCCGCCCGCGACGCCCCCGACCGCCACGACCTGGTGCCCGCGGGCCGCGAGAGCATCCCGCACCGTCGCGGGAATATCCCGCTCCATCTCGAGCTCCTGCCCCTGGCTCCAGATGCGCGGGGCCTCCACCGCCTCCTGCAGCGGCATGCGATGGTCGATCAGGTTCACCAGCGCCTGGAACACCGAGGTGAAGATACGCACGCCGCCGGGCAGGCCGAGCGCCCACGCGGGCTTGCCGTCGCGCAGCACGATGGTGGGCGCCATGCCGCTGGTGACCCGCTTCCCGGGGGCCACCGAGGCTGGCGTGCCCGGGTGCGGGTCGAAGAGCGCCATGGTGTTGTTGAGCAGCATCCCGGTGCCGGGCACCGTCGCCTTCGACCCGAACAGGCTGTTGATGGTCTGGGTCATCGCCACCACGTTGCCCTCCGCGTCCGCGGTGGTGAGGTGCGTGGTGTGGGCGGAGCCGGCCGGGACCCCGGCCACGCTCGGTCCGTAGCTGCCCGCCCGGTCCGGGTGGATCTGGGCGCGCCGCGCGGCGGCGTGCTCGCGCGACAGCAGACGCTCCACCGGGATGTCCACGAAGGCGGGATCGCCGGTGCACGCGTTGCGGTCCGCGAAGCCGATCTTGAGCACCTCGGCGATCAGGTGGTAATAGTCGGCGGTCCCGAAGCCGAGCCCGCGTGGATCGAAACCCTCCAGGATGTTCAGCATCTCGATCAGGTGGAGCCCGCCCGCGGTGGGCGGCGGCGGGCCCGCGATCTCGAAGCCCCGGTAGCGGCCGCGCACCGGCGCCCGCTCGATCGTCTCGTAGCGCGCGAGGTCGTCGAGGGTGATGATCCCGCCCGCGCGGCGCATGTAGTCGGCCACCGTCGCCCCCAGGTCGCCGCCGTAGAGCACGCCGGGCCCCTTGGCCGCGATGAGGCGCAAGGTCGCCGCGTACTCCGCCATCGTGATCAGGTCGCCCGCCTTGATCGGGGCGCCGCCGGGCAGGAAGGTGCGCGCGGTCTCCGGGAAGCGGGCCAGCTCGGGCGCGGTCTCCTTCACCGCCTCCACCAGGTACGGGGTGGCGCGGAAGCCGCGCTCGGCGTGGCGGATCGCGGGCTGGATGACCGTCTCCAGGTCGAGCCGGCCGAAGCGCGTGATCGCCTCCGACCAGCCCTTCAGCGTCCCGGGCACGCCCGTCGAGAGCAGGCCGACGATGTTCACGTCGCCCTCCGCCCGCAGGTAGTCGGGCCAGGTATCCGAGACCGGGCGGAACATGTCGGGGCGCGACGCGGCGGGGGCGGTGGTGTAGTTGTCGATGACGAGGTGGCGGCCGTCGGCCAGGCGCAGGTGGGTCATGCCCGCGCCGAAGATGCCGACCATCATCGGCTCCACCACCGTCAGCGCGAAGAGCGCGCCGATCGCCGCGTCCACCGCGTTGCCGCCCGCCGCGAGCATCTCCGCGCCGGCCGCGGAGCCGAGAGGGTGATTGGTGACCACCATGCCGCGTGACGCCGTCGCCGGTCTCTTCTCGGTCATGGAGTGGGCCAGGCCTCCGGACACTTGGTTGCGATCCATTTCGCCACCGCCGCGTTCACGACCCGCGGCTTCTCCTGCGCTATCCAGTGACCCGACTTCACGACGACCTCGGTCAGGCTCCGGCAGTCGCGCCGCATCGGCTCGGCCAGCCGCGAGTCGACCGTCTCGCAGGTATAGTCGTACTCGCCGTGCAGGAACAGCACCGGCAGGTCGATGACCCCGCCGTTCTTCGCCCGCTTTGCGTACTCGATGTTGCGCTGGGCGTTCATGTACCAGGAGTCGGGCCCGAAGAAGGAATTACGGGCCAGCCCCTCGGCATAGACGTCGAGCTCCTCGTCGCTCACCACGTCGGCGTCCCGCGGCACGTCCGGGGCACGACCGGTGCCCCCGAACCAGCCGCCGTCCTTGCGCACGGTGGCGGTGCGCGACGGCTTGCCCTTGCCGGAGCCGCTCCCCTTGCGGAAGAGGGCCTTGACGGTCAGGCGCGGGTCTGCGTCGAAGGCGGCGCACGCCTTGTCGAAGCTCTCCTCGTAGAACAGCATGTAGTCCCACTGCCCGGCTGGGTACTGCGCCTCCGGGTAGACCGTGCGGTCCACCAGCGCCATGAGGTTGGCCGGCGCGAAGCCGGCCTTGATGTACGGCACGCACAGGTTGGCCACGCCATGACAGCGCTCCGGGTGATGGCTGGCCAGGCTCCACACCACCGGGCTGCCCCAGTCGTGGCCGACCCAGACCGCCTTCTCCCGCCCGAGACCGTCGAGCAGCTCGATCATGTCGCGCACCGTGTGCTCGAGCGCGTAGTCCTCGTGGCGCCGGTACACTCCCGAGCGCCCGTAGCCACGCATGTCGGGCGCCACCGAGCGGAAGCCCAGGTCCGCGAAGCAGGGCAGCTGGTGGCGCCAGGAGAGCGACAGCTCCGGCCAGCCGTGCACGAACACGATCAGGGGCGCGTCCGCCGCGCCGGCCTCCAGGTAGAACGTGGAGTGCCGGTCGGTGCGCACCGTGCCTTCCGTCGGAGCGGTTCGCATCGCGCCTCCCCTAGACCACGCCGTCGCGCCGGAGCCGCTCGATCTCCTCGGCGCCGTAGCCGGCTTCCTTCAGGATCTCGTCGGTGTGCTCGCCCAGGGTCGGCGGCTCCCGGTCGATGCCCGGGCCGCCGTGCTCCAGGCGGAAGCCGGCGCCGACCAGGCGCATCGGCCCGTAGCGCGAGTCGATGGTCTGGAGCACGTCGCGGTGCTCGAGCTGCGGATGGCCCACGATCTCGTGCACCTTCCAGATGGAGCCGCAGGGCACGTCGGCCGCGGTGAGGCGCGCCTCCCACGCGCGCGGATCCTCCGAGGCCAGCGCCTCCTCGATGATCTGGCGCAGCGCGGGCTCGTTGGCGGTGCGGGCCGGCCAGTCCTTGAAGCGCGGGTCGGCGAGCGCGTCGGGGCGGCCGATCGTCTTCATCAGGCCCTGGAACTGCTTCTCGGTCAGGACCGCCAGCACGATGTACCCGCCCCCGCAGCGGAAGCGGCTGGCGGTGGGCTTGCGGCTCACCGAGCCGTTGCCGATCTGGCGCTGCTCGACACCGGCCACCGTGTACTCGGACACCGGCCCCGCGATGAAGGCCAGCGCCGCGTCCAGCATCGCCACGTCCACGAGCTGGCCGCGGCCGGTGTGGGTGCGCTGGTAGAGCGCGCTCGCCACCGCCAGCGCCGCGGTGATGCCGCCGATGGTGTCGCAGAGCGCGAAGCCCGCGCGCGTCGGGCCGGCGGCGGGCTCGCCGGTGATCGACATGATCCCGGACATGGCCTGCAGCTTGCCGTCGAAGGCCGCGGTGGTCTTCTCGGGCCCGGTGCGCCCGAAGCCGGAGACCCCGCAGTAGATGAGCCGCGGGTTGATCGCGGAGAGGGCCTCGTAGCCGAGCCCGAGCCGGTCCATCACCCCGCCGCGGAAGTTCTCCCACACCACGTCG
>Ga0307479_10005405_pt1 | contig 11696 bp, 7 predicted proteins | sample atmos_gasesECM4C_FD_203743 | JGI IMG/M metagenome (GOLD analysis project Ga0307479, IMG submission 203743) | Hardwood forest soil microbial communities from Morgan-Monroe State Forest, Indiana, United States - atmos_gasesECM4C_515 | ecosystem: Environmental > Terrestrial > Soil > Temperate... | reverse complement strand
GAGGCGATCGAAGGCAGCGCCTCACCGCGGAACCCGAGAGTCGCGACGCTCAACAAGTCTTCGGCATTCTTGATTTTGGAAGTCGCATGGCGCTCGAACGCCAGCATGGCGTCATCGCGCACCATGCCGCAGCCGTTATCGGTGATCTGGATCAGCTTCTTCCCGCCCGCTTCGACGCTGATCTTGATGCGCGTGGCCCCGGCATCCAGCGAGTTCTCGAGCATCTCCTTTACGACGGACGCAGGGCGCTCCACCACCTCGCCGGCGGCGATCTGGTTGGCAACGGTTTCCGAGAGTACGTGGATGCGGCCCATGGGTCAGAGGTCAGGGATCAGGGATCAGTGGTCAGTTTCGCAGATGGGATGGAAAAAACAAAGGACGTGACCCAGTCCTAGATCTAGCTCGTTGATTCCACTGTAAGAGAAGGACGGAAATCAGCCGTGTCGCGGTCGGTGCTGAGATTCGAAAGCCATAAAACAGCGAGAAGCGCGCCAAGGTAGCAAACGGAAGCCAGCACTAGAACGATCCGGAATCCAATCATCATGCCAAATATGAGCGCCAATACTGTGCCGATCACGGTGAAAAATCCATTGACGCCCCACGCCCATGATCCCAAAGCCGACGATCGTTGCATTGCCAGGCGAAGTCCGAGAGGGAAAGGCATGCCTAGCACAAATCCAAGGGGTGCAACCAACAGCAGCGCAATCGTGATCCGCCAGAAGATGCCAAGGCCCAGACAGCCGCGGAATACGATAGGCGTGATGACCGCCATGATCGGCACCAGAACGATTGCGCAGAGCAGCGCGCGTTTGAGGGTCCGCTCAGGTTCGTGGCCCCACCCCCCCGCTGCATGCGATCCGATGCCGGTAAATATCAATAGTCCGGCCAGCACGACGGCATACGTGTAGATCGGCTGTCCCAGGAACAAGAGGAAGCGTTGCAGCAGCGCAATTTCCACCATGATGAAGCCAAGTCCAAGCGCCGCGAAATAGCCGAGCCAAGACCAGCGTCCTTCGAGCTGAAGGCCGCGTCGCTCCAGCAATACCAGAGGTAAAAGAATACATAGGGCCGCTACGATAGCCGACTGCACCAGAAGAATGAGCAGCGTGACTTCTGCAATGGGCCGATCCTCCAGCGCCAATCTCGCCCCCATCGGTTGTTTTTGCGAAAACAGATCGACGATCGTGTTCCATCGGATTCTGGACCAACGGGTGTGCTGGTTGAAAAATGGTTTGTCGTCGGTGGCGGGGGCAAGCTGTGAATCATTCTGTCGAAATACCTCTTCCAGTTGTGGCGCGCTGACGATCTGTGCACAGAGACTATTGGCCGGCTTTTCGTCGGGCGAGTAGAGAATCTTTACGCTGGGCGCAGCTTGCGCCGCATCAGGCTTCGTATTCAGAGTGTCACGAATCTGCTTCAGCTCTCCAGGAAGAAATTCACTCCTCTTCAACAGGAAGCCTGCCAGGAAGGACAATCGCCCCGGCGACTCCATCCCTCCCGCTTGGCTGAATGCGAAAACATGATTTTCGATCGACCCCATTCCTCGCTGTGCAAACACCTCCCGCGCCGTCGAAACCAGCCTGGGAATCTGAAACTCCGGCCGCGTGAAGAAAATGGCGCCATCCGGAGTGAGGTGGTCGAGGTAATCTTCAAACGCTTCGCGAGTCAACACATAGCTTTCCGCCAGGCTTAGAGCGCCGGATGCGACTGCTGCATTGCTGATCGTGTGGACCGAAATGATCGCGTCGTATTTCTCTTTCGATCGCCGCACAAAACTACGCCCCTCATCGTTGACCAGCCGTACTTCAGGCTGGTGGTAGAGATTTCCCCAAAAATCGTTCATCCGGCGTGCGACGATGTCATTGATGATCGAATTGATTTCGACCGCAGTAATCGAACTCGCGTGGGCTTTCAATCCGGCCAGTACCTGATCACCACCACCGGAACCGATGATCAGAATCTTGGGATTCGTTTTCCCAGCATAGGCGATCATCGAGAGCAGCTCTACCTGGTCGGGATGCTCTGCCAGAACTTTCCGCACGTCCGGCCTAAGATCGCTGATGCCTGTGGCGGCCGTCCCAGAATCGATGAGCATCAATCTTGCTGCGGGATCTTTACCCTCCGGCGGATACTCCACAACCTGTACGAACGACAATGTATTCCAGGCGGAATAGATGGAGTGGATGCTTCTCCGGCTCTTGTTCGCACTTACATGAATACGGATGACCCTTTCTCCATAAAAGCTCGCTGCCAACAGCACCACAGAAACCAATGCGGCGGTCGTTGCGAGAACACGCCGGGAACTCCAGGCAAAACACGCCGCCGACAAGGCTCCTACGAACGCCGTCAGCAGCACGCTTCCGGTTCCACCGAATCTTGGAATCACCAGCGTGATCAGCGCACAGCCTACGCCCGCTCCTAGCAAATCGTATGCATAGAGCCGGTTAATCTGTTTCGATCCACGCGTCAAGAGCAGCGAGATCGCCAGTCCGGAGCAAAAGAAGGGCAGCGCTACCAGTAGCAAATACGCCGGCATGTAGAAAAGCTGGCGGTGATCGACGGCCACCGAAAAGGGATCGAATGGAATCCATTGCATGAGCCGAAAACTGAATACCACGCAGACAGCAAACGCGAGTGCACAAAAGGCCAGCGCACGGTCCAGATCCTGCCTTTCTCGCAGTCCTGTCCACAGCGCGAGCATCACGCCCGACGCACCGAAACCAAGGAGGGCCGTCGAGATCACCAGAAACCCGAAGTGATACCACAACGACACAGAAAGTACGCGAGTCAGCGCAAGCTCCAGGAGAAGCGTGGCCAGAGAAAGCAGGAATAACCCTGCAAAATGCCGCGTCTGAACTTGTCCGGAGTCCGCCGAAGAAGGAAGTGGCAAGGGTCCCTCCTTGCAATTCGGCAGTCATGGTAGCACGGAGGACAACCGTCCTCTGGCCTGGCAATCACAAAGTTGAAGTCCGAAAAGTTGAAACGCTCCGCCTGCCGGATGCACTATCCTCCGACAGCCTCGGGAGGACCCATGAATCGTTACTGGTCTGCTTTGCTGGTTGCTCTGGCAATTGTTCTCATTCTCGCTTGCCCCCACAATCCGCCCAACTACCCGACCGGCGCGATTGAACTGCACTACTACGCCGCAGGGCCGTGGCCCGTCACCTCAAGCGAGAGTGCGACTCCGTGCGATTCTCAAGGCCATAAGTGCGCATTCTTCTATCCCAGCAACCTGGGCGCGAATGGATTCCTGCACCCGATCCTCAGCTGGGGAAATGGCAGCTTTGGCACCCCCAAGCAGGCCGAGTACTTCCTACGGCATATGGCTTCATGGGGGTTCGTCATTGTGGCCAGCGAAGATCCGATGACTGGGCCCGGGCAAACCATTCTGGACGCCGCGAAGTACATGGTCGCCGCCAACTCCGATTCCACCAGCCCGTTCTTTCACAAACTCAACGTCAACCAGGTCGGTGCCTTCGGACATTCCCAGGGAGCGACCGGAGCCGTCAACGCGCTGCTCAAGTCCAACGGTCTGATCAAGACCGTGCTACCGATCGAACTCCCGGCTCAGATCTACGGCAATTCCACCAATTACTTCAACCCTGCCAACCTGACGGGTTCAATCTTCTTCGTCGATGGCTCCGCTGATTTCGTTTCGCCTCCTCTGCAGGGAAACAACGTCACCGGACTGCAGTCGATCGACGCCTACTACCAGGCGGTGCCCAACTCCGTCGCGAAGGCCAAGGGCACGTTGATCGGGCCAAGCCACAACGATCTTGGCGGGCAGCCCGACTGCTCGCAAGCGCCCTTTCCCTGCGTCAACGGCGTCTACGGATACCTGGGATATCCCACCGCGTGGTTCATGGATCGTCTTCAGGGCGACACCTACGCCCACGGGGCCTTCGTCAACTCCACCGGCGAAATGTTTTCCGAGACCACCAATTGGCAATACGTGGCCAGCAATATCCCGTAGCGGCCCGATCCAGCAAATTTATTCCACTCCCCTTGCTAACCGAGGGGAGCGGAGTGTAGTCTAACTCGGTAACCGAGAGGAGACCGAAGTGAGCAAGCCTTCCGACCTGGTCCAGGGAACACTGGACATGCTGATCCTGAAAATCCTGGCGCTGGAACCGCACAACGGGTGGGCCATCAGCCAGCGCCTGCAACAGATCTCCAGCGATGTTCTGGGAGTCAGCGACGGGTCGCTGTATCCTGCGCTCCACAAACTGGAACGGCGCGGTTGGATTACCGCTCAGTGGAAGTCGAGTGGAAACAATCGTCGCGCAAAATTCTATTCCCTGACGCGGCTCGGGCGGAAGCAACTGGAAAAAGAGACGGCAAACTGGAACCGGATCTCGACGGCGATCTCCGGCATTGTAAAGCTCAAGGAGGCGTGAACATGAGCTTCGAACAATGGTTTTATACGCTCCCTTTGCGTTGGCGCCAGTGGTGTCGCGGCAAGCAGGTGGATCAGGAGTTAAGAGACGAACTGCGCGACCACCTTGAGCACCAAATCCAGGTGAACCTCGAGAAAGGCATGTCGATGGAGGACGCGCGACACGAGGCATCGCGGGCGCTCGGTGGAGTCACGCAAATCGAACAACAGTGCCGCGACGCGCGCGGCCACAGCTTTATCGAAAATGCCATCCAGGACTTGCGTTATGGATTCCGTCAACTCTTTCGCAGTCCGGGATTTTCTATTCTCACTATTCTGTGCCTGACTCTGGGCATCGGCGCGAACGCTGCAGTGTTCAGTTGGGTGGAAGGAATCTTGTTTCGCCCCTACCCGGCGGTCGCTCATCAGGAACAGTTGCTCGCTCTGGGAGGAACGGCGCGTGGAGTGCCTGGAGGCGAGCCAACTTCGTGGCCGGATTTCCTCGATCTGCAGAGAAACTGCACTCTGTGCGACGCGGTCTTCGTGACCAAAATTACCGGCACCACGCTCAGCATCGGCGACCACGCCGAGGTCGCCACCGGCAGCATCGTCTCAGCGAATTATTTCGACGCGATCGGCGTCCATCCCATTCTTGGGCGCGGCTTCGAACCCGGCGAAGATGTCGGCAGCAATTCCCATCCCCTCGTGGTGATCAGCTATGACCTCTGGCAGAAGCGGTTCAAAGGGGACCCGCAAATCGTCGGCAAGATGCAGCGGCTCAACAATTTCCCGCACACCATCATTGGAGTAATGCCCGAAGGCTTTTATGGAACTTTCGTGGGCTGGGCGATGAATTTCTGGGTCCCGGCTTCGATGGAAGAAACGTTCGAAAGCGGCGGATACAAACTCGAAGACCGCGGAGCGCGCTGGATCGAAGGTTATGTGCGGCTCAAGCCCGGGGTTAGTCGCGCGCAGGCACAAGATGAAGTCTCCGCCATTGGTACCCGACTGGAGGCCAACTACCCAGCCACCAACCGGGGACGCAATCTCAAGCTATGGCCGCTGTGGCAAACACCCTTCAACAATGCGCACACTCTGCTGCCCACGCTCCAGATCATGACGGCGGTCGTGGCATTTGTTCTTCTCATCGCCTGCGCGAATGTCGGAAACCTGCTGCTGGTGCGGTCATTCGCGCGCCGACATGAAATGAGCGTTCGCATGGCCATTGGCGCCAACGGCAGACGCCTGTTAAAGCAACTTCTCACGGAAGGCCTGATCCTTGCCGCGTTCGGTGCGGCCGGAGGACTTCTGTTGGCGTACTGGTGCCGGCATGCCCTCGCGTTGCTGTTCCCGCGGCGCTCGGGAACGATGATGTACCTTCCCGGCCAGATCGATTGGCATGTGATGCTGCTCAGCGCCGGCATTTGCGTTTTGGCCACGCTGGTTCTCGGGCTGGTTCCCGCATTTCAGGCGCGCGGCATCGATCTCGCCGGAGCTTTGAAGGCGGAATCTTCGAATGTAACCATGGCTCGCAGAAGGGCGTGGATGCGATCCGGCTTAGTCGTCTTTCAGGTTTGCCTGAGTTTTATTTTATTGGCCGGTGCCGTGCTCTTGCTCGAGAGTCTGCAAAAGATTCGAACCGCCAGTCCGGGCTTTTCGACAAGCCGCGTTGTAGAAACGGGTGTGTCTCTGGTGGCCGCGGGATATGACGCTCAACGGTCTAAGACTTTTCAGGACGAACTGATGGAACGCGTCAGGGCTCTGCCCGGAGTCGAGTCCGCCGCCTACGCCCGAGTGACGCCGCTGGGCTATGGCTCATTCTCTTCGACGCCCATTGCGGTGGACGGCTATCAACCTGCGCCCGATGAGCAACCGTCCATTGACTACAACGAGGTCGGTCCCGCTTACTTTGCCACCTTGGGCATCCCTCTAGCCTTGGGCCGGGAATTCACCCGCGCCGACGACGAAAACGCTCCCTTGGTCGCGATCGTGAATCGCACCATGCAGGCGCGCTACTGGGGCGGCCAGGATCCTATCGGACGCCGCCTGCAAGTGAAAGGGAAGTGGGCAGTCGTCGTCGGTGTGGCCGCCGACTCCAAGTATGAGAGCATGCGCGAGGATCCCAAACCATTCTTCTACGTGCCCCTGTTGCAGGAGTTCGTGCGGGGGCCGCGTTTGAATGTCCGCACCACGGAACCTTTGCAGAGTATTTCGGCCGGGCTGCTCCGCGAAGTGCATGCCTTGGACGCGAACCTCGCCCTCTACGAGACGATTACGCTTCAGGAACAAGTGGACCGTTCTACCTCTCCGCAACTTGTGGCCGTGACCCTGGTTTCAATCCTGGCAGGATTGGCGCTACTGCTCGCAGCGATCGGCCTCTATGGGGTGATGTCTTATGCGGTGGCGCAGAGCATGCGCGAACTCGGCCTGCGCATCGCCCTTGGGGCGAGCTCAGCCGACCTGCTGCGTCTCGTCATCTCGCGCGGACTAAGGTTAACGGCCGGAGGCGTTTTCCTTGGCGCGGTTGCAGGACTGGTCCTGACGCGGTTACTCGGAAAGCTTCTCTATAACGTCAGCCCCTACGACCCGCGCGCATTCGGCGCAGCGTTGGCGGTCATGACCATCACCACGCTGGCAGCTTGTTTCTTTCCCGGATGGCGCGCTACCCGTGCCGACCCGGCTCGTGTCTTGCGCGATTGATCGTGTAACGGCTTCGAGGGCACTACTTCGCGTCCGCTACCTTCTCCCGCTCTTCGTTGTACGTCCCAAACTGTTTCGCAACCGTCTTGAGAGTCGGATAGAACTGCACGAACGAATGCTCCACTGCCGCGTGCGCGTCGTGACACGTCCAGCAGCTGTTGCCGTGCGCCATGGCGCCGGATGACTTGCTGTCGGCCGCGAACCCGTAATACGCCCACTTGTCTGGATTGCGGGTTGAATCTTTGACCTCGACCGCCAGGCCCATCAGGTCGGTCTGGTAATGGCCCTTTTGATTGATCGAGCTGCGGCTGGCTGCGTCGCGCTCATCGATCACAAACATGCTCTGCTCGGGCCATTTGCCGGACTTCGCGAACTCGTCGTACGCCCAGCGCTGCACGAAAACGTTGGTGAACATCTCGTGGCTGCCGGGCTCAGGACTGTAGTTCATGCCGTATCCGGCGGAGAGAAACATCCATTCGCGGTAGTCGGTGGGCCGCAGAAGCTGGCCCTTCTCGTCATACTGCGGCTTGGGCATCTTTTCTTCGGGAGCAGCGGCCAGCACAGCCAGGCAAATCATCCCGAGCACCACCAGACAGAGAATGTTTTTCATTGAGGCCTCCCCATGTGAGTGGCAGCTTAGCTTACCGCGCCGGGTCTTGTCTTGAACGGATTAAACATGGAGGGCGGCTTTTGTTTTGCTGTAATCCATGGCGATGTCATCCTGAGCCGCGTCTTTTGCGGCGAAGGACCTATGCAACTCGCTGGCAGCACCGGCGCAGCGAGAGAGTTCATAGGTCCTTCGCGGCGAAGAACGCCGCTCAGGATGACACCGTAAGACGACTACACCATTACCTAAACGGTTCGAGCGGCGAAACAGTGACCGGTTGTTGACCATTCCCCGCCGGCCACGTCTGAACATTCGTGCCCCAGTCTGCCCAGCCCGGCAAGATCCTGCGCGGAGGAGAGTTCTACTCACCAGTTCAGGCTCGCATGAGCGGGAATGACGTTGTGCTCTCGGAACTGTGCCAGCCTGTCGCTCGCTCGGTACCCCGGCACGAACATGAACTTGCCTACGTAACCATCGTGCTGCACGGCCATTACCGGGAAGGCGATCGCGGCAAACTCGACGAACTCCCGCCGCTTACTGCCGTCTTCAATCCGGTGGGCGTGGCGCACTCTACGGTCATTGGGCCTGCGGGAGCATCGATGTTCACCATCGAATTCCGCAGTGAGAACCTGCGAGACCTTGGCCTGCAACTCCCCGATCGAACAGCTTTTGATGGTGGTGTCGGAACCATGCTCTGGCCCGGGCTCCGGCTGTTTTCGTCCTTCAAGAATCAGAGCGCGGACTCTCTCATGCTGGAGGCGAACGTATTTGAGTTGCTGGGAGCAATCACGCGGCTGGATCCATCGCCGGAGAAGACGCCGCCGCGATGGTTGCAGCGCGTGAAAGATCGCTTGCATGCGGAATTTTGCGAGCGTCTCCGTATGCGCGATCTGGCGCGCGAAGCCGGAGTCCATCCCGTCCACCTCGCCCGCGCATTTCGCAAGTTCGAGAAGCGGACTCCCGGCGAATATCAGCAGCACTTGCAGATTCGAGCGGCGTGCGAGTTGTTAGGGAAGCCAGAGTGGCCGCTGGCAGAGATCGCCGCCGAATGCGGGTTCGCCGACCAGAGCCACTTCACCCGCACGTTCCGCCGCGTGGCCGCCACAACTCCACTTCGATTCCGGCAGGCGGTGGTTCCAAAAACTGCGGTGGCGTGAAATGAAAAGGCGCTCCGAAGATCGGAGCGCGTGGTCCTGAATGATTCCCTGGATTAGGGGACGACCACGAGCTGGAAGGTCGTCGAGCTCGTCAAAGAACCCGATGTTCCGTTTATAGTCATGCTGTATGTTCCCGTCGGCGTTCCGGGATCTTTGGTGCTCTTGCTGGAGCTGCCTCCACAAGAGCCGAGCCACATCGTGGAGAATCCCAAAACCATCAGGAGGCCGAGGAACCGCAGGCCGCGCAGCGAGCGTTTGCGCCAGGACGCGACGAATACAATACCCAGAAGTCCCGGAAGCAATGTCGCGTATAGGATCCGCGCGCCCCGATCGAAGGGACGCTCCAGCTTAGCAATAGGAGCCTTGGTTGTGATAGTGAAGCTTGCGGACTGGGAAGCATCGACAGATCCGGTAGGCCCGGTACATGTCGATTCTTGAACTGTATCCGGACACTTGTAGGTTATCGCGCCCGTGAAGCCATTCACTGACGTCACCTTAATCGTGACCGTGGCAGAGGAGCCCTGTGCGACTTGGTAGCTCCCGGCGTTTGGCACTAGCATGAATCCGGCAGCTGCGAAATCTTGAGCTAGTGTGGCTCCGTTCACTGAACCCAGGCCGGTTACCTGATCGTATCCCGTGCCGGCGGTGAAACCGATCTGCGTAGTGCCCGACGGGCAGTTCGTGGTTCCCGAGGTACAAGGCACCAGATTGTTACCCGTTTTGACATCATGGAACGCCGCAGGAAAATTGGAGGCCAATTGATACAGTCTGGGATTCACTGGTGCCAACCCAACGGGGGGAGTGTTGCCCAGCGACTGATTGACCAGGGCTAAGATCGCGGCGAAGGTTGGAGCGGCTGCTGAGGTTCCGCCTACCGCACTGAAGTTTCCACCAGCACTCTCCCGGAAGCCAAAGTTGCAACTAGTAGCGGAAAAATCCTCGGAGCATAACAGATACGAATCGTGGTAGTTCGAGGCGTTCAGCGAGATATCGGGAACGTCCCGGAACCCATCACTCGGCGCGCCGGTTGGAGCCTGCCATGTAGGCTTCGCAAAGTACAGGCTGGTACCACCACCTGAAGCCGAAAGTACGTGATTGGTATTGTTGACGTTTGTCGTGTCGTTCCAGGCCTCTTCGGGAATGTATTGCTGCGCCGTTATTACGACGTCAGAGCCGGTTGCAGAGGCCAGCCAATAGGGGGAATCACTGGCCGCGGTCGTGTTTGGGGCAGTCCCGCTCACTGCTCCCGGAACGTCACCAGTGAATTCATTTCCCCCAGCACCTGTAACCTCGGGGATGGAAGCGGGCATATCGACGGCTAAGCCGGTAGTCGCCGAAGAACTCGTGCCAGACTCACAGTCGGCGGCTCCGGAGTCGCCTGTCGCAGAAACGATAGTCTGTCCTTGGGTAATTCCCTGTTGCGCCCAACCTTGAACCTGCTGCGCGAACGCCTGCCCGTTGCCCGACTCGCAATCGCCGTAACTGGTGCTGATGAAGGGGGCCACATCGTTTGTCACGGCATAGTGAAGCGCGTCCCACACGCTATTGCTGCGGGCTCCGCCACAGGAGTCGCCTGCGCCGGTGTTTAGACCGGCATATACAAAAATGATGGTGGCGTTCTTGGCAACCCCGCCAGCCCATTCAATGTCCAGATCGGACTCGCCTTCGTCTCCCGCGCAACGGGTAGCCGTGCCTCCCTGCAGGGTCATCGTCACTGTGCTCGCCGGAAGACCAGCGTTGCTCCGAAAGTTATTGAGGTCGGTCGTGCTGACCGTGCTCTGCCCGACAACCGCTATCTTCTGGCCGGCACCATCGCCGAGCGATTTGAGGTCATAGATCGCCGCGAAATCCCCAGGCGTCAGAAAGTGATTTCCGCTCACAAATGAAGTCAGATGCGGCACGGCCTTTGCTCTTGCCTTGGGGGCAAAATTGTGCAGGTGTCCCACATTCACTACGGAATCGGCGATTGCCGCGGGCAACGAAGGCTCGCCGGCATTCGCCATATACACTTGGCCGTTCACCAAATAGTGGTGCATCTCGACCTGGAAGACCGACTCGACCTCCGCCACCGTCCCGTCAAAAGAAACCTCGTTGCGGCTGTTTGCCACCTGAATGTTCGTGAAACCCTGTGATTGAAGCCACGTAATGATCTTGTCCAGATCGTTCCGGCTTAAGCCGAAGCGCTCGCCAAATTGCTTGGGCTTCAAATACCTGCGGTACCTCGGCGACGAGGGGTTGCCAAGGTCAGCGATGAATTGATCGAGATCCTTCTGTTGGGCAACGGATGGACGAAACGCTAACGTGATGCCTTGGATCAGCCTGCTGCGGTTGGCCAAGCCGAGGTCGTTCTCCGGCTTGGCGAGTCCGTGCACATTACCTTTGAGGGCCACTCTTGGGCCCCCGATGAGCGGAACTTTGACCCGGTCTGGCGTCGCCGCAAAGCCGAAAATTGAGAAGACAACTGCAGTGCACAACAGACACACAACACCCCGGCCCCTCTTTACCATAAGCTTTCCCCTAGGTTTGATTGCATGGATAAGGTTGAAGCCTAAAGACTATCGGCTTATCTGTCGTTCGATCAAGTATCAGAAGTGAAGGTTGTATGGCATTCAGCGCTTGACAAACTTTGACGTTGCAAAATCCAGTAGTTCCTGCAAAACACCTTCAATCGAGGACAAAAAACCGGGTTCTGACCTGCACTTCCGGGTAAACTTCCTGCGTTTTCGCCATCCGGCTGCCTTATACTGCCCTTCGCAAATCGAGCATGCCTGCGGCCGAGGCCCCAAAACCGCGCCTTGCTTACATCGACTGGATGCGAGGACTCGCCTGCCTGCTGATGTTCCAGACCCATTGTTAC
>Ga0307479_10005404_pt1 | contig 11697 bp, 12 predicted proteins | sample atmos_gasesECM4C_FD_203743 | JGI IMG/M metagenome (GOLD analysis project Ga0307479, IMG submission 203743) | Hardwood forest soil microbial communities from Morgan-Monroe State Forest, Indiana, United States - atmos_gasesECM4C_515 | ecosystem: Environmental > Terrestrial > Soil > Temperate... | reverse complement strand
CCGAATGGCGCTCTTTCTGGGCATTGGAACCGGCGTCACTTGGATTGCTCTCGCCCTCGCAGGATGGCATTTCACGCTCCGCTTTTCGCAGGACATGCTGGACCTGACGGGCCTTCTCCGGCCCGCGGAGGTGATTGTTTTCCTGGCCCTCGGCGTGGCGCTGGTATTGGCTTACTCAGGCTTTCGCGGAAAACTTGGCCTTGTGGCAGTTCTATGCGCGCTCACCGTCGCGGCAAGCGTTGAATTCGCAAGTCTCGAAGTTCTTCCCGCCCTCGACTCTTTTTATTCCGCAAGACCGCACGCCATGCTCTTGCGCAACGACCGTCACCCCGACCGTATTTTCGCCTACCATTTGCAGCGTTCCTGGAACTACAGCCTCGCCTTCTACATGGGCAGGGAGCTGCCCGAATGGTCTCCCGCCGATCCCGGACCCGCGCTGGTCCTCACCACCCCTCAAGGTTTCGATGAAATACAATCTCTGGGCAGATTTCGCGGCTCGCTTGACGAGACGTACGAAGGCGTTCTGTACGTGCCTGTTCTGCCCGCGCCACGCTAGGCTAGGGAGCCGGAACCGGCGGAATATTTTTCAGGAAGAAATCCACGACCTGGTTTTCGTAATTCCTGCGGTCATCATCGGACATGTCCGAATAACTCGTGCTGTCGCGGGTTGTCTGCTTGGGCTCGGGCGCCGCGATGAACAATTTGAGAGTGTCCGCGGCCAACTCGGGGCGGTCATCGGACTCGATAAACAGCTTGGGAATGCCGGCCGTCTTCCATAAACGCGTGGTTACAGCCGGTTGATCGTGGAAATTATAATTCACCAGCCGAAACTCGAGGTCGGCAAAGCCCCCGACGAATGGCAAAATCGTGAGCCCGGAATGCTTCACCTGCACCTGCACCATGTCGCGCGGGCTGTTATAGGCGTCGTCCACGGCGAAGGCCGCGATCCTCGTGTCGGACGCAGCCACCTGCAGCGCCACGTACCCGCCCATATCTGTCCCCCACAATCCAAAATGCCTGTGGTCCACGTCGTCGCGTTTCGAGAGGGCGGTAACCGCGGAGCGAAGTTCCGCTGTCTCCTGATAACCGAGCGTCGTAACGCCTGGGCTCGTCCCGTGTCCCGTGAAATCGAAGGTGAACACGTTGAATCCGTGATCCTGCAGCGCCGAGACGAGCGTCAGCACCTCGGCCCGCTGCGAACGGTATCCATGGCAAACCACAACCGTCGGAGCCGCGCGTAACCCGGGAAAAAACCAGCCTTCACGCGACGCGCCATTCGCCACCGGAAATGAATACGTCGTAGGGTGGCCCATCATCACGCCCAGATCGAACGTCATAGGCGCCCTGGCAGGACGGAGCGTTTGGTAAAGCAGAAATCCCGATAGCGTGGAAATTGCAATGATGCCAAAGAGGACGAGCGCCAGCAACCCCGTAAGAGTCTTCGCAAGACGCGATGTGGGGTCGCGCAGTTCTGAAAGGACTTCCATCCGTTGTGCGTGGGCGACGGAACTACTCGCCTCAGCGAAACGAATCTTAGCATAATTCTCCGGTGAAACCCCCGAGCTCCCTCGTGTTAAGTTCGACCACGTCACGGCCTGTGCAATCCGCGCGCGGTTTGGGCTCAATGCCGCAGGCGGTTATAATGGTGGCGAGAATAACTGTCTCCCATGGAAATCGCCGACCTGCGCCAGTTAAATTCCCGGCGCCTCGAAACGCTGTTTCAGGAGGAAATCCTCCGCTGGCGCGAGGAGCTTTCCTGGGACTATCGCCCCTCCATTGATCTCATCAAGAAATTCATTGATTCGCGCGCGCTTGCGGGTTACGCGGCCATCGAGGGAGGGCAACCGGCCGGGTACGGTTTCTACGTGCTCGAGGACCACAAAGCGCTAATCGGAGGCCTTTTCGCCTCCGCCCGCTATCCCCAGGGTCCGGTCACGCAAAGGCTATTGGCCGAAATGCTGGGCACTCTGCAGTGCACGCCGCATCTCGAACGCATTGAAGCGCAGTTGATGCCCTTCGGCACCGAACTCGATCCTGCTTTTCTCTCCCAGTATTTCCGCCTGCACACGCGTCAGTTCATGGTCCTGCCTCTTGCCGAAGCAAAGCTAAGCGGCAAGCCGCTCTCCCCCGGGCTGCGGCTCGACTCGTGGAACGACCGCGCGCTTGAATCCGCGGCGCGGCTCATCCAACTTGCCTATGCCGACCACGTGGACGCCCAGATTAACGACCAATACCGCAGCGAAGCCGGAGGCTTGAAGTTTCTCCGCAATATCGTGCTGCTTCCGGGCTGCGGACAATTCCTTCCCGAGGCGTCGTTCCTGGTCCGCTCGGGCATTTCAGAAGGCCTCGTCGCCATGGTGCTCACCTCCCGCGTGGCGGAAGGCGTGGGCCACACAACGCAGCTTTGCGTCCTGCCGGGTCACCAAGGTCACGGCATCGGACGTCAATTGATGGAGCATTCCATCCAGGTACTGCGCGAGCGCCACTATAAATTGCTGTCGCTCACGGTTACTTCCGTGAACACGCGCGCCGTGGAACTTTACGAGCACCTCGGATTTTCAAGAGTGAAAGAGTTCGCCGCGGGAGTTTGGCAGGCGTAAGAGGGCTACTTCTTCGCGCGATCCTTGAGCAGGCCTTTCAGCTCGTCCATGAATTCCTTCACGTCCTTGAAATCAAGATACACGGACGCGAATCGCACATACGCCACCTTGTCGAGCTTCTTCAGCCGCGCCATCAGATGCTCGCCGATTTCCGTCGTCGAGCGCTCGCGATCCGCCGCCTCGCTGACGAAAGCTTCGGCCTCGTCCACAATCCCCTCGAGCTTGCCCATGGGCACGGGACGCTTCTCGCACGCCTTGAGCAGCCCCTGCAAGATTTTTTGCCGCTCGAATTTTTCCCGCCGGCCGTCCTTCTTGATCACCATGTAGGGGATTTCGTCAATGCGCTCATAGGTGGTGAACCGACGCTCGCATTTCAGACACTCGCGCCGGCGGCGGATCAGGTCGCCCGTGCGCGCCTCGCGTGAATCCACCACGCGGTCGTCGAGATGCCCGCAGAAAGGGCACTTCATGGCCGCCTCGCTTGGGAATCCGCCCGGTGCTCCGCTTCGGCCAGCAGGCGGGCCTCGCCCGCTGCTTCTTCCGTCCTCGCCATTCGCCGCAGTTCCCCCACGGACCATCCTTCGCGAAACAATAGCGGCACTCCCGCCAGGCAGCAGCTCCCGAATGTGACCAGCCACAGCACAATGGACGCGACCGCCGCAGCCTCCTTTTCTACTCCAAAGATTAATGTGAGCACAAGAAAGCTGGCCGCCTGCGACCCGCCGCCCACCGCTGGCGCCTGCGCTGCCGAACCCACCAGCGTGAAGGCGCACACAAGAGCTGCACCCGCGAAAGTCAAGCGGCCCATCTCTCCCGCGAAGGAGTGAAGTATCCAGACGTAAACGAAAATCACGAGCAGCCAATGCGCCACGGAATAGAAAATAAGCGCGGCCAGGTCGCTCCACGTCTGGATGCCCTGCAGGCCCTCGCTGAAGCCTTCGAGCAGCACGGCAATTTTTTCGCGCCAGCCGTGCCGCCAGGATTCGTGTTCGAGTTTGCGCGCGAGCCAGCCCGCGCCGTGGTAGCGGAAATAAACGAGGAATGCCACGGCCACTGCCAGCCCGGCGATGAGCGCTACTCCCGCCGACCGCGCCACCTTCATCAACGGTGCGCCGGCCCCGCCGCCCATCCCTCCCCGCTCAAACATCAGCAGGGCGTATCCCGCGAGCACGGCCGTGGCCGCCACATCGAACACGCGCTCAAGGACGTACACGCCGAACATCCTCGCCACTGAGAGTGAATCCTTCCGCGCGATGAGCACGGGACGAATCGGCTCCGCTGGCCGGCCCAGGAGCAGAAGGCAGGTGAATCCCATGAGCGTGGCCGAGAAGACATTGCCGAACCTGGTCGTCCCCAGCGCGCGGCAAAATCGTATCCAGCGCAGCGAGCGGATGGCAAAGCAGACGTATATGGCCGCGATGGCGAGGAGAAGCAGCGAAATCCGCGTCCCGCGCAGCGATTCCGCCACCATGCTCCATTGGAATCCGTGGAGTGAGAAAGCGCCGTGAAATTTGTAAATGAAATACGCCGCGGCCAGTAGCGCCAGCAGGAGCAGAAGGTATCGTCTCGATTTTCCGGGCATCCGCCGAGCAACCTAGCAGCAAGGCTCCGAAAGTGTCAAGGAAGGGATTTCTTCGGGGGAGGGGATATTACCCGGACGGATTGGTTCCGCGGGCCTCTGGCCGCGTGTGCTAATCGGCGTGGTCGTCGAGCTGAGGCAGAGACGATGGCGAAGGGTCAGGCTCGCCAAAGCCGCGAATACGGCCCCAGGCGCTGGTCTTCCAGTTATCCATGGCCTCCTGGGCCAGAATCCAGGGAGGAAGCTGGACGAAAAAGAAGGCGGCAAGAGCCTGCAAGTAAGGCTCGTACATTTCGCGCGCCTTCAAAAGCTTTTCGCGCGCCGTGGAACTATCAAGAAGCGAGAAACCGGCTTCAGTGAGGACGGCGCTCAAGCGCTCGAAATCGGCAGGAGGGAGCCGGTCGTGCGCGGCGCGACGCGGCGCGACGTTGAAGACCTGCGAAAGGTCCACCACGGCGTGGCGGCACATGGCGAAGGTGAGCTTGGCTTGGCGGGCGCAAGGGGAATTTTCAACGCCGACGAGGGTCAAGGCGCAGGTGTCCAAAATGGCGGTGAGAGCTCCCAGCCAGGATTCATTGGCGTGCTGCGAGCGGAAGTAGCAGACCGCGGGATAGGAAATATGGCTTTCGAGGATATCGGCGGCGGAGCGTTCCCAGTCGTGGAGGAGCTGCTGGAGAGCATCTAATCCGCGCGGCCCAGAATGGCGGCGGAGAAGTTCCGTGGCGGTGGGTGGAGAGCCGGCGCGGGCGTCGAGAAGAACGATATTTACCTCGCGTCGCGAGAAGGCTTGATAGATGACCGGGAGATAACTGAGCACGAGAGCGAGGAAGCCGAGGCCGATTCCGCATTCGATGACGACGAGAAACCGTTCGAGCGGCGATTGGGGGATAACGTCACCAAGCCCCAGCGTGACGAATGTGGTCCCGCTCAGGTAAAGACACGTGGAGAAGTGCATGGGCGCGCCATCGTGCGCTGACGCGCTGAGAAAGATAAGGCCAAAGCCGAGCACGATGAGCACGGCCCAGAAAGCGAGGAGATAGAGTAGCGAGAGCGGGCCATAGATGCCCAAAAAAGCCTCGCGGCGGCTTTTCTTCTTAATCCTCCGCGCGATGGCCCGCCATGGAAACCACGAGCCGCGGTAGAACATCACGGTGAAGCGCAGACGGCGCCTCACGCGGCGTGGGAGGACAATCGCCTCGAAGGCCTCCCACAGAATCGCCGCGACAAGGAGAATGCCGGCGACCGCCGGAAGAATCATGCAGCCTGCTCGAGGCTTGCCGTCATGGTGATTTCGGCTTTGAAGAGGCGCGACACGGGACAATTTTTCTCAGCGCTCTCGGCCGCGGACTGGAACGCGGCGGGCGTGATGCCGGGAATGCGCGCCGCGATGTCGAGATGGATTTTGTTGATGGTCCAGCCGGCATCGAGTTTTTCGAGAGAGACTGTGGCCGTCGTGCGCAGGCTATCGGGCGTGATGTTCATGGTGCCGAGCTGCGCTGCGAGTGCCATGGTGAAGCAGCCGGCATGCGCCGCGCCGATAAGCTCTTCGGGATTGGTGCCTTTGGCGTTTTCAAAGCGTGTGAGAAAAGAATAGGGCGCACTCGAAAGAACACCGCTTGCCGTGGAGATTGTTCCTTTGCCGTCCTTGAGGGAACCGTTCCAAACTGCCGAAGCCGTGCGTTGCATGATTTTTCTCCTTTTAGGGGATCAAGACGATTTTGCCGTATGAGCCGGGCTGCATCACGGCGTCGTGGGCGCGTGGCGCTTCCGCCAGGGGAATTTCCTGGCCGACTATGGGGCGAAGGGATTTATTTTCGAGGCCTGCGACGATAGCGGCGTGGATGCCGCGAATGTCGTCCGGGGAAACGTTCATCATGGCCATGCCTAAAATGGAGGCGTCGCGCCCCATGATATCGCGCGGATTGATTTCGATGCTTCCGCGGTTGCCGACGACGACGACGCGTCCGCCGTGGGCCAGGATGGGGAGGTCGCGGCCGAGATTGACGTTGGCCAGCATTTCCACAATCACATCGTAGCCGCGTCCGGCGGTAAGCGCGAGCGCTTTTTCGAAATGATCGGGGTCCGAGTGGTTTAGCGTTTCGTGCGCGCCTTCGGCTGCCGCGAGTGCCATGCCGCGGGCCGAGCCGGCTGTCCCGACGACGCGCAGGCCGGCCGCGCGCGCGAGCTGCACGGCGGCAATGCCTACCCCTCCACTCGCGCCGTGGACGAGTACGGTTTCACCCGGCCGCGCCTGCGCGCGATGGAAAAGCGCGCGGTGCGCTGTGGCATAGGGAACGTGGACACCGGCGCCTTGAGCGAAGGAAATATGCGGCGGGAGGGGGAATACCATCCGAGCATCGCAGAGAGCCATTTCCGCGTAGGTGCCGGTGAGGCTGCCCGCGAGATATACGCGGTCGCCCGGCGCGAAGCCCTGGCCGACGGATTCGACGGTGCCGGCGCCGTCAAATCCGGGCGTGTAGGGAAGCGCCGGCTTTTGCGAGTACGTGCCGGTGCGAATATATGTGTCCACCGGATTCACGCCGGCCGCGCGGATGCGGACGAGGATTTGTCCCGCGGCGGGACGCGGGTCGGGAATTTCCTCGAGATGCATCACGGAGGGATCGCCGAATTGGTGTACGCGGATGGCTTTCATCACATTCGCTCCTGGAGCGCTCGGTGCGCCTCAATGCGGCGGCGTTGTCTGCGCATGCCCCGATCCGCGGCTGAGCATATCAAAGCGGCTCACAATCGTCGGCCGATGTCCCCACACGTTCTGCCATACGCCGAAAACCAAAAAAGGAACCAAGGCTGCGAGGACCCAAAGCTTGGCACGGCCCGGAACCTTGGCTTCGGGCTCCCAGCGGAAAAGCTGGCGCGAAATTTCGAACGCTACTAGAAACCCGATGGTCAGGGCCGCCACGTCTGTGGCGATTTCGCCCAGCGTTGCCGTGCGCGTCGTGGCGCCTTCGAGGCCCGCAGCGAGATACGTCGCCGGCAGGAAAAGCGAAGCGCGCTGAATCCAGTGCGGGAACCCTGCCAAGGGAATGGTTGCACCGGAAAGGAGAAGAAAGCACATCCAGATGAGTTGGTTGATGATTTGCGTTTCCTGCATGGTGTTTGTCACGCTCGCCACGATCAGCCCGAAAGCCGAGAACGCCGCCGAACCGATCGATACGAGCAGGAGAATCGCCCACACGCTTCCCCAGGTCTGCATGTGAAACACCCAACGGCAGAGCAAAATTTCTATCGCCACCGTGGGCAACGCGAGAATGTAATTCGTCAGAATGCCCGAAGCCAGCATCGCGCCGGCGCCTACGGGCGCCAGCCGGAAGCGGCGCAAAATGCCCTGCTCGCGGAAAGTGACAAGCTGCACGCTCAAGCCCCAGAAGCTGCCCATCACAGTCAGCGACAACACGGATCCAAGGACGTAAGCAATCATGCCCGGCTGGCCCTTGCCGAAGAGGAACACGAAGAAGAATAGAAACGCCAGCGGCATCGCCAGCGTGAAGAAGAAGAACGTCCGGTTGCGCATGGCTAGGCGTATGCGGATTTTCGCGAGCGTCCAGGTGTGGCGCAACGTCGTGCTCCTATCCTATTCGCGCAAGCGGCGGCCGGTGAGCTCGATGAAGGCGTCTTCGAGCGACGGCGAAAACATTTCCAGGCTCTGCAATTCGTTATTTTCGGCTTCGAGCTGCTTGACGAGCGCCACGATGGTCTGCGGCGCGCGCGCGGAATGTAGCACGTAAACGCCATCGAATTCGCGGCAGCCCGTGACGCCTTCGAGTCGCGCGAGCGCGCCATCGGCAGGGGGCCGCGCCAAGCGGACTTCGATGCGCGTGGTTCCGGCGGAGGCGTGCTTCAATTCGCGCGGCGTCCCCATGGCGATCACGCGGCCGTGGTCCACGATCGCCACGCGATCGCACAGCCGCTCGGCTTCCTCGATGTAGTGCGTGGTGAGCAGGAGCGTCCGCTTGCTGCGGCGAAGCTCCTCGATAATGTCGTAGATTTCGCGCCGCACCTGCGGATCGAGGCCAGCGGTGGGCTCGTCGAGGAAGACGACTTTTGGATCGTTCACCAGCGCCATGGCCAGCGCGAGCCGCTGCTTTTGTCCGCCGGAAAGCTGGCTGTAGAACGCGTTGCGCTTTTCGTCGAGCTGAAAGCGGCGGAGCAGTTCGGCGGTGTCGGCGCGGCGCGGATAAAACTGGGCAAACAATTCGAGCGCTTCCTTCACTCGCAGCTTATCAGGCAGGGAAGTGGATTGCAGGACGGCGCCGATATTGTCCTTGAAGCGCTCGCCCGAGCGCTGCGGGTCAAGGCCGCAAACGCGCGCGGAGCCGTGGTCGGGGATGCGCATGCCTTCGAGGATTTCGACGGCCGTGGTTTTGCCCGCGCCATTGGGGCCGAGCAGCCCGAAGACTTCGCCTTCTTCGACGGCGAAACTTACACCGCGCAGGGCTTCGACCGCGCCGTAGTTCTTGAATAGGTTATCGGCTTGGATGATGGGCTCGGGCATGCCGTTAGCATGATACGACCGCGAACCGTAATTTCTATCACACTCCCGCCGCCCGCGCGAATCACCGCCGGTCGGCCCGAGAGCGCGGATGTTCACATCGTGAGAACGACGCGGAATTCGGCCTTGCCACTCATCATCCGCGCGTACGCCTCGGCGGCTTTCACGAGCGGATACTTCTCGATCATGGGACGCACGCCGGTCAATTCCGCAAAGCGGAGCGTATCCTCGGAATCGGTCGGGATTCCCGCCGACCAGCCCTGAATCCGCTTCCTGCCGAAGATCAACTGAAAGGACTGCACTTCCATGGGGTCGGTGGGCGCTCCCACGATCATCAACGTGCCGTTGTTCCCCAGGCCGCCGACCAGCGACGACATGGCCTTCCCGCTAGGGGCTGTGGCAAGAATCACGCTCGCGCCCCCAAGTTTCTGGAGTTCCGCCGCCGCGTCCACCGCTGCGCTATCAATGTACACATTCGCTCCGAGCTTTTTCGCAAGGGACGCGTTTTCCGGGCCGCGTCCGATCGCCGCCACTCGATAGCCGAACTTCTGCGCGAACTGGATTCCGAGGTGGCCAAGTCCGCCGATTCCCTGGATGGCGACGAGGTCGCTCGGGACCGCCCCGCTATGGCGCAGGGCGTTGAAGGTGGTGATGCCAGCGCACATCAGCGGCGCGGCTTCCGCCGGGTCGAGCGATTCCGGCATCGCAGCCACGCCTTCTACTGGGGCGACCATATATTCCGCGTAGCCGCCGTCGTAGCTGATTCCACAATTCTTCACATTGGCGCAGTTGGCGAAATCCCCGCGACGGCAAGCGAGGCATGTGCCATCCTGCCCGCCGTGCCAGCCGACTCCAACTCGCTGGCCTTTTTTCCACTGCGTCACGCCCGCGCCCGTTTCGTCAATCACTCCGGCAACTTCATGGCCCGGCACGCGCGGGTACTGGATGGGGAAGACCCCTTCCTTGGTGACCACATCGCTGTGGCAGACGCCACACGCCTGCACGCGGATTCTTACTTGTCCCGGGCCGGGCTGCGGAATTTCGCGCTCGACGACTTCAAAATCCGCTCCCGCCTTGGGCACTTGCACCGCTTTCATTCTTGGCATAATTTTCTCCTTCATGTGAATTCTAGCGAGTGATTTTCGATGAGAAAGCTTAAGTGGAACGCCCTCGATCCGGGCGTACTTCCTTGGGAGCCGGTCAGTGCGCGCTTATCCGCGCATCAACTATTGCCATAGACCGGCACGGACGCGCCGTGAATCAATTTGGCATCATCGCTCGACAAAAAAAGAATCACGCGCGCAATATCCTCCGGCTTCGGCCACTTCGAAAAATCGGCATTCGGCATGGCTTTGCGGTTTTCTTCCGTGTCAATGATGCTGGGAAGAACCGAGTTCGCGCGAACGCCCGTGCCCTTCAGGTCTTCGGCCAGGCAATCTATCATCGCCACCGCAGCAGCCTTCGACGCAGCGTACGCAGTGGCGCCTGCGGCATGATTCACCGCGGCTTGGGACGCCACGCTTACAATGGCGCCACGCCCCTGCTTGAGCATGGCCGGCGCCGCCGCGCGCGCGAGCAGAAAGCCCGAGCGCAAATTGAGCGCCAGCATTTGCTCGAAGGTTTTTGTGTCGACTTGCCACAACTTCACGCCGCCGGCGTATCCGCCAACTGAATTGACCAGGATGTCGAGACGGCCGTACCTCGCCACAATTTTCTCGACCAGCTGATTCACGGCGTTTTCGTCCGTCAGATCCACACGATGCCCTTCGAGCGACGATGCGCTTGCCCCGGCCGCCGTTCTCAAAGCGTCGAATTCCCCCTGCTGGCGATACGTAACGGCCACCGCCGCGCCCTCTTCCAGGAATGCGCGGCTCACCGCTCGACCCAGTCCCCCGGTTCCTCCCGCAACCAACACTGATTTTCCCGAGAATCTCGGGGACATGCGCTCCTCCAATCAGGCCGGCTAGCCGGCCAACTACAAGTAGATGATGCACACGATGGTTCGGGTTCAGCGTGAAAGTAAGTGCGGGAGAGCTGCCTCAGCTTCTTCGACGCTTCGCGGTCTTGCGCTTGCCGGAGCGCGTCCCCTTCTTCGCTGCCGGCCAGCCGAAGCGCTCGAGATTAGCCCTGCCATGCTCGATGGATACGCCTTCGGCCTCGAGCAGCCGCTGCTGCAACTCCGCATGCGGCTCAGGGACGCGGATGCGCCCTCCAGCGCCCAGCACGCGATGCCAGGGAATGCCGCCGCCCGCCGGACACGCCGCCAGAGCATAGCCGATGGCGCGCGCGCCACCGGGAAGGCGGAGCGCCTTCGCCAGCTCGCCATAGGTTGTTACCCGCCCGCGCGGGATTTTTTTCACCAGGCTGTACACCGGCTGCCAGGACATGTCCTCGGGCCTCCTGCGGGCGACATCATGCATCGGCGCAGCATCTAATGGAGTGGATCGGTTCCAGTCATTGAAGCCGCGCGGGGGGCGCGGCGCAACGCCTGAAGTCCCAGCCGTTCCTGCCCTGACGCTACGCCGTCAAGTGTAATAACTGATACGACGCAGCGGGCATCGTACCATTGACGCTGTAGTGGACGCACCATACACTACGCGGCAGTTGGACGCGATGCCCAGAGCGCGAAAAGGAGACTGCCGTGGCTTTTGTTCGGCGCAAAGGCAAGTCCTACTATCTGGTGCACAATGTGCGCCGGCAGGGGAAGGTGCAGCAGCTCCATCTGGCGCGGCTGGGCGGGCGGCCGCGCATCACGGACGACGTCGTGCGCCAGGTTTCGCGGAACCACCCGCTGCTCGAGCTGGATTGGTCCGAATTGCGGGAGCAGGTGAACAGCCGCGTGGAATTGTTCGATATTCGGTCGCCGTACGTGCAGAACATGATGCATACGTTGCGCAATCTTCACCTGGACCTGGCCGGTCTCTCGCCGCCGCTTCTGCTGCTCACGGACCGCGCCAATTCGAGCCGGGAACTGGTCACAGAATTGCGGTTGCTGCGGTCGACGCTCG
>Ga0307479_10005403_pt1 | contig 11697 bp, 13 predicted proteins | sample atmos_gasesECM4C_FD_203743 | JGI IMG/M metagenome (GOLD analysis project Ga0307479, IMG submission 203743) | Hardwood forest soil microbial communities from Morgan-Monroe State Forest, Indiana, United States - atmos_gasesECM4C_515 | ecosystem: Environmental > Terrestrial > Soil > Temperate... | reverse complement strand
TTCGAACACCACGGGCTGGCCGGCCCGCGAGGTATGCGGCTGAGACTGGGAATTGCAGGGCATGGAGATGTTGTCGCCCCGGAGGCCAAGGCGCTTGCCGCCAAGGCGGACGTCATCGTGGTTGCCGTGGGTTTCGATGCCGAAACCGAAAGCGAAGGCTCCGACCGCACCTTCCGTCTCCCGCCGGGGCAGGACCAACTGATTCAAGCCATGGCTGCGGCTAATAAGAAGACCATCGTCGTGGTCACCTCCGGCGGCAGCGTGGATATGAACGCGTGGTTTGATCGCGTCCCAGCTCTCATCGAAGCGTGGTATCCGGGGCAGGAGGGTGGCCGCGCGCTGGCCGAGATTCTTTTTGGCGACGTGAATCCGTCCGGCCGCTTGCCGGTAACCTTCGAGCGCCACTGGGAAGATAATCCGGTCCACGATAACTACTACTCCGCGCCGGGAACGACCCAGGTCATATATAAGGAAGGCGTATTCGTGGGCTACCGCGGCTACGAGCACAATGGCGCGAAGCCCCTCTTCCCCTTCGGCTACGGGCTTTCCTATACCTCGTTCAAATTCAGCAACCTCGCCATCACGCCGCAATCGTTCCGGCAAGGCGGCAGCGTCACGGTTTCGTTCGACGTGACGAACACAGGGAAGCGCGAGGGGGCGGAGGTCGCCGAAGTGTATGTCCGCGACAAACACGCCAAAGTCGCGCGGCCCGAAAAGGAGTTGAAGGGTTTTGCCAAACTCGATTTGAAACCGGGCGAAACGAAGCGCGGAAGCGTCACGCTCGAGCCCCGCGCCTTCTCGTATTACGACGTGGAAAAGAAGCAGTGGACGGCCGATCCGGGCGATTTCGGCATCCTCGTCGGGAGCTCCTCGGCAACGATCGAGCTTTCCGGGAAGGTTGCCCTCACTCCGTAAACAGGGCGCAAAAACATGGGGCCTCCGCGCGTACTCCTGCTAGAATCTTTCTCTTTGTACGTTCTGGGCGGCTCATTCCGCAAGCAGAGGTGAACTCGATGCCCGACGAAGTGGCGGAAAAAGTAATCGCGACGCTCGCATCCGTGAAGCGGATTCCCGCGGAAGGTATCACTTTGGGAACGGATCTGCAGCGACTGGGCATCGATTCTCTCGACGTTTTCACTCTTCTCTTCGAGCTCGAAAACGCCTTCCATATTTCCATCCCCGATGACGACGTCCGCTCAATCAAAACCGTGGGCGATATCGTCGGCCGCATCAAGAAGTTGCTCGCCGCCGCGCCGCCTTCGCCCGATGCGCCCCCTGCGCCGGCCGCGCCCGTGAACTGAGGAATGGCGCGGCGCGTCGCCATCACGGGCCTGGGAATTATTTCCCCGCTGGGACTCAACCTCGCGGACAACTGGAAGTCCTTGAGTGAAGGGCGCTCCGCAATCGGTCCCCTCCAATCCGTGGCTATTCCGGTGCAATCCGCTGATTTGTCCCGTCTCGCATTGAAGATTCAGAATGGCGCGGAGGTTCGCGGCTTCGACGCGACGAAACACTTCGAAGGCGGCAGGGAGAATTACCTCGACCGCTTCGCGCAATTTTCCGTCGTGGCCGCGCGCGAAGCGATGCGCGACGCGGGCCTCACGCTCACACCCGAGCAAAAAGAAAACGGCGCGATTGTCTGCGGCTCGGCCGTGGGCGGGCAGGGGGCCATCGAAGCCGGATTCGTGGACCTCTACGTTTCGGGCCGCGGCCGCGTCCACCCGCTCACCATCCCGAAAACGATGGCCAATGCTGGCGCGAGCCACATCTCCATGGAGACGGGACTCGCCGGCCCGTCGTATACCGTTTCCACGGCGTGCTCCTCGGCCAACCACGCCATCGGGCAGGCGTTTCGCCTGGTGCGCGCGGGCGATGCCGACGTGGCCATCACCGGCGGCAGCGAAGCCCCATTGACGCTCGGCATGCTCAAGGCCTGGGAGGCCATGCGCGTGATCGCTCCGGACACCTGCCGCCCCTTCAGCAGGGACCGCCGCGGCATGATTCTCGGCGAAGGCGGCGCGATGATGATTCTCGAGCCGCTCGATGCGGCCCGGGCGCGCGGCGCGAAAATTTACGCCGAGATCTGCGGCTTCGGTATGACGTCGGATGCCCACCATTTGACCCAGCCCACGGTTGACGGACCCTCGCGCGCCATGCGCGGCGCGCTCCGTGACGCCGGGCTTGCGCCGGAGGCAGTCGGCTATATCAACGCCCATGGCACGGGCACGCCGGGAAACGACCCGGTCGAAACGCGGGCCATCCGTGAAGTTTTTGGCGCGCACGCGGACAAGCTCGCCGTCAGTTCCACTAAATCGCTGCACGGGCACGCCCTCGGTGCGGCCGGCGCTCTCGAAGCCGTGGCCACAATCCTGGCCCTCCATTACGGCATCCTGCCGCCGACGGCGAACTACAACGAGCGCGATCCTGAATGCGACCTCGATTACGTCCCCAACCAGCCTCGCGCCCTGCAAGTGGAAGCCGCGCTCTCGAACTCCTTCGCCTTCGGAGGACTCAACGCCGTCCTCGCCTTCCGGCTGCCCTGAGCCACGAAGGGCGCTGTCTAGCGCGCAACCCTCCCGAGTATCGCGAGCAATGGCGCGGAGATCGGTACGGGCTTCCGGGGACCACAGGACAATAATGCGCTGGGGCGCGGGCGGTTCCGTCACTTCTTGAGGCCGAACTCACGGAGGACGTCGTCGTGCGGAATGCCTTCGCCGCGGGCAGGCGAAGCACGGGCGCGGTCGAGCGCGGCAGTCGTCTCCTGCGTGACCTCTTTGTCGTCCACCGGAGCGGAAGCGAGAGAGCGCGACAGCGGCTCGACCATCACTTCGAGCAGGCTTCGCACAGCGTTTACCTTTTCATCGGGCAGCAGATCGAGCAGTGTGTGGGCCCGCTGGCGTTCCTGTTTCGGGTTGCGCTCCAATGCCTTTTCGTTTCCGCGGACGGCAAGCGCGAACCGCCATCGGGGCTGCACTTGCCCTTTATTATACCTTAAGCAGGTAATGAGGCTTTTTTCAAAAAAGCTGAATGGACTCTCACTTCTCTTCGAGTATCGGCAGCAGACGTTTCATCGCTGCCCGCAGGCGTCCACGCGCGATCGTGTCCATGCCTACAAATTCCACGCCCATGCCTTCCCCCGGCTTGGAATTGCGGACGATGGCGCGCGCGCGGACTTCACCATCCGGCAGATTAAAAGCTAATTCCACGGACGCTCCCACGGGCGCTGGATCCGGCGTGCGGATGAAGAGGCCGCCCAGGGCGACGATTTCCGCGCGGCTGAGTCCCCGCAGTTGGCCGCTCCGCCAGCCGACGGCCAGGCCCTTCTCGAGTTTGGCGCGGTCGTAGCGCCGTGACGGTTTTTTTGGTTCGGGCATTCCTACCCGAGGGTACCACTGCTGGGCAACGCCGCATCGGAAAAGCGCGACGAGGGGCGGCGTGAAGAGGGATCCTTCAGCCGACCAAGACCAAAAGCGTCAGCTCTAGGATGACGATCCTCGTCGGATCGTCAGAAGAAGCGCAGGAGGTGGGGAAGCAGGACGCTCCAGGGCTCGGGATACATGTCCCAGTGGCGCGTGAGTTCGTCGGCGAGCATGAGCGTCATCATGATTCCGAGCCAGAAGAACGCGGCCACGATCACGATGCGTGTGAGGCCTTTGTTGTAGCGCACGTGCATGAAGAAAAGGACCACCAGCAGCATCTTGATCACGGCGATGGTGAGCGCCACGACGGTGTTCAGCGGGCCGAGATCAATGAAAGCCACGCCGGTCGTAAGCGCCGTGAGAACGAGCAGCGCGAGGAATACACCCACGTAAACGCTCACAGGAACAATGTGCTCGGAATGTGGATGGTCGGAACGCGGATGCCCGGACATCTCAGTGACCTCCCATCGTGTAGCGTCCGCCGATCAGATACAGCAGCGGAAAGAGGAAAATCCAGACAATATCCACGAAGTGCCAGTAGAGACCGCTGATTTCCAGCGGCGCGTAGTATTCCGAGGAAAACCTGTTCCGCGCGGCCATGATTAGCAGCGTCGTGAGAATTCCGATTCCTATCACCATGTGCAGGGCGTGCAGCCCGGTCATGAAGAAATAGAAGCACATGAACATCTGCACCTGCGGCGCGAGCGAGCCCCATTCCGTCCTGTTTCGGAACCCGACTCCGGGGACGATGTGCTCGACATAGTCGTGATACCACTCGAAGCGCAACTTCAGACCCAGAAATGCCGCGCCCAGAATCATGGTCAGGATGAGCCAGAAGATAATCGAGCCCTTCTTCTTGCCCGTCTGCGCCGCGCGGATGGCCAGTGCCATGGTCAAGCTGCTGCAGATGAGCACGACGGTGTTCGTGGCGCCGAATTGAACCTCGAGCAGGCGGCTCCCCGTTTCGAATGCGGCTAGGTGGAGTTCGCGATAAATGGTGTAGGCGGTGAACATCCCTCCGAAGAAAAGGATTTCCGTGGCCAGAAATATCCACATGCCGAGCCTGCCCGCGTCGCGCTGCTGGCCGATGTCCTCGAACTGATGGGCAAACCCCTGCGGATGCGTGCTGTGCGCGGCCATATCAGCCATGGCGCACCGCCTTCGCCGTGGGGTAGTTGTAGGCGTCTTCGGTCACGACGGGCATCTCCTCGAAATTTTCCGTGGGCGGCGGCGAAGGCGTGGTCCATTCGAGCCCCTTCGCGCCCCATGGATTCGGTCCGGCCGGCGGGCCGTAGCGCATGGACCAGATCAAATAAACCAGCGGGATCAGATAGCCGATGCCGAGAATGGAAGCGCCGGCGGACGACATCACGTTGAGCACCTGAAATTCCGCGGGGTAGACGGCGTAGCGCCGCGGCATCCCCAGATAGCCGAGGACGAATTGCGGGAAGAAAGTCAGATTAAAGCCGATAAAGACCACGAGCGCGGCGAAGCGCGCCCAGAGGTCGGGGTAAAGCCGCCCGCTGATTTTCGGCCACCAGAAATGGATTCCGCCGAGATAGGCCATCACCGCGCCGCCCACCATGATGTAGTGGAAATGCGCGACGATGAAGTAGGTGCCGTTGAGGTGCACGTCCGTGGCCAGCGAAGCGAGGAACAATCCCGTCAGACCGCCCATGGTGAAGAGCCCGATGAAGCCCAGCGCGTACAGCATGGGCGCCTGATAGGAAATCGAGCCTTTGTAGAGCGTGGCCGTCCAATTGAATACCTTGATCGCGGAGGGAATCGCCACCAGGAAGCTGAGCGCCGAAAACACCAGGCCCGCATAAATAGACTGGCCCGTGACGAACATGTGATGGCCCCAAACGATGAAGCTGATCACGGCAATGCCCATGCTCGAAAAAGCAACGAACGTGTAGCCGAATATCTTCTTCCGCGAGAAAGCGGTGATGAGTTCGCTCACCACGCCCATGCCTGGAAGAATCATGATGTACACGGCCGGGTGCGAATAAAACCAGAAGAGATGCTGGAAGAGCAGCGGGTCGCCGCCGAGCGCGGGATCGAAGATGCCAACGTGGAAGATCCTTTCGAGTCCCAGCAGGAACATGGTGATGGCGATCACCGGCGTGCCCAGAACGAAGATGAGGCTCGTGGCGTACATGGCCCAGATGAAAAGCGGCAGGCGAAACCACGTCATGCCCGGGGCGCGCATCTTGTGGATGGTGACGATGAAGTTCAGCCCCGTGAGAATCGAGGAAAACCCGGCGATGAAGACTCCCAGAGCCGCGAGAACAACGAGGCCATGGGAATACGTGCTGCTGTAGGGCGTGTAAAACGTCCAGCCGGTATCCACGCCGCCGGAGAGGACGGCCACGAGGGCGCAAAGCGAGCCGGCCACGAAGACATACCAGCTCAACAGATTGAGCTTGGGGAAAGCCACGTCGCGCGCCCCGATCATCAGCGGGATCAGGAAATTCCCGAGCGTCGCGGGGATCGAAGGGACCAGAAAGAAAAACACCATCATGATCCCGTGAATGGAAAAAAGTTTGTTGTAGGTGCTGGGCTCGACGAGCGCGCCCGTGGGCTCGATGAGATTCAGGCGCATGAGGACGGCGGCCGTGCCTCCGACGAAGAAATTGAAGGTGATCACGACCAGGTAGAGGAGGCCGATGCGCTTGTGGTCCGTGGTCAAGAGCCACGATCTGATGCCGTAGCTCGCGTTCAGATAATTCACGCCGGATCCGGCCGGGGCACTGTGAAGGTCTGGGGTGGCCGTGCTCATTGGTCGTTCCTTTCCTGCGGGCCGAGCGACTTCACGTAGGCGATCAACTCCAGCACCTGCTCCTCGTCTATTTGCCCTTTATAGGTGGGCATAATCGGCGCGTAATTGGGAAGCGGAATGGAATTCGGATCGAGGATGGCCTGGCGCATCAGGTTTTCATCCACCACGCGCGTTTCGCCGCCGGCCAGCTTTTCGGGCTTGCCGTAGATCCCCGCAAGCGAAGGCGCGCGGCCCGCCCCTTCTTCCACGTGGCAAGTGGCGCAGCCGAGCCGTGTGTACAATGCGCCGCCTTCCTGGACCATGGATTCCGTTTTTTCACCGGTGGCGAGCCATGCGGCGTAATCGGCGGGCGTCATCACGTACACCCAGCCGATCATCTGCGAATGGTTCGCGCCGCAATATTGCGCGCAGAAAAGATGAAATGTGCCGGTTTGCGTGGGCTGGAACCACAGCGAGGTGTATCGCCCCGGCAGCACGTCTTTCTTGACGCGAAACGCGGGAATGTAGAAATCGTGAATCACGTCCTGGGAGGTCATGGTCACCTTCACGGGCGCGCCGACGGGCACGTGCAATTCATCAATTTCGCGCGGCCCTTCCGGATGCTGGATGTGCCACATCCACTGCTTCCCGATGACGAAGATTTCCGTGGAAGCCGCGGGCGGGCGCGAATTGCGGACGTAGAGGTCCGAGGCCCAGACGAACAGCACCACGCAAATCAGAGAGGGGATGATTGTCCAGGCCAGCTCCAGGAACATGGACGTGTGCGTTTCCTCGGGCAGCTCGTCGTCCGAGCGCCGGCGGTACTTCACCATGAAGTAGAAAATGATCGAGAAGATCAGAACGCTGAAGAACAGCGTGATGCCCGTCAGCAGATAGTACAGCTGGTCCACGCCCGGGGAGATCGTTGAAGCCGAAGGAGGCTGCAGCGGAATCATGGCCGCGGCCATTCGGGCTTCCGAGCCGAGTTGAAGGAGACCCATCATCACCGTTGCGCAACACTCCCTTCTTGCAGGCGTTTCCGCTCGAGCGGCGCGCGATTCATGCCCGGCTCCGCGGGAGCGAATAGTGCTCGCCCCGGAACAGGAAAAGGAGACACAGTCCGCCCACCAGGACGGTCAAGCCTCCCGCCAGCTGAATGACGCGCGAAACCACCAGGCCATATTTTCCGGTATGCGGATCGTAGTGGTAGCAGAAGAGCAAAATCTCGTCCACCACGCGCGGGCCGATCTTTCCTTCCGATGCCTGCTCGAGTCCCAGCCGCAGATCGCGCTCGGGAAACGTGACGCCGTAAAAGTAGCGCGAAATTTTTCCCTCCGGCGTAAGGACCATGATCACGCTAGCATGCGCATATTGCTTCGAATCGGGATCGTAGGCATAGCGGAATCCCACGGCGTCCGCGAGCTGTTTGATTTGAGGCTCACCGCCCGTCAGAAAATGCCAGCCCTCGGCCGCGCCCGGCCGTCCATATATTCCCGTGTAGAGCGCCTGCTTGGCTTCGGCGAGCACCGGACTTTCGGTGGGATCTATGCTCACGGTGAGCACGTCGTAATCCTTGCCAAGCTCCAGCGGAATCAGTTTAAGGCTGCGATCGAGCCCATTGAGCACCTGCGTGCAGAGCATGGGGCAATCGTAATAGACGAGAGTGAGAATCACAGGCTTCGATCCGAAATATTGAGCCAGCTCGACGGGATTGCCATGCTCATCGCGAAACGCGAGGTTGAGCGGAATCGCTTCGTTCAGCTCTTGGTCAACGCCCACGCTCTTGAGCAGATCGGGACGCACGCCGATGTTTTGCAGCGGATCCGAAAGCTGCGCTGCCGCGGGCAGGCAGAATGCCGCGAGCGCGGCCGCGAGAACCACGCTCGCAAGCCACATCCGCCAGGCTGTTGCGTTCCACCCGCCCTGCACTGTGCCCTCTCTTTTCTCCATCTTTCCTGCACGCTCTTCCGGAACTCTTATCGCTGTGCTTCGCCGCGCCCTATTCGATGGGCGCTTCCGACATCCTCTGGTACTCCACGAAACTGCACTGGCCCTGCGCGTCTTGCGTGACGGGGAGGAACGGCGCATCCACATCCGCGGACGATCCCGGCGGCGCTTGGCTCGGCGCGCGCGTGGGCAAACCGCGCTCGAGGATCAAATCCATGGCCCGGTCCACCGGCAACCGCACGACGCCGGCCTGCTGGTCAACCCAGCCGTAGGTATTCACCTGCTGTTCCTGATCCTCACAATATGTTTGCAGATCGACGTGCGGCGTAGGCTGCAGGAGCGGGCCCGCGGGAATCTCGCGCGCATTCGTGAAGGGAGACGCGGGTGCGCCCAGCGGCTCCATCTTGGCAAAAAAATGATAGGTCAATTTCATGGCGAAGAGCGTCACGACCAGCACCATGGCCAGCCAGAAGCCGAATTCGAGCAGGCCTCGGATATTCGCATCGCGCCGCTCGTAACCGATTTCCCGGTCGGGCTTCGGATGCGCGCCGCGCCGATCCTTAGTCTCCATGCTCATGCTCGAGCGCTCCTTCAAACCTGGGGTCATGCACGGGCAACAGCGGCAATCTATTCAATTGGCGCAAAAACATGCCCAGCCACACGCCGCCGATTCCGATCACGGCGAAGAGGTCCATCAGCGTCGGATGCGGGCGCACGCTGTAAGAAGGCGCCACCAGCCAGTACACATCCACGAACGTCAAGATCACCAACGCGCCCGCCACCAGGGACAGCGTACGCAAGCGGCGCTTCACTTTTCTCTGCAGCAGCAGGAAAAATGGCACGAAGAAATGGAGCAGCAGCAGGAACACCGCGACGGGAGCCCAGCCCCCGAATGCGCGCTCGGTGTACCACGGAATTTCATCCCGCAGATTGCCCGCCCAGACGATCAGGAGCTGGCTGAAGGAGAGATAGGCCCAGAGCAGCACGAAGGCCAGCATCAGGTTGCCGAGATCGCCCAGCTGGCTGGTATCCACCGAGTCCTTCATGGGCTCATAATCCGAGAGCATCCTCAGAACAAAAATCGTGAACGACATGGCCGCGAGCGCCTCGACCACGATGAAGAGGAAGCCGTAGATGGTCGAAAACCAGTGCGGCTCAAGCGACATCACCCAGTCAATCGCCGCGGAAGTCACCGCCAGCCCCCACAGGATTACGCCCGGGCCGGCCAGGCTTTCCATGCGCTGCTGGAGCCGCAAATCGCCGGTGCGATCCTGCTCCGCCGACCACTTGTTCAGCAGATAGGCCAGCACCAGCCAAATGGCGAAGTAGACCACGGCGCGCACCAGGAAAAAATGCGGTTGCAGATAGGCGCGCTTGAAATGATTGTCGAAGTCGTCCGCGATCACGCCCGGCTGGGTCCAGGGGTAGATGCGCGACATGCCGATGAGAATGGGAATGAATAGCACGGCCATCAGCGGCAGCGTGCGCGAACTCGCCTCGAGAATGCGCCGGATGGGAAGTCCCCACCAGCCGCCCGTCAAATGGTGCAGCATTAAAATCGCCAAGCAGCCCAGCGGAATGGATACCAAATAGATGTAGGCCACGAGGTAGGAGCGGAAGAACTGCTGCCATGGATTCTGCCCATGCATGCTTATCACGCCGCAGATGACGGCAAGAATCAGGCCGGCCGCGCCCGCGGCTAGCGCCTGATTCTGCCGCCGCTCGATTTGCCTCCGCAGTGTGTCCGATGAGTTCATTTCGATGGCCCCGATGAATTCGCAGCCGTCTCCTGCGTCAATTTCTGCCGCTCGGATTCGGGAACGTCGTCCGTGCTCGCGTTCTGGCTCAGTTGCAGGACGCGAATATAGGCCGCGATGCGCCAGCGGTCCGCCGGATCCACGCGCGAGGCATAGCTGTACATCGAGCCGAAGCCGTTGGTTATCACGGCGAAGAAATGTCCCGCGGGCGCCTCGCGCAGCCGCTGAATGTTGTACGACGGCGGATGCGGGAAGCCGCGCTCGACGATCATGCCGTTCCCGTTGCCCGTGTAGTCATGGCAGGGAGTGCAATAAATGTTGTAGCGCTGCTGGCCGCGCAGGAGATCCGCGCGCGTGATGGGAAACGGAAATTCATCCGCCTCCACGCCGTTTATCTTGCCCGTATAGAGCAGCTCGTCCAGGCGCAATTGCCCGCGCGCAATGGTTCCAGCCACGGGCGGGCGCTCGGAACGGCCGTCGCCGAAGAAATCGGTCGGCTCCTCGGGCAGATATTTTGGCTGGATGTGCATGTCGAGCCGGCATCCGGACAGGCCAATGGCGATCACGCCCAGGCTCGCGGCACGAAGCACGCGCGCACGCCAGCCGCGCCGCGGCAGAGTGTCAGCGCCGCGCCTCAGCCCGCCAAGAATCGCTTCATTGCTCAATTTCAAAAACTCCATGCGGATGCAAGCCTTCGAGAAAAGCTTTTGTCCCGCTCAAATCGAATTTCTTGTCGCGCGCCTTGATGCACAGGAAGAAGCGGTCCGTGGAAGCCAGCGCGAACCGATCCACGTTGAACACCGGATGGTAAGGCGTCGGCAAGCCATTCATGGCCAGCATGCCGAAGACAGCCGAAAGAGCGGCACCGAGGATGGTCAGCTCGAAAGTGATGGGAATCCAGGAAGGCCAGCTATTGTGAGGCTTGCCGCCGATGTTCAAGGGAAAGCTGATCACATTCGCGTACCAGCACATCCCGAATCCGGTCAGCCCGCCCAGCAGCCCGCCTAGGAAAACCACGATGGGCAAGCTCGTCCAAGTGAAACCCACGGCTTCCGCCAGCCCTTCCACGGGAATGGGCGTAAAGGCGTCGATGCTTTTGTAGCCGGCGTCGTGCGTTCGCTGCGCCGCTTGAAGAATCTGTTCGGGCGACTCGAACTCCGCCAGCAATCCGTAAATGGGCTTCCGCTTCATCTTGCTAGTGGCGCTCCCTGGCTCCTAATCGTGAATCTCCGGATTCGGATTCCGCACACGCGCCAGATAGGTGGTGCGCGGGCGCGTGTTCAAATCCTCGAGCAAGCCGTAATCGCGTGTTTGAGCCTTGAGCTGCGATACGCGGCTCTTCGGATCGTTGATATCGCCGAAAATAATCGCTTCCGCCGGGCAGGCCTGCTGGCAGGCCGTCTGTATTTCGCCGTCGCGCACGCTGCGATTTTCTTCCTCGGACCGGATTTTCGCCGCGTTGATCCGCTGCACGCAATACGTGCACTTTTCCATCACGCCGCGGCTGCGCACCGTCACATTCGGATTGCGCACTCCGAAGAGGCTGGGGGTCGCGTAATCGGAATACAGATAAAAATTGAACCGCCGCACCTTGTAAGGACAATTGTTCGAGCAATACCGCGTGCCCACGCAGCGGTTGTAGGTCATGTCGTTCAAGCCTTCGGCGCTGTGCGTCGTGGCGGCCACCGGGCAGACGTACTCGCACGGCGCGTTTTCGCACTGCATGCAGGGCAGCGGCTCGTAATAGATGCCGGGATTGTCCAGGCCACCCTGGAAATAGGTGTCAATGCGGATCCAGTGCATGGCGCGCCCG
>Ga0307479_10005402_pt1 | contig 11699 bp, 13 predicted proteins | sample atmos_gasesECM4C_FD_203743 | JGI IMG/M metagenome (GOLD analysis project Ga0307479, IMG submission 203743) | Hardwood forest soil microbial communities from Morgan-Monroe State Forest, Indiana, United States - atmos_gasesECM4C_515 | ecosystem: Environmental > Terrestrial > Soil > Temperate... | reverse complement strand
TTTCACGCGGGATACATCATAGATGTCGAAATCAGGCCTTAGCACTCAAAACCCCTGAGAAGGGCCTGTCGGTAGCGACCCTATCCGACAGCATGGTGTGCAAAGTCAAGTCCTGACTATCACACGTTACGTCCAGCGGCAGTACACTTGAAACGCGAAATCTGAAACTCGAAACTGAACCTTGAAACCCTTCCCCTCCATCTTCAATCTCGACTTCTCTCAGCGCCGTCATCAGATGGTCGACACGCAACTCCGGCAGCGTGGCATCCGGGATGAGCGAGTGCTTGCTGCCATGATGCGTGTTCCGCGGCACGAGTTCGTGGCCGAACCCTACCGTGCCCAGGCCTACGACGATAACCCGCTGCCAATCGGCGAAAGCCAGACCATCTCGCAGCCTTACATCGTCGCGCTGATGCTCGAAATGCTTCACCTCTCCGAGGAAGACATCGTGCTCGAAATTGGAACCGGCTCGGGCTACCAGACGGCGCTGCTGGCACAGCTCAGCCGTCACGTCTATTCCATCGAGCGCCATGCCACTTTGGCCGCGCAGGCGCAAGCCGTGCTCGCCAGACTCGGATATAGGAACGTCACCATCGAGGTGGGCGATGGCAGCAAAGGGTTTCCGGCGCACGCCCCATTCGATGGCATCATCGTCTCCGCGGCTGCGCCCGAACTGCCGCAAGCGCTTTTCGAGCAATTGAAGGAAGGCGGCCGCCTGGTTATTCCCGTGGGTCCCGCCGAGGCACAGTTTCTACAACTCGTCACGAAGGAGGAGGGCAAGACGGTACTGTCGGAGCAAATCCCCTGCCGCTTTGTTCCCCTGATCGGAGAGCAGGGCTACCGCGCTTGATCATGCATGCCTGAATCCTTTTTCAATACCGCCGCCTGGTTGCTTCGAATCGCCCAATTTTCCGCAACCGAGAATCCTGCTTGCGCGGCAGCTTCCAGCTCTGAGTTGAATTCTGTTTCCTTCACATGACCTGCAGGTTCCACCAGCAGCAAGGCCGCACCAGGCTTGGAGACCTGCGCCGCCTCGACGAAGAACCGGCTTGCCGATGGCATTTCGTGCACGACCGCGAACGCCAGGGTGAAATCTACGCGCTCCTTCAGGTCGGCGATATTCAGCGAATCGGCTGCTGCCTGCCGCGTTTCCACTCGGCGGGAAACTCCTGCTTTTGCCGCGCGTCGTTCGAGACCCGCGAGCATCCTGGGCTGAATGTCGACGGCCACCACTCGTCCTGAAGGTCCAACGAGCCGCGCAAGTTCCAGCGTGAAGAAGCCCATCCCGGGCCCCGGTTCCAGCACGGTCATGCCCTCGCGTACGAAAGGCCCGATCACCTTCTCGGGATCCAGCATCAGCCGACGCAGCGGACTCGCCAGAAAATATCCGACCCACCAGGGACACACTCGATGTGACAAGACCACCTCCATGGGCGCCAACACCCTGCTCCCCAGCAAACAAGATTATCCGCTCGATTGGGCGCTGGGCTTCGACGACTCCGCATCAAGGCCCACAAACGTGTTTCGTAACCCCTCGCGGAATCTTTCACGCTCTTCCGGGGTCATCTTGTCCAGGCGTTCCATCATGCGGTGGCGCCAGTGCATTCCCCTGGGACCGCCGTGGAAGCCGCCGAATAGAATCTTGCTTAGAATCACCAGCCCGATAGCCTGCCAGAACGTAACTACTCTCCATCCGAACAGCGCCGGCATCAGCCAGTTCCACAACGTCATCACGATCAGCCCGAACAGGGCGATGAACAACAAAGCAAACGGCAAAAACCGCAATACCCGGATCAGTTTGTTCTTCCTCATGCTGTACTCCTTAGCTCTTCTTGAATTCTTCGTGAATGGCCAGCAAACGCCGCCGCAGGTGCAGGACGGCGTAGTGTTTGCGCGACAGCAATGTGTTTAAGCTCACGCCCGTCTCCTCGGCCATTTCCTGAAAGCTGTAACCCAGCCACTCGTGCCCGATGAATACCTCGCGCTGCTCTTCCGGCAACTCCTGCAGGGCCTGGTCGATTTCCTCCAACAACACGCTTCGGACGTAGGCCGCCTCGGGTCCGGCATCAGGGGAGGGCAGAAGCTCTCCCAGCTCCAGATCGCCTTGTTCTGGAGGCGCGTCCGGCGCATTGCGCAGCACATCCCGCGACTTGCCTCGAAAGCGGTCGATAATCCGGTTCCGGGCGACACGGAACAGCCATGCCGTCGCATTCTCCACCGGCTTCAGCATCCGGTAAGCCGCCACGAACTCGTAGAAAACATCCTGCAGCACGTCTTCCACGTCGCTCTGGTCCGACACATACTTCCGGATAAAATTCCGCAGGCGTCCCTGCTCGCGCACGACGGCTTCGGAGATGCGCCGATCCTCGTCGCTCATCTCGCCACTGTATGCCAACTCGAGCATCTACTGATGAAGACGAATCAGACAGCGGAATATTGTGAAAGAAAGTAGATTATTCGAAGGGACGAAAGCATCCAGAAGAGACTGCAGAAGGCACGAACCCCGCAACCAACACAATGAAGGCCGTTCTCGGCGATCTCTGCGGTTTAAGATTTTTCTCGCGCTCTCAACCAGGCATACGCGATCCGCTAAAATACTCCTGTGCCCCTGCTTCAGAACCTGCGCGTCACGCTCGAGATGATCAAATGGGAGCACTCGATTTTTGCTCTTCCATTTGCGCTCTGCGGAGCCATGCTGGCCGCAGGAGGCTGGCCGGCGTGGCATCAACTCGCGTGGATCATCGTGGCCATGGTCTCCGCTCGTTCCGCGGCCATGGCGTTCAATCGCGTGGCCGACGCCGCCATCGACGCCGCCAATCCGCGCACCCGAACTCGTGCACTCCCGGCAGGCGCCCTGACTCCTTCGTTTGTCGCTACTTTTGTCGTGCTTTCCTGCGCGGTTTTCGTTCTCGCGGCATCCCGGTTGAACCATCTGACCCTGATCCTGTCCCCGCTTGCCCTGGCCATCGTGCTGCTGTACTCCTATACCAAGCGTTTTACCCGCTGGTCGCACCTCGTTCTCGGCTTTGCGCTGGGCATCGCTCCGGCCGCTGCCTGGATCGCCGTGCGCGCCTCCCTCGATCCGCGCATCCTGCTGCTGACCGCGGCCGTCACCTTCTGGGTGGGAGGCTTCGACGTGCTCTACGCTTGCCAGGATTTCGATTTTGATCGCGAAGCCGGATTGCACTCCGTGCCGCGTTATTTCGGAATCCGCGCCGCTCTGGCGGTTGCGCGCCTGTTTCACGCCATCATGCTCCTCCTGCTGGTCGCGCTCGTGATCAGCTTCGGCATGGGCAAGCTGGCGATTGCTGGAATCGTGGCCGTAGCGATCCTGCTCGCCTATGAGCATTCCCTGGTGTCCACGCACGACCTCTCTAAACTCAACGCCGCTTTCTTCACTATGAACGGCGTGATCTCGGTGGTCTTCTTTGTGTTCGTAGCCGCTGATCTCCTCTTTCATCGCTGAAGCAGGCAGCGCCAGCCGGATGATGCCGTCATTAAAGCCGCTGATGTTGATGCGAAAGCGCGCCATTCCACTTCAAACCCCGCAACCAAACCTAAGTAACTAGCGGGCCCGAAACCCACCGTAGTACTGTCCACGATGATGTCGTGCTAAGCCCAGAGCCTAAAGCTCAGAGCCCAAAGCTCAGAGCCCGAAGCCCGAACTTATGAACCAACAGCAATCCATCTCGGAACGCAAAACTCGCATGTGGATGGCGAGCCTGTGCGCCGGCTGCGCCATCTCGTTCGTCCTGACCGCGGCGATGCGCAAAACGCAGTTCGGCGTCTGGCTGCCCGGCACGCAGCCTGGCTGGATGGTGGTATGGGTCGCGCGCCTCATGCGCCCCAACTCCGCGGCTGACGGCGTCGCTCTCGTGACCGCGGGAAACACTGCTTTCTACGCTTGGATCTTTTCCCGCATTCTCCGCGCGGAAATCGTGGCGCGCGGAAGTCTGAGCCGCTACTTCCTTCGCTAGTCTCAAACCCCGAAGCCCCAAGACCCCTTCACTCCCGCTGAAATTTCCGAACATTGCCGCGCACTGTGACTTCGCCCTTCCCCTGCGCTATGATCGATTCAGCATGGCCCATCCTTTTCAGACCGATGACGCGCGCCTGACCGCGATCAAGGACAAAGTCCTTGTCGGCGAGCGCATCAACGAAACCGACGCACTCACTCTTTACCGTACCGGCGACATCCTGGCTGTCGGCTGGCTCGCCAATTCCGTACGCGAGCGCATGCACGGCAACAAGGCGTATTTCAACGTCAATCGCCATATCAATCCGACCAACGTCTGCGTCGCCGCCTGTCGCCTCTGCGCCTTTGGCCGCAAGAAAGATGCGCCCGGCGCCTACACCATGGCGCTCGAAGAAGCGTTTGAGACTGCCGCTTCCGGCTACACCGAGGCCGTCACCGAGTTCCACATTGTCGGCGGCCTGCATCCCGATCTTCCATTTCAATATTTTCTTGATCTCTGTTCCGGCCTGAAACAGCGTTTTCCCCACGTGCACCTGAAAGCTTTCACCATGGTCGAGGTCGCCTACCTTGCAAAGCGCGCCAGGCTGTCGATCCGCGAGACCTTGGAACAACTGAAAGCCTCTGGCGTCGACTCGCTCCCGGGCGGAGGCGCGGAGATTTTCGCCGACCGCATCCGGCACATCATCTGCGATCACAAAATCGATGGCGACCAGTGGCTCGAGACCGCGCGGCTCGCTCACCAGATCGGCATGAAATCGAACGCGACCATGCTGTACGGCCACATCGAAAACGACGAAGATCGCGTGGACCACTTGCTCAGACTTCGTGCATTGCAGGACGAAACACGCGGGTTCCAGACCTTCATCCCGCTCGCGTTTCATCCCGACAACACCCCCCTTGAGCATCTGCCGAAAACAACCGGTATGCTCGATATCAAGCAGATCGCGGTCAGCCGTCTCGTGCTCGACAACTTCCCGCACATCAAGGCCTACTGGCAGATGATGACGCCTAAAATCGCGCAGATTGCGCTGCGTTTTGGCGCCGACGACATCGACGGCACGGTTATCGAAGAGAAGATTTACCACGACGCCGGCGCCACCACCCCACAAGGCATGCGACGCAAAGATTTGATTCGCCTGATCACCGAAGCGGGCAGGGAGCCGATCGAGCGCGATACGCTCTATCGGCCCGTAACGCGCACGGAGACGTCGGTCACAGTTGCAGTGTAGAGAACGTCTCAGGTCAAGAGCCACGAGCCACGAGCTACCAATGAGCATTCTAGGCACAATCGCCCTGATCGCCCTCGTGATTCTCAGCATCCTGGTGCTGCGCGTAAAGAGCGACCCGATGGAAAATGAGTCGGTGAAGAAATATCTCGCGGACCCGAATCGCGCGAAGACCGTGACCAGCGGCGACGGGCAAAGTACGGACTCTACGACGTCTCCTCCGACAGAGTGAAGCCTGCATCGTGCCCTGCGTGGTTAAGTTTTTGCCCTAGAGCATAGAGCCTAGAGCCCAGAGCCTGCCTTTTCCGAGCCCAGAACCCCACCCCTGCGGCGCAAGTACATACATCACATTCCCACTGCCAATCAGTAACCACAAATTTCTACAAAAGTTCGATGCTCCACGCTTCGCGACAGGTGTAGAATCCGACTTGTAAGGGTACTGATAGCTTCACCGGATCTACTCCCGGCCTCCGAGGCTCTCATGAACGTTCATATCGGATACAAAGTCCGCAAAACTCCCGACCTTGAAAAAGAAGTGCACATCCACGTAGAGAAACTGCGCAAGCGCCTTCAGGCGTTTCGCCCCGAACTCGTCCATCTCAAGGGCATGGTCGAGCAGAGTTCGCCTCGGGAAGGCACTGTAGTCTCTCTGAATCTCCGCTTGCCGTCGGGCCAGATGGCGGCAGCGCGCAAAGCGCCTTTGGCGACCGCCGCGATCAAGGCCGCGTTTGACGATCTGCTACACCAGATTACCCGCCACAAGGACCTTCTTCGGTCCACTCACAAGTTCCCGCGTTGGCGCCGGGGAGGGGAGCCGCGTCCCGGAGAGCAAGTCCCGTTCGAAGACACCATCGCGTCCATGCAGGCTCCGCTGGTTTCGGGCGACGACATCCGCACCTACATCAATATCAACCTCTCCCGGCTGGAGCGTTTTGTCGAACGCGAGCTCTATTTCCGGGAAACTGCCGAGCAGATTCTGGGCGACTCCATCAGCAAGGATGACGTCGTGCATGAAGCCATTGCCAACGCCCTCGGGGACGGCAGCAATAAGCCCGAGCTCCTCGCACTCGAACCTTGGCTTTACCGGCTGGCCATGCGTGCCATCGACCAGATGGCCTCCGGCCCCGATGAACACAACGGCAACGTGCATCTGGAAGATTCAGCCCGCAAGCGCAATGTCAAGGCCAGCGATGAATCGGAACTCCAGTTTCACCAGCCCGACGAAGCCATCCTCGGCGAAACCGTGATTGCCGATCGCCGCGTCTCCACGCCCGAGCAGATCGCATCTTCGGATGAAATGCTGCGCCTGGTGGAAGTTGCGCTCCGGGGCACGGACCGCTCTGCACGCGAAGCGTTCATCCTGTTCGCCGTCGAGGGCTTTACTCCCGATGAAATCGCAGCGATTACCGACCGCACTCTGGACGACGTCCGCGCCTCCGTCACCGTCGCCCGGGAACATCTGCGCAAGTCCGCGATGTTCGCCACTCCGTCCCGGCAAAAACCGGTCCCTCGTTCCAATACTGCGTAACTCATCTCTCTTTCAGTTAGGAGAATTCGTGATGATGACCCGCGAGGACATCCGTGAACTAGCTGCTTTCCAGGCAGATTCGGACGGCTGTGCCCTGAGCTTTTACTTTCAACCCCGAACCCCGCAAAACAAATCTCACAAAGAAGAAGCCATTCTCGCCAAGGACCTGGTGCGCCAGGCGATGCGCGAAGTTGAAAAACAAGGGAAAGACAGCTGCGCGCGCGCCGATCTTGACCGCATCCTGGAAATCGCCGGCAATCTCCACGGCAACCAGGCGAAAGCCAAGGCCGTGTTTGCCTCCAGCACCAAAAAACTCTGGCGCGAGTTCGATCTGCCTCCATACCTGCCCGGAACGCAACTGTTCGTGAACCGCCGCTTCCACCTGAAGCCGCTGGCTGCGCTGCTCGGCGCCCAGCCCATGCTGTGTGTCGCCCTGGTCGATCGCCAGCGCGGACGATTCTTCGACCTGCGCGTCGATGAACTCAAAGAGCGCGGCAATCTGTTCCACACTCTGCCTCGCAGCCGCAGCGATGGGTTTGGTGGATACAACGCCGGCCACGTGGAACGCCGCATCGCCAATGAATACCACCAGCACTACAAGCAGGTCGCGGACCGCCTGAAAGACGAACTGGAGCGCGGCCTGTGGGAGAAGCTGGTCGTTGGCTGCCACGATACGAACTGGTCAGAATTTGAAGAGCACCTGCATCCCTACGTGCGCCAGCGCTTGCTGGGACATTTCCCCGCCGACGTGGCCTCTGTGACCAACGACGAAATCCGCGAGCACGCCAGCCGCATTCTGCGCGAATCCATCGACTGCCGCCGCGAAAAGCTGTTGCAGGAAGCGCTCAGCCAGGCCAAGGGCAATGCCCGAGGCGTGACCGGCTTGCGCCGGGTCCTGCGCTCGCTCGAACTCGGCGAAGTGCAGACCCTGCTCCTGGGCGAGAACTACTGCGCCCGCGCCGTCGAATGCGCAAGCTGCGGCCATGTGGACGCCCACATGGTCCCCTTCTGCCCGGTCTGCGGCAAAGCCACACGCGAGCTCGAAGACGCCTGCGATGCCATCATCCCCATGGCGATCCGCCGCGATATCGAGTTGTTCTATGTGAAGAACAACCCGGAGTTCGACAAGGTGGGCAACATCGCGGCCCTGCTTCGCTTCCGCGCCGATCAGGCAAGGACGCCGGCTGCCGCCTCGGCGTAAAAACCGGAAAACTCTCACTCGAAACACGATCGGGTGCCCCGTCCAGGCTCCCCTGGGCGGGGGCTTTTCAGCACTGAAGTAATCACGACTGCTCCCCTGACTCTCGCTACAATCCTGCTCATGGAACTCAAACAACTGGTCCAGCAGTTCGCTTACCGGATCGAGCCCAAGCCCGAAGGCGGATTCATCGCCCGCTGCAGCGATCCGACAGTACCGCCGCTCGAGGCGCCCACGAGAGAGGAACTGCAGCAGCAGATCCAGGCGAGGCTGCGGGCCGCTCTGCAGGAAAAATTCCCCGGCTTAAACCTTCCGCCGCTCGAAAATAAGCAAGTCAAATGGGAAGTCCACATCGACCGCAAGCCGGGAGGCGGATTTACGGTTCATTCCGACCAGCAGGAAAGTGCGGGCCTCAACCCCGAAACGCAGCAGAAGATCGATCACTTTGCCGAGGAATTGCTCGGCTTTGTGGACAAACACTTTCCTGACATGTCGCAGGCGATTGCCGCCCAAGTCGGAGGCCGCGACCTTCAGGTATTCACATCGGAAACTGCCCGCGTCACGATGAACAAAGGTGCGGCACTCGGGGCTCAGGATCTGTTGCCTGCGCGCCTATTGCAAGATGGCGCCGAAAAATCGCAAGATGTATCGCTCGAGGCGACAAACACTGGGAGTTCGGCCATCAACAGCGCGGCGATCACAAACGCCCCAATCACTCCCGAGGCTAGCGGTGCCGGCAAAGTGTTTCGCTTTCTGCTCGCATTCCTCGTGCTCGCTGTGCTCATCTATTTCTTTCTCCATCGCGGATGATTCATCGCGCCTGCCCTACGCCGCCCGGCACTCATCACACAGGCGCTGATAGTACTCGCGGCCACGCTGGTAGCCACGCGTGAATGGCCCCTCCACGCTGGCATTTGGATACTCGCGCTCGAGTTCTTCCACGCGGTTCGCCATTTCGGCCGACACCTGGTCGAATTCTTTGCAGCGCATTCTGGCGTGCAGGGCAGCTTCAAAGCCCATGCGATAGAACTTTTCATCGTCGGGAGAGCCGTCTCCAGCAGCTTCATAGTGCTCCCGCTCGGCGCTGCGCAGTCCGATCCACCATTGGTGCCGGGCGGCGTCGATTTCTTCTGCGCCTTCAGCCTTCAGCAGGTCGCGAAAGCGCGTCGCCGCGGCGTCATCTTCGGCCAGGACGACGACGACGCTCCGGCCTTGCCGCAACGCGTCCTCGTAGACGAAGATTTCGTCTTCCGGCAGTCCTTCGCTGGTGAAGTTCTCGAACGAGTCGCCAACCGAAGCTCCCACTGTCGCACCTGCCGCTCCCAGAATTGCGGAACCTAAAAGGCCCAGCGCCGTAACCGGTCCGACCCCTGGCAAGATGGCAGCCGCCAGCAAGGCTCCACCGGTCAAACCTCCGGCTGCGCCGACCACCGCTCCCATGGCCTTGCCGATTCCCGGCCGTTCCGTAGTGTCGATCGCGACAGGTTCAGGTTCTTTCAGGCCTCGGCTCGAAGTGAGCAGGGTGATTTTGTCCTCGGGAGCGCCTGCGACTCGCAACGTCTTCACGGCCCGTTCCGCGTCGGCTTGAGAGACGAAAACTCCAGTCACAGCCTTCACTTAGCACCGCCTTTCTGACCTACATTTTTAAATTCCGCAGACCTTCCGGCCCATACACTGAATACCCGAGAAGGATGGAAAATGCAAAGTTGAAAACGAGATTGAACACCAGAAATGGGGTATTGGGAAGTTGGAAATTGGGAAATTGAGGAATTGAGAAATTGAGGAATCTGTAACGTGACCTCGTCCCACGTTTTCACAAATCCAAAATTCGTCGATCTCTCGATTCCTCCGACCGTTCCATCCCTTGCCGCATCTTTCAACTAAGCCCAAAGCCCATAGTCCAGAGTCCAGAGTCCAGAATCCAGAGTCCAGAGCCTAAAGCCCAGAGCCTAAAGCCCAGAGCCCATCCTCAAACACCGCTGCGTTAAAATGTCGGCCATCGTTTGAGGAGTCCTCATGACCCAAAGCCTCATTGCCGGAATTCTCGTCGTCTGGCTCGCGTCGTGGCCGGCGAGCGCTCAACAGAAAGAAGAGAAGGGTGAGACCAAGGAAGCAAAGATTGCCCGCGCCCTGTCGGCCGCGCCGGCGAATGTTTCCGAAGGCGCCAAGGTCATTGATCGCGACGAGAATGGCGCCGAGACGGTTCTGCGCGAAGGCTCCAACGGATTCACGTGCTTTCCCGGCCATCCCGGCGCCGTCGGAGACGCGACTTTTTGCGCGAACAAGGCTGCGCTGCAGTGGGAAAGCGACTACCTGGCCCTGAAGCCTAAGCCCGGAAACAAGGAACCCGGCATCGAATACATGCTGTTAGGAGCGAGTGACTGGAGCGCCACCGACCCGTATGCCACCTCGGGCACCCCCATCAAGGAACCCCCGCACTGGATGATTATGTGGCCGTTTGATCCGAAAACCAGCGGACTTCCCACCGAACCAAAGCAGACCGGCGCATGGATCATGTGGGCGGGAACGCCCTGGGCACATCTCATGATCAATCAACGCCCCTGACAGGAGTCAGTTTTCCTGACCCGTTTATGGCGCGATGCATCTGGGGAATAGTGCGCGAGCATAAAGGTCTTTTCCTCGCGACCTTCGCCCGCACACTGCAACCCGGTTTTAGGCTTTTCGAAATTCCGAGCCCGAGGAATCTACGCTGCCGCTCCACTCTGTTCCGCAGGCAAGGGGACCGACACCATGACCAAGGTCCCTTGCGGAGTCGATTGAATATCCAGCCGCCCGCCCAGATCGTTTACACGTTCCCGCATTCCAGCCAGGCCTACTCCGACGCTCCTTCCGTTCGGCTGCGAAGCCTCGAGAGATTCCGCGGGGATGCCACGGCCGAAATCCCGGACGGTCAAAATCAGCTGGTCCCTGGCCTTGGCCAACTCTACTTGCACGCTCTTGGTGCCGGAGTGCCGGTGCACGTTCGTAAGGCTCTCCTGCAGAATCCGGAACACTGCCGTCTCCACCGTCGCCGGTAGGCGGCCGAAATCGGATGGCAACTTCAGTTGCGCCACGATCCCGCTGCGCTCGGCGAAGCCTTCCACGTACCAGCGCACCGCCGAAGCCAGCCCGGCTTCATCCAGGAGGGGAGGATGTAACAGGTAGGAAAGGGTTCGCGTCTCGACAATCGATCGCGCAATCGAGTTCCGCGCTACCGCCAGAGTCTCCTTCTGTGCGGCCGGCACGTGTGCACTCAACATGTCCAGCCTGATTTGTGCATCCGTCAAGTACTGCCCCAGGCTGTCATGCAGTTCCCGCGCAATTCTCCGCCGCTCCTCATCTTGTACGCGCATCAGGCGGGACGACAAAGCGCGCAACGCGGCCGTGCGTTGTCCTACGATTTTCTCCAGCTCTGCCTGACTGTGCTTCAGTTCCTGCTCCATCAACTTGCGGCCGGTGATGTCGCGATTGATTTCGAGAATGCGAATCGGCTCCCCGCTCTCATCGCGTTGCAGAACATGCTTGCTGGTAACGACGATGGGCTTCCCGCTTTTCGACAGATGGACCAGCTCGCCCTCCCAAATGCCTTTCGTCAACACCGTGCTCCGCAGAGCATCGCGCGACTCCGGGAAGGTGGTTTTCAGGAGCTCATGGATGTTCTGTCCCACTGCTTCTTCGACCTTCCATCCATACATCGCCACCGCACCTGAGTTCCAGAACAGGATCGTGCGATCGACAGCGCACACAACAATCGCATCGCCAGCCAGGTTC
>Ga0307479_10005400_pt1 | contig 11702 bp, 13 predicted proteins | sample atmos_gasesECM4C_FD_203743 | JGI IMG/M metagenome (GOLD analysis project Ga0307479, IMG submission 203743) | Hardwood forest soil microbial communities from Morgan-Monroe State Forest, Indiana, United States - atmos_gasesECM4C_515 | ecosystem: Environmental > Terrestrial > Soil > Temperate... | reverse complement strand
CGAACCCGGAACCTCGAGATTCCGGGTTCGATGCTTCGCATCGCCCCGGAATGACGGTGACCGTCACTTCTTCTCCGCGGGATCCCGGTGCACGGGATCGATCCACAATACCGTCTCCGGCTTCTCGACTGGCTCGATGTCGAGATTGATCGCGACCGCCTCGCCATCGCTGCGCACCAGCACGCATTCCAGGACCTCGTCGCGGCTGGCATTGATCTCCTGGTGCGGCACATAGGGCGGCACGTAGATGAAGTCGCCGGGACCGGCTTCCGCGGTGAACTGCAGATGCTCGCCCCAGCGCATCCGCGCTTTGCCCTTCACCACATAGATGATGCTTTCGAGATGGCCGTGGTGGTGCGCGCCGGTCTTGGCGTCGGGCTTGATCGACACGGTGCCGGCCCACAATTTCTGGGCGCCGACGCGGGCGAAATTGATCGCGGCCTTGCGGTCCATGCCCGGCGTCGACGGCACGTTGGAATCGAGCTGATTGCCGGGAACGACGCGGACGCCGTCATGCTTCCAGCGCTCGGCCTCGGCGTGATCGTGTGAATGGCCGTGATCGTGGTGACCTGTCATCGTAATGCCCTGCAATTCCTTTCACCGCCGCTTCGCCAGCACATCCGGATTGACCACGTTGGTCGGCGTGCCCTCAGCATAGGCGACAATCTGGTCAAAGATATCGGTGAATTGGATTTCGTACTCGTCGCGCGAGACATAGCCGATATGCGGGGTTGCGACTACATTATCCATGTTCAGCAGGGGATCCCCGGTATCGCGCAGCGGCTCCTTCTCAAAGACGTCGACGGCCGCAAAGCCGGGCCGCCCGGCGCGCAACGCATCGACCAGCGCGTTCGGCTCGATCAGCGGCGCGCGGCTGGTATTGACCAGGATCGCGGACGGCTTCATCCGCGCCAGGTCCTCGGCCTTGACGATGCCCCGCGTGGCATCGACCAGACGCATATGCAGCGAGATCACGTCGCATTGCTCGAAGAAGGCGGCCTTGTGGCTTGCGGTCTCGTAGCCATCGGCGCGGGCTTTCGCCATCGTGGGCTCCCGTGCCCAGACCTGAACCTTCATGCCGAACGCGCTGGCATAGGAGGCGACGACGGCGCCGATCCGGCCGTAGCCGTAGATGCCGAAGGTCTTGCCGCGCAGCGTCGAGCCGACGCCGAACTGCCATTGGCCCGCCTTCAGCGACGCCACCTGCTGCGGGATCATGCGCGCGGCCGATAGCACCAGGCCCCAGGTCAATTCGGCGGTCGCGTAGGATGGCGTATCCGCGTGCTGGCCCGACGACACCACGATGCCGAGCCGCGTGCAGGTATCGACATCGATATGGGGATAGACGCTGCGCTGGCTGATCAGCTTCAGCTTCGGCAATCGCACGAGCAATGGTGTGCGGATTTGCGTCCGCTCGCGGATCAGGACCAGCGCCTCGGTATCCTTGAGCCGCTCGGCGAGTTCGTCGACGTCCTGAACGTGGTCGTTCCAGATCGTGACGTCGTGGCCTCTGAGCTTCTTGAAGCAATCGAGGGTGCGCAACGTGTCGAAATAATCGTCGAGTATCGAGACTTTCACGATGCGCACCCTTTCCCGATACTACCTCACCGCCAACAGCTCGACATCGAACATCAGGGTCGCGTTCGGCGGGATTACGCCACCGGCGCCGCGCGCGCCGTAGCCGAGCGCCGGCGGAATGATCAGCGTGCGCTTGCCGCCGACCTTCATGGTGGCGACGCCCTCGTCCCAGCCGGCGATCACCCGGTGCTGGCCGATCGGAAACTCGAACGGCTCATTGCGATCCACCGAAGAGTCGAATTTCTTGCCCTTCTTGCCGTCCTCGTAGAGCCAGCCGGTATAATGCATCACGCAGGTCTGACCGGGTTTCGGCGAGGCTCCGGTGCCGACCGTGCTGTCGATAATTTGCAGTCCTGAAGCTGTGGTCATGGGTTTTCCTGTTTGGGCCGATGCCGCGGTCGGCGCGAACGCCGCAGCCGCCATCGCGAAAGCGATCGCAGCCATGACCGAGATCATAGAACGTTGGAACATCATTCCCGCACCTTCCCTGTTTCCAAATCGGGAGGGTGTTTAGCCCAAGGCGAGCGGCGTTGCCAGTGCAAAGCGCTCGTGAATTACACGCCATTCGCTCTCCGCACTTCCGTATTGCGAGCCGCTGGCACGGGCAATTTCGGCTTCACCGAGGCGTCCGTCTGTAGTATCTCCGCCTCCTCGTCAAAGCACGAAGCATGAGCCGTCTTTCAATTATCACCGCGACAATCGCACGCCCGTCAAAGCTTCGATTCCGAGAGGCCGATCCTCTCGACGCCAAATGCGGGAGTGCTTGAGCATGGCTGTGCCATTGCAAGCTACCTATCAGGACCTGCTGCCACGAGCCCGTTCTGGCGACCTGCGCTCGATCGGCGGCACGCTCGGCATCGCCGTGCTTGGGAGCATTCTCTCGAACGGTTTCTCCACTGCATTGCCTGCCGACGTCAGTTCCGAAATTTCGCCGTCAGCGCTCGAAAGCCTTGCCGAAGCTCAACTCAACATGACGTCCGCGGGCAGCAGGCAGCTTGAAATGGTCCTCGCGCGATTCGGTCTGAATACAGATGCCGTGACGAGCGCCGTTAGCCAGGCCGCGAAAACGGCGCTGTCCGCTTCGCTGCGCGGCGTGTTCGAGATCGCGGCGGCGCTCGTGCTGTGCGCGACGGTCCTTGCGCTGTTTCTCCGCGAGATTCCGCTCCGCAAGACCAATCGGCGCGAGGTCGATCTGAACGACGAGAAACTCTGCGAGGCCTGAGATATCCTCGAAAGCGGGTTCCGTCCGGCTCAATAACCAAGCGCGCAGCCGTCCTTGCGCGGGTCGGAACCGCCGGTGAGCGTGCCCTTGTCCCAGTCGATCCAGATCGCTTGACCGCCGCCGAGCGGTGAGACCAGATTGGTGGTCTTGTGCCCGAGCTTCTTCAGGCCTTCGACAACCGCGGCAGGCACGCCATCCTCGAGCTGATAGACGCCCTCGTAATGCAGCCCGCGCGGCATATCGATCGCTTCCTGCACGTCGCAGCCATAGTCGAGGATGTTGGTCAGCACATGGGTTTGCCCGACCGGCTGATATTGCCCGCCCATCACGCCGAACGGCATGATCGAGCGGCCATTCCTGGTCGCGAGCCCCGGGATGATGGTGTGCAGCGGCCGCTTGCGCGGGCCGATGCAGTTGGGGTGGCCGGGCTGGATACGGAAACCGCCAGCGCGATTTTGCAGGAGGATTCCGGTCTTGTTGGTGACGATCGCCGAGCCGAAGGCGTGCGCGATCGAGTTGATGAACGAGCAGACGTTGCGATCCTTGTCGACCACGGTGATGTAGATCGTCGACGGATTCATCGGCGGCGCCACGTTCGGCAGATCGAGCAGCCGGTCCATCCGGATCTTGCCGACATATTCGTCGGCGAACTCTTTTGCCAAAATCCTCGGCACGTCGACATCGACCATGGCGGGATCGCCGATATACTGCTCGCGCATCAAATAGGCGATCCGCGTGGCTTCGGCTTCAAGATGGAAGCGCTCGACGCTTAGGGGCGCAAACTTCGTCAGGTCGAAACGCGACAGGATGTTGAGCATCACCAGCATGGTGATGCCGGGGCCGTTCGGCGGGCACTGCCAGACGTCGAGGCCCTTGTATAGGGTACCGATCGGCGAAGTGATTTCGGTGGTGTGGGCGGCGAAATCTTCCAGCGTGTGCAGGCCGCCGATGCCGCGCAGGGTTTCCACCATGTCCTCGGCGATCGGCCCCGTATAGAAGGCATCGCGTCCGTCCTTCGCGATCGCCCGCAGGGTCTTGCCAAGCTCCGGCTGATGGATCACGTCGCCCGCTACCGGGGGCTTGCCATGTGGCAGCAGATAGCGCTCGGTGTTGTGGCCCTGCTTCAATTTCTCGAAGTCGTTTTTCCAGGCGAAGGCAATCCGCGGCGCGACCACGTAGCCTGCTTCCGCGGCCTTGATCGCGGGCTGCAGCAGGGTGTCGAGACCGAATTTGCCGTGATCGCGCAAGATCGTCTGCCATGCATCGATCGCGCCGGGAATGGAGACGGCGTGTGCGGAGGTCAACGGCACCGCATGGATGTTGTGCTCGAGATACCAGGATACGTCCGCCTTCGCCGGCGCCCGGCCGGAGCCGTTATAGGCCGTGATCTTGCCCTCGCCCCTCGGCTGGATCAGCGCGAAGCAATCGCCGCCGATGCCGGTGGATTGCGGTTCGATCACGCTGAGCAACGCGCTACCCGCCACCGCGGCATCCACGGCGGTGCCGCCGGAACGCAGCACCTCGATCGCCGTCAGCGCGGCCAGCGGATGCGACGTCGCCACCATCGCGTCCTGTGCGTGGACCGTGGACCGGCCGGGGAGATGGAAATTCCTCATCAATGGCTCACTTTGTCGTTATTTTGCATGGGTTTGCCCGGCGAAGCGAACCTACATGCCACATTCACGCGGGGCTCGGCAATGGCTGGCATGAGCGGCTTTTCCCCCACCGATCCCCCTGATAAACCAACGCGATGCCGCTCAAAGTTGCCGCCTTCTATCAATTCGCCGACTTGCCCAATTTCCGCGAGCTGCGCGAGCCGCTGCGCGCGATCTGCGTTCGGTTGAAGTTGAAGGGCAGCGTGCTGCTGGCCCGTGAGGGCATCAACGGCACGCTTGCGGGCGACGCGGAAGCAATCGCTTCGTTGGTCGAAGAATTGCAGCATGGCGACCTGTTTGGCGGCAGGCTGAACAATCTCGAGCTGAAATTCTCGGAAGGCAACGCGATGCCGTTTGGGCGGCTGAAGATCCGCCTGAAGAAGGAGATCGTCACGCTCGGCGACGCCAGCGCCGATCCGACGCGGCAGGTCGGGATTTATGTCGACCCCACCGAGTGGAATGGGCTGATCGCTTCGCCGGATACGCTCGTGCTCGATACCCGTAACGCGTTCGAGGTGGCGCTGGGGACTTTTGAAGGCGCGCTCGATCCCGGGTTGGCGAGGTTCGGGCAATTCAAGGATTTTGCCGCGAAAAAACTCGATCCGGCAAGGCACCGCAAGATCGCGATGTTCTGCACCGGCGGCATCCGCTGCGAGAAGGCCAGCGCGCACCTGCTCGCGCGCGGCTTTGCCGAGGTTTATCACCTGAAGGGCGGCATCCTGAAATATCTGGAACAGGTGCCGCAAGCCGAGAGCCGCTGGCGCGGCGAGTGTTTCGTGTTCGACGAACGGGTCGCGCTCGGCCACGGCCTGCGGGAGCGCGCAAGGGAACGGTCAGCCAATGAATGAGGTGCAGGCGCTCAGCAACCGGATTGACAGGCTCGAGGCCCAGCTGATGTTTCAGGAAGTGACCATCGAGACGCTGAACCAGACCATCACTGCGCAATGGCAGCAGATCGATGTGTTGTCGCGCCAAATCGCCAGCTTAAGCGAGCGCCTGCGGGAAGCCGAAGCTAACGCGCCGGGCTCCGCGAACGAGCCGCCGCCACATTATTGAGGCATCGGCGTGCTAGCCTTCCCTACAGCGTCATCGCGAACCAGGTCGCAAGCGCGACCGTCACGACGACGATCATGCTCCAGATGACTGGCGTCACCTGTTTCGAGCTGCCGCTTCGCGGCGAATCGTTGGCGGCGTGGTTAAATTCTCGCTGCATGAGGCAACCTTCGGCTGCAGTAAGTTCCACTAAGTTCCTCGCCCCCTTAGTGAAAGATCGCCTTCACATTCTCCCAAAGCGACGAGCCTCCATGTTCGGAGCCCTCGTGTTCGGGGTCTTCATGTTCGGAACTTTGATGCGCGCGGTCGGACTTCGACGGTGAGGGCTGCGCGACGCTGACGGGGTCCGACGCCGGAAAAGTGCCGATTAAACCTGCCTCCAACCGGGCATGCATCTCTTGGTCGGCGATTGCGGCCTCGCGCGGGTCGGCGGCATGCTTGTCGTGCGCCGCGGGATTGAATTTCTCAGCCATGTCGAGCCCTCCATGGCAGGATAACGTTCCCGCAATCATGGCGTTCCCGGCAATTCCTGCCACGCCGGGCTAAGTTATCCCCACTCCCAGGATTTTTCGCCGCGTGTACAGTAGCGGGCAGACAGGAACTGGCGACTCCTTCTGGATGTATCACGGTGAGATTGCACCCTCATCGTCTTGTCGGCGGGGCGCCCCAAAAATCGGATTCCGACCCCAGCCCGTTTGGAGTTCTTGATTTTTGGGGCAGCCGCCGGGCCCAAGCGTGAGATCGGAGGACTTTGCGCTTGGGGCATTGCATGATCCAAGCCAGCCCATGATCGCCGTGAACCACGGCGATCATGGAATGGCCAAGCCGGTATCCGCAGTGTATCAGGAACGGGAACCGTCTCCCGATCACTGCGGAGCTTGCGCTTTTGAACGCCATTCTCAGCCCCAAACCCTTCCTCGACGTGCTCTCCGGCCAAAGGCAGCCCGTGCCGCCGGTCTGGATGATGCGCCAGGCCGGCCGCTATTTGCCGGAGTACCGTGAGCTCCGCGCTAAAGCCGGCGGCTTCCTCGATCTCTGCTTCACGCCGGAGTTCGCCGCCGAGCTCACGCTGCAGCCGATCCGCCGCTTTAATTTCGATGCCGCGATCATCTTCTCCGACATTCTGGTCATCCCCTACGCGCTCGGCCGCGCGGTCCGCTTCGAGGTCGGCGAAGGCCCGCGGCTCGATCCGCTGGATACGCCGGAAAAGATCAAGACGCTCGCGTCGCAGGCCGACTTCGGCAAGCTCGAGCCGGTGTATGAAGCGCTGCGCCGGGTGCGCGCCACGCTCGATCCCAAAATCGCGCTGATCGGCTTCTGCGGCGCGCCGTGGACGGTCGCGACCTACATGGTTGCCGGGCAAGGCACGCCCGATCAGGCGCCGGCGCGGATGATGGCGTATCAGCATCCGGAAGCATTCTCGAAGATCATTGACGCGCTGGTCGCAAATTCGATTGAACATCTGCTCGGGCAGTTGCGGGCGGGGGCAGATACTGTCCAGATCTTCGACACCTGGGCCGGCGTGCTGCCGCCGCGCGAGTTCGAACGCTGGTCGATCGAGCCGACGCGCCGCATTGTGGCCGGCGTACGGGCGAAAGTGCCCGATGCCAAGATCATTGGCTTTCCCCGCGGCGCCGGCGCGCTGTTGCCGGCCTATGTCGAGGCGACCAAGGTCGATGCCGTCAGCATCGACTGGGCGGCGGAGCCGTCGTTGATCCGCGAGCGGGTGCAGAGCAAGGTCGCCGTGCAAGGCAATCTCGATCCGCTGGCGCTGATCGCCGGCGGCGCCGCGCTCGATCGCGCGGTCGACGAGGTGCTGGCGAATTTTGCCGGGGGCCGGCTGATCTTCAATCTCGGTCACGGCATTTTGCCGGAAACCCCGATCGCGCATGTCGAGCAGATGGTGAAGCGGGTGCGGGATCATAAGGGATAAGCCACCAACCACCGCTGTCATGCCCCGCGAAAGCGGGGCATCCAGTAACCACCGACATCTGTAAAAGAACGAAATCTCACGGCGTACTGGATCATCCGCCTGCGCGGATGATGACAGCCGTGGCTGGAGCGGCAGTGCTTTCCCATCACACCGGCCGGCTGCGCTCGATGATGTCGGCGGCGCCCTTGGCGAGCAGATCGAGGCCGACGGCGCGGCCGAGCTCGCGCGGCCGATCGGCGGGGCCAGTGCGTGAGGCTTCGATGAAGAGGCCGCCGGTCTCGTCCAGCACGGACGCCGTCAGCGACATCTGCGCACCGTCAATTTGCGAAAATCCGGCGATCGGTGAATTGCAATGGCCGTTGAGGACCCAGAGCACCTCGCGTTCGGCGTCGGCGCATCGGTGCGCGGTGGCGTCGTCGATCGCGGCGAGAATGCCTCTGGTCTGCCAATCCTGCGCGGCGCATTCCACCGCGACAATGCCCTGCCCCACAGCCGGCAGCATTTCCGCCGCTGAAAATTCGTAAGCGATACGATCCGCAAGCCCGACGCGCTCGAGTCCCGAGCGCGCCATGATCAGCGCGTCCGCAGGTCCCACCGCGCCGCCGTCGGGCAGCCGCTGCTTTTCGCCATTGTCGAGCTTGCGCACGCGGGTGTCGGCGGCGCCGCGAAAATGAATCACCTCGATCTCGGGAAACAATCGCCGCGCATACGCCGCGCGCCGCACCGCATTGGTTCCGATCCTAAAACCCTTGCCGCGCGCTTTCCGCAACTCGTCGAGCGCGATTCCCGCGCGCAGCACCAGCACGTCGCCGGGCGGATCGCGCGACAGCGTAGCCCCGATCACCAGCCCCGGCGTGTCTTCGTTGCCCGGCATATCCTTGAGCGAATGCATCGCCGCCTGCAACTCGCCTGCGAGCACCGCGCTGCGGATTTGCGCCACGAACGCGCCGCCTTTGCCGCCATGCGGCAACAGCTTGCCGGTCTGGTCGATATCGCCCGTAGTGTCGAACTTGACGATCTCGACCTCGATATCGGGAATCGCCGCGGTCAGGCGGCGCGCGATCTCCGCGGTCTGCGCCAGCGCCATCGTGCTCTTGCGCGTGCCGATCCGGAACCGGTTTGCCACTATTCTCGCTCCTCGCTCACCGCGCGTCCTGCAAAATCATGTCGGAAGCCTTTTCGGCAATCATGATCGTGGGTGCATTGGTATTGCCCGACATCAGGTCCGGCATGACCGACGCGTCAACCACGCGCAAGGCCTCGATGCCGCGAACCTTCAGGCGCTGATCGACCACAGCGAGCGGATCGTTGCCCATCCGACAGGTCGAAGTGGGATGATAGACGGTGCTGCCGGTGTTGCGGCAGAAATCCAGCACGTCCTCATCGCTGGTGACGCTGGCTCCCGGATAGACCTCGTCGACCACATAGGGCTTCAGTGCAGGCGCGGTCAGGATGTTTCGCAAAATCCGGATGCCGTCGATGAAGGCTCGGCGGTCGGTCTCGGTCGCCAGATAATTGATGCGGATTTCCGGCGGCGCAGTCGGGTCGGTGCTCTTGATGCGCAGCGAGCCGCGGCTCTCGGGCCGCAACTGGCAGACGGAGGCGGTGAAGCCGGAAAACGCATGCAGCTTCTCGCCCATCTTGTCGGTCGAGAACGGGATGAAGTGGATCTGGATATCCGGCGTCGCCAACCGCGGACTGGTCTTGAAGAACGCGCCCGACGTGCCGGCGGCGATGGTCAGCGGCCCTTTGCGGGAGAGCGCGTAACGCAGCCCCGCCATCACCTTTCGCAGGGGATCATTGACCACATCGTTGAGCGTGACGCGCTGCGAGCAACGCATCACGATACGCACCTGCAGATGATCCTGCAAATCATTGCCGACGCCGGCGGAATCGAGCACGACGTCGATGCCGTGCTGCTTCAACAAGTCCGCGGGCCCGACGCCGGAGAGCTGCAGCAATTGCGGCGAGTTGTAAGAGCCGCCGGAAAGCAGGACTTCCCGGCGCGCCCGCGCCACCCGCACGCTGCCGTTCTGCAGATATTCGACGGCGACGGCGCGGCGGCCGTCGAATACGACGCGTTGCGCCAGCGCCGCGGTCACGATGCGCAGATTGCCACGGTTTCGCGCGGGGCGAAGATAGGAGAATGCGCTGCTTGCCCGCCGCCCGCGCCGGGTCGTGGTCTGGAAGAATCCGGCGCCTTCCTGGGCCGCGCCATTGAAATCCGGATTGAAGGGAATGCCGGTCTCGACCGCGGCCTTGACGAAGGCCTCCGAGAGCGGATCGGCGTGCCGCCAATCGGACACCGACAGCGGGCCGCCCGTGCCGTGATAGGCATCGGCGCCACGCGCCTGGTTTTCCGCCTTCTTGAAATAGGGCAGCACGTCGTCATAACCCCAGCCCGTATTGCCGCGCTGGCGCCAGCGGTCGTAATCCTCGTGCTGGCCGCGCACGTAGAGCAGACCATTGATCGAGCTCGATCCGCCCAACACCTTGCCGCGCGGCTGGAACACCTGCCGGCCGCCGAGGCCCGGCTCGGGCTCGGTCTGGTACATCCAGTTGACGGTTTTTTCCTTGAACAGCTTGCCGTAACCGAGCGGCACGTGAATCCAGATGTTGCTGTCCTTGGGGCCCGCCTCGAGCAGCAGCACCGAATATTTGCCGTCCGCGCTCAGCCGATTGGCGAGCACGCATCCGGCCGATCCCGCGCCGACGATAACGTAATCGAACTCGCTGGCTTCCGACGATTGGTTGGCGCGTGATCGCGCTTCGTTGTTCATGTTTCCTGTCTGTCCCGGCTTCGACGGCGCGGCCGGACGATCGTCGGCCGCGGGCGGTCGGTTATCAGCCAAGCGCTAGCGCTTTTCCCCGCCTCAGGCAAATAGGGCGACATGCTCCGGTCCCCGCGTCTTTCGCGATGCAAAAAGGCCTCGGCAAAAGAGCCTTGGCAAAAAGGCCTTGGATCGACAGCGAAGTCGAGACGTCATTCGGACACCGGCGCCGCACACACGGTCGTCATGCCCGCCACCGGTCGCGCGAATGCGCGCCCCACTTCTCAACTTTGTCGTCGCCCGGCTTGCCGCCTCCGCTAAAGCTTCGGCGCGCCTAATACCGCAAGCCCGTCGAAGCCTCTTGACCCGCCGAAGTCCGCCTTCGGACGAAGGCGGTTGGCGTAGACGGGACCGGGCGATCCAGTACGCCGAGGCCTCTCGATTTCGCTTCGCCTTCTCTGGGATACTGGATCGTCCGCCGGAGCCTGTCATCCGGCCGGCCGAAGGCCGGACCGGTTGGCGGACGATGACGGCCGGGGGATGGCGCGCTTGTGCTCCAAACACACCTCCGCATTCCCGCGGCGCAAATGCGCCCGAGCTGTTGTCCGAACCACCCTCGAAAAATAAGAGGGCGCAGGGAAGACCGGGTGCCAGCTCGCACCCGCGGCCCGTGTGCATTGGTAGAAAGCACACGGTAGTCGCCACAGGTGGTGCCGGATCATCCGGCCTTCCCTGCGCAATGGTTTTAACGGCTTATTGCGTGCTCTCCCCGGGGACCGGGCTTTCTTGCCCCCGTCACTTTCGCAGGTATTGCCTCCCGCGAAAACTTAGCGCCAGCGTCGGGGCGCCAGGACCACACGACTTCGCCGTCCGCGCGCAGCGCCGCTCGTCTAGCGACACCGCCGCGTCCACCGCATCCCACCCCGCGTTCGTGACGACGCGTACGCCCCTCTTGCCGAGGCGGGACGATGCGGAGAATACACAATTTCTGATTTTCAGAAAGTGAAATATTTGCGCGCGGAGCGCTGACAACCCAAATCGGATTGAATCAGCTCACGAAATTCGTTTTTGCGCGCACGCGCTTAACGCTGTTTGAGGCCGAGCGCGCGACGTGAACGCCGTCGAATCGATCAAACTGATTCGCCCGACGGGCAAGGTGGCGCTCCACACGCTGCCATCATGCCACGCGCATACGGGGCATCCAGTACGCCGCGGCTTTCTCGGTTTCGCATCGATGTTTCGGGGCGATCGATGAATTGGGCAGATCGTGCCTGCCAAAAAACCCGGCTATGTCCACGTCGGTTTACCGGCAGACCTGATCAAGACATATCCTCGTCCGCTTTGCCCTCGAGAGCGGACATTGCCAGCTCGGCCGGTCACGTCAGATAAGTGCCATGGAACGAAACCGCTCGCGCGGTAGGGCGCCGGGGCTAGCGACAACAGCCAAGACGATAGCGCGACGGGGCGTCCTGTCTTGAGATGAAGGGGTT
>Ga0307479_10005399_pt1 | contig 11702 bp, 8 predicted proteins | sample atmos_gasesECM4C_FD_203743 | JGI IMG/M metagenome (GOLD analysis project Ga0307479, IMG submission 203743) | Hardwood forest soil microbial communities from Morgan-Monroe State Forest, Indiana, United States - atmos_gasesECM4C_515 | ecosystem: Environmental > Terrestrial > Soil > Temperate... | reverse complement strand
GCGTTCGGCTGCACCTTGACGATCGCCCCCGTGGTGTCAGGATTCGACTCATTCCCCGTGAGCCCGTTGATTTTCGGATACTGTCTCATCAAACCGCCCAGCATGTGGTCAAACGAGCGGTTTTCCATCATCAGCACTACGATGTGCTTCAGGTTGTCCAATCCGGCCGGCATGAACACCCCCAATGACGTTGCGCGAATAGGCTAGCACTGTATGGATAGTGAGGGAGGGAGGGCAAATCGTATCACCGCCCGCGGCTTCAAGTCCACGCGAGTCGCATACCGCTGCGAGCCCAAAGCAGACGAAAGCGTCTCAAGCTAAGAGCGTTGCAACGTGGCCTGTTCGGCCCTAGCACTCAGGGTTTCCATTGCGCGCTGTAGCAGCCTTTCGAATTCGCAGGCTTCCATCCTCGTGGAAGGCCTCTCCACGGAATGCCTTCGCGAAAGCTCGACTCGATTCAGGGTTGTTTCGACAACTTCGTTTACGGTCATGGCGGTTGGTTCTCCGGGACAGCGGTTCAACCACAAGTAGTGCTCCAAACCGCGAATTCGTTTCAACCCCAGGAGCAGTCTGGAAAGCCAACCCGAAATCCCTTCGGCCAGCTTCGCCGCGCGGACTCTATGACCCAGCGTAAAGCTGGAACGGAGCCCAATAGAAGGGCTTCTTGAACACGGAGTTAGCGTCAGCGGAATGAAGCAGCGAAAGCTTGGCGTCGCGAAGCGCAGTAGCCGGGTCTTTGCCCTGGCTCAGCCCCCCGTAGAGCGAATCCATCAACCGAGGGGTGGACACGTCGCTCACTTCCCACAGCGCGCTGATGACGTTGTGCGCTCCAGCTCGCACGAACGCCCAAGAGAGCCCCACCAGTCCTTCCCCGGAATAGGACTGCGTGCCCGCCCCATTGCACGCGGAAACCGTCACCAGCTTGGCGTTGACGCGATGCTGAACAATGTCGCGCGCATAGAGCTTGTACGAGTCCCCTTCGGGACTCAGGATGACCGCTGATTCCAAAGGATGAGTGAGATTGGCGGTGCCGTGCGTCACAAAATGGATATACGAAAACCGCTCTGGATGGCTGTGGAGATAGCCCGTCGGCGTTGCCTCCTTCCCTTCCAGCACCTCGCGCTGTTCTACCGGAAAGTACTTTTCTATGGCTTGTACTTCTTCAGCGGCCTGCGTCAGAACCGGAAAATCTTTGTTCGGCTCCGTGTTTCCCACCAGCAGAATCCCCTTTGCCCCTTTTGTCGGCGGTGCAGCCTGTCCAGCCAGCAGCGTCAACGAGCTCGCCGTACTCACCGTCACGTCTTCAATCCAATAATGGGGAATGCGGCCTGGAACGATCAAAGCTTCAAAATTCAGCCTCGATAGATTTGCGTCCGCCAGCACAATCACATGTCCGTCCTTTGGAATCAGCTTCTGAGCCGGCGTCACCAGCATCGTGAACAACTTTTGTCCCGCAAGATTCCCGCCGCCCAGCAGATCCTTCCCGCTCTGCATTGCGCTTCGATACTCATTCACAAGGGTCTCAATCTCCGATTGATTCGCAAGCGTGAAAAAGCCGGTTTTCGACGGAGTTATCAACCAAAGATAGGATTGTCTCGGTGCTAGCCAGTACGCCAGCAGGACAGAATGTTTCCGCTGCGCAATCCTTTGCGGATGAAAGTCAGACAAGGGAAAGTAATGTTTCTTGGACACCGCACCCAGCCCCTCTGCCAGCGTCCGGGCACGGCTTAACTCCGTTACCTCTAGCGCCTCTTCCATCCTGTGCCTTGAAATCAAAAACTCCACGAAATTGTTGTAGAAAATGATGGTGTTGGACAGAAAGAAGAGCCGGGATCCTTCCGACTGCACTGACGCACGAATCCCTTCCATTTTGTCCAGTGACCGGCGAAACTCCCTCTCTGCGTTCCCGTCCAGACCTTCGTCCGCGTAGACCTTTGCCAGCTCAGCTTCCGCTTTCCATTCCTGGAATGGACTCGCTTGCGGTTCCTGAACCACTTTCAAGAAAGTCTTTTCAGCCTCCTTGTAATCATGCCGGCTCTCAGCAACTGCTCCTCGAAGAAGCATTGAATCGATGGCCAACCGGGGCGCAACCTCCTTGCTCCCCATGCTGGCCACCTCCTGGGCATATACTTCGGCGACTTCATTCCTTCCTGTCCTCAAAGCAATCCAGGCCAGCTGAGTCAGGCATTGCGCGAGCGTATCTCTGGCATCCTGAGCGCGCGCCAGCTCGAGAGCTCGTTTCAGGATGGCTTCGGCGCTGTTATAGTCACCCAGTCCCTGGTACGCGTAGGCGATCGAAGTCAGCCAGTATGTTTGCCCCGTGAGCAATCCGCTTTTCACGGACACTTCCTCAGCCTGTTTATAGAAAGCCAGCGCATTCTCGTAATCGCCGAGTTCGGCGTAACTCCAGCCGGTGTTTCCCAGGGTCTTCGCCAATGAGCCCGACGCACCTACAGATCGCGACAGGTCCGCCGCGGCGCGGTTCCAGTCGATGGATTCGTCGTAGTGCCCCTGCATGGTCGTCGCCAATCCCAATCCGCTGAGCGCTGCGGCTTGCAGGAAGGAATCCTTCTGATCCCGCGCAAGATCCAAGGATTTTTTGTACGCGGCTTCAGCTGCGGCAGCATCACCCTTTATGAAGTGAAGAGTCCCGTACTTCAGCGCAACCTCTCCAAGGAACTCCGGATGGTAGGTTTTGGCCAGGGTTTCCGCTTCCGCTAGGTAGTGCTCGGCCTCCTTCGGCATATGCATCGCCGCGCAGGCTGCGCCCTGCGTGAACTTGCGCCGCACCGCTACATCACTGGTCGCTATGGTCGCGGGAAGTTCTTCCTCGAGCAGAGACAGAGCCTCGCGTTCAAGTCCCTGCACATGAAGGATTTCTGCCTTTAGGACCTGGAACTTCCAGTGCCACTCTATTTGTTTGGATGGGAACTTCTGCAATCCTTGATTTGCTTCTTGAAGCGCCGCTACGGTTTCTCCGCGCTTTAACTTCATGCGCGCGTCTTGATAAATGACCTGCGGACCCGCAGGAGCATGGCAAGCACAAATAACAGTAACTAAGCTAAAGAGTAGAGCTAGCCATGACTGGGCGGTTGTCCGTTGGTTGAACCACCGCCGCCAGATCCCCCTCCGCCATCGGGTGACCCCAATTCGAATCGCAGCATCGTCAGCGTGCGGATATTGCGCCCGGCAAACACTTCCGCTAGCGCTATTTTCCCGAAGTGCGGAACCTTGATCGTGTGTCCTTCGATTTCCGCACCCGGCAAATCCGTCTCGATCTTTTCCACAAGCGAGCACAGCAGGACCTCTTCACCCGGAATCATGATTTTCCCGGATTTCTTGTCGTCTTTCACACTTTTTTTCAGGTCCGCGAATGTCTTGGCCTCCAGCAGCAAATCATGCCGCAAAGTGACTTTCACCTCGAAGCCGCCCAGCTTCAGGCCCTCGAAGTGGCTTCCCAACGCGATGATGTGGTTCTCGCTGTTTTTCTGATTGATTATGTATTCGGAAGTCAGCCGCGTCACCATGCGGTCCACCGTCAGAAAGTCCAGAACCTTCAGACCTTCCACGACCACCGTCACGCTTGTGGTCGCAATATTCTCTTCCTCGTCCTGGAAGCTTCCGGAGAGGTGAGTTTGCGCTGCGTCGAAGGCAGCGATCCGCGGGATTACGAATTGTTCGATCCCCGAATGCGCTTGACCGCCCTCAATCGGCAATGCCAGCGAGGCTTGCGCTGAGATCGGCACATCGACCGGCCGGTGAAAATGCCCGCTTAAGGCGTAACCAGAAGCGTGGAAATGGAAGCGGAGCGGCTCGAACTTGGGCATGGGGGACACCTCGATCACCGAAATGAGGGTACTACTTAATTCATTTGCTGCGAGAATTCAATAGCAAAGGCAAGGCGTAGTACCGTGTCTCTGGGCGGCTGACCTTGCGAAGCCGGGGCGCCGAAGAATACTAAGCTGTATTTTCCGGGCCGGACGAGCCCCGCCGGGACTGACACATGCGCTTCCTTGTTTGCGCTGGAACCGGGCACGTTCACCTCCCACAGCGAGCGGCCTGATTCGTCCTGGAGCTGGCAGACGTAGCTTTCAAAGCCCCGCGAAGGTGTAAAGTCGAAATCCAGGCCAAAGCCTTCGTTCGGACGGATTTTTACCTTTACTTCCTCGCCGCCACGCGTATTAGCCATTTGCAGGGAGAAACTGGAAGTAAACAATTGTGGGGCACCGTGGGCGACTTCCTTTGCGCGCGGGAGCGTGATTGTATTTTGATAAATGATGACGAGCAATAGAGCTGCAAACGCCGGCACTGCTACGATGGGCCGGAGCCAGCTAAACCAGCCGCCTCGGGCAGCAGCGCGTCCAGCAACCACCAAACTCGCTTTCTCCTGCCGCAACACTTCCCGCGCGTTGTCCGCAAACACCGCCATCGCCTTCAAATCCAGCGCGCACTCACCGCAATCAAAGTAATGTTCTTCGTATTCTTCCCTCTGGGCTGGGGAGAGTTCGCCAAGCAGATACTTCTCGGCGGCTTGCAGTTGTCTTGCCTCGTTATGGTTCATGTGTGCCATCCGATAGGTAGTGCCGGGGATAAGAATATCGTTTCACCGGGTTTCCTCAATTAGCAGCCCGCCGGACAGTCCCAATTTGGTCCTTCTCATATAAGGCTCTGAACCTGTCCTTGGCCCGGTGCAGCAGCACCCGCAAGTAATCCCGATCCACTCCAAATTCCCCGCAAACCGCGTCTTTCTCCTTTTCTTCCAGGAAGATAGCCCGGAGTAGATCGCGGTCCCTCTCCTGCATTTCATCGAGAATTTGGCGGACCCGCTGCGCGGCTTGTTTGGAAACCAGCATCCCCTCCAGATCCAACACTTTATCCGGGATTTCCAGGTGGGAGTCTTCTAGCGGATGGTTCTTCGCAGAAGACCGGTAATATTCCAGTAAAACGTTGTTACAAATAGAGTTAACGAAGGCGCCAAACCGCTCCGGTTGACGCACCCCTCCCTCCCGGCGCACCGCGGCAATCACCCTTATATAGGTTTCTTGCCGCAAGTCCTCCACGCTGTCCGAATTCAGCGTCCGGGACCTCAGTTTAATCCGTAGAAGTTGGTCAAAATAGGCGACAAAGTGGTGCTCGGTCGGCGGGTCTCCGTCCCGCAGCCGATCCACGTAGGCTTTATCAAACGAGAAGAAGTCCACGCCAGCCTCAGAGGTCTTGGGCTGAGTATAACTTCGCCTCCCTTCCGGGGCAATGAGACATCGGGTTTCTTTTCTTTCATAGCCCTGAAACGATGGTGCCTCCTCCCGCACTATCCCTCTGTAACAACCCGGTACGCCCGGGATTGCTTATCCATGGGGAACCTTCCCCGGTCCCCGTGTGCCCCAGTGGGCGCATTCTTGCCTGCCCTGAACGGGCTGGGATGCGCCTCCCCCTTCTTGAGGGTGGGCCAGCTACATGGAGGATCTGTGACGAGTCCGGTTCTTTACCCCAATCGTGCAAAAACTATTGCGTTTTCATCCGCCCAGAATTCGGACGGAAAGCCTAAGGCGACAGGGGAGCGAAGCGCTTCCTCTTCCCGCGTGACTGCTCTGAGCGTCGAAATAGTCGCCAAGCCCAAGGAGGCGCACCGCGTCGAATCAGCAATTCCCAAGGCCTTCGCCGGAGCATTGAAGGATGTCACGGGATTTGCCGGGTGCCTGGTCATGATTTCAGACCAGGAAGCGCGGCTGGTAACCGTAGTTACCTTATGGACCGGAGAAGACCGCGCAAACCGTTGCAGAGAGAATCTTCGCTGGGTACACGCTCTCTTGGCCCCCTACGTGGACCGTTGCCTTCGCGTGCAAACCATGCTCGCCTGTTTGCCCTTCTCGCTTGAGGCAGAACCGGAAACAAATTCCCCCGAAACGTGTTTTATGGTGCAGGAACACTCTTCCGAGGGAAACGTCCGCGTCGCGTAACGCATCTTATATAAAGAGAGAACTGAAGCCGAATGAGCTCGTTTGTGGGGTTGGAACGATGGGCCTGGGTCGAATGGATACGGAGCGTTTGGAAAGAAACTGCAGCGTGCGTTCTTGTTGCGGGGCCGCGATTACATCACTGGATCAGCAGACTCTCTGCTTGAACCACTTCTTGTCGCGCTGTTACGCAACTCTTGAAGCGCTCGATCCGCGGTGCCGCAGGCTCCAGATGGAGCCCGTGGACTTGGCCTATATGCGGGAATTCGTTGAGGAATGCTCGAGGAAGGCCCTTGAGGTCAGTCTGCATTCCGAATCTCTGACCAATCTCCAGCGCGGTCGTCTGCTGGACATCTTGCTCTGGGCTGGTGAATTGTTCCTTTTGTTGCGCGCCCCGCGTCTTTCGCCCGTCGGCTCTATGGCCTCCGCGGATCCTAAACTTGTTTCGCACGCCGCCGCTTCCCGCCACTGAGTTCCCCCACGGATCGCATGGCTCCACGCAGCGAGCTTTAATCGTTGTCCGAAGGGCGCACCGCGTTGCGTGCACGCGTCGTCAAGCGCGTCGCCCATTCTGCCCACGGCAGGGCCTCCAATTCCGTCAGGTAGGAATACGCCACCGGCACGACCAGCAAAGTGAGCAGCAAGCAGAGCGTTTGCCCCCCGATGATCGTCACGGCAATGGAAGCGCGTTGTTCCGAGCCCGCCCCAATGCCCACCGCCACCGGGATCAGCCCGGCAACAATGGAAAGCGTGGTCATCAAGATGGGCCGGAGTCGTACACGGTTGGCTTCCATTATCGCCTCGCGCAGGGGCATGCCTGCGCGCCGCAATCGATTCGTATAATCCACCTGCAAGATGCCGTTCTTTTTCACGATTCCCAGCAGGAGAAACATTCCCAGCGCGCTCCACAAGCTCAGCGCGCGTCCCGTAATCCACAATGAGAAGAGCGCAAAGGGCACGCTCAGCGGAAGCGTAAGCATAATGATGAACGGATAAGAAAAACTCTCAAACTGCGCCGCCAGCACCATGTACATAAAAATGGAAGCCAGCAGCATGGCCAGCAGAAGATTTAGCGTCGTCTCCTCTAGAACCTTCACCTGCCCGGAAAACACATACGAATATCCGGCCGGCAATCCCACTTCTTTAATTGATTGCACGGTGTGCGCCGCGGCCAGGTCGAGCGGATAGCCCTCCGCCACGTTGGCGAACACGCTGACCTGAAATTCGCGATTGTAGCGCTGCAGCGACGCAGGTCCCGCGCCTCGCCCGATGCTGGCCACATTTTCCAAGCGTACCTGCCCCAGTTTCGTCGAGGGTACCATCATGCGCGCCAGCACATCGGGATTGTCCCGCTGCTCTGGCAGCAATTGCATCGTCACCGGATACTGTTCCGAGCCTTCCTTGAACCGCGTAATCTCGTCTTCGCCCGAATAAAAAAGCCGGACGGCGTCGCTGACGTCGGTCATGCGCACTCCGATGTCCGCGGCCCGCTGCCGGTCCACTTTCACTTGCAGCTCCGGCGTATTGAGGTTGAGGCTGGGATTGACGTCCACCAGCTCCGGATAATTCATCATTTTTCCGGCGGCCTGCTTGCTGATTTCCGCCAGTTGAGCAAGGTCAGGCCCGCGAACTATGGCGTTAATCGGGAAATAAATCTCGCCTCCCAGCACGGAAGGCAAGCGCACGTTGTAGGTCATGTTCCGGTGACTGGCGAGGATTGCCCGAACGGCCGTCGCCATCTGCGTGTGGCTGCGCTTCCGCTCGCCCCGCGGCACCAGCACGATGAACAGGTGGGCATGATTCGTCGGTCCGTGCGTGAACGATTGGACCAGCGCCACCTCCGGCAAGGCCACCACGCGCTCGGCGATTTCCGTCGCGAGCTGCGTCGTTTTCTCGAGCGAAGTGCCCTCCGGAAGCGTATACGAACTGATTAGTTCGGATTGGTCGTCGGCGGGAATCCAGTCGCGCCCCACCAGGCGATACAAACCGAAGGTCGAAAGAAAAGTGACCACGCAAATCCCGAGGATCACCCGCCGATGCGCCAGCGACCACTGCAGCATCCGCAGGTACATCACTTCCACCGCGTGCAGCACGCCCTCGGAGTGCGCCTTCTTTTCGCCTCCGCTCAACTTCAAGAAGCGTGAGCTCATCATCGGCGTCAAAGTGAACGCCACCAGCAGCGAAACTAGAATCGCCATGGCCATCGTCCACCCGAATGAATTCACGTATTTCCGGGCATAACCGGTCATGAACGCAATCGGCAGAAAAATAATCACCAGCGACAGGGTCGTGGCCATCACCGCCAGCCCGATTTCCCTGGTGGCCTCGATCGCCGCTTGCACGCGGTCTCTTCCCTTTTCTTCCATGAAACGAAAAATGTTTTCGAGCACGATGATCGCGTCGTCAATCACGATGCCCACCGCCAGCGTCAGCGCCAGCAGCGTTATGTTGTTCAGCGAGAAGTCCATGCCCCGCATCAACGTGAACGTCGCAATGATCGAGGCCGGAATGGCCACCGCCGCGATCAGCACCGCCCGCCAATTGCGAATGAAAATCCACACCACCAGGCTCGCGAGAATGCTCCCCAGAATCAGGTGTTCCAGCAGCGAGTGGACGGAAGCCTTGATGAAATCCGAAATGTCGTGCACCACCTGCAGTTGCACTCCGGCAGGCATTTGGGCTCGCAAATCGTCGACCTTGCTTCTCACGTCGTCGGCGACGCGCACGGTGTTGACCCCGGATTGCCGCAGCACTTGAATGCTGACGACGTCCTGTCCAGGCGTCCCTTTGCGAAACAGCGCCGACCACGTCCGCAATTCCTCCGCGCCATCCTCCACTCGCGCGACGTCACGGATGCGTACCGGCGTCCCTCCGCGCGTCCCGATCACAATCTCGCCAAATTGCTCTGCCGACGTCACGCGCCCTAGCGTGCGCAGCCCCAGCTCTTGCGGCCCGGTGATCATGCGCCCGCCGGGCGCTTCGATATTTTCGCGCTGCAAAGCCGACCGCACGTCCAGCACCGTAAAGTTGTGCGAGGTCAGTTTCTGCGCATCCAGCAGCACGCGAATCTGCCGCCCCTGCCCACCGTTTAGTTCAACGCTCCCGACTCCATCCACCGTTTGAATCGCGCGGCGCACCTGTTTGTCCGCGATTTCCGTCAGCTCGCGGCGGCTCATCGGGCCGCTCACAAGCAACGTCATGATTGGATCGGACTGCGGATCCTGCTTGGTGATGACTGGCGGAAGCGTGTCGCGGGGCAGACGGTTAATGGCTCCCGAAACTTTTTCACGGATGTCCTGCGCCGCCCCCTCGATGTCGCGCTCCAGCACAAACGTGCACGTGATATAGGCAAAGCCCTCGAACGAGTAAACGTTGATCTCATCGATACCGCTCACCGAAGAGATCGCATCCTCGAGCGGCAACACCACTCCGGTAACCACTTCTTCGGGAGTGGCTCCTGGTAGCTGCACTTCCACGTTCACTGTCGCCGGATCGGCTTTGGGAAAAAGATCAACCGCCAGGCCTCGGTAGGAAAACGCGCCCAGCGTCACAAGAAATGCAATCAGCATCACCGTGAAGACGGGATACTTTACGCAGGTTTCGGCGATTTTCATCGGTGGATGTGCTTGCCCGCTGCGCCCGTTTACTTCACCGCGGGCGCGTTCCCTTCGGATCGCTCTTGCACCGTGGCGCCATCGTGCAAATCCCCGGAAAGGGCCACCGCGACGCGGTCGCCCGGTTTCAGCCCCTCGGCCACTTCAAACCGCCGCCCGTGCTCATCTTCCGTCTGTCCCGACGGACGAATCTGGCGCTCCGAGACGCGATTGCCGTTCAGCAAAAACACTTTGTAAACGCCATACCGGTAATTCACCGCGCGCTCAGGCAGAAAAATTGCTTTCTCTTCTTTCTCGCTCGGGATGGATGCCTGCACAAAAAATCCCGGCTTCAGCCGCCCGTCCAGATTGGTAATCAAAGCTTCTGCTTCAAACGTGCGCGAGTCTTGCGCCACCGCCGGATTGATCCGCGAAATCTTCCCCTGAAACGTCTCCCCCGGAAAAGCTTCTACGTGCACGTCCACAATCTCTCCGTCTTTCACCCATCCCGCCCAGCGCTCTGGCACCGCCAGCCGCGCTCGCAAATGATCCGTTCGCACCAGCACCATCACCGGGCTTTGCACCCGCAGGTATTCGCCGGGATGCACGTCTCGCGTCTTGATGGCTCCGGGAAATGGCGCGCGCAGAATTGCGTCTCCCAGTTTCTTCTCCGCCAGCTTTTCGCTGGCTTCGCTCGAAATCAGCAGCGCTTTCAGCCGGTCGACTTCTTGCAGCGCCACGGTGTACGTTGCTCGCGTGCTCTGGTAACGGCTCGCCGCTTCGTCCAGTTGCTGCTGCGAAATCAGTTTGTCCCTGTACATCTCTTGCGCGCGGCTGTATTTGTGATCCGCGTCAAAGAGGTCCGCCTCCGCTCTCTGCACAGAAGCAAGTTTCTTTGCGTCTGCCGGCGGCGGTTCATTGGGTCCAATCCCCAGCTGCGCCCGCACTTGCGTAACCAACCCGCGCTGCCGGTCCACCTCGAATTGCAGTTCTTGCGGATCGATGGTGATCAGCGCCTGGCCTTCCTTGACGTTGTCCCCGACGTCGGACAACACCTCGGCCACGCGCCCTTCCACCTGCGAACTCAATATGCTCTCTTCCAGCGCGTAAAGTGACCCCACGGCCTGAATGCGCCGCCGCGCCGTTTCCTCGGCCACCGTGTAGAACTGTACGGGCGTCGGGTGAGAAGCGTCTCCCAGCACGCTGCTCGGCTGCGCCTTCGAACACCCCAGCGCAAACAGGCTGGCGCAAGCCACCATCGGGACGACCAAAGCCATCCCCAGACGCAAATCGCCTTTTCGATTGAATCGCAGACCCACTGTGCTCAGGGCTCCCCCGTCTTTCTCTTTTGACGCGCGACCATACCCAACCGTTTCAGCCCTTCCCGTTCCAGCCTGAAACAAATGTTTCACCCACCGAAGCCTGCCGCGTCCCGCCGCTTCTCATGACCAGCTTGCTGGTCCACGGGACGCCCAACAGCCCACTCGCAAACCTTGAAATTGTACCAACACTCCGATGAGACTCACTATCTTTAACTTGGCGCTGCGAGGAGGTGAACCTCCGCATTGGCCTCCTGCTGCTTCAGCACCAGCCCTCCCAACCACCGCTCTTAGCCCGAAACCCGCTATGTTCGTTTGTACACACAGGCGTGAGCTGCGTCACAGCGCTTTGGCAGTTGGGCGCACAGAGTAGATTCTAGCGAGGAAAAACAAATGGCCCGCGAAAAAACGTGACATCCTCAGCATTCTGAAACGTGAGCTGGAGTTTGTGGAGGCCGGCGGCTACCTTACTCCACAGCAAGCAGGCGGGTGGGCGATCCTTTTCATACCTAGAGAGGGTGCCGCACCCTTTGGCGTCTGGATTTAGCAAAGGGTGCGGGGGTTGACTTTGTCTTTCTCCTGTTCCTCTCCGTGCGCTGAATCCGTTCAACCCGTTTTTTCGACCGTTCAACGCTCATTTTCGACCATTCACTACAAAACACTTGACCTTTCCGTACTGACATACTATAGTTTGACGTGTAGTTGACGCTATGGTGCCGTCCCGCCCTCTTAATTTTTTCAGCAGCCAGAGCCCCTATCCCCTGCCCGACCCGTCCCCCTAACCCTTTTCAGAATCCGCAGTTCCAAGATTTCTCGTAACTGCAGAAAACAAAGGA
>Ga0307479_10005398_pt1 | contig 11703 bp, 8 predicted proteins | sample atmos_gasesECM4C_FD_203743 | JGI IMG/M metagenome (GOLD analysis project Ga0307479, IMG submission 203743) | Hardwood forest soil microbial communities from Morgan-Monroe State Forest, Indiana, United States - atmos_gasesECM4C_515 | ecosystem: Environmental > Terrestrial > Soil > Temperate... | reverse complement strand
GAGCTCGCACATCGACCGCAAGGGAAACGAGCTGCCAAGGACTTTAATCATGCCTCGAAATGTGTGGGCCATCCTTACCGCTGGTTGCGTTTTGCTCGTTGCCTCACCGGCTCGTGCACAATCGAGGGATCAGAAGCCGGCTCCGTCCGCCGAGCGGCCGCCGAAAGAGCCGGCTCCGAGCGTCTCCCCGCCGAAAGAGGCGGCTCCGAGCGTCCCCCCGCCGACTGAACAAGCTGCCTCTCCGCCGTCCCAGGACCAATGGTTCATCCGACCTGCATTCGTCCTAAAGGCCGGCGCTGCATCGAATTGGACGTTGACCGTCTACGGCTTCGCGGAAGCGGACATGATGCGAGACTCCACCCGGAGCTTCAACGACGGATTGAACAACGGCGTCATCGCCCACACGTTCACGCAGGCCCACGACAACCCGCGCCTGCAATTCACGGTCCGAAACAGCCGGCTCGGATTCAAGGCGGAGACACCGCCGTTCGCGGGCGTACGCACGAGCGGGGTCCTCGAGTTCGACTTGTTCGGAAATCAGCCGAACATCAATGGTGGCGGCGGATCGCCTGGACAACCATCCGGCCCGGGCGTCACGACAGAGGCCGCGTATTTCAATAGCCCGGCATTCCGCGTGCGCCACGCATTCGTCAAGCTCGAGAGCAGCATTATCGATGTCCTGGCGGGCCAGACGTACCATTTGCTGGGGTGGCAGAATTACTTCTTTGGATCCTCGTGCGGGTTTCTCGGATTCCCCAATATGTTGCTCAATCGAACGGGGCAGGTTCGTCTGAGCCACACCTTCGAGGCGGGTCCAATCATCGTCGACGTGGCGCTCGCTGCGCTCCGGCCTGCTCAGCGCGATTCTGCGGTGCCCGACGGCGAGGCCGGGGTTCGCTTGGCCGTGAACCATTGGAAGGCGATGACCACCCCAGGCAGCGGGGGCACGGGCGCACTGCCTGCGGCCATCGGCGTGTCGGGTTTAGCGCGCTACTTCCAAGTCGACCCGTACGCGCCCCTGCCCGCGAAACCGATTCCTCTGAGCGGTTGGGCCATTGCGGCCAACATTCTTCTCCCGATCCTTCCGGCAGCGGACAGCACGCACCGCGGGAACACGCTGACGCTCACCGGCGAGTTCGTGACCGGGAGCGGCGACGCCGACCAGTATACGGGCTTGACTGCAGGTGCGACGATGCCGAATGCGCAGCCCTATCCCCTTGGAACCAGTTTCGATAACAAGGGCAGCGTGGTCCCGACAGGGGCGGGAAATGAACCGCTCTACGGCAGTCCGTACACGCCCAATGTGGATCCGGGGCTCGTGGCGCTCGACACGCGCGGCGCCTATCACACCATCAACTGGCAGACCTTCGTAATCGGCGCCCAGTACTACCTGCCGCCCAGCGGCCGCATCTTCGTCACTGGAAACTACAGTCATGGCAAATCGGACAATATCGAGAATTTCTATCATCCCGACTTGCAAGGACGGTTTCCATGGGTCAACTCCTGGAACGTATTTACGTCGTCGTGGTACGTGGATGGCAACATCTTCGTCGACGTGACGCCGTCGACTCGAGTGGGTCTCTCGTATCAACGTGTAGAGCAGACATTGGCAGACGGAACGACGGTTCACAACGACCGCTTCGAGTCGACCTTCCTGTATTTCTTATAAGTTTTTTGCCCGATGGGATGAATCATGCGAGCACGAATGAACCTGCGCATCGCGATTGCCTGTGCAGCCTGCCTTGCGGTTGGCTCCGGCGCTTGCGTCGACAACAACGCCTTTCAGCCCATTACGACCGGTGCCAAACCATGGCAGGGCCCCGCCGGCTTTGCTGCGTCCGGACAATACGTCTGCGCAGTAGGCTACTACATCGCCATTGACTCGTGTTCGGGCTGTAGCGGGATTTCGTATGCGCTTTGCACCGGAGACACTTTCGACCAGTGCGTCTGCGGAAGCCCACCCTGGCCGGGCGGGTCTTGCCCGAATCAGCTCCAATGCGCTCCCAACAATTTTCCGCCGATTGGGTGGCAAGAGTATTCCGACTATATCGGCCCCGGCTGGGCGGGTATCGACCTCATACCGCATGCTGATGCCGGTGCGGCCGGCGGCGGCTGAAGCTGCCGCATTGTGACCTGTGCCTGGCTACCAACACGCCCCGGTACTTCTTCGGCAATGCCCATCGCGCGACTCAGGCCCAAGACACGCGCGAGCATCTTTCGGCTCGGCCGCCGGCGGCGTCGCGGGTGGACGACGAAAGTAGCCAGCACGGTTATGCTCCTTGCCGTGCCGAGAGACGGTGAGCTTCGTCCGCCGAGAAAGATCCGCTTCGCAACCGGCCCGAGAGCGAGGCTCTCGATTCGCAGCCGCGGTCAGCACGTTCCCTTCTTCGAGGACCTTTACCACAAGGTCTTGGCGATGCCTTGGTGGCGATTTTTCGCATACACGACGGCGGGTTGGGTCGGAACGAACATCGTCTTCGCGATTCTCTACTCCATGGAGGCGGGCTGTGTCGCAAACGCCGTCGGTTTTGAGGACGCCTTCTATTTCAGCGTCCAGACGCTGGCAACCATCGGCTACGGTGCAATGGCCCCCGCAACGCGATACGGCCATATCGTCGTCGTCTTCGAAGCGCTCGTCGGCACGCTCGGTGTGGCCCTCATTGTCGGAGTTACCTTCGCGAAGTTCGCGAGGCCGACGGCGCGCGTCCTTTTCAGCGAGAAGATCGTGTGCAGCGTCCGCGATGGCGTACCTCATCTCGTCTTTCGCCTCGCCAACTGGCGCGCAAATATGGTCGTCGAGGGCCAGCTCCGCGTCATAATCTTGCTTCGAGAGACGACGCGTGAGGGCGAAACCATCCGCGTTCCGCGAGAACTGCCTCTCGTGCGCGATCGCACGGCACTGTTTGCGTTTCCTTGGGTGCCGATGCACCGCATCGACGAGCAAAGCCCGTTCTGGGGGGGGCCATCTGCGCTCGAGAAGCTGCGGGAGCAGGGCGCCGAAATCTACCTGGCATTCACTGGGCTCGACGAAACCATCGGGCAGCCGATTCATGCCCGACACATGTATCGGCTGGACGACATCATTTGGAACGCGCGCCATGTCGACGTGCTCACGATCGAGCCCGACGGAGGTCGCACGATCGACTTTTCGTCGTTCCACGATGTCGAAGTGCTCGGCGACCACTCGGCCATTCCGTGGATCGGGTCCTAGTTCTCCAGTGCAAACCACCTATCCAACGATGGCCCATGCGCGTTTCGCCGCCCGCGCCGCGCGGTCGATGGCCACCTCGTCTTTGTGCGCGTGCGAAATCTCGACCGCATGGTCGAGCAGCATCCCGTCGATCGCGCTCCGGAGGCCGGTCTCGAGCGAAAACAAATCGTAGCCCCCTTCGAGCACCAGGGCCATTCGCCCCTTGGCGGATTTCTCGGCCACGCGAGCCAGCTCGCGGCCCATCCAGCCGAACGCCGGCGCCGAAAGCTGCATCTGGGCGAGCGGGTCGTTTGCCGACGCATCGAATCCAGCGCTCACCAGGACGAGTTCGGGCGCGTACGCCTGCACGACCGGGAGAACAACGCGCTCAAAGGCGCTCGCATAGAGGGAGTCGCCCCCGCCCGCCGGAAGGGGCACGTTTACCGTGAATCCCTTTCCGTCGCCCCCTCCTATTTCGTCGACATCGCCTGAGCCTGGATAGAACGGAAACTGATGGGTCGATACGTAGAGGACGTGGGGATCTCGCCAAAAAATCTCTTGGGTACCGTTGCCGTGATGCACGTCCCAGTCGACGACGGCGACGCGCTCCAGACCCCGAGCACGAGCGTGGGCCGCTGCGACCGCTACATTGTTAAGGAGGCAGAAGCCCATGGCATGGCCGGGGCGGGCATGGTGTCCGGGCGGCCTCAGCAGCGCGACGCCCTTGGATACCGGTCCGTCAATCAGGGCATCGACCAGGGACACGAGCGAACCGGCCGCGAGTCGAGCTACATCGACGCTCTCCGGCGACACGTAGGTGTCCGGATCAACGCGGCTCGATCGGCCGCGCATTTTCTCCAACGCTTCGAGGAAGCGTGCTTCGTGCACCCGCAATAGCTCCTCGTCGGTAGCCGGCCGTGCGGGAACGGCGTCAAAGGCGGCCGCGACCTTGGTCAAGGCATTTCGGGCGGCCTGCAACCTTTCCGGCCGCTCCGGATGGTGGGCGGGGGCTTTGTGTCGGTCAAAACGCGGATCGTCCACGAGAAGGGCCCGCGGCGCCGCCGTTTCCGGAGCCATGTTCGAAGATCCCAAACGCATGTTGCCGCGATCTGCCCGGGAATGATAGCGTTTTTGGGCGCCGTCGCAGACAGGCGCGGCGTGCCCAGGCGGCTGTCACGCCAACGGCGTGCGTGGCGTAAGCGTGACGGGGAAACGGGGAGGATTCGAGGACCCATGCGAATCAAGATCGTCGCGGTCAATGCTCTGATCGTGGTCATCGTCGGCGTTCTGTCGTTCTTGCTGGTGCGGTCAGCGCTCAGCACAGCGACGAGCAACAAGAATCAACTCGCAGCAGAGGCACAAAATGACGTCAATGGTGCAGCCGGGCGCTTTCAGCTCGACGGCCTTCGTGCCGAACGCTGGCTAGCGGCTGCCGCCGTCGAGCCCGCGAACGGAGACGCACTGAGCAAGGCAACGCAGGCCGCGCGCGGCGATGCCGCCACGAAACGCTGTGATGACCTCGTAAGTCACATGAAGAATGCGCCTCTCTTCGAGCGCAACGTTCCGACGCTCGTGGCGCTGGTTGACGTGAGCGGCCGGATCGTGGGCCGAAACAACTCGAACCTTAGCCGAGGAGATGACCTGGCCAGTATCTATCCAGGCCTGAAATCGACGTTGGCGACCGGACAGTCGGGGTCGGCAGTGTGGTCTGAGCGCGACCCGTACCTCGCATCCTACGTCGCCATGCGTGACGAGCAGGGCAAGATCATCGGCGCGCTCGTCATCGGGCGTCCGCTCAACGATACGCTGTCGCGCGTGAGCGAGGCGACGATCAATGGCCGTCCGCTCGTCCTGGCAGTGCCCAAGGCCAATGCATTTGAGGTCGTCGCCCACTCGGCCCAACAGTTGCCGGCTCTCGACGAGAGCATTCGGGGCGCGTCGAAGGAGATGCTCAAGGACGCTCTCTCGCATCAGCAATCCGACGTCGTTCGCGACGGAGATTTCCTCGTCGCTGCGTCGCCCCTTACCGCCTTCGACGACGCCAAGCCCGCTATGCTCGTCGCCGCTGCACCGTCGTCGCTCATCCAGGATCCCTCGGGACTTGCATTGCAGCCGATTCTCGGAGCGCTAGCCATTGGACTCGTTCTGGTCTTCGTTGCCGGTTGGCTCCTGGGCAACTACATCACACGCCCGATCAACATGCTCGAGGAGGGACTCCTTGCCATCTTGAATGGTCAAACGGACAAGCGCTTCGAGCTGGATCACGCAGAGCTCGGAGGGCTTGCGTTCCGAATCGATCAGCTTCTCAACCAGCTGATGGGCGTGGAGGAGGACACGACCGACGCGGAAGGGAGGGTCTCCTCGCCGTCGGCGAGCCCCGCCGCGTTCACCGATGCACTCGAGGTCGACGACAAGCGCATCGGCCAATCCGCGGAGATGGATCCAGAGGCGATCCGCCGGCTGGCTGCCGAGCCTGCAGCTCAATATTATTCTCGAATCTACCGAGAGTACGTCGCAGCCAAGAAAACCCTGGGTGAGTCCACGGACCATATTACGGAGGCGGCTTTTGCCGGACGAATCAAGAGCATGGAGGAGGACGCGGCCCAGAAGTACGGCCGTCCGGTGCGCTATCAGGTTCACGCACGGAACAAAGAGGTCGTTCTGCTTGCTGTGCCGTTGCCTTGAGAGGAACCCGCGTCACCTTGAGCCTCACTCCACGCCCGCTCCGGCTCCGTTCCGGCCCGGGACTTCAGCCGCCCCAGGTTTGTCGTGTGGGGCCCCGGCCCCAAACGGCGCTGGGGCGGGAGCGCAGCCGCGCCTCCCAAACGCCCCAGCAGTGACCGGAGCTCCGGTTTAGCCTCAAGACGATGATGGGCTTATTCGATCGTTTCAGAGGTGGAAAGGGTAAGAACGAGCGCCTAAAAGGCACTCCCGCGGCGAAGTGGGTGGATCGGATTGAGAAGCGCGCGCAGAACTACGATCGGCAAGAGGCCATACAAGCGTTGGCCGACATGGGGACGGCCGACGCAGTGGAAGCGCTGCTCAAGCGGTTCACATTCCACATGGACCCGTCCATCACCGATCAGGAGGAGAAGGATTCGGCATTCCGCGGAATTCTGCGGGCCGGCAAGTTGGCCATCGAGCCCGTGCGCGCATTCGCAACGAAGGCGGAGAGCCTGGCCTGGCCGATGAAGATCATGAAAGAGCTCGTGGACGAAAAGGAGTACGTCGAGGAACTGTTGAGCTGGCTCTCGAGGTGGGATACGGAATATGCGAAGTTTGTCGATCCAAAGGTCCAGATTCTCGCAGACCTAGAGGAGCACCGGCATCCTCAGATTCGCGAGCAGGTGGAGCGCTTTCTCGAGGATGTGAACGAACCGGCGCGCTTCCATGCCGCATCCACCGTGCTCGCGCAAGACGATCCCGCAGCCGTGCCTGCCCTCGCGGATCTGCTCGCTGACGAGGAAAGCGTACGCGTCCGCTCGAGAGTCACCGAGGGTTTGGCGGAGCGCGGATGGCCTCTTGCCTCGGAGTACCGTGACGTGGTGAAAAGGGCGCTTCCGCCCTCTTTCGCTATCGACGGCGCGGGACGCGTCGTCAAACGCGTCTAGGCGCGGCTCGTGTCGATACCCGCTGCCTAATCGCTGAGCTTCGGCGCGATGGGGATGTAAAACCCGATCGCGATCGTGACCAATTGGTTAAACTTGAACGTCGCGTCTTTGTCGTTTACCTGCTGGTCTGGGAAGTTTCCGTTGGGCCCCGCACCGCGCGAATCGAAGCCGGCGCGATTCCACCAGAAGGGCAGGGCGCGGTACTCAACCCCGAAGGACCAAACCCCTGCCGGATAGAAGGTCAGACCCACCGCGCCGGTCGCGAAAATCTTGGTGTTGGAAGTCAACGTGAAGGACTTTGGGTTCGAGCAAAGGGGCTCGCCGGCACCTCCGCAGTTCTGACGCTCTTGCACGCCTACGAAACTTGGACCGCCGGAGATGTAGAAATCCGTATCGACGAAGATCTTGTTGAAAATGGCGAGTTTGCCGCGGAACGGAATAAACGTAAGTTGAGGAACCAGTACCCACGAAATCTGCGCCGTCTGATCGGCGAATGAGGCGCGACCACCGCTCGGAGCCAGCGAGTGATTCACGTTGGTCGCGGTGAGCGGGTCGCGCGGTGCGACTGCGTCAATTCGGTCCGTAAGGTCGGTCGTAGTGCTGATCGCTCCCCCGGCGCCCCAGACGCCAATCCCGAGCCAGTCGAGGATGTTGTAGTTGAGCTGCCCGCCCATCAGGATTGTTCGCCGGTACTCGTCGAGCAACGTGAACGACACCGAGGGAGCAATCTCCATTCGCCCCTGCCGGTAGAGGCGGAGACGCCTGACGGCCGGCGCCCCCTTGAGCGGTCCAGTCAGCTGGATCTCCTGTGCCTCCGCCGCGCCCACGAGCAAGAGCATCGCGGCCGCTGTGGCCGCTGCCAAGACCGTCTTGACGAAACGCCGCTTCATCGTCGTCATCGTCTCCGTTCTCACTTGGGCAACCGGTATTCGAAGGAGGTCGGAAGCAAGAAGGAGAGCCCGACCTGCATCTGCACATCGTTGGTGAAGTGGGTATCCTGGTCGTACCAGGTCTGCGGATTCAGTGGGCTGTTGCCATAACCCGGTCCGGACGTGATGGCTGGACCGTTCGCAATGTCTTTGTTCTCAATCTTCTCGAAGTACATGATGTCGCGTATCTCGAGGGTGGCCGCGAGCCAGCGATTGAAGAAGATGCGCAATCCGATTCCCACGTCGAAGTTAATGAGATTATTCCAGTCGAATTTTCGGTTGTCCGGATCGATGACAGCTATGGGTCTCGTCCGAATCAGGCCCACGCCGCCATCGATGTACGCATCGTAATGGAAAATGAAGTCGCCGAACCCGGCAAATTTCCCATACATCGGGACGTAGGTGAAATTGAAGTCTCCGCTCACCTGGTATTCATTCAGGGGGACCGCGATGCGCGCGGCCCGGCGATTTTGGAAATTGAAGTCGGAGTCCGCGTTGAGGCCTTGGTACCAGTTCCCGGTGACGCCGACGGCCAGCACCTGCGTGATGTAGTAGTTGAGCGAGAGACCGGGCGCGTTGTGGCTAACGAATTGATCGTTCAACGTAATCGCAAAGTACGGCACGATCTCGAGTCGTCGCGCCTTGATGACGTATTGCTGCTGCACGGCATAAATTTCGGCGCGGATCGGCTTCTTGGCCTCCGTGGCCAGGTTGACCTCTTTGGCTAGCTGGCACTGCGGTGCGTCGGGCGTGACTTGACAAATGTCGACGACGCCCGCGGTTTCTCCGCCTGCACCCGGGGCCGCACCCTCCGCCGTGCTCTTCTGATCGCCTCCGGCGGGCGCCGCGCCCGGCTGGGCGGCAGGCTGATCGGCGTCAGCGTCTACATTGACCGGCGCCGGCGGAGGGGCCGCCGGTGCCGGCGGCGCCTGTGCCGGTCCCGCCGGTGCTGGGGCTGCAGCCGCCTTGGGGGGCTTCTTCTTCTGCTGTGCGTACGCTGGGTGCGGAGTCAGCACCAGCGCTGCCGAGAGTAGAAGCCACCTGCGAGCCTGCATCATTGCTACCCCTTCTGCATCCTTCGGCGTTATCGAAGCCGCACACTCTCGAGCGGCTTTCCCATCATTGCGATGCGTCGCACTAAAAGTGGAAAACTATTGGGGAATCAGGCTTACAGCAAAGAGGGCGCGACTATAACAGCGGGATTTCGGCCGAGCAATGAGAATTCTTGACCCCACATGTGGAAAAGCGCCTTCGATCGCCGTAACCGATAAGGCAAAAATCAGGCAGCGTTCTCAGAAAATTTGAGCCGTTGGGAGTCAAGCCGCGGCGACATCCTCGTCGCCCCTGCCGAACAAGGCCTCCACGAACTCATCGGCCTGAAACTCGCGCAAGTCGTCCGCGCGTTCGCCCAGGCCGACGTAGCGCACAGGGACGCGCAGCTCGTCGCAGATCGCAAGCACAATGCCGCCCTTAGCGGTACCATCGAGCTTCGTCAGGATAATCCCCGTCAGCTCCAGCGCGTCGCGGAACATCATGGCTTGCTGCAGTGCGTTCTGCCCCGTCGTCCCGTCGAGGACGAGCAGCGTTTCGTGAGGCGCGCCCTCCATGGCTTTGCCGATGGTCCTTCGGACTTTCTTGATCTCGTCCATGAGCGGCGCTTTTGTGTGAAGGCGGCCGGCGGTGTCGACGAAGAGCAGGTCCGCACCACCCTCCTTTGCCCGGTTTGTGGCGTCGAACGCGACGGCTCCCGGATCGGCCCCTTCCTTGCCGCGGATCACGTCAGCGCCGACGCGTTTGCCCCATACTTCGAGCTGCTGTACGGCGGCTGCGCGGAAGGTGTCTCCGGCAGCGAGGACCACCTTCTTATTGAGCGCGCTGTAGCGCGTGGCTAGCTTGCCAATGGTAGTTGTCTTCCCGACACCATTGACGCCGACCACGAGAGTTATGGTCGGCTTCGCAGTGATTCGAATCCCGCCACCGCCGATTGCGAGAATGCGCGTCGACTCCTCGCGGAGAGCGGCCCAAACCGATTCCCCGCTGCGAAGTTCGTTTCGGCCGAGCGACTCGCGCAGGCGCGTCAAGATTGCCCCCGTCGTCTTCGGGCCGACGTCGCTGGTCAACATGATCTCTTCCATCTGCGCCAAGAGGGCTGGATCGAACTCCTTTGCGTTTTGGAAGAGAGCGCTGAGCTTGGCGATGAACCCGCCACGTGGAGCAGCCAGCCCCTTGCGCAGGTTGGCAACATCTCTCCTGGGCACCCGTGCGCCGCCGGAGACGCCGCCGGAAACCGACGCCTTGCCTTCATCGGGAACGAGTGCACTCGCTGGCAGCGACTCAGGGGCAAACCCCGTTCGCGGAAGGCTTTTTGCGCCCTGATTTTCCGGCGCGCCCGCAGCGGAGGCACCGGATGTAGCGGGCGCGCGGTGCGACGACGCGCTTCGTCCGGTCGACACCTGCGGAGTCGCCTGCGACGAGGGCGGGCTGAGCTGACGTATACCCTTGGCGCGAGCGAGCGCCGCGACCACTACGGCCAGAACTACGATGAGCGCGACGACGATAGCAACTGTGATCATGAGCCAGCTTTCGCCGCATTCGCGGCGCAGGGGCGACTATAGGGACGGGGGGTGAGCTCAGTCAACGACGGCACGTCCCGGGCTCCCCTAGTTTTCGACCTTGTCTTCGGAAGGCCCAATCTGGTCAAGCTCGGCCTGCGCCCGAGCGTCGACGATCCCGCCACCAAAGACTGTGCGCTCGACGGCGTCAGCCCATGCCGCGATTTGAGGTTCCGGGCCCGCTGCTCGACGAACATGTCCGGGCGTGGGTTCAGGCCGGGCATCGAATCGCCCGCCGCGCTTGCGCGCCCAGGATATGAGCCCATCGAGCAACTGACGCCGCCGAAGAAGCATGGAGACTTCCAGGTCGCCGGGGTTCGGCAACGATTGCCGCAAAGGTGCGTACAGAGGACTCTCTACCGTGAGCTGGTCGCCGGGCTGCGTCGTGGCGTCGGGAAGCTGGAATTCGCCCCTTGCGTCGGACGTCGTTTCGGTGACCAAGGCCGCGCGCTCGAAGCCCGGGCGCTCGATCAGAATGCGGGCCCCCGCAATCGCCGTTCCATCGTGCACATCGACGACTCGTCCGCTCCAACCTGATCTCGATGCGGTCGCGTTCAGCAGGCGCACCCCCGGCTTGGGCAATTGCGCTACTGCATTGGGCCTCTTGAGGAAACGCTTGCGGGAAGGCAGGCGCGAGAGCAAAAACCAAGCGACGACCGCCAGACCCGACACAGTCAGGCCAAGCTTGTGCCACCCGCTCAGCTCACGAATTGGCTGTGTCACGAGCAGGTCACTCGTCCGATGAAACCACGGCGCATCAGGCAGGTATCGGAGCCGAAGCGATGCCTCGCCGATTTGAGCGGAGGCGAAGGTAGCAACAATTCGAGCCTCGCCGCGCGAGAGCGCGGCTGCGCCGATCATGTTAGCCCCCGAGAACGCCTCCACGACACCCGTCGGCTCGACGCCGCAGCCGTGTGCTTTGCAGTCCGCGACAGCCCGGACGTCCAGAGTGACCGTCTCGCCGATTGACGCCGGGAGTTCTCCACTGATCGCGCGTGGAACGACGAGAAGAACACGCGTTGCCCTTTCGGAAGGTACGCTATTGGCACAAGGTGCGGCCTTCGGACTTCCGGCAAAGGCAACTCGCAATTCTCCATTTCCCGGTAATCCGAGCCGGACGGTCGGAAAGACGAAGCGGGCGCGTCCTGAAGCATCGGTGGTCGCGCGGTCAAGCACCTCGCCGGTCTCGTTCGAAAGCTGCAGCGAGAGGCCGGCGGCAACGTCGCTCGGTGCGTCCTCCTCGGGCGACGCGACGACGTCGATCGTCGTCGTGCTTTCGTCGAGTGACAACTGCCGCGGTTCGGGGTCGAAACGGAGGCCCAAGGTCACAAGGGCCGAATCAAATGTGAGCTCGCGAGTGA
>Ga0307479_10005397_pt1 | contig 11703 bp, 12 predicted proteins | sample atmos_gasesECM4C_FD_203743 | JGI IMG/M metagenome (GOLD analysis project Ga0307479, IMG submission 203743) | Hardwood forest soil microbial communities from Morgan-Monroe State Forest, Indiana, United States - atmos_gasesECM4C_515 | ecosystem: Environmental > Terrestrial > Soil > Temperate... | reverse complement strand
CGGCGTAGCGCAGGGACTGGGCATGGCCTTGATGGAGGAATTCTTTCCCGGCAAGGGCGAGAACCTGCACGATTACTTGATTCCCTCGGCTGGGGATATTCCTCCCGTGGAATCGATTTTGATCGAGGATCCCTCGCCGATTGGCCCGTTTGGAGCAAAAGGGATCGGCGAGCAAGCGGTGATTCCGACAGCGCCGGCGATTTTGAACGCGTTACATGATGCGATTGGAATCCGCGTGCGGAGAATCCCAGCCACTCCCGACCGGGTGCGGGCCGCGATTCTGGCGGCGCAAAAGGAGAAGGGACATGCCCGTGGCTGACGACGCGATTCGCTGCGACGCCTGTCCGGTGCTGTGTTACATCAAGCCGGGAAGAACTGGTGCGTGCGACCGGTATGCGAATGCGGACGGCCAGCTGGTGCGGCTCGATCCGCATGTGGTGCTGGAGCGCGCAGTATCGCGTGGCGACACTCTTGTCCCCTTTCTTGAAAAGTCCCGCGAGTGGGATGGCGCGCTCGTAAGCGGCGAGGAAACGTTTGTGACCGCGATCGGCGCGGGCACGACGTATCCGGATTACAAGCCCGCGCCTTTTATTATCTCGTCAGAAGTCGCGGGCGTAGATATGGTCACGGTGGTGACCGAAGGGATTTTCAGCTATTGCGGCGTGAAGCTGAAGATCGATACCGATCGGCATCTGGGAGCCGAGTGCAGCACAGTACGCGCGCAGGGCGAGTCCGTCGGACACGTCACGACGAACGAATACGGATCGCAGATGCTATCGCTCGGCGGCGTGCGTCACCTCACGGGCGGCAGTCGTCACGAAGGCACGGCCACCTGCGATGCGCTGCTGAACCTGTGCAATCGACAAGCGGTCGAGTTGAAGATTGATGACGGCGCGACGGTAATTGTGCAGGCCGACAAAGCTCCGATTGTGGATGGCGTGCAGGAAGAGCGCATGCGCGTGGGCTGCGGGTCGGCGACGATTGGCATGTTTGCGAAACAGTGGTTTGGAAAAGTGGATGAGGTCGTGGTGGTGGACGATCACATCACCGGCGTGTTGTCAGAACACCAGGCGGGAAAATTGCTGGGCGTGCCGGAGTCCGGGATCAAGCTGAAGGGACGGCGATCGACGCCGGGTCGGTATTTTCGAGTCGCGGAGCCGGGCACGTCATGGGGAGGGACTAATATTGACGATCCGCTTTCGATTCTCGGTCCGTTTGATCGCGAGGTCGCCACGCGCGGCTTGCGTTTGCTGATGGTGAGCACTACGGGCGAGCACCACGCATATTTCGAACTGGACGAAGAGCTTCATCCGGTGGAGAAAGAATTGCCGGCTGCTCTGAGGGAATCGGTCGAGCGCATTCGGGAAAACTGCGAGCCCGCACTCTGCACGGTGCTGTTCATGGGCGGCGCGGGAGGATCGTTGCGGGCGGGGGTGACGGAGAATCCGGTGAAGCTGACGCATTCCGTACGCGACGCGCTTACCCGCGTGACCTGCGGAGGCGCGCCGGTTTATGTTTGGCCGGGCGGAGGAATTACGATCATGGCGGACGTGAGCCGCATGCCGGAAAATGCATTCGGCTATGTTCCGACTCCGGCGCTGGTGGCGCCAATTGAGTTCACACTGAAACTATCGGACTACGCGACTCTGGGCGGATATATGGATCACGTGCGGCCGCTCAGTTCGATCACTTCGATCAACCGGGATGAAGAGAGCCGCCGGCGGCTGGCGGCACGGCCGGATAATCCGTGGCCGCTGGCTTCGAACAAGAGCAAAAAATGAGCGGCAAGTGAATAATCGCGCACAGATCCGGATGCTTCCCGATGGCCGCCGTCTGCACATGCAGGATGGTCCAATCGATGTGATCGTGGAAGCTTTCGGTGATGCAGACGAGATCGCACTTGCTTATCGTGCGGCGGCGGACCGGTTTATTGAGATTCTAGACGAGTTGTGCGGTGAGCTTGCGTTTCTGCGACGGCCTGCACGCGACGACGGAGATCTGCCGTCGGGAGCAATCGCGCGGCGAATGCTGGCAGCGGTGAGGCCCTATGCGTCGCGGGTCTTCATTACGCCCATGGCAGCAGTAGCGGGCGCGGTGGCGGAGGAAATTCTCGCAGTAATGACCTCAGCGGCGACACTCTCACGGGCTTACGTGAATGACGGCGGCGATATTTCGTTTCACCTCGCGCCCGGCGAGAAATTTGCGGTGGGCTTGGTGGAGCGTCCGGATCGCGCCTCGCTATTTGGAACAACCACCATCAAGTCCGGTGACCCGATTCGCGGCATCGCTACGAGCGGCTGGCGCGGACGTAGTTTTTCGCTGGGCATCGCGGATGCGGTCACAGTGCTGGCCGATACGGCTGCGATGGCCGACGCTGCCGCGACGGTGGTGGCTAATGCAGTCGATCTGCCGGGACATCCGCGAGTTGGGCGCGTTCGGGCGTGCGAACTTGCGCCGGATAACGACCTGGGCGAGCGACTGGTAACCCAGTCGGTAGGTGAACTGACACCGGGCGAGATTGGCGACGCACTGGAAGCGGGAATCCGACTTGCGGAATCTCTTTGTGGCTCGGGGCTAATTCGCGCGGCCGCCCTCAACTTACAGGGAGAGACGCGAGTGATCGGCGCTCAAGATCGAGCACAACTGGTAAACATTCCAGTTCCTGACGGGAGCCCGGTTCATGCCTGAGGTTCAGATCCGCAAGCGAGTTCTTTTGGTCGAAGAGATTTTCCATGAAGGCGGGCCAGTAGCGCCGAAGCCGCTGCGCCGGGCAGCGGCGCTGGTAGTGATCCGGAATCCTTATGCCGGTGGCTACGTCGAACAAATCGAAGACTTCATGGACGACTTGAAGCCGCTTGGGTTGGACATGGCGCGATCGCTCGTTGCGGTGTTGGGTGGCGATCCGAAAGTGGTGGAGGGCTACGGCAAGGGGGCGATTGTGGGCTCGGCCGGAGAGATCGAACACGGGGCGCTCTGGCACGTTCCGGGCGGCTATGCGATGCGTGACGTGCTCGGGGGCGCGAAGGCGATTGTGGCGTCGACGAAGAAGGTGGGCGGTCCGGGCACCCGCCTCGACATTCCAATTACCCATATCAACGCCTCCTATGTGCGCAGTCATTTTGATGCAATGGAGGTGGGCGTTGCGGATGCTCCGCGCGCCGATGAGATTTTGCTTGCGCTAGTGATGACAACCGGGGCGCGAGTGCATGCCCGCGTCGGCGGATTGAAAGCGTCGGAGATCAAAGGAGAGGACGGGCTGCGATGAAGGCCGAAGGCGACATCAAAGCAAGGATTAGAAAGATCGCCACGTTTGTCGAAGAGACTTCGACGGAGATGGGGAGGAAGGTCGATCCACCGACGCGTCGGGCGGCTGTGGTTGCGGTGATTGAGAATCCGTATGCGGGACAGTACGTCGAGGATCTTTCGGAGTTGATGACGATTGGCGAAGAGCTCGGCGAGTTGCTGACGCAGCGCGCTATAGCGGCGCTCGGGATCGAGGGACCATCCGCCGAGAGTTACGGCAAAGCCGCGGCGGTGGGAGAGAATGGTGAACTGGAGCACGCCGCGGCGATCTTGCATCCCAAGCTGGGCACGCCGGTGCGGCGCGTGCTTGGTAAGGGCGCGGCGCTGATTCCTTCTTCCAAAAAGCGCGGCGGGCTTGGAGTTGTACTCGACATTCCGCTGGGACACAAGGATGCTGCGTTTGTCCGCAGCCACTTTGATGGCATGGAAGTGCGGATTAGCGATGCTCCTCGTGCCAACGAGATTATGGTGGCGATCGCGGTGACGGACAGCGGGCGGCCTTTGGCTCGCGTTGGCGGGCTGTCGAAGAACCAGATCAAGGGTGAGGATGGGCTGCGCTAAAGACTACAACCACGGCGATTGTAGCGGCGATGTTGCAACAACTAAATGCCGAATCGCTGACATCCGATAGAATGCCGCGTATGTCTACTGACGACTGGTTTCGCAATAGAGATTGGAATCCAGCAATCGAGGCCCGGTTTCTTGCGAAGCTTCATCGCGCCCGAGACAAGTCTCAATATCTGAGGATTCAGGCAGGGTATCTAGCTCAACGGCACCCCAGAGCCGCATTAGCTCTTCTCGATAGGTACTTTGCATTAGGTGAACATTTCGACTACGCTCAGGCATATCTCGACCAATCGAGTGCGTATTTGTCACTCGGTGAGATACCAAGCGCGATTCAGTCTCTTCAGAAGGCGCTCGGACGCGAACGTGAGTTCCCCAACCTAAAAACGCAAGCGTGGAGCCGCTACGCCCTACTAGTCGCAACCGAGCGTCTAGAACAGCTCTACGATGACGCATTGAAAGTATTGGAAGAGCATGAGCCAGACGCTACGTCCTTCCCCGTTGATGGATTTCTGTGGAACGCTGCGAATGCCTTGATTGCCGACAGTCAGGGGCAACGCACGATGGCTCAGGAATACTCGACTAAAGCCCTGCATTTTACTGAGTTGACCCGCTCAGGATTTCGATACCACCCAGATGTTGGACTGGTCGGCACTCAGCACGAAAAGCTTAAAGCTGCATTGCGTCACATCGCAGGTTGACGTAAACAATGATTGCGCGAATTGAACTTGCATCGAGCCGGGTCACAAGGTTTAATGACACTTCCTGCCGGCTTAGGTATTGAGTCGCGACCGAGTTAGCACGACCACTTTTTCAGCAGCCTGATGGAAGAAAATGGGACCAAGGATGACTACTAAAAACGTTTTCTCGCTATTCTGTATGTTTCACGTTTGCTTCTCGATCCTTCTCTACGGACAGACGACGAAGGAGCACGCCGACACAATCATCACCGGCGGCGTCGTCGTCACCATGGACGGCCAGCGCCATATCTACGACGACGGTGCAGTCGTGGTGAGGGGCGACACGATTGTCGATGTTGGCCCGCGCGCCGAACTCGAAGCGAGGTACGAGAGCCGCGAGACCATCGATGTAAAAAACACGCTGGTACTCCCGGGATTCATCAACGGTCATACCCACGTCCCCATGACGCTGTTCCGCGGCCTGCACGATGATGTAACCCTCAACGATTGGCTTTACAAATACATCTTTCCCGCTGAAAAGAAGAATGTTACGGAGGATTTCGTTCGCTGGGGAACGCGGCTCGCAGCGGCTGAACAGATCCGCTCGGGGGTGACCACTTTCGCAGACATGTACTACTTCGAAGACGCGGTGGCGGAAGAAACCAAAGCAGCGGGTATGCGCGGCGTGTTGGGTGAAACGTTTATCGATTTCCCTGCGCCCGACAACAAAAGCGAAGCCGCGATGCTTGAGTACACTGAGAAGTTCTTGAAGAAATGGCAAGGCGACCCGCTCATTCACGCGGCCCCCGCGCCCCATTCTATTTACACGTGTTCGCAAAAGACATTGCAGGATGCTTCCGCTCTGGCGCGGAAGTATCATGCGCCGATCCTGATTCACGTCGCCGAGATGAAAAAAGAGCGGGACGACAGCGAGAAGCAGAACGGGATGTCGCCAGTTCAGTACCTGGACAAAATCGGAGTGCTGGGGCCCGATGTCGTTGCCGCGCACTGCATCTTCGTCGACGAGGCAGACCGCAAGATTCTGGCGCAGCACAACGTGGGCTGCGTGCACAATCCGTCGAGCAACATGATGCTTGCTAGCGGAGTTGCGCCTGTGCCCGAGATGCGAGCCGCCGGAATCGGGGTCGGCCTCGGAACCGACGGGCCCGCGGGCAGCAACAACGACCTTGACCTGATGGAAGAGATCGATTTGGCGGCGAAGCTGGCGAAGATTACGAAGATGAGTCCGCTGGCGCTGAATGCTCTGGCCGTCGTGGAAATGGCGACCATCGATGGCGCCCGGGCGTTGCACATGGAGAAAGAAATCGGATCGCTCGAAAAAGGAAAAAAAGCGGACCTGATTCTGATTAGCCTCGACGAGCCCAATGCCGTGCCGATGTATGACGTCTACGCGCAGATCGCGTATGCGTTGAAGGCGAGCGATGTACAGACGGTCATGGTCGGCGGGCGCGTCGTGATGCGGGATCACAAGCTGCTGACTGTTGACGAGCAAGCAGCGATCGACAAGGCGCGTGAGTACAAGAAGACGATTGCCACTTCGCTCGGCATGCCGTGAAGCCGGCGGGACGCCAGCGCTACTTTGCGACCTCGGGCACCGCCGTTGGCGGCGGCGTGTTGCGGCTGCGTTGCACGCTGATTGCGCCGTCGATAATCACCATGCCGATTCCCGGAAGATCTCCTTTTTGAATGCTGTCGAGCAGGTTCTTGCCCGCTGAGTGCTGGGCTTTGTCCATCAGGACGAAGGAAGCTTCGCGGCCAGGCGTTATCAGGCCGCAGTCAAGTTTGCGCATCTTCGCCGTGTTCCCTGTGGCGAGGCAGATGGCGACTTCGGCGGGGATTCCGCCGAGCGACGACAACAACGAAATCATCCGCACAATGCCGAGCGGCTGGACGCCCGATCCTGCGGGCGAGTCGGTGCCGAGAATCACGCGGTCTAGCTGTTTCAATTCCATCGCCGTGCGGAGGGCGAGCAGTCCGGCGCGCTCGTTTCCGTTGTGCACGATTTCGAGAGCCCGCGTGGAACGCTCGCACAGCGTTGTGATCTGATCGTCAGGAAGAGCCGTGTGGCCACCGTTGACGTGGCCAATAACATCGGCATCGGTTTCGAGCACCAGGTCTTTGTCGATCAAGCTGGAGCCTGGGATGGAAGGTCCTCCGGTATGAATCGTGCTCTGGATGCCGTATTTGCGCGCCCAAGAAACCATCTGGTGCGCGGTCTTGCCGTCTTTGACACTGCCAAGACCCACTTCTCCAAGAATCTTGACTCCGGCGGCGGCGAGCTCTTTGAAGTCGTCTTCAACCATGCCGTGCTCAAGCACAGGCGCCCCAGCATAAATCTTGACTCCTCCCGGGCGGAAGGCGTGAAAGGCGCGCTGAGCGAAGATGGCCATCGCCTTCAGGCCAACGATATCCTTGGGACGGCCTGGCGTATGCACCTCGCCAGCGGAGATCATCGTAGTGACACCGCCATGCAGGCAGCTATCGATCCAGCCGAGCTGATTCTGGCGGGGCGTCCAGTCACCGCAGACGGGATGAACGTGGCTGTCGATAAGGCCGGGCGCGAGCGTCGTGCCTTTAGCGTCGATGGTAACGGTGGCTCGCGAAGTGTCGACATCTTTTTCTTTACCCACGGCACCGATGCGATCGCCGACCGCGACCACGGTGTTGGCGTCGAGGATGGGATTGGCGAGGTCTCCGCTAAGCAGGAGGCCGATGTTGCGGATGACCAGCTTGGTTTGCGGCGCGGATTTCGAAGGTTCGTCGTGGGCCATGATTCCCTTCCGGGCGCGGAATTGCTGCGAACTCAGTGGCCGCTAGTATACAAATGATTGAGCGTCGGGCAACTGTGAGTTGCGTTTTGCCAGCGACGGAAGGAATGTGCTACAAGCATCGAAACAATGGATAGACAGCGGAGAGTGGAATGCAATCTCGCGACTACATTTTTTGGGAAGTGGATGTACAGGCCGATTTTATGCTGCCGGGTGGCAAGCTCTACGTTCGCGGAGCCGAGAAACTTTTGCCCAACATCCGCAAGCTGACGGATGCAGCGCGGCGCGGTGAAGTTTTCCTGGTTTCGCATGGATGCTTCCATCCGGCGAATGATCCTGAGTTCAAGCAGTTTCCGCCGCACTGCCTGAAAGGGACGCCTGGTGCGGAGTTTGTTCCGGAAGCGCTGGCGAAGAATTTCGTCCGGTTGAGAAACGATGCCAACGCCAAGTTGCCGGAGGATTTGTTTAAGTATCAGCAGATCATCCTGGAGAAGCAGACGCTGGATATTTTTGAAAGTCGCCATGCGGACGAATTGGTCGAACGTCTGGGGAACGCCGCGGAATTTATCGTGTTTGGAGTCGTGACGGAATACTGCGTCAGTTTGGCAGTCAAGGGATTGCTGAAGCGAAAGCGGCGGGTGGCGGTGGTCCGCGATGCGATTGAAACCCTGGCGCCGGAAGTTGGAAATAAAACATTGGCTGAATTGCAGGGTTTGGGAGCCACGTTGGTTACTACTGGCCGGATCCTCCACACGCTAGAAGTCAGGTCATCTGAGAACAACAATTAGTATGCCGTCCCTTACGGGACTCCGGGCTTTTGCACTTCTTTACCTGGCACTCACGTGCCGGGCTTTCCTGTGCCGCCGCATCGCGGCTGCGGCGGCACACTCACAAAAGCATGCCGGCAATCGAAGCCGACATCAGGTTGGCCATGGTTCCCGCCAGCATGGCGCGAATGCCGAGACGGGCCAGTTCGCCTCGCTTGTTGGGAGCGAGCGCTCCGATACCTCCCAGCTGAATTCCGATCGAACTTAGATTCGCGAAGCCGCAAAGCGCGAAGGTCGCGATCGTAAACGACCGGGGATCGAGCACGGCTCTCTGTGGTCCAAGCATGGAGAAGGCCACGAGTTCGTTCAACACCATGCGCGTCCCGAGAAGATTGCCGATCGCGGGACAGTCACGCCATGGAATTCCGATGACCCACGCGATAGGCGCAAACAAAGTGCCGAAGATCTGCTGCAGACTGGAGGGAAACCATGCCAGCCCGATCCGGTTGTGAATCCCGCCCAGCACGCCGTTAGCGAGGGCAATCAGTGCGAGGAATGCAATCAACATAGCTGCGATATTGAGCGCGAGGCCCAAACCATCGGTGGTGCCGCGCGCAATCGCACCCAGCAGATTTTCTTTTTTCTCCGCATCCTTTTCTTCTTCGCTCATGACGACGCGGCCAGCAGTCTTCGGAACCTCGGTCTCGGGCACGAGCATCTTTGACATCAGGATGGTGCCGGGGGCGGTCATGATCACCGCGCTCAGCAGATGTTTGGGCTCGATGCCGAAGGCGATGTAAGCGGCCATGATGCCGCCGGAGACGTGGGCCATGCCGCTGGTCATCACCGTCATCAGTTCAGAGCGAGTGAGGTCGGGAAGGAACGGGCGGATGGTGAGCGGAGCTTCGGTCTGGCCCATGAAAATGCTCGCCGCCACGTTCAGAGACTCGGCGCCGCTCGCGCCCATGAAGCGGGTCATCACCTTCGCGGCCAGCTTGATGATGAATTGCATGATCCCGTAGTGATAGAGCACGGCGAAAAATGCGGCAATGAAAATGACGGTCGGCAACACTTGAAAGGCGAAAAAAAATCCCATCGGCGAGCCCTGCGCACCGAGCGCGCCGAAGACGAACTTCGATCCCTCGAATGAATAGCTGAGCAAACGATTGACGGCGTCTCCGGCCTTCTGGAAGAGTATTCGGCCGAGCTCAATCTTCAGCACAAAAATGGCGAACACAACTTGCAGGCCCAAACCCCACGCAACCGTTTTCTTGTTAATCGCACGGCGGTTGGTGGAGAAGGCGTAGGCGAGGCCCAGCATGGTGAGCAGTCCGAGAATGCCAGTGAAACGTCCCATCGTTATCCCCTTTAATCTTTATCCCCTTGAATCAGTGTTCCCCTTTATAGATCACGCGATGAACCAGGGATATTTTGTGCGCGTGCGCGGCGGGCGCTATTTGATAGCTCTCTTCGAGCAGCGTTTTTGCGCGCGCGGCCTGCGCGTCGGAGTGGCAGTGAATGGTGCAGAGCGCCTCGCCGACGGAAACTTTGTCACCCATCTTCTTATGGACGACGATGCCTACGGCTGGATCGACGGAATCCTCTTTGCGTTCGCGGCCTCCGCCGAGGATGACACAGGCGGTGCCGACCTGTTCGCACGCGATCGCCACCACGTACCCGGCTTGGCGGCTGGGCACCTCGACGCGGTGATCTGCGCCTGGGAGGCGCGCCGGATCGTCGATCGTGCTGAGGTCGCCGCCCTGCAACTCGACCATCTGGCGGAACCGTTCAAACGCTTTGCCGGAGGTGATGATTTGCTCGGAGAGTTGCTTGCCCTGGGCAACCGACCTCGACGCGCCGCCGAGATAAAACATCCAAGCCGCCAATTCAAGACACAGCTCGCCCAGGTCCGCGGGTCCTCCGCCGTGCAGCACCTCGATGCACTCCTGTACTTCGAGCGCGTTCCCAACCATTCGGCCGAGCGGCTGGTTCATGTCGGTGATGAGCGCGACCATCTGCTTGCCCATGCGTTCGCCGGTTTCGACCATGAGTTCGGCGAGGAAGACGGCGTCTTCCTCCTTCTTCATAAAAGCTCCAGAGCCCGTCTTCACGTCGAGCACGAGCGCGTCGGTACCTTCGGCCAGTTTCTTGCTCATGATTGAGGCGCAGATGAGATATGGACTCTCGACGGTGCCGGTAACGTCGCGCAACGCGTACAACTTGCGGTCAGCGGGAGCGACTTTCTCGGTCTGGCCAATCATGGCGCATCCACAGGCTTTGAGGACGCGATGAAATTCCGGCACCGTCAGACCTACGCGAAATCCGGGAATGGATTCAAGTTTGTCGAGGGTGCCTCCGGTGTGGCCCAAGCCACGGCCGCTGATCATGGGGACGAAGAGGCCGCCGGCAGCGACCAGCGGCGCCAGCACGAGCGAAGTCTTGTCGCCGACGCCGCCGGTCGAGTGCTTGTCCACTTTTCTTGCAGGCAGGAAGCTGAGATCGAGAACTTCGCCGGAATGCAGCATGGCATGCGTGAGGGCGGCGGTTTCTTCCCGAGTCATTCCTCGCAGCACGACGGCCATGAGCCACGCGGCCATCTGGTAATCGGGAATGTTTCCGTCGGTGCAGCCAGCGACGAGGTATCCGATTTCAGCGGCGGATAATGCGCCGCCATCGCGCTTCTTGCGGATGAGATCGATGACGCGGAACGGTGATTCGGAAACGCTCGGCTGGCTCACTTGAGGCGGAAACCCTCCGGCAGAAGATCGGTGATTAGACTTTGCTTGGGGCCCTTTTTCCCCTCGTAGAAGACGACGGCGCGCGGCCCGAATTCATAGATGACCTGGCGGCAAGCGCCGCAGGGCGAGCATGGAACTCCGTGATCGTTGGTAACGGCGACAGCTTGTATTTCGAGTTCAGGGCCGTGCTTGGCGATGGCAGAAAAGATCGCTGTACGCTCTGCGCAGTTGGTCATTCCGTAAGAAGAATTCTCGACGTTACATCCTACGAAGACTTGGCCCTTCGAGGTGAGGATAGCCGCGCCCACTCTGAAGTTGGAGAAGGGCGCATAGGCGTTCTTCATCACTTTGCGCGCGGAACGGAGCAGACGTTCGCGTGTGGCCGCTGACACCTTTATTGTTTGCATACCGAAACCGAATTCGCTGAAGATCGAGTGGTGGGCAATTGTAACGCCTGACCGAGGTTCGACAGTAGAGATTTTCGCGAATGGCGCGCGCATCGGCCAGAGGTTACGCCGGCGTAAGGGTGATCGGAGATACCGCCTGGCTCCAAGAGAAGGAGTGGAAGGACTTCTGTGAATACGAAGACTCACTCAACCAGGCGCTCTCGGACTATTCGCGCAAGCAATTCATCCGACTGCGGATTCCCGCCTTTCAGTGATGACACTTCAACGAGCCGTAACGCCGCGTTTGCCAAGGTCCGGGCGCGTGTGCTCGGCACGTGCGTGATGAGCGTACAATGGCCTTCGACAACCACAACGGCCGAGTCGCATGATGTTGACGAGGTGTTTGGCGCCGGGTGCAGGCAAAAGTTTCCGGCGATTCTTTCCGTGCCGCGAGCGGCTGGACCGTGCGGCCGCCT
>Ga0307479_10005396_pt1 | contig 11703 bp, 13 predicted proteins | sample atmos_gasesECM4C_FD_203743 | JGI IMG/M metagenome (GOLD analysis project Ga0307479, IMG submission 203743) | Hardwood forest soil microbial communities from Morgan-Monroe State Forest, Indiana, United States - atmos_gasesECM4C_515 | ecosystem: Environmental > Terrestrial > Soil > Temperate... | reverse complement strand
AACCGTCGCCAGCAAAGCCCGCCTCCAGACCCGTGCTCCGGCTTCATCCGCTCCGACAACACGCCAGGCACTCCGCGTGCAAAAAAATGCGCCCGCACCTTGAAACAACGGACATCAGAGGATGAGGAAGATGTTCGATGGCGCAAAGAACATCGCCTCATCCTGAGCCGCCGCGCTTGGGCGGCGAGTCGAAGGACGCCGTGATTTCCATCCAGCCGGGGCGTGCTCTAAGCTAGCGGAAGTGTGTGCGAGGTACCGAATGAGACTCCTGGCGTGCGGCGATGTGGTGGGGCGGGCGGGGCGCGAGGCGGTAAAGGCGCATGTGCCGCGGTTGCGGCGCGAGCTCGGCCTCGATTTCGTGGTGGTGAACGGCGAGAATGCCGCGGGCGGCTTCGGCATCACCGACAAGCTCTGCGCCGAGCTCTACGCCGCCGGCGCCGACGTCATCACCACCGGCAACCACGTCTGGGACCAGCGGGAGCTGATGGGCACCATCGGCGGCGACCCGCGGCTGCTCAGGCCGCTCAACCTGCCCGCGGGAACGCCCGGCGTGGGCGCGCGCGTCTTCGATCTCGCCGACGGCCGGCGCGTGCTGGTGCTGAACCCGATGGCGCGGCTCTTCATGGACGCGATCGATTGCCCCTTCGCCGCGGTCGAGCGCGAGCTCGGCCTGCATCCGCTCGGCGAGGTGCAGGCGGTGGTGATCGATTTCCACGGCGAGGCCACCTCGGAAAAGATGGCGATGGGGCATTTCGCCGATGGCCGCGCCTCGATGGTGGTCGGCACGCACTCGCACGTCCCCACGGCCGACGCGCAGATCTTGGGCCACGGAACAGGGTATCAAACGGATTGTGGCATGTGCGGCGACTACGATTCTGTCATCGGCATGCAGAAGGAGGGCGCGGTCGCGCGCTTCGTCACCAAGCTCCCGGGCGAGCGGCTCCGGGCCGCGGACGGCGAGGCCACGCTCTGCGCGGTCTTCGTGGAGACCGACGACACGACCGGGCTCGCGCGCCGGATCGAGCCGGTGCGGCTGGGTGGCCGGCTCGCCGAACACCTGCCGCGCCTCGCGGCCTCGGTCGGTTGAGCGCGGAGGCCGCCACGTGACCAATCCCTTCGTCGGTACCTGGACGCTCAGCTCCACCGAGCGCAAGATACTCGAGACCGGCGAGGCGGCGCCGCTCTGGGGCGCTCATCCCAGCGGCACGCTGATCTACACGGCCGAGGGCCGCATGACCGCGCTGGTCCTGGCCGAGAACCGCAAGGCGCCTGGCGGCGCCGCGCCCAGCGAGGCCGAGGCGGCGGCACTTTTCCGGACCATGGTCGCCTATGCCGGGCGCTACACAATCGAGCCCGACCGCGTGGTCCATCACGTCGAGCAGTCCTGGAACCAGGCCTGGACCGGCACGGACGTCGTGCGGTTCTACAAACTCGAGGGCAACCGGCTCACCCTCACCACCGCGCCCGCCCCCAATCCGCGCGACGGCAAGATGAGCGTCTCCACCCTGGTCTGGGAACGGCTCGCCTGAGAGGGCTGCGTCAAATCAGGCGACGCGCGCGCAAGACGTCAAACTGGCCCCGTATCGACATCGTGGTGTCATCGCATCGCGGCAACGCTTCGGCGCTGTTTCCACAAACCTTCGAGGGGGATCCGCGCCATGAAAGGCTTTATTCGATCGTTGATGACGACCACGGCCGCCGCGGCGCTGGGCGCCAGTTTCTTGATGTCGCCGAGCGCGCATGCGGATAGCCGGATCAAACACGTACTCCTGGTAAGCATCGACGGCTTCCACGCCGTCGATCTCGAGAACTGCGTGGCCGGGGGAACTTGTCCGCACCTGGCCGAGCTGACCAAGCACGGCACCACCTTCCCCAACGCCTCGACCACGAAGCCGTCGGACTCCTTTCCCGGCCTGCTGGCGCAGATCACGGGCGGAACCTCCAAGTCGACCGGCATCTTCTACGACGACAGCTACGACCGCACGCTCTTCGCGTCGGGCACCAACTGCACGGTGGGTCCGGGCACGGAGATGAACATCGCCGAGCCCGTCGACACGGACCTGCACGGGATCGACGGCGGGGTGCCCGCGGCGCTCACGGGCCTCAACAGTGGCGTCGCGATCAGCCCCAACAACCTGCCGGCGCAACTGGCGGCGGCCACTGCCATCCTGTCTGGCCGCACAATCTGATCCACACCAATACGATTTTCGGCGTCCTCCACGCGCACCAGCTGCAGACCGCGTGGTCGGACAAGCATGCCGCCTACGACATCATTAACGGCAATGCCCAGAGCACCCAGCCAGCCAACGGGCCCGGCACCAATGTGGACGACTTCTTCGCGCCGGAGATCAATTCGGATTTGAGCGCCGCCAATGTGCAGCTGATCGCCAACCTCGGCCTGCACTCGACCGCGCCCAATCCCGCCACCGACCCCAACTGCCCCGGCCCTTTGTGCAAGAGCGACTTCACCAGCACGATCGCCGGGGTCGAGTACTATGACGGCATCAAGGTCCAGGCCGTCCTCAACGAGATCAACGGCTTCGACCACACCGGCAAGCATCACCTCGGGGTCCCCACGATCCTCGGCATGAACTTCCAGTCCGTCAGTGTCGGGCAGAAGCTCGCGATCGGCGGCTATACCGATCCGGTGGCGACGCCGAGCGCCAATCTTGCCAACAGCATCGCCTTCGTCGATCAATCCATCGGACAGATGGTCGGCGCATTGCATGGCCAGGGTCTGGCCGAATCGACGCTGGTCATCGTCAGCGCCAAGCACGGTCAATCCGCGATCGATCGCACGAAGCGGACGGCGCTCGACGACGGCGCGGTGATTGCCACCCCGATCGGCGCCAACTTCGCCTTCGACATCGGCGACGACGGCGTCCTGATCTGGCTGAAGGACAACACCGGCAACAAGACCGCCACCGCCGTTCATGCGCTCGACACCTTCGTGGGCGATAACGGCATCGTGGAGTGGCTGTCCGGCCCGCTGCTGGAACCCCCTACCAGGACCCCGCGCATGACTCGCGCACGCCGGATATCATCGGCATCGCCCGCGTCGGCGTGATCTATACGGGCGGCTCGAAGATCGCCGAGCATGGCGGCTTCAACGAAGACGACACCCATGTGGCGCTCATCGTCTCGAACCCCGAGTTCGACCAGCAGACCGTCTCGGCGGCCGTGGCGACCACGCAGATCGCACCGACCATCCTCAAGGTCCTCGGCCTCGATCCGAACGAGCTCGACGCCGTGCGCCTCGAGAACACCCAGGTGTTGCCGGGCTTCAACTGAGCGGCAGGTGACCACAGGCTGGGAGTGCCCAAGCGCACTCCCCGCCGCTTTCGATTACTCGGCGGCGGATCGACGAGAGAGCTTACCCTTCTGCTCGAGCCCGAGCGCCTTCCCCACGCCGGCGCCGTAGGCGGGATCCGCGCGCGTGCAATTGTCGACGTGGCGCTGCTTGATGTGCGGCTTGGCGTCGCCCATGGCGCGCGCCGTGTTCTCGAACAGCGCCTGCCGCTGCTCCGGCGTCATCATCCGGAACAAATTGCCGGGCTGCTCCCAATGATCGTCGTCGACGCGATGGTCCCAATGAGCGGCGTCGCCCTCGATCGGCATCGGCGACTCCGCGAAATCGGGCTGGTTGTCCCAGAGCCCCGCACTGTTGGGATTATAGGTGAGCGTTGCGCCGAGATTGCCGTCGGTGCGCATCTTGCCGTCGCGGTGATAGCTGTGGAACGGGCATTGGGGCGCGTTGACGGGGATGTGGTTGAAGTTGACGCCGAGCCGGTAACGCTGGGTGTCGCCATAGGAGAACAGCCGCCCCTGCAGCATCTTGTCGGGCGAGAAGCCGATGCCGGGCACGATGTTCGCGGGCGAGAAGGCGGCCTGCTCGACCTCCGCGAAATAGTTCTCGGGATAGCGGTTGAGCTCCATCACGCCAACCTCGATCAGCGGATATTCCTTCTGCGACCAGACTTTGGTGAGGTCGAAGGGATTGTGCTTATGGGTCCTTGCCTGCGCGTCCGTCATCACCTGGATAAAGAGGGTCCAGCGCGGGAAGTTGCCGGAGTCGATCGCGGTCAGCAGGTCGCGGCCGTTGCTTTCGCGGTCCTTGGCAACGAGAGCTTCGGCTTCCGCGTCGGTGAGATTTGCAATCCCTTGCTGGGTGCGAAAATGGAATTTGACCCAGATGCGCTCGTTCGCGGCATTGATCATCGAGAAGGCGTGGCTGCCGTACAAGTGCATATGGCGGAAGCTCTTCGGGATGCCGCGGTCCGACATCGTGATCGTGACTTGGTGTAAAGCCTCGGGCAGCAATGTCCAGAAGTCCCAATTGTTGTCGGCGCTGCGCAGGCCGGTGCGCGGATCGCGCTTGATCGCGTGGTTGAGGTCGGAGAAGCGCAGCGGATCGCGGAAGAAGAACACCGGCGTGTTGTTGCCGACGATGTCCCAGTTGCCGTCCTCGGTGTAGAACTTCAGCGCAGTGCCGCGGATATCGCGCTCCGCATCGGCGGCGCCGCGCTCGCCCGCGACGGTCGAGAAGCGCGCGAACATCGGCGTCTCTTTGCCGATCCCCGAGAAGATCTTCGCCTTGGTGTAGCGGGTGATGTCGTTCGTCACCGTGAAGCTGCCGTGGGCGCCCCAGCCCTTGGCGTGCATGCGCCGCTCCGGGATCACCTCGCGGTCGAAATGCGCCATCTTCTCGATCAGCCAGATATCCTGCAGCAGCGCCGGCCCGCGCGGACCGGCGGTCATGATGTTGGTGTTGTCCGCAACCGGCGATCCGGTTGCGTTCGTGAACCGTTTCTCTGTGGCCATCATCGGCTCCTCTGTGGTGTCAACTCGCGCGCGCCGGCTTCGAGCCTGGCTCTTCGGCCGGCGGCCGGCGCGGATTCAGGGCTGTGCTGCTCGATCGCAGGGGGCGGCGGGGCCTGCTACCCGGCCCAGGCGGATCCTCGGATGATGCTGCAGAAATTGTCGCGGGCGAAGCGCGGATCCTTGTCCGCGAGCACGTCGTCATTGACGGTACCGAAGGTCGTCTCCGGCCTATGCTTCATGCCGTCGTAGAAGGCCTGGATGATGTCTTCCTTGAAACGCGGGCTGCGCGGATGCGCGCGCACCACCGCCTCGCGCTCCGCGTCGCTGTAGTCGGCATAGGCCAAGCCCAGCACGTCCATCTCGACGCCGGCCGTCACCAGGGCCACGACCGCGTGCATGTGCTGCGGGATGCCCGGCGTCGTGTGCAGCGCGATCGCCGTCCAGACCGTGTCGATGTCCTGTTGCGCGATGCCGTGGCTGCGCAGGAAGTCGCGGACGGCATTCGCGCCGTCGACCTCGAAGCGCTCATTCGGGCTGCTGTACTGATCGGTGAGGCCCATGTCATGGAACATCGCGCCGGCATAAAGCAGTTCGGGATCGAATCTCAGTCCGCGACGCTTGCCGGCCAGAGCGCCCCAGTAGTAGACGCGGCTCGAATGATGAAACAGCAGCGGCGGTTCGGTGTCCCGCACCAGCTCGGTGATTTCCTCCGCGAGCTTGCTGTCGGGAATTCCGAGTCCCGCAATCGTCATTGCACGTCTCCTGCCGAATGATCCTGAGAGAGGATTGCCGCCGAAAGCCGACCGATCGGGCCTGACCGCCGAGCCGCCTTGAGTCCTACCGCCATCCGAATGCGACTGCTTTGCCGATATTGCCTCGCTTGGGCCGGTCTTGCGGTTGAGCCCGGCAACCCAGCCGTCGAGCCAGATTGGCAATTCCCAATCTTCGGTCCAGCGGCGACCAATCTCGCCCCCTCTAGCGTGCGGCCTCACTCAACAAATGGACGCTCGCGAATGGGCTTGATCAATTCCGCAGACGTGCGCCATGCCGACATGCTGAACAAGGTCCCCGAGGTCACGTTGGCCTTCTGGGTCATCAAGGTGATGTCGACGACCGTGGGCGAGACAGGCGCCGACTACCTCGCCGTCCATGTGGGCCTGGGCACGGCGCTGACGGACGGGATCATGGCCGCGCTTCTGGTCGGCGCGCTGCTCCTGCAGCTGAGAACCTGGCGATACGTGCCGTGGATCTATTGGCTGACGGTCGTGCTGGTCAGCGTCGTGGGCACACAGATCACGGACGCGCTGACCGACGGGCTCGATGTCAGCCTCTATCTCAGCACGACGCTCTTTGCCCTCGCTTTGGCGGCGACCTTCGCGATCTGGTACTCGCTCGAGCGGACCTTGTCGATCCACACCATCGTCAGCAAGCGCCGCGAGCTCTTCTATTGGGCGGCGATCCTGTTCACCTTCGCGCTGGGCACCGCCGCGGGCGACCTCGCGACGGAAGCGTTGCAGCTTGGTTTCCGGCTCGGCGTCGTCATCTTCGGCGGCCTGATCGCTCTGGTGACGCTCGCCTACTATCGGGGCGCCAATCCGATCCTGACGTTCTGGATCGCCTACATCTTGACCCGGCCACTCGGCGCGTCGCTCGGCGATTTCCTGTCCCAGGCGAAGACCTACGGGGGCTTGGGGCTCGGCACCGTCTTCACCAGCGCGACCTTCCTGATCGTCATCGTGATCCTCGTCGCGAGCCTCACCACGGGCGCGACCGGGCCTGGAGGGCGATCGGGTGCGCCGGAGGAGGTCTGACCCCGCAAAAAACCCACAGACTAGAGACGCGATAGACGCTTAACCCAACACTCTCGAGAGGACTCCACGATGAAGCTCAAACCGACCGCTGCCGTTTTGTCTCTGCTGGCCGCCGTTTCTTTCTCGACCCCGTTGCTCGTGCCGTCGGCCGGGCTGATCGCTCCGGCCGAGGCGGCCGCGGCGAAGCTCGGCGATCTCTCGGGGTTCCGCAAGATCGTCGTCGACACCACGACCCTGGTCGAGAAGTCCGACCTTTCCGGCGCCAAGACGCGCATCAAGGATCTGGAGACGTCCTGGGACGAGGCGGAGCCCTCGCTGAAGCCGCGCGCGCCCGCGCAATGGCACACGGTCGACAAGGCGATCGATCGCGCCTTGGGCGCGCTGCGTGCCAACAAACCGGACGCCGCATCCTGCAAACAGGCCCTGACCGAGCTGCTCGCCACTATGGAGCAAGCCGATGGACAGTCCTGAGCGTTCGCGTCGCCTGATGGGCGACCCCATCCGCAAGCTCGCGACCGCGCTCGGTCTTGCCGGCCTGCTGGCGGTCGGCGCGGCCGGGCCTGTTTTTGCCGCGGGCAGCGGCCAGGACCCTGAAGCGACGGCCTTGCAAGGAGCCAAGCTCACGCTGTCGCAAGGGATCGCCATCGCGGAAAAACGCACCGGCGGCAAGGCGTTCGACGCGGGCGTGGATGTCAAGGCCGGCAAACCCCACATCATCGTCGAGACGAACGGCGCTCGCGGCGTCCAGACCGTCACGATTGACGCCCAGAGCGGCACTGTGATCAGCATCGAGGCCGGCGGCCAGCCCGATTAGGCCGTCGCGGGAGGCGATTTGTGAAGGTCCTGCTGATCGAGGACGATCAGGAGACATCCGCCTACATCGCGCGCGGCCTGCGCGAGCAAGGTCATGTCGTGGATCTTGCCGCGAGCGGGCGAGATGGGCTGTTCCTGGCCGCGGACGGCGGACACGACGTCCTGGTAGTGGATCGCATGCTGCCCGGTCTCGATGGCATCGGCCTGGTGCAGGCGCTTCGCGGGATGAAGGTGAAGGCGCCGGTGCTGTTCCTGACCGCGCTCGGCGGTGTCGGAGACCGCGTGCGCGGGCTCGATGCCGGGGCGGACGACTATCTGGTGAAGCCGTTCGCCTTCGCGGAGTTGCTGGCTCGCATCAACGCGCTCTCCCGTCGTCCGCCGCTCACCGATGCACCCGTGGTCTTGCGCGCCGGCGACCTGGAGCTGGACCTGCTCAAGCGGACGGTCACGCGCGCGGGTCAGCCGATCGAGCTGCAGCCGCGGGAGTTCCAGCTCTTGGAGTTCCTGCTGCGCAACGCCGACCGCGTGGTGACCCGGACCATGCTGCTGGAAGCCGTGTGGGATTTCCATTTCGATCCGCGCACGAACATCGTCGAGACCCACATGAGCCGCCTGCGCGCCAAGCTTGCGCAGGGCGGCGGCGCCGAGCTGATCCACACCCTGCGAGGAGCAGGCTACATCCTGCGGATCCCGGCGCGCGATACGCCGTGAGACGGATCGTTCTTCCGAGACTGCTCCGCGCCGCCAGCTTTCGCTTCGCGGCGCTCTACGTCGCGCTCTTTGCCGCCTCGGCGCTCGTTCTGGGCGTGGCGGTGTTCCTGGAAACCCGATCCGCCCTGCAGAACCAGATGGCGGACCGGATCGAGACCGAGGCGACATTCCTGCGCGGAGAATACGGCGCCGGCGGTCTCGACCATCTCCTGGACCTCGTGCGGTCCCGCGGCCGCGGCGCCAGCGCGCTCGACTATCTGGTGGAGGATCCGGCGGGCCGGCATCTCGCCGGCGAGATGCCCGCGCGCGCCGGGCTCAAGCCCGGCTGGACGGTGATCGAGGTGCCCCAGGCCGAGGAGGATGGCGGTCGTTCCGAGCACGTTCGCGCGCTGGTCGCCGACCTCGGCGGCGGCCTGCTGCTGGCGATCGGCAGCGATCTCGGGCAGATCACCGCCGTCGAGGAAGCGATCGCCTCGGCGTTCCTGTGGACCGTGGGCCTGGCGGCGGTCCTCGGCATCGGCGGCGGCGTCCTGCTGAGCCGCGCCTTCCTGGCGCGCGTCGACGCGATCGCGCGCACCGCCGAGGCGATCATCGGGGGCGACCTCGCTCGCCGCGTTCCGGTGCGCGGCACGGATGACGACCTGGACAGGCTCGCGGGCACGCTCAACCGCATGCTGGACCGGATCGGCACCCTGCTGGAGAGCCTGCGCCAGGTGAGCAGCGACATCGCGCATGATTTGCGCACGCCGCTGACGCGACTCTATCAGCGGCTGGAGGACGCGCGGGCGCATGCGCGCTCGGTCGCCGAATATGAAGCGGCGGTCGACGCGGCGCTTGCCGAAGCGGAAGGACTGCTCGCGACCTTCTCGGCCTTGCTGCGCATCGCCCAGGTGGAGGGGGCCTCCTCGCGCGCCGGCTTCCGCGCGGCCGATCTGAGCGCGGTCGTCGAGGCGGTCGCCGACGCCTATCGGCCCGACGCCGAGGCGGCAGGCCATCAATTGAATGCGACGGTCGCCCCCTGCATAAGGGTTCAGGGCGACCAGGAGCTGCTGACCCAGGCCGTGGCGAACCTGGTGGAAAACGCCTTGCGCCACACGCCCGCCGGCACCGTCATACGAGTTCGCCTGACCGACGATCCCGGTGGCGGCGTGGTGCTGGCGGTCGAGGACGACGGTCCCGGCGTCCTCCCGGAAGATTTGCCGCATTTGACCGACCGGTTCTATCGGGGCGAGCAGAGCCGCACGACCCCCGGCAATGGCCTCGGTCTCAGCCTGGTCGAGGCGGTCGCCGACCTCCATCGCGCGAGACTCGACATCGAGCCTTTGAACCCCGGCCTGCGCGTCAGCCTGGCCTTCGCTCAATCCTCCGCGCCCCGCGCGCGATATCCCCTCGGGCCCTCGGTGCCAATCCCGGTCGGCGACGGGGACAGGCGCTGACCTGCGGTATGCGCGCCAAGGACGGCGCGCCATGGAAATGCAGACCGTCACCCCACGCTGCGTCGAGCGCCAGCATCATTCGCCGCGCCTCTCAACGGACGTATGCGCTGGACGCGTACGCGGGTACTTCAGCGTACGAATCAAAGTGCTGGCGCTGAATTGCTGGGACGCAGGAGTCACCAGCGCTTGCACTCGCTCAAAGCAAGGGATAGCGCTCGACCACTTGGCCTCTGATGCCAAGTGAGGCAAGGATCGATGCGCCGCGCTGGAGATCATCCGCTGATTTTCTGCGGCGGCCTCTTTCGACCAAGGTGAGACCGGACTGATAGGAAGCTCCAAGCCGTTCTGCCGCCTTGAGGCTTCCCGTCCACCAGTACTCCGCGCCTCTCGGGCGACCCTCGAGCCAAGCGAGAGTGCCGAGCAGACGCATCGAGCTTGGAGATCCCACAGCGAAAATTCGACTTGCCCGATAAGCACGTTTACATCTGCGATTAGCTTCGCGCCGCGCAATGCGATCCTGGGCGCCGGACAGTTCCAGAGTGCTGATTGCGACCAAGGCTCGCGCGGTCTGCACACAGACCACGGTGTGAGCGAGAATCCGATGCTCGGTTATTGCACGGTCGCATTCTTCGAGGATCTCCGTCGCTTCATCGTAGCGCCCGCGCTGGATTAAGGAGCACGCTAATTCTGCCTGATTCGGCCCCAGGTTTATAAAATCCGAAGTGCGCAAACAGAGCTCCGCCGCCTCTCTGAGCGTCGGCTCGCAATCGTGAATGCGACCGAGGCGACGCAAGGCCTTGCCGCCGGCAGTTAACCCCCAGCGATGAGCAGGCTCGTAAGCAGATTCGCGCCCTCGGGTGATCATCTCCGTCGAAAGCGCGAGCACATCTTCGAAGGCACCGGTTTCCGAGAGCAGCTCGCATTTAAAAATACTAGCATTGGACCAGGTGGATAAATCTCCGGACTGCTCGGCCAACTGCCGACCCTTGTCAAACCAAGCTAATGCATCGTCCCATCGGCCAACATGAAACTGGTGGATGCCGTTCAGATGCCACGCAATCCCCTTTGCTGAGAGGTTCGATGTCTTCTCTGCCACCCGGATAGCACGTCGCGCGTATGCTCCGCCCAGCCTCGAGAAGCCCAGCACATCGAGCCCGTGACTGAATGCTGCACTTCCCTTTGTGACCCCTCCGGCCGATCCGAACCGTTCCGCGCGGTTCAGAACCTTGAAGACCGTCACCACTAATTGACGGGTATCCATCATAGCGGTCGTCCACGCCAGGAGCTCGAATGTCCGCAGAAGTATCTCCTGTGCTGGCTCGACAGGATCGTGCAAATCTCTAATCATCAGCCGCGGAAGTGCCCGATGGAGAATCTGTACGAGCACTTCTTGAAGTGTGGCCATTCGGATCGCAAACCGATTTTTCGGAATGGTTTCGCCATAGAGCGCCAGCACCGCGGTTAGGTGCCTGAGCGCTTCGGCAGGTATGCCCCGACGCAGATGAATTTCGCCCAGCCGCAAATGTATTGTCGCGCGTTGCTGTTTCTCCCATTTATCGCCGAAGACGCGCGTATAAGTCGCGACGGCCTCCTCGTAATGGAGAAGCGCCTCGTCGTCGGCTGCCATGCGGTTCGATTGCTCGCCCGCCTCGAGCATAAAATGAAGCGCCCGTTCCCAGCTCTCGGCTCGCGCATAGTGGAACGCCAGCAGACTTGAGATCTCTCTTAGTCGGTTGGCATAAAGAAGTTCGAGACACTCAGCGACCCGCGCGTGGATGTTTTTCCGGTGCTCGATCAGCAAGCTTTCGTAAACTGCCTCCTGCGCAAGTGCATGACGAAAGAGGTAGGCAAGCTCAGGTTCGGACTTGAGTTCTTCGATGATTTCCATTGCAGCGAGCTTTGAGAGCCGCTCATCGAGTTCGGCGTTCTCCTCTGTCATCGCGCGGAGTACACGATAGAGAAACGTTCGACCGATCACTGCCGCAACTCCGAGCACGCGCCTCAAACGTTCGTCGAGCCGACCGACGCGAGCCATGATCACGCCGTTAACGGTATCTGGCAGGACGATTTCCCGGTCGCGCACGGTCCAACCGCCATGAGGCTCGCTGTGA
>Ga0307479_10005395_pt1 | contig 11703 bp, 12 predicted proteins | sample atmos_gasesECM4C_FD_203743 | JGI IMG/M metagenome (GOLD analysis project Ga0307479, IMG submission 203743) | Hardwood forest soil microbial communities from Morgan-Monroe State Forest, Indiana, United States - atmos_gasesECM4C_515 | ecosystem: Environmental > Terrestrial > Soil > Temperate... | reverse complement strand
GCTTTCGCGAGAGCCAAATGGCGCAGAATGGTGAAAATGACGTCGTCGGCGGGAGCGAGCGAGGTTTCGACGCCGACGCTGCGGAATTGCAAGAAGGCGTTGCGCTCGTAGAAATGCCAGGCCAACCCGGCGCATAACGTGACGGCGCGGTCGAAACGATTTGCGGCCTCTAATTGTGCGGAGCCATCGAGTTGGCTTTTCGTGACGGATACGTAGGGGTCCAATACGAGCAGCACGCGGCAGTCGTCTTCGCGGGCGAATTCGCGGACCATCAACGTGCCCAGCCGCGCGGAAGCTTTCCAGTGCACATGGCGCGCGCTGTCGGTGGGAACGTAATCGCGCAGAGCGTGGAGGTCCTGGCCGCGGCCCTTAGAGGGGCTTTCGAGCGCACCTTCCAGTCCGGGAAGTATTTCCAGGAACTCTTGGGTCGGCTCGACGGAGGGATAGACGAGCGCCTCGGTTTTCAGCGAAAGGCGGTGCGCCTTCTGCAAAAAGCCAAACGGGAAGCGCGTGACGATGCGAAAGGCATCCTGGCGGTAAACGCCCCGGCGGGGAAACGTCATAGGGACACTTTGGTGCACGCGTTCTTGCTTCGCGAGGTAGGCGAAATAGACCGGCGTTTCGAGGAGCGCGGCGGCGGGTGATTCTTTGCTGGTGACGGCTTCCACGCGCAGGGAAAAAGAAGGCAGAGTGAGTTTTTCATTGTGCAGCTCGACCGCGGCACGAACCTGCTGTCCCGCGAAAATGTGCTCGGGCAATTCAAGGCGCATCTCGACACCAGAGAGCGTGACCGAAGAGAGAATGCCGGACATCAAGATGACGGCGATGAGGCTCGCGAGAATCAGGAACAGGAGATTATTGCCGGTGTTGAGCGCGGCGAGCGATACGAGAAAAATTCCGGCGATGTAGATCCAACCCTCGCGCGTGACCCTATACTCCATCTTGTAGCCAATCCAGCGGAGTGGCGTGCGCTTGGCCAGGACGGGCACGAGCGTGATGGCCACCCATGCGGCGACGGCGAGCGCGCCCAGCGCGGAGGCGCTGGCGAGAACGAAGTTCCCGAGGTCCGCAGCGGCTCCGGAATAGATCGCCAAAATGAGCGCGACACTTAAGGCAGCAATGGCGAGAAAGAATGCGCGCACTCCCGGGCGATCGGCCTTGGCCCAGAGTTGCGCGACGGTTGAAGTAACACTCACTGAGCGGCCATTCACAAAGGAACGGGAACGGAGTCGACGATTTCGCGGAGGACCGATTCGGTGGTCTCCGATTTTTTTTGCAACGAAGCGTGGCGCGAGCTGGCTACGACGCGATGCGAGAAGACAGCGACAGCGAGCTTCTTGAAATCATCGGGCAGGCAGTAATCGCGGCCGTCGAGGAAAGCACGGGCCTGCGCCGCGCGCTGGAGCATGAGGGTGCCGCGCGGGCTGACGCCGAGAGCGAGTTGGTCGGTCTGCCGCGTGCGATTGACGATATCCAGGGCGTAGTCGTGCAGGCTGGTGTCCACTTTTACTTGCATGACGGCGTCCTGCATGGCCAGCACGTCCTGCACGCCGGCGACGGGTTCGAGCGATTGCAGCGGATCGTCATTGGCGCGCTTGCGGAGAATTTCGCGCTCCGTTTGCGGCGACGGATAACCCATCTTGATGCGCATGAGGAAGCGGTCGAGCTGCGATTCGGGCAGCGGATAAGTTCCGTGGTGCTCGACGGGATTTTGCGTGGCGATGACGAGAAACGGCTGAGGCAAGGAAAGCGTTTTGCCATCCACGGTCACCTGGGCTTCGTTCATGGCCTCGAGCAGCGCGGATTGCGTGCGCGGCGTGGTGCGGTTGATTTCATCGGCGAGGACGACGTTGGCGAATAACGGCCCATTGCGGTATTCAAAGTCGCGCGTTTCCGGGTTGTAGACGCTGACGCCAATCACATCGCTGGGCAGCAGGTCGGAAGTAAACTGGATACGCTGAAAGGTGCAATGAAATGATTTCGCGATGGCCTGCGCGAGCGTGGTCTTGCCGACGCCGGGAACATCTTCGATAAGCAAGTGGCCGCGAGCGAGAAGAGTGATCAGCGCGAGCTGTATGGCTTCTTCTTTGCCGTAAATGGTCCGCGCGATGGCGCGCTGGAGTTGCGAGACGATCTGTGAGGTGGCGGCTGGCATGGGTTGAAAACGAGGTTCCTTCCTGATACAAGTTGACCGTCATACGGTCACGCACGATAATAGATGCGTTGGGCGACTAGCTCAGTTGGTTAGAGCGCTCCCCTCACACGGGAGAGGTCAAAGGTTCAAGTCCTTTGTCGCCCACCATTCTCGCCCGAATGCCATTCTAACGGAAAACTTTGATGTCGACGATGCTGCGCACCATCGAGTTTCTAGGTTTGAGCCTGTGGCTCGGGAGCGACATTTTTTTGAGTTTCGTGGTCGCTCCCGGTGCGTTTTCCCTTCTGGGAAGCCGCGACCAGGCCGGGGCGATGGTCGGGTTCGCACTGGGACGGATGCATTTCATTGGCGTTGTGTGCGGCGTCGTGATTTTGGCTGCGCGGCTGCTGAGGACGCGCACGTTTGCCAGTTTGGCGGCGCCCGGGGCGCTGTGCGTGGTGCTGATGATTGCGCTCACGGTGGTGTCACAGCAGGCCGTGAGCCCGAAGATGGCGGCGCTTCGCACCCAGATGGGGTCGATATCGGCGACAGCGGCGGATAATCCGCTGCGGATGGAGTTCGACCGGCTGCACAAACGCTCGGTGATGCTCGAGAGCGGAGTGCTGCTGGCAGGATTTGCCGCCATGTACTTACTGGTGAGAGAGTTAGGCGCTGCCGCATAACGGCGAGTACCTTGACGTCTGACTTTCTGATCAACGCTGAAAGCGGAAGTAAGATATCGTGCTAACTATTGAATTGAAGCGATCCGCCCGCGGCGCGAGCGTCAGCGGGGCTCAGAGGGCCAACCTTCGCCGAGCGACACCGAGCAGGGTGAGCAGACCCGTGCCAAGCAAGAAGAAAGCTGACGGTTCAGGTACTGGGCCGACCACCGCGCCTGTGAAAGGCACGTTACCGGTATCCAGGAGCAAGTTGGTTGTCTGGTCCACCGCGGAAAAGTCCACGGAGCCTGAGAAGGGGGAGCCGATCGTGGCCGACGGCGACACCGTCAAATCGAGAATCGGCCCCGAGTACAGCGTGAGAGCGCTCGACGACGAGTTGCCGAGGGCGGTCACTAACGCCGAGTCGAAATTGGTCGCAGAGAAGACAGAAGGAGTCTGGGAACCCGCCCCGGTAAACGAGAAGAGCGAGTCCGCGACGGATTGAGTAAGGGTTCCGTTAACTGTGAAGGACTGCCCCGGGGAAACGTTGTAGATGGTGGGGCTGAGCACTAGGGTGAGGGTATTTGCTTTGAGTGCTGGCGGCATAATGAACAACGCCGCGCCGGCGACCACTGCGAATAGGTACGTGCGTTTGCGGGCAAACTTGTTCATACATTCCCCCTCAAACAACCCCGGTGACGGTGCGGCAGGTCTACCGTCTAGCCCATTCGGCCACCGCACGTTCGATTCCAGTTTAAGGGCGTTGAGGATACGGGAGTTAAGCAACGTCATCCGCGCTCAGTGTGCAGGGCTTTGCTTCTCTTGCGCAAAGTATTGATGGCTCCTCAGAACAGATCCCCTTATCTGACAATAACACCCCCCACCCCCCTGTTTTACATAAGTGTTCATTCTAAAGAGGTTTAAGGTTATTAGAATGAACACTTCTGTAAGTGTTGATTCTAAATGGGTTACAAGGCACCGAAATTTCGCAAAGTCAGATTCATTTGTAGGAGTTGTCGCCAGGGTAGACATCGCCTCTCGGGCGCGCGAACGGGCTGGGTACAAATATAAAAGGCGGCTCAGAAGCCGCCGGAGTCTGACTGAATTTCTACCTGCCAACATGTTACTCGGATTTGAGATGGTGGTCAAGGGAAAATCGTTTGGTGTCAGGCTGGGTTCGGTGGGATATGCGGTGGCGAGCTGATGGCGCTCACAGGCTAAAGCCTGTGCTACCGGGAGCCGCCAGGCGGCCGCTAAAAGGCGTCCGAACATTAGGTGTTTGAAACATTTGAAGTTGAGATTCTTTCCGGCAGGAACTGGAATCGTAGATCGGGCATCCTCGCCGAATGCCCTCAGAATGACAGTTTTGCCTGGTTCGTCAGGCTGTTAGTGTCCTGTCCCGAAAATAAATGAAAGAAGGCAGAGCGACTTCAGGGGCTGAAGCCCCTTTTCTCTTGGGGCTGGTTACGTGGGAGCTGAAGCTCCCACCTCCTAAGGAGATAGGTAATGTATTTCCGGGACGGCACACTAGTTAGGTTTGCGCTTTTTGGCATTGCGGCGGGGGAGCTTGCGAGCGGAGCGTTTTGGCTTGGGGTGTTTGCGGGGCTTACGGACACGAGCGGGGCGGATTTTGTTGGTGGTCTTGTAGCCGGCGCGTTCGAAGGCGCGCCACATGTACCAGCTGGCGACGGTGCGATAGGGACGCCAGCGCTCACCAAAGGCGAGGAGCTCCTTGGGCTTAGGCATGCGCTTCTTGCCATAGGCAACGGCCCAGCCCTTTTTTACGCCGAGGTCATGGATGGGGAGCACGTCGGGGCGGCCGAGGCGGAAGATCAGGAACATCTCGACGGTCCAAGCGCCAATGCCACGGACGCTGACAAGGCGCTCGACGAGCTCTTCGTCGGACATGGTTAAGGCTTGTTCGTAAGTGGGAACGACGCCGTCGATGGTTTTTTGTGCGAGGTCTTTCATGGCGAGAACTTTTGCGCCGGACAGGCCGGCCTTGCGGAGGACAGGCTTGCGCAGCTTGAGCATTTGTTCCGGGGAAGGAGGGCGACCGTTGCTGCCCAGAGCTTTGACGCGGCCGAAGATGGTGGCGGCGGCTTTGCCGGAAATGGATTGGTAGGTGATGGATTCTAGGAGGACTTCATAGGGAGATTGTGCGTCCGCGACATCGATTTGGAATGGGGCAGTTTCATCGATTAAACGCTTCAGGGATTCGTCGCGTTCGGCGAGGTACTTGGTGGCTTCTGCGAGATCGAAGGGGAGAGACATAGGGAAAAGAAGATAGCAGGCAGCGAAGCAACGGCGCAATGAAGTAACGATGCAAACCGGACATGTGCTTTCAGGTGCCCGGTAACGCGACTTACCGTGAGTTGGCGAAAGTCCGACGGTCAAAGGTGAAATGAATTTCCTGTCACTGCACCTTAAACCTAGATGCGGCAAGAGCGTATGCTTTCTGCTCTTGCGTGAGGGAAGGATGCTCATCAATGTATCGTTCGATTAGTTCCTTTGTCTGGGGATGATGAAGATGACCCAAGCCGTGAAGAGCGGCTCCCTGACAAATCCAAGAGTCAATTGCAAGCACCTTGGCGAGCGTCTGAAAAAACATGTCCTGTAATTCCAAATCCTCACCACCGCGCTCTCGATTTCTATTCCCGCAATGCCAGTCATAGCACAATGAGTCCCACCACATCTGAACCGAGCTGTCGAATGGCTCTGTGACGAAAAGGCGTTTAAACAAATCTGCCATAGAACGGATGCATTCTTCTCGGACGGATAGGGGTACGTCTGAGTCGTCAATTATCTGAGACACAGAGCAATCGAGATTAGGACCTTGTATCGCCCAGAACCCTTCTTCAAGCTGCGGCTTTGTGAAGCGCGAGAGCAGAAATTCCGGCTGTCGAAACAATTGCACGTAATAGGCACAAATCTTTTTGGCGTCGAACTCCGCTTCCACATGCCAATACCAGTAGTCCCGTCCCTCTGATTCGAGCGATACGTCGCGGTCGAAAAGGAACGAGACGAACTCGTCGAAAGAAAAGTTGGTCAGGTCGACTGGGGTTGGCGGTTCCATGAAGAAAGTATAGCCGCCAAAGGCGGCAAAACGGCTCAACTCATGACTAACGCATTAACCGGAAAATGACCCATTATCCACCCGTGCCAGCGGTCCGGGCGGCGGAGGGGGCTGTGCTACTATTTCGAGTTTATGCAGACGGGAATTATTGGACTGCCGCAGGTTGGGAAGACGACGCTGTTCCGGATTTTGACGAAGGCGCATGTCGAAGGGAAAGCCGGGGCTTCGACGACGCACGTGGGCGTGGCGAAAGTGCCCGAGCCGAGGCTGCAGCAGCTCGCCAACTTGTACAATCCAAAGAAGATCACCTACGCGACGGTGCAATACGTGGACCTCGGGGGCATGCAAAAGGAACGCAACCGAGACGCGCTTGCGCCGTTGCGGGAAGTGGATGCCATCGCGCATGTATTGCGCGTGTTCGATGATCCGTCGGTGCCGCATGCGGCGGGCGGCATCGATCCCGTGCGGGACGCGACGAACCTTGAACTGGAATTGATTCTGGCGGACCACGACCAGATTTTGCGGCGGCTGGAACGGCTGGACAAAGACTTGAAGAAGAAGAAAGATCCGGTCCTCGAGAATGAAAAAAATGTGCTGGAGAAGTGCAAGGCGCATCTCGAAGCTGAAAAGCCGTTGCGCGAGCTGGAGCTGACAACCGAAGAGCGCAAACCGATTGGCGGATTTTTGTTTTTGTCGCAGCGGCCGATGCTTTACGTTTTGAATCTCGGAGATGAGGAGGCGGCGGAGTTGGCGACGGCGGTCGAGCGGCATAAGTTGAGCGCGCTGCAAGGACGACCGAACACGGCGGTGGTGGCTGTATGCGGGCGATTGGAGGCGGAGCTGGCGGAAATGGAGGAAAAGGAAGCGGCGGAACTGCTGGCTTCGTATGGATTGAAAGAGCCAGGGCTGAATCGTTTGATTCGCGCTACGTATGACTTGATGGGATTAATCCAGTTTTTCACGGCGGGCGAGCCGGAAGTGCGGGCGTGGACGATTCGCAAGGGATCGACGGCGGCGAAGGCCGCTGGCGAGATTCACAGCGACATCGAGAAGGGATTCATTCGAGCGGAAGTGGTGCGTTGGGATGATCTGCTGGCGGCGGGCAGCATCGCGGCGGCGAAAGAGAAAGCGCAAGTGCGGCTCGAAGGAAGGGATTACATCGTGCAAGAAGGGGATGTGATTCTGTTCAGGCATTCGGGATGAAAAGAGGAAGCAAGGAAGCAGGGAAGCAAAGAAGCAAGGAAGTAACAAAGTAAAGAAAAAAAGGTAAGAATTAACGCAGAGGACGCTGAGGGCACACAAAGAACAGAGCCTTCAGAACCGAATTTCAATTCCTCAGCGACTAAAGCCGTACAGAGAGAAGCGTTTATGTCGGAGCTAAAGCTCCGACCCCCTAGAAAGCAAGAGTTACGATAAGGGCTCCAAAGGCTGTGTTGCTGGTTATGACGCACGATTTGGCATTTCGGATGGCGCTGGCGGCGGGGCTTGGGCTCGTAGCCGCGGCAGGAAATTTAATCGGCGGTTATTTCGTGGTGCGGCGGGACTGGCCGCGGCAATTTCTGCAATATTTTCTGGCCCTGGGCGCGGGTTACATGCTGGCGGTCGCGCTCCTGGAAGTGATTCCTGAGTCGGTGCACCTCGCCGGAGAAAGCGCTCTGTTGTCCGTCCTCATCGGTTTTTTCCTTGTCCATCTTTTCGAACATACCATCGCGCCACATTTTCATTTTGGGGAGGAGACGCACACGGAGGAATTCAGCCACCATCATGCGCGCACGACGGTGCTACTCGGTATGGCCATCCATACGTTTTTCGATGGAGTGGCGATCGCTGCGGGCTTCCTGGTTTCCACGTGGCTGGGCGTGGTGATCTTCGTGGCGGTTTTTCTGCACAAACTCCCCGAAGGATTCACGATCGCTTCCGTGGTGCTGGCCAGCGGGCAGGGGAAGCGCGACGCGATGTTTGCTGCCGCGACGCTGGGCGCAATGACGTTGCTCGGAGTTTTCCTGACCAGTCTCCTGCAGGGCCAATTGAAATATGCGCTGCCGCTCGCCGGAGGAGTAACGCTCTATGTCGCAGCTACCGACCTGCTGCCTGAAGTGAACCGCGAACCGAATTGGCGAATGGCCATGCTGGTGTTTGTTGGAGTCGCTAGTTTGTTGATAATGCAGTACTTATTCCACGTTTAGCGCAATTTCCAGGCATTTTGGGCTGATTGAACAATGCCGCGCTAAAGCCCGGCGCTACAGTGATTTAGCCTCGATTTCGGATACCCTTCATTCGCAACTTTCTGAGAAGCCCTGTGTTTGATACAGTGTGGCGGCGATGGCCAGGTCGGACGTCCAACTGATGCTGGACGTGAAGGCGGGCGATGAACAGTCGTTCGCGCTTCTGCTGCAGCGCTATCGGAGACCCCTGGTTAATTTCCTCTACCGCATGGTTCGGGAACGGGAAGAGGCGGAAGACCTGGCGCAGGAAGTTTTTCTTCGCGTGTACCGCGCGCGGAAAGATTATGTGCCCAGCGCGAAGTTCACCACCTGGCTGTTTCGCATTGCCACGAACCTGGCGCTGAACTCCGTGCGGGACCACCGCTACCAGCGCATGGAAGTCTCGATCGACGCGCCGGTGACCGCGGATGCCGAAGAGGCGGACGAGCGCACGCTGGATGTTGCGGAGAAGCACCCGAACATCGAGCAGCACCTGATCGAGGAGGCGCGGCGCAAAATGATCCGGCACGCGGTCGAAAAGCTTCCGGAGAAGCAGCGCGCGGCGGTGCTGTTACACAAGTATCAGGAGCTCGATTACGGCGAAATTGCGAAAATTCTGCAATGCTCGGAGAGCGCGCTGAAGTCGCTGCTATTTCGGGCGTATGAAACGCTGCGAGTGGAACTCGCCCCTCTCGTGGCGCAGGAGCCGAAATTCTCGGGTGGGGAAGAGAAGGGAAGGCAGTCATGAGTTGCAAGCGAATGGAAGAGCGAATTCTGGCGTATGTTGACGGCCGCGTGAAAGTGAGCGAGCGGCGCGAGATGGAAGTGCATCTCGCGGGGTGCCCAGCGTGCCGCCTGCGCGTGAACGAGTTTCGCGCGGTGACCGGCTTGCTGGACGAGCTGCCGCAGATCGAGCCGTCGGCGGCGTTTGACGCGCGGGTGCACGCGCGCGTGGCTGCGGAGCCGACGAAGCAGAGCTGGTGGGCATGGTTCACGCCGTCGCCGCGCGTCGCCTTTGCGGCGTCGCTGCTGCTGCTCGCAACGGTGTGGATCGGGATGCATTCCAATTCCAATCAGCCCGCGGTTACCCAGGAAGACATCCCTGTGCTGGAAAATTACGATGTGCTTTCGAACTTTGAGCCGTTAACGGAACTGCCGCAGCCGTTACAGGCGGACGAGACGGGTCAACAGAATCAGCAGATGTAAGGCGCGATGAAACTAAGAGTCCAATTCGCTGGATGCATGATCGCGCTGGGGATCAGCGCCGGGTTAGCGCTGCCGTGCGCGGCGCAGCAACCGCGCAACAACAATGACCGGCCACAGCGGCAGCAGGTCCCAAAGCAGGAACAGCGTCAACAGCGCCGCCAGGATCGGCCAACTCGCACGCCGAGTGCGCAACGCGAAAGAGCGTATACTCCGCCGCCGCGGAGTGCGGGTCCGAACATGCCGCAACCACGGGGCGAGAGGGCCTATACTCCGCCACCACGGAATCCGGCGGGTAACAATTCGCCGGCGGGACCGGCGAGAGCGTTCGGCGGGGGAAATCGGCCGCCTAATGCGAGCGTTCGTCCCCGCGACTTATCGCCTGAAGAGCGCCAGAGGCTGCAACAGAATCAGCGGCAGTTTAGCCAGCTTACGCCGCAACAGAGGGACGACATGCGGAGGCGCGCCGAAGTTTGGCAGCGCATGACCCCGGAACAGCAAACGCACATCAAGAATGACGTGTTGCCCAAGTGGAAGCAATTGCCGCCGGATCGCCAGAGGGCGATCCAACACCGGCTCGGGGTGTTGCAGAATATGCCGGAGTCGGCGCGCAATCAGCATTTGAACGATCCAAACTTTACGCGCGGCATGAGCGAAGAAGACAAGCAGATGCTGCGGGATTTGAGCCATCAGCACGTCGGCGGACCGCCTGACCCGCCGGACGAGTGAAGCAGTCGGCAGCCCACGGTTGACAGTTCAAAGTAAGAGCGGAAAGACCGAAGAAGTTCCCGCGGCGATTCTCTACCACCCAAACCATTCCGTATGAGTCCAAGCTGCCCCTACAAAGTCAAAATTGGCAGTGGAATGTTTCTACCATTGCGTTGACAAGACCTTACCTCTCGCGGCATGGTGACTAGTTCGAGTTTTGCGCATCCAACTTTTGGAGGACAAAATCCCGCTCGTGTCCACGCGCTTTCGCGCCCTGCAGCACCGCAATTTTCAGCTTTTCATTGCCGGGCAGCTGGTTTCCCTCATCGGCACGTGGATGCAATCCACCGCACAGCTCTGGCTGGTCTACAAACTGACGGGTTCGGCGGCGCTGCTGGGAGTGTTTGGATTCGCGAACCAGGTGCCGATACTTTTTTTGGCGTCCATCGGCGGGTACGTCGGGGACCGCTACAACCGGCACCGCGGGGTGATTTGGACGCAAACGGCGGCAATGGTGCTGGCGTTCCTGCTTGCTGCGCTCACGCTGGCGCAGGTAATCCAGGTGTGGCACCTCATCACCATCGCATTTCTCGTGGGCATCGTAAACGCGTTTGATGTGCCGATCCGGCAGGCATTCCTGGTTCAGATGGTGGGGAAGGAAGATCTGCCCAATGCGATCGCGTTGAATTCGTCAATCTTCAATGGCGCCCGAGTGGTCGGGCCTGCGATCGCCGGGCTTGCGATTTTGTGGATTCATGAAGGCTGGTGCTTCTTCCTGAATGGCGTGAGCTTTCTTGCGGTCATCGCTGCGCTGCTCGCAATGCGCATCCCGAAGACAGAGCCGAAGCACGCCGACGAGTCGCCATTTCGAACATTTATTCAGGGTTTTCGGTTTGCGATGAGCGACCGCCCGGTGCGCGCAGCGTTACTGTTGCTTAGCCTGCTGAGCCTGCTCGGTTTGCAGTATTCGGTGCTGCTGCCGATTTTTGCGAAAGACATTTTGCACCGAGGCGCGGGGGGATTCGGGCTGCTGATGAGCTTCGCCGGGATTGGCGCCGTGATTGGGGCGCTGCATTTCGCAGCGCGCACGGATTACAAAGGACTTGCGAAGTGGATTGCCGCTACATCCACAATTTGCGCCATTTGCTTGATTGTTTTTTCGCAATCGAAAATATTCTGGCTTTCGTCGCTGGCATCGGTCGTCGTGGGATTCGCGGGCACCTCACAGATGGCCGCGACGAACACGCTGATTCAAATTCGCGTGCCGGACGAACTGCGCGGCAGGGTCATGGCCGTGTACGCGACCATGTTCATGGGGGTCCAGCCGATTGGAGCGCTACTGGCGGGGGGAATCGCCAAGAAAATCGGCGCCCCATATACGCTCACCATTTTCGGCACACTTGTTTTGATCGGCGGTTTGTTCTTTCTATTCCGGGTGGTGATGCGGCTGCGCCAGACGCAGATGGCAGCTGAGCCTCAGGCGGGATTGGGGCGGTGAAGCCAATTTGGCTTCGCAGGAGTCTCTGCTGCTGGCGGCAGGACGATTTCTGCGAGGATGGCGTCCACTTTCGAACGCTGCGGCGAAAGGGAGCAAACCGGATCGGTGGCCGCGGCATCCCCTGCAAGGAGAAGGGCCTGACAGCGGCAGCCGCCGAAGTCCTGCTCGCGCCGGTCGCAGGTTTTGCACGGCTCCTGCATCCAATCTTCTCCACGGAATTT
>Ga0307479_10005392_pt1 | contig 11707 bp, 5 predicted proteins | sample atmos_gasesECM4C_FD_203743 | JGI IMG/M metagenome (GOLD analysis project Ga0307479, IMG submission 203743) | Hardwood forest soil microbial communities from Morgan-Monroe State Forest, Indiana, United States - atmos_gasesECM4C_515 | ecosystem: Environmental > Terrestrial > Soil > Temperate... | reverse complement strand
CCCCAAAATCATCCCGCACCCTGCAGCGCGCGTACGCGCGTTTAAACGCGATGCTTATCCCCTAGCTAATTTAAAAATACTACTGGCGAGGGAAAGGTCTCTAGCGCTGCGCCTGCCAGAAACGCCTGCAAGCGGCGAACGATGGTACGTTCTTCAGTCGTCGATCGCAGGTGCCACGCGACAGGCGTGACCTGCCGGTACGCTCTGTTCCATCCTAGGACTGGAGGTCCGTATGAAGTTGTCGATTTGCTGCTGCGCGTTGCTTCTGTGTTCGGTCTCCGTTACAGCCCAGGCCCCGGAAACAAAGTTTATCGCTGACACGCTCGTAGTTCAGGCGGACGGAACCTATGAGGCCGACCCTGACCTGGCGACCGTGACTTTTCAGATTTTTTCCCAGGACAAAGACATCAAACACGCTTACGACGCGGCCAGCCAGTCGATGCAGCGCATCGCGGGCATCGCGCAACGCAATGGCTTGCGGACAGAGGACGTTTCGAGCGGTGTGCTCACCGTGGCTCCACTCTACGACGGGGACCGCAAGAAACGCGCCCGCTCGTACTACGTCCGCGGACAGATCGTTTTGCGCCTCCGTGATTTTGCGAAGATCGGGCCCATTCTCGATGGGTCGGTTGAGGATGGGGTCACCGATTTCCGTTCCCTGACTTACTCCCTCGCAGACGAAGAAGCCGCCAAGAAGCTGGCCGTGGCCGAAGCGATGAAACGTGCCGTGGGCCGGGCCAGCAGCGCTCTGGAGCAGAAGGGGCAGAAGCTCGGCGCTTTGCGCTACATGAGCCTCGACGTCAAGCAAATCTACGGAGTGGCTCGCCTGGACAACTACTATGCGTCGGATTCCGCAGAGGTAGCGGCATCGAGCGGAGGCGTCTTCGGTATGCACAAGGCAGCACCGCCACCGCCGCCGCCCCCTCCGCCACAGCCGGAGAAGATCGCCGTTAGCGCGAGTGTGCAGTGCGCGTTTCAGATTCAGTAGCTCAGACGCGGCTACCATCCTTCGACCAAGCCGAAGTTGCGACTCGGCGACGGAATCGTCCGCCGGGTAGCCTTTAAACGCAAAGATCGCAGAGAAAGACCGCCAAGGGCGCTGAGGAGAACTTCGATCCGCCACGGGCCTCTCCGAACTCTGCGAGGTTCTCTTTGCGGCCTCTGCGGTCAAAAGCTTTTTCTCTTCCCCGGTGACCTCAGTGCCCTCTGTGGTGAAGGACCTCTGTCGCGCGGCGAAGGCTAGATCAACTTCTAAGAATGCTGGCGAATTCTAAGAATCCAGGCGAACATTTTACGAAAGTCCGGATTGCGGATAAAATAACAGTAATGCGCCTCCCTGTTCCCCAGTCCCTCGCCTGGGCCCATCCGCTCGTACAGGACTGGTTTGTCGGGCGCTTCGGGACGCCGACCGAACCCCAGGAACTGGGCTGGCCGCACATCCTGGCGGGGCGCACCACGCTAATCTCCGCGCCCACCGGGTCGGGCAAGACCCTCGCGGCATTCCTCGCCTGCATCGATCGGCTGGTACGCAAGGCGCTTGCTGGCGACCTGCAAGACCGGACGGAAGTTCTCTACGTATCTCCGCTCAAGGCGCTGGGCAACGACATCCAGAAAAACCTGGAAGTTCCGCTCGGAGACATTCTGCAGATGGCGGGTGAGCGCGGCCTGCTGATGCCGGAAATCCGCACCGCCGTGCGCACGGGCGACACCCTGATGCACGAACGGCGGGCGATGCTGAAGCGGCCGCCGCATATTCTGGTCACCACGCCCGAATCCCTTTACATCCTGCTGACCGCGGAAAAAAGCCGGGCCATCCTGCGCGCGGTGGAGACCGTCGTCGTCGACGAGATCCATGCGGTGGCCGACGACAAGCGCGGGGCACACTTGGCCATCTCGCTGGAGAGGCTGGAGGCGCTGTGCGGCGCCTCTCCAGTTCGCATCGGCCTCTCCGCCACTCAGAAGCCTATCGAGGCGGTCGCGCATTTCCTGACCGGCAATGGCCGGCCCGGTCCGGTCATCGTGAACATCGGGCACAAGCGGCAACTCGACCTGGCGGTGGAGGTACCGGGAAGTCCGCTGGGACCGATCGCCTCGAACGAGATGTGGGACGAGATCTACACCCGGCTGATCGAACTGGTCGAGCAGCACCGTTCCACGCTGGTGTTCGTCAACACGCGGCGGATGGCGGAACGGCTGGCGCACCAGCTGGGGGAGCGCATTGGCGAAGACAACGTGGCCGCGCACCACGGCAGCCTCTCGCGCAAGTTGCGCCTGGCGGCGGAGAAGAAGCTGAAAGACGGCCAGGTGAAGGTGCTGGTCGCGACCGCTTCTCTCGAGCTCGGCATTGACATCGGGACCGTCGACCTGGTGGCGCAGATCAACTCGCCGCGGGCGATTGCGGTGGCGCTGCAACGGGTGGGGCGTTCCGGCCACTGGCGCGGGGCGGTTCCGAAGGGACGATTTTTCGTCACCACCCGCGACGACCTGATCGAGAACGCCGCGCTGGTACGCGCCATTAAGCATGGCGATCTGGACCGGCTGATCATTCCGGAGTCACCGCTGGACGTGCTGGCACAGCAGATGGTTGCCGCCTGCGCCGCCGAGGAGTGGAGCGAAGACGAACTCTTCGAGCTGCTGCGCCGCGCCTACCCATACCGCAATCTTTCGGTGGAGACCTACCAGGGCCTGGTCGAGATGTTGTCGGAGGGAATTGCCGCGCGGCGAGGCCGTTACGGCGCGTACCTGCACCGCGACCGCGTGAACGGCAAGCTGCGGGCGCGGCGCGGCAGCCGGCTGGCGGCCATCACGAGTGGTGGTGCGATCCCCGATACGGCGCTCTTCACCGTGGTCGCAGAGCCTGAGGGCACGGTGATCGGGACCGTGGATGAAGACTTCGCGGTCGAGAGCAACAAGGGCGACGTCATCCTGTTGGGCAATACTTCGTGGATGATCCGGCGGGTGGAGTCCGGTTCGGGCCGGGTGCTGGTGCAGGATGCGCACGGTGCGCCTCCCAGTGTTCCCTTCTGGCTGGGAGAAGCACCGGCGCGCACTGAGGAACTATCGGGACACGTGGCCGAGCTGCGGCAGACAGTCAGCGATCTGCTTGGCGATACGTCTCCCGTTGCCGTGTCGCAGAACAATCCCAAGGTGGCCGCGGCGGTGGCCTGGCTGAAAGACGAATGCGGGCTGGACGATTCCGCCGCTGAGCAGACCGTCGAATACATTCTGCAGGGCCGAGCTGTGCTTGGAGCCGTGCCCACGCAAGAGACGGTGATCGCGGAACGGTTCTTCGACGAAGGTGGCGGGATGCAACTGGTGATCCACGCGCCCTTCGGCGGCAGGATCAATAAGGCCTGGGGATTGGCCCTGCGCAAGCGCTTCTGCCGCAGCTTCAACTTTGAATTGCAGGCGGCGGCCACCGACAACGGGCTGAACATTGCTCTCGCCGAGCAGCACAGCTTCCCCCTGGCGGACGTCTTTCAGTTCCTGCAGGCAGAGACGGTGCAGCCAATTCTGGAGCAGGCGGCACTGGCTTCGCCGATCTTCGGCACGCGCTGGCGCTGGGACGCGTCGCGCGCACTGGCCCTACTGCGTTTTCAGAACGGCAAGAAAGTCCCGCCGCAGATCCAGCGCATCCGCTCGGATGATTTGCTGGCGTCGGTATTTCCGGATGTGGCCGCGTGCCAGGAAAATGTCGAAGGCGACATCCAGATTCCCGACCATCCGCTGGTGCACGAGGTGATGAAAGACGTGCTCACCGAGGCGATGGACCTCGCAGGCCTGCAGAAGTTGCTGCGGCGTATGGCGGACGGAACCATCCGTTGCATCGCGGTGGATACGCCCGTGCCGTCGCAGTTCTCCCACGAGATTCTGAATGCGAATCCGTACGCCTACCTGGATGACGCGCCGCTCGAAGAACGGCGGGCGCGCGCGGTGGAAATGCGGCGGATGCTGCCGGAGTCGGTGCTGGAGGAAGTGGGGAAGCTGGAGCCGTCGGCGATTGCCCGGGTGCGCGAAGAGGCCTGGCCCGATGTGCGCGATGCGGATGAGCTGCACGATGTGCTGCATACGCTGGTGGCTCTGCCGGAAGACTATGCGGGGCCGGCGGCGTCGGAGGGCGCTGCGTTATCGGCGAGTCAGAGCGCCGCCGGGGGGTGGAGGAGGTTCTTGGAGCGGCTGGTGTTCGAGGGGCGCGCGGGTGTGGCCAGCGTGGCGGAGGGCAGGATGCCCTCCGGACAGCCGGCAGGATGCCGGCGCTACTGGGTGGCGGCGGAGAAGCGGCAGAGCTTCGTCTTGCTCTTTCCGTCTGCTGAATTTGATCAGAACCTTTTGGACATCGGCGGAAGGGTTATCTCCTACCACGACGCTCTTCTGTCGCTGGTCATGGGATGGGTGTCGCATCTGGGGCCTACGAGCGCGTCTCAGCTCGGACAGTCGCTGGGGCTGCCCGCATCTGAAATCGAAAAGGCTTTGCTGCGCATGGAGGCGAGCGGTTCTGTCCTGCGCGGGACGTTTACCGACCCCAAGGTTGACGAGACGGAATGGTGCGACCGGCGGTTGCTGGCTCGGATTCATCGTCTGACCGTCGCTACTCTGCGCAAGCAGATCGAGCCGGTGACGGCGTCGCAGTTCTTGCGCTGGCTGTTGCGCTGGCAACATATCGAACCGGGCTCCCAGGTTGGAGGGGAGCGGGGAGCGCTGGAAGTTCTGCGGCAACTCCAGGGGTTCGAGATTCCCGCAAACGCGTGGGAGAAGCAGGTTCTGGCGCGCCGGATCGTTGACTACGATCCGCAATGGCTGGACCAGCTCTGCCTGACCGGCGCGGTAGGGTGGGGGCGGCTGTCGCCGCATCCGGCGACGCTCGAGGATTCGGCCGAGGGCAAGCGGCGGGTGATCCCGACCAGCGTGGCACCCATCACGTTTTTCGTGCGGGAGGAAGCGGACTGGATGACGCCGAAGCATCCGGGCGCGGAGCAGCCAGAGGCGCGGGGATTGAGTCACGGCGCAAAGCAGGTGCTGGAATTCCTGCGCCAGCGCGGCGCATCTTTCTTCGCCGACATTGTCCGCGGGACGGGCAAGCTCAAGGCCGAGATTGAGACCGCGCTTTGGGAACTGGTGGCGGGCGGGCTGGTCACCGCCGATGGCTTCGACAACCTGCGCGCGCTGATCGATCCGAAACGGCGCTCCGGGCAGGGTAGCGGGCGGACGACGCGCCCCCGGCACAGTTCGGGGCGCTGGGCGCTGCTCTTCACGGATCAGCAAGTTGAGAAGAATCGCGCGACGGAAGCCACCTGCTGGATGCTGCTGAAACGATACGGCATCGTCTTCCGCGATGTGCTGGCGCGGGAGGCGAATCTCCCTACGTGGAGGGAGTTGCTGGCGGCCTTCCGCAGACTCGAAGATCGAGGGGAAATTCGCGGCGGGCGTTTCGTGGATGGCTTTCTCGGCGAGCAGTTTGCGCTGCCGATCGCGGTGGAATCGGTGCGGGCGATGCGGAAGCTCGCGCCGTCGGGAGAGACGATCACGATTTCGGCGGCCGACCCGTTGAACCTGGTGGGAATTCTGGTGCCAGGGGAGCGGGTACCGGCGATCTCGGGTAAGGCAGTGGCCTTCCGAGATGGGGTTGCGGTCTCAGCGATGGCACCGGAAGGCGCGGCGGCGGGTGGGCAGTTGCGGCGGGCGTGAAGGTCCGCAGTGAAAGCAAACCTCAGGGGCTAAAGCGCGGCGTGTGTTTAATGCCATGGCGACAGGAAAGAAGTCGTGCCCTTACCAGCGAAAATTCCGTTTCGAGCGTGCGATCCGGGACGGACAGCAGATTCCCTTCGCCTTCGCTCAGGGCAGGCTCTCCTGTCTCGCTTCGCTCGCGCGTCGGAATGACAACATGGCAGGAGTTGGTCGCGTACGCTGGCGGTGATGCAGAGAATCGCAACAGAAAAAGAATCGGGGATCCGATGAGGGGGTCCCTCGGTGTCCCCGATTCAACACTGCCCAGCGAACTTTGAAGCGCTTCCCCCGTCGCTTTTGCCAGGCCAGTCGTCGGCTTACGTAATAGCAATTGCCTCGCCACAATGCCGGAGGCGTGCGGGAGGCGGGTTTAGTGCAATGTAAGCGATTGATAACAATCGACTTGATCCTATGTGGAAATGTATGAAGCGTTTTTTGGCCTGGTTTCACTTATAGTGTTTGAACTATCCGATCGGATAGTGGCCTATCCGGGTGGATAGTTCCGGAACTGGTCAGGATCAGGACCAACGGCAAGTGGCTTGGGAGAGATTCGGGTGAACCCTCGACTGGTCGCGCTGTCCGGGCCCTTGAAGGATTCTATTTTCGCGCTCCCGGCGGAAGAACTGTCGCTGGGCCGGGACGCGACCAACGGCTTGCCCATCAGCGACCCGTCGGTTTCGCGCCGCCATTGCATTATCCGCCGGGACGGGAACGGATTCCGCGTCACTGATCTGGACAGCCGCAACGGCACCACGCTCAACGGTCAGGCCATCAAAGAGAGCTGGCTGCACCACTTGGACGAACTTACCGTCGGCGACTCGGTGTTTCTCTTTCTTACGGAAGAGGATGCGGAGAAGCCGGCGGGCTCGAGCCGGGTGGTGGAATTCGAAGACGAAAAGACAACCCACGCCACGGCGCAGATCCGTCCGCAGGATGTGCTCTATCTGCAGCCGGACAAAATTCTGAGCGAGTTGCCGGCCACCTCGCGGCTGGCGCGCAACCTGAATGTGCTGTTGAAGATAAGCCGCGCGGTCCATTCCATCCGTGATCTCGACGAACTGCAGGCACAGATTTTGAGCCTGATTTTTGAGGTGGCACCGGCGGAGCGCGGGGCGATCCTGCTCGATGGGACCAACGGGCACGAATTCAACTCGGTGTTCGGACGGAACCGCGACGCGGCCAACGACCGGCCGGTGCGAGTGAGCCGCACGATTGCGCAACGCGTGCTGGAGCAGGGAGTTGCGATCCTCGGGTCGGACGTTCCGGGCAGCAGCGGTTTGGGTGGAGTGGAGAGCCTGATTGCGTCGCAGGTGCGGTCGCTGCTGTGCGTGCCATTGATGTTGTTTCAACGATCGGTAGGGTGCATTTACCTGGACACGGTGAACATCGCCAACCGCTTCAATGAGGACCACTTGCAGCTGGTGACGGCGATCGCAGGAATATCAGCTGTGGCGCTGGAAAACGCGCGGCGGCTGGCGTGGCTGGAGCAGGAAAACCAGCGGCTGATGAATGAGATCACGCTGGACCGCAGCCTGGTGGGCGAAAGCGCCCGCATGAAGGAGGTGCTTCAGTTCCTGGCGAGGGTGGCGCCGACGGAGGCGACCATCCTGATCGGCGGGGAAAGTGGCACGGGCAAGGAACTGGCCGCACGGGCGGCGCATCGCAAGAGCCCGCGCAGTAAGAAAGCTTTTGTAGCGATCAATTGTGCGGCGATTCCTGAAAACCTGCTGGAAAGTGAGCTGTTCGGATATGAGAAGGGCGCCTTCACCGGGGCGGCAACGCAGAAGAAGGGGCGTCTGGAGATTGCTGATGGTGGGGTGGTGTTTCTCGACGAGATCGGGGAACTGGCGCCGGCGCTGCAGGTCAAGCTACTCCGGGTACTGCAGGAGCGCGAGTTTGAGCGGGTAGGGGGCAATCGGCCGATCCGGGTGGATATCCGGTTAATTGCGGCCACCAACCGGAACCTCGAAGAAGAAGTGCGTGGGGGGAGATTCCGCCAGGATCTGTATTTCCGGCTCAACGTGGTTAGCCTGACCATGCCGCCGCTGCGCGAGCACAAGGAAGACATTCCCTTGCTGGTGGGCTTCTTCGTGGAAAAGCACTGCAAGAAATGCGGCTCGAAGCTGAAGCCGCTGTCGCGCGAGGCGTTGGCGATTCTGATGAATTACGACTGGCCGGGGAATGTGCGCGAACTGGAGAACGTGGTGGAGCGGGCGCTGGTGCTGGGGGCGTCGGATGACATCCTGCCGGACGATTTGCCGGAGTCGCTGCTGGAGCGCGAACTAGCCCCGGGCATGCAGGAGGCCAAGTATCACGCGGCGGTGAAGGACTTAAAGAAGCGGCTGATCCAGAATGCCTTGGAGGAAGCGCGTGCGAATTACACCGAGGCGGCACGTTTGCTGGGGGTGCATCCGAATTACTTGCACCGGCTGATCCGCAATCTCGATTTGAAGGATTTGAAGGAGTCGGTGAAGGGCGCGACGGCGCCGCAGCGGCGGCGTGCGTAAGCATCGACGCAAGGCCCACCTCAGGGGCTGAAGCCCCTTTTCTTTTTGGAATTCTGGTGGCGCGCCTGAGGGCGCGCCCTTCCCGGTGAAGAACCGGCTTCGCGGGCAGCATCCGGCGATCAAAAGCAGATTCCCTTCGCCTTCGCTCAGGCAAGCTCTCCTGCCTCGCTGAGCTCGCCTGTCGGAATGACAAAATGATTGGGAGCGGCTGCGAATCAGGAAGAACTCCGCAGGCGCTTAAGGCCCGGATGTGAGACCAGGCGAGGGCAGGATGCCGGTTCGACGGGCTCAGGGCAAGCTCTCGCGACAACCGGCGGGGATACCGGCACTACAACTCATTGCGCCGGGTCGGCGCTCCTCACGCTCGACTCCGGCAAGTGAAGGGCCAGCAATCCCGCGGGGTTTAGATAGACACCCTGCCAGCGAACAGCGAGATGCAGATGCGGGCCGGTGGCGCGGCCGGTGGCGCCGCTGCGGCCGAGGAACTGGCCGCGCTCGATGTGGTCTCCTTCTTTGACGTCGATCTCGGATAGGTGCAGGTAGAGCGTGATCAGGCCCTGGCCGTGATCGAGCATCACGCAATTTCCTTCAAAATAGAGCGGCCGAGCGAGGAGCACAGTCCCGCTGTTGACGGCGGCGACGGGTGTTCCAGGGGGCACACGGTAGTCGAGGCCCTGGTGCACGCTCTTTGTCGCGCCGTTAAAGACGCGTCTTATGCCGAAGACGTCGGAGACGGGGGCCTTCACGGGAGCTTCAAAGGAACCGGACCACTCGCGATCGGGCGCCGAGGGCTTGGCGAAAGTCTCGTGCTTGACTTCCTGATCGGCCGCGATCTTCTGCTGCTGTTCGGGATTGGGTTTAGTGAATTCCTTGGACACGGTGAGCCGGATGACAGGATACTTGGCCCGCGCGATCGTCAGGTTGCGCAGGAAGTGGATGTGGCTACCCGAGGCGGTGGTCGCATCGAGAGCCAGGGGATAGCTTCCTGGCCGTGTCTCGAGGCTGGCGCCTGCGAGCGCGAACCAGGCTCTGCCGGTGCTCTGTGAGAATGTAACGTTGTGCCCCAGCCACGTTGCGGTGAGGGACTGCAGGCGGGTCGGGGGTGTCACTTCGAGAAAAACGGGGGCGCCGTTGAGGGGGCGGGGCGGAGTGGCACGGACCGTCCAGGCGGCGATGGGCTTCTTTGCGGGGGCTTTCTCCTGTGCCGGCACGGGGCCCACAGCTAACAAGAACGCGACCGGCAGGAAGAATGAGAATGCAAACGGTCGAACCCGCATCGTAAGAGACAGCGTAACACCGCGGCGTGGGGGAGCGGCTAGAATCCGAAGGTTGCTAATCATGTTCGCGAGAAACGGGTTGGGGCGCGCGGGGAGACGAATCGCGAAAGCCGCCACTCCGACGTTGATGGAGAAAAAGCTCCGCGGGGCCGGTGGCGTCGCACGCCAACACGAGGTCCCCTTCGACTTCGCTCAGGGCAAGCTCTCGACTACGTTCGGCTCTCGCCTCACTTCGCTCGGGTGACAGTTCATTTTCTTGAGGATAGTGAAAAGGTTGTGATCTGAAGCTTTGTCTTTCGCAGCCTATCCACGGTTTCATCGCAAGAATTCAATCACGTGCCGTAGCGTGCAGCGCCAATGCCGGTCTCGGTCGAGTCGGCATGCTACTGGCCCCACCGTTTTGGGTCGTAAGCAAAGTCGATCAGACCGTCGCGATAGTCGATCTTGACGTCGAGGAAACGCAGCACGACGAAGCCGAGGGTGCCGGAGATTTCGGTGCCCACGTGATCGCTCATGTGGGTGAGGTCAAAGGCGACCAGGTCCTGATTCTCCTGGCGCAGGTGGCCGAACTGGAGAATGGCTTTGTCGGCGCGATAAACATTTTTCACGGACCCGCTGAGGCCGTGAACGATCGTATTGGAGTCGCCGCGGACCTTGGTGACCTCGCGCGCAGCGGCCGGGGCGATGTAGTTCATGTCGGCTCCGGAATCGAGCAAGAAGAGCTTACCCTGCACGTCCCCAACCGCCGTAGGCACGATCAGCATGTGGCCGAAGCGGAAAATCCTGGTGTAGGACTGCATCTCATGAGCGATGTAACGGTCCTGGGGGCCGGAGCGAGCGGGTTTGGCGCCGTTGGCTTTCGCGGTGGCGTCGCTGTCAGCCGATTCTCCTTCTTGTTCTGAGTCGTCCTCACCGGTCTGCAGATTAATGGCGGGCGCGCTTTCCTCAGGCCGTTTCGGCAACTGGGTCAGGCGCAACTTGTCGTTGGGGAAGTCGAGGTCGACCAGGAAACTGGAGAAGACGTCGGCGCCGATGAGGCCGTCCTCTCCGACGACCGAGCGTTGGTCGAGGACCTCCACGGGGCAGTTTTGAAATTCGAGTCCGCCGATTTTCAGGGAATCGGCCAGAGCGCGATAGCCGTTCTTTCTCCCTTTGTCGCCAATGCCCCCGATATCGACATCCGCGAGGCGGGTGACGCGGGCTTTCTCCGCCAGGCGGCGATTGATGAGGATGCCAGAGGCCCCGGTGTCGAGCAGAAGTGTGCTCTTGCGTCCGTTGACCTCAAGGGTGAGACCGAAGCCGCGGAGGTGTTGCGGGTCCTGAAGAAGTTTCGCAAGCGAAGTTTCAGTGGCGGTGGCCTTGCTGACGAGCTGACAGGCACTGCGCGGGTCTTTGGCGCGGGCCTTGATGTATTCGAGATAGTGCCGCATGGCCGTGCGAGTCTCTTCGTCGTCATTGTTCGCGCCTGCCAAGTAGTTTTCGAGGAATTTGGTTCGCTCAGCGCGGCTCAACTTGGCTACCCAGGCACGTGTAATCTCTGGATCCGAAGGGTCGAGAGCGCGAGCCTTGTCGATCATGGCCCAGCCGCTCTTGTACATCGAGATGGCCCAGCGGACCCGCGCCAGGCCGAGATAGGCCCGTGCCTCGGGGTGACCTGAGTTAATCACTTTGACCCATTCCGTTTCCGCATCACTGATTTTTCCCTGGCGGAAATAAACCTCGCCCAGAGCCACGTGAGTCGCGGGACCGTCGGCCGTCTGCAGCGCCTTGTGGATCGTGTCTGTGGCTTGCTGGACGTCTTTCTTTTTCAGGTAGACGCGGCTCAGGCCGGCGTAGGCTTCGGCGGAGGCGGGATTCTCTTGCAGGACCTGTTGATAGTCCCGCACGGCGCCGTCGAAGTCGCCTTTGCGGTAGAGGGTCTGGGCTTCGGCGAGGAGACCAGGAAGGGGTGAGGCCGCGGACCGGGAAGAAGCGGCGGCGTGTGAACGCTCTGCCGTCTGCGACGGGTTGGCCACCGCCGTCTGCCCGCTCACGGAGGGATTGAGGGCGGGCCAGAAAGAGGTGCCGCCGACTCCCAAAAGCAGGGCAACGAGTAGAAATCGAGCCACTGCGACACCGTGCGCGCCGGGAGAGTTGGGGAAGTCCGGCGCAGGGTGCGAGTCTGCCACAAGGAGTGAGTGGGGAACAAGGACAAACCGG
>Ga0307479_10005390_pt1 | contig 11709 bp, 5 predicted proteins | sample atmos_gasesECM4C_FD_203743 | JGI IMG/M metagenome (GOLD analysis project Ga0307479, IMG submission 203743) | Hardwood forest soil microbial communities from Morgan-Monroe State Forest, Indiana, United States - atmos_gasesECM4C_515 | ecosystem: Environmental > Terrestrial > Soil > Temperate... | reverse complement strand
ATCTGGGCGGGCGTGCTCGGCCAGCAGACGATCGGGATCGAAGACAGCTTCTTCGACCTGGGCGGTCACTCGCTGCTGGCCACCAAGCTGGTATTCCGCATCCGCACCGCGTTCGACCTCGACCTGCCGCTCCAGGTGCTGTTCGAGGGCAAGCCCACCATCGCCAGGCTGGCCGCCCTCATCGAGAGCGGGGGCCAGGCCGCCGGTCAAACCGGCCCCGATCTGAGCCTTGACCTGCCCGCCGAGGCCGCACTCGACGACGACATCCGGCCGGCTCCTGGCGCGCCCGTGCACTCGGTGACCTACCCGCAGTACCCGTTCCTGACCGGAGCGACCGGATTCCTCGGCGCCTTCCTGCTCGCCGAGCTGCTGGCGAAAACGGATGCGAACGTCTTCTGCCTGGTTCGCGCCGAGAGCCGCGAGGAAGGCATGCGGCGCCTCACCGATGTGCTCGATCATTTCCTGATATCCAAGGAGGGATACGCCGACCGGATCATCCCTGTGCTCGGCAGCCTGGATCAGCCGAGACTAGGGCTGTCGCGGGCGGAGTGGTTCCACCTGTCACAGATGGTCGACGTGATCTATCACTGCGGCGCCGACGTGAACTTCCTGAGGCGGTTCAGCGCCCTCAAGGCGGCCAACGTCACGGGCACCGCCGAGGTCCTCCGGCTGGCCTGCGACGGGTCGGTGAAGCCCGTGCATTTCGTCTCGACGACCTACGTATTCGACCGGTTCAGCTACCCGAACGGTACCGAGTTCCACGAGGACATGCCGCCAACGCACGGGCTGGAGCATACCTTCGGATACACGCAGAGCAAGTGGGCCAGTGAGCAGATGATCTTCGAGGCCGGCCGGCGGGGAGTGCCCATCTACGTCTTCAGGGCCGGCCGGGTCGCCGGGCACAGCGTGACCGGCGCCTGCCAGACCTACGACTTCGTCTGGCAGTCGGCCAAGGTGGCCATCGAACTGGGTGCCGCGCCGGTGATTGACATGAAGATCGATATCACGCCCGTGGACTATGTTGCCGCCGCCCTCGTGCACATATCACGCCAGCCTGAGCAGGCCGGACGGGCGTTCCACCTGATCTCGCAGGAGCCGATTCCCGAACCGGATCTGGTCGGCTGGGTGGAGAACTTCGGCTACCGCGCCGAGCGGCTGACGTTCGACCAGTGGCGGCGCCGGGTCGAGGAACGGGCCGCCGAACTCGACGACGTCACGGCCGGCGCGCTGGCGCCGTTCCTGTCGGGAGCGCTGCCGCTTGACCGGATGCCGAAGAACCGCTTCGACGACAGCAACGTCGAAGCGGCGCTGGCGGGAACCGGCATCACCTGCCCCACCGTCGATGCTGACCTGCTCGGCTGCTACCTCCGGTACTTCATCGACACCGGATACCTGCCGCCTCCTCCCAAGCCCGAGTCGGATTGAAAGGCGCCGCACATGAAGGCAATCCAGATCCATTCCACCGGCGGCCCCGAGGTGATCAAGGTCGAGGATGTGGAGACGCCCAAGCCCGAGGACGGGCAGGTGCTCATCCAGGTCGCGGCGGCCGGGGTCAACTTCAGCGACCTGACGGCCCGGCAGGGGGTCTACGTCACGCCGTCTCCCACGCTCGAACTGCCCGCCATACTCGGCACCGAGGTTGCCGGAGTGGTGGTTGGCCTCGGCGAAGGAGTGTCGGCCCCGGTTCCGGGTGCCCGGGTCGTCGCCCTGGTCAGGGGCGGATACGCGGAATACGCGGTGGCCAACGCGGCGATGACGTACTCACTGCCGGCCGAAGTGGACTTCGCTGGCGCCCTGGCCTATCTGGTCCAGGGCATCTCGGCCTGGGAACTGCTGCGCGACTGCGGGCGCCTCGCGCAACGTGAGCGAGTGCTCGTGCACGCGGGCGCCGGCGGCGTCGGCGGGCTGGCCATCCAGCTCGCCAAGCTATTCGGCGCGTCGACGGTAGTCGCCACGGCAAGCACGGCGGCCAAGCGGGAGAGGACGACCGCACTCGGCGCCGACGCCAGCATCGACTACACGAACGGGGACTGGTGGCGGGAGGCGCTCGCCGCCACCGGTGATCGCGGTGCCGACGTGATACTCGACTCGGTAGGGGGTGACGTCAGCGAGCAGAGCCTGCTCTGCCTGGCGCCGTTCGGCAGGCTCATCGTGTACGGCATGTCAAGCGGGCGGCTGGCAACCTTCGCCGGTGCCCAGCTCATGCACAAGAACCAGTCCGTGATCGGCTACCTGCTGACCAGCCGGATGGCGCATGACCCGGCCAGCTCGCAGATCGTGCCGCAGTTGCTGCGGATGGCTGCCGACGGCAAGATCACCAGCGAGATCAAGCACGCATTCCCGCTTGAGGAGGCCGCGGCCGCGCACCGGGCGATCAGCAGCCGCCAGACGACGGGAAAGGTTGTCCTCGTCGTATGACCGCCGATCACGCGGCAGCCGAACCGGGACCGGCCGCGGTGCCACACCGGTGGTGGGTGCTCGCCGTGCTCTGCATCAGCGTGCTGCTCGTGGCGATAGACAACACGATCGTCAACGTGGCTCTGCCGACGCTCAGCCGCACGCTCGGCGCGTCGACCGCTGGCCTGCAGTGGGTGGTGACCGGATACACGCTCTTCTTCGCCGGGCTGCTGCTGGTGGCGGGGCATCTCGGTGACCGGTTCGGCCGCAAGCTCGTGCTGCAGATCGGGCTCGTGCTATTTGCCCTGGCATCGCTCGTCGCCGCGAGGTCCGGCACGGTGGACACCCTCGTCGCGGCGCGGGCCGCCATGGGCGTATCGGCGGCCCTGATCTACCCGTCCACGCTCGCTCTGCTGTCGACCACCTTCACCGACCGCAAGGAGAAGGCCGCGGCCGTGGGGATCTGGTCGGGAGTGTCCGGGTTGGCGGTAGGCCTCGGGCCGGTAGCGGGCGGGCTGCTACTCGAGCATTTCTGGTGGGGCTCGATCTTCACGGTGAACATACCGGTGGCCGCCATCGCCCTGATCGCCGGGCTCATGCTGGTACGCGAATCCCGCGATCCCGCACCCGGCCGGTTCGACGCACTAGGCGCGGTGCTTTCGGCCGGCACCATCGGGTTGCTTGTCTGGAATGTCATCGAGGCGCCTGGGCGCGGCTGGACCAGTCCGGTCACGCTCGGCGCGTTCGCCGGCGTCGCTGTCTTGCTTGCCGTGTTCATCGGGTGGGAACTGCATCACGATGACCCGCTGCTCGAGCTCGGCTTCTTTCGAAATCCAAGGTTCTCCGCCGCGGCCGTGGCCATCTCGATGGCCTTCTTCGGGCTGTTCGGCTTCGTCTTCATGATCACCTTGTTCTTCCAGCTCATCCGCGGCTACAGCACGCTGAAGGCCGGCCTGGCAACGCTGCCGTTCGCGATCGTGATGGGAGTGCTGTCACCGCTCGCGATCCTGATCATGCGGCGAACCGGAACCAAACTAGTGGTCGCGGGCGGGCTACTGCTCATGTCCGGCGGCTTCACCGTCGCCGGCCTGGCCTCGGTCAACTGCAACTACTGGACCGTCATCGTAGTCGCGATGGTGCTGATGGCATCCGGACTCGCGCTGTCGACCGGGCCGGCCACCGATGCCATCCTCGCATCCCTGCCCCCGGCGAAGACGGGCATCGGCTCCGCGGTGAACGACACGACCCGTGAGATTGGTGGCTCCGTCGGGGTGGCCGTCACCGGGTCGGTGCTGAGCTGGTTCTACGGCGCCAAGCTGGCCACCGCCTGGGACGCGCTGGGGGTACCGCATCCGGTGCTGGCGATCGGGCAGACGTCGGTGTCCGCCGGCCTGAACATCGCAAGGCAGCTCCCGCCGGGCCAGGCCACCCCGGCGGTCGACGCGCTGAAGAACTCGTTCATGTCGGGGTTGCATGCCGGGTCGTTCACCGTCGCGATCGTCACCGCGCTCGCGGCGATCGGAGCGCTGCTATACCTGCCGGTCAAAGACGTGGTTCGGGTGCCGGAGGTGGGGGAGGTGGCGAGGTCACCCGCGATCCCGCCCGCCGTGTCATGACGGTGCGGCACGGCGGATCGGCTGGGTCGCCGGTGACCGTGGGCAAGGCGTGGTCGCGGCTGGCGCCGGTATCCGGTGCGCCACGGCTGCTTTGCCTTCATCATGCCGGCGGCAACGCGGGGTTCTTCGGCGCCTGGGGCCGGGATCTCGCCGGGCGGTGCGAGGTGTGGACCGCGAACCTGCCGGGCCGCAGGGAGCGCTTCGCCGAGCCACCGGTTACCGACGCCGACACCTTGGTCGCCGAGCTGGCCGCCGCCGCGGCAGATCTGCTCGACCGCCCAATGGTGATTTTCGGCCACAGCATGGGCGGGCTTCTCGGATTCGAGATCACCCGCCGGCTGCTGAAGCAGGGACACCCGCCGCCGGCCGCGCTCGTGATCTCGGCGTGCAAAGCGCCGCAGGTGCACGCGAGCGACGGTCCGCAGCCGCGCGACGAGGCGGACCTGATCAAGATACTTCGGTCCTGGGGCGGAACCCCAGCCGAGCTCATGGCGGACAGGGAGTTCCTCGACCTCGTGCTGCCGCCGCTGCGGGCCGACCTCATGCTGTGCGACGCCTACCGGTACCAGCCTGGTCCGCCGCTGCCAACGCCGCTTACCGCGGTCGCGGCCGCCGGCGACGAGGTAGCGCCGGAACGGGACGTTGCCGCCTGGGCGGTCCACTCACATCGGTGGCGTGGCCTGCGCCAGGTGCCTGGTGGGCACTTCTACCTGTCATCGGCCCGCCATCTCGCGCTCGACGTGGTGGCTGCCGCCGTCACCGACGGTGTCCGCGAGTTCGACCACGCGCTCGACGAACGGGATGGGTGAGGAGGGAAGGACGCAGATGTTCGACCGGGTTGCCATCGTCAACCGAGGTGAGGCCGCGATGCGGTTCATCAGGGCCGCCCGCGAGGTCGCGGTTGAACAGGACCAGCCACTTACCACCGTAGCCCTGTACACCGCGGCCGAGCGGAACGCGATGTTCGTGCGCGAGGCCGACGACGCCGTGCTGATGACGAGCAGCGGAAAGGACCCCTACCTCGACTACGCGGTGCTCGAGCGGGCCCTGCGGGAAAGCGCGGCCGACGCGGTATGGGTCGGCTGGGGCTTCGTGTCGGAGGATCCCGGCTTCGCCGACCTGGTCGCCGACCTCGGCCTGGTATTCATGGGACCGAGCGGGGCGGTGATGCGCCGCCTCGGCGACAAGATCGGCGCCAAGCGGCTTGCCGAGGAGGCCGGAGTGCCGGTCGCCCTTTGGAGTGGGGGTCCGGTCACCAGCCTGGCCGAGGCGCGTAGGCACGCCAAGGCGATCGGATACCCGCTAATGCTCAAGGCCGCGGCGGGCGGCGGCGGCCGCGGCATCAGGCGCGTCGACGGCGCGGGCGGGTTGGCCGCGGCGTTCCACAGCGCCCGCAGGGAGGCGGCGTCAAGCTTCGGCGACGACACGATGCTCATGGAGCAGATGATCACCGGCAGTCGGCATGTCGAGGTGCAGATCGTCGCGGACGGGGTGGGCGGCATCTGGCCGTTGGGCATCAGGGACTGCACCATCCAGCGCAGGCACCAGAAGGTCATAGAGGAATCCGCGTCCACGGCCCTTGACGCGAAGGGTGAGGAGCGCGCCAAGGCGGCCGCGGTCGCGCTGGCCAAGGCCAGCGACTATCACGGCGCCGCGAGCGTGGAGTTCCTCTACCAGCCGGAGTCGGACCGGCTCGTGTTCCTCGAGGTCAACACCAGGCTCCAGGTCGAGCACTCGGTAACCGAGGTCACTACGGGAGTCGACCTGGTAAAGATGCAGATACACCTGGCGCGCGGCGGCACGCTCAGCGGCGATCCGCCAGCGCCGCGCGGGCACGCGATCGAGGTCCGGCTGAACGCGGAGGATCCCGACCGTGACTTCACTCCAGCCCCGGGCACCGTGGAGTACCTGGTCTGGGCGGCCGGGCCGGGAGTGCGGATTGAGACCGGGCTTGCCCAGGGCGAGGTCATACCGGCCGAGTTCGACTCGATGATCGCGAAGATCATTGGATACGGGCGTGACAGGTCAGAGGCGCGGGCCAGGCTGATCCGCGCCCTGGCAGAGACCACCGTCGTGATCCGCGGCGGCACGACGAACAAGTCGTTCCTGATCCGGTTGCTCAAGCATCCCGACGTGGTCGACGGCCGGTTCGACACAACCTGGCTGGACCGGCTGATGAGCCAGGACCAGCATCTCCCGGTCGAGAGGCGAGCGGTGGCGATCGCGGTGACCGCCATCGACGCCTACGACAGGAACCGCCTGGCGGCGCGGGAACGCTTCTTCCTCGCTGCGGCGAGGGGGCGGCCGCAGACCGACCCCGGGGTTGGTCATCGGGCCAACCTGACCGCCGACGGAGAGTCCTACGATGTCGACGTCTGCCAGATCGGGACGCGAACCTACCGCCTGGTGATGGACGGCAGCCGGGCCGACGTGACGATCGAGCAGGGCGGCCCGTTCGAGCTGCGGCTGTCGGTCGGCGGCCAGCACCATCGGGTCATATCGGTCAGGCACGGCATCGAGACAATTGTCGAGGTCGACGGCCGGCCACATCGCGTGTCCGCCGACGACGGCGGAATGGTACGCGCCCCCTCAACCGGCGTGCTCGTCCACGTCGCGGCGCATCCGGGAGACGAGGTAGCGGCGGGGGACCGGCTCGCCACCCTGGAGAGCATGAAGATGGAGGTCGCCCTCCGGGCGCCGGCCGGCGGATGGGTGCGCGAGGTGCTCGCGACGGTCGGGGCGCCCGTCGACGCGGGCAGCCCGCTGTTCCGTATCGAGACCAAGCCACCTTGCACCGAGGTGGCGGGAGCCTCACGGCGCGCCGACTTCGCCGCGCTGGCCGCGGCTGAGCCCGGCTCGCCCGCAGCCTGTGTTGCCGTCGCGCTGGCCGAGATGGGCAATAAGGTACTCGGATACGACTACAGCGACGCGGAGGCGAGTCGCGTAGTTGCCGCCTACTGGCGGCGGCGAGCCGAGTTGCCGCCCGACGACCGAGAGGCGCTACGGGGTGAACTCAACGTCCTCAATGCCTTCATCGACGTGGTGGTGCTGAGCAGGAACCGGCGGACCGGTGCCGACGAGGGCCCGGAGGCCGTGCACAGTCCTGGTGAGTTCTTCCACGCCTTTCTCGAGACCATGGACGCGACCCGGGCGGGCCTGCCGCTCAGCTTCGTCACCCGGCTGCGGGACGCGGTGGCCGCGTACGGGGTGGACCGGCTCGACCGTACCTCGGCGCTTGAAGACGCGCTGCTTTGGATGTTCCTCGCGCAGCAGCGCAATGCCACGCTGCTGCCCGCGGTGCTCGCCATACTCGGGTTCCACCTCGACCACATCGAGGTTCCTGCTGACCTTCGTCACGACGTTCTTGGGACACTTGACCGGCTGATCCTGGCCTGCCAGCTCAGGCACCCGCTCGTCGGCACGCTGGCGCGCAGCGTCAGGTTCAAGCTCTTCGATGGTCCGGTGATCAAGGCCAGACAGGACGAGACGCTGGCCTGCATGCGGGCGCAGCTGTCGGGCTTGGCCAACTCGGCCGACCCGGCGGACCGGTTGGCCAGCATGCGGGTACTCGTCACCTGCCCGCAGCCGCTGATCCGGCTGATGGCCTCGGTGCGCGACCTGGACGATGCCGAGCGGCGTGAGCTCATCGAGGTACAGACGCGTCGTTACTACCAGTTCAAGGACCTGACGGACGTCCGAAGCACCGACGCGGGCGGCGCGCGCCGCGTCACGGCCCACTACACCGACGCCGGCCAGCAGGTCCGCGTTGTAGCCATCGGAGCCCCGAACTCGTCGAAGGCCAGCCTGACCGCGGTGCTGTATGCGGTCGCGGCCGAGATAGGTGAATCGTCGAGCGCGGTCGCCGACATCTACGTGCGGGACGCCGACCATGCACCACCGGACCAACCACGATTGCCGGTCAGGCTGGCCGCCGCGCTGGCGGCCGTCGCGCTGCCCGCTGAGCTGCAGCGGGTGACGGTGTCGGTGCCCACGCCCGAGGGGCAGGTCGCGCAGATCACGTTCGAGCGCCACGGCGCCGGGTTTATCGAGAACCCGATCCTGCATGATCTGCATCCGATGGTCGCCGACCAGCTTCGCCTATGGCGGCTTGCCGCCTTCGACCTGCGCAGGCTCCCCGCACCCGAGGGCGTCTACCTGTTCGAAGCCGCTGGTCGCGGCAATACGCGCGACCGGCGGCTGGTGGCGCTGGCGGAGCTGCATGCCCTCACCCCGCTACGGGACGGCGCGGGCCGGGTAACCGCGATCCCCGAGCTCGAGCAGGTGCTCGACAGCTGCCTAGACAGCATCAGGCTGGCAATGACCGACTTCGGCCCGGCGGAGCCGCCGCAGTGGAACCGGATCGTCATGTACCCCTGGCCAATCATCGACATGGATGCCGACGAGATGCTCGCGGTGCTGAAGGCGCTGGCCCCGCGCACCGGCGGCGTCGGTCTCGAACAGGTGGGGGTGGAGGGCAAGACCAGGGACCGCGACGGCCGGACCCGGGACATCAGGTTGCGGATGACCAGGCAGCCAGGCACCGGCCTCGTCTTTGAGGTGACGCCAGCACCGGGAGAGCCGCTGCGGCCGCTGGACGCCTACGCGCAGCTTATGATCCGGGCGGCGAGGCGAGACACCGCCTATCCCTACGAGCTGATCCGGCTGCTGCTGCGAACCACGGCCGACGGCAACTCACCTGCCAGTGAGCAGGCGCCGCCTGGCGCCGGGTTCGCCGAGTACGACCTCGACGACGAGGGCCGGCCGGGCCCGGTCGACCGGCCGCACGGCGAGAACTCCTGCGGCATCGTGTTCGGCATCATCACGACCCTGACCCGCCGCTACCCGGAAGGGATGCGGCGTGTCGCGATCTTCGGCGATCCGACTAAGGCACTTGGCGCGGTCGCCGAGCCCGAGTGCCGCCGGGTCATCGCGTCGCTCGACCTAGCCGAGTCGCTTGGCGTTCCGGCCGAGTGGCTCGCCATTTCTGCCGGGGCAAAGATCGCGATGGACAGCGGAACGGAGAACATGGACTGGGTGGCGCGCGTACTGCGCCGCCTGATCGAATTCACCCAGGCGGGCGGCGAGATCAACGTCGTAGTCGCCGGCATCAATGCGGGCGGTCAGGCGTACTGGAACGCGGAGGCGACCATGCTGATGCATACCAAGGGCATCTTGATCATGACTCCGGACGGGGCGATGGTTCTCACCGGCAAGCAATCGCTGGAGTACTCGGGCGGTGTGGCCGCCGACGACAACTTCGGCATCGGCGGCTATGACCGCATCATGGGACCAAACGGCCAGGCCCAATACTGGGCCGTCGACCTGGCCGATGCGTGCCGGATCCTGATGGCGCACTATGAGTTCAGCTACGTGGCACCGGGCGAGCGATTCGGGCGCAGGTCCGCGACCACCGACCCGGTCGACCGCGACGTCAGGCACAGCCGGCATGTGTTCGAGGGCATCGCGTTCCGCACGATCGGCGAGATCTTCTCACCAGAGACGAACTCCGAACGCAAGCACGCTTTCGACATCAGGATCTTGATGAACGCCGTCATCGACAGCGATCACGAGCCGCTTGAACGGTGGGCGGGAATGGCGGAAGCCGACACCTCCGTCGTCTTCGACGCGTTCCTCGGCGGCTACCCGGTGACGCTGATCAGCATCGAGTCCCGCCCGCTGCCACGGCTCGGGCTGTCACCCGCCGACGGGCCGACATCATGGTCGGGCGGCACACTGTACCCGATGTCGTCCAAGAAGATCGCCCGCGGCATCAACGTGGCCAGCGGAAACCGCCCGGTCGTCGTGCTCGCCAACCTGTCCGGATTCGACGGGTCCCCCGAGTCGCTGCGTCGGCTGCAGCTGGAGTACGGTGCCGAGATCGGCCGTGCCGTGGTCAACTTCGCCGGCCCCATGGTGTTCTGCGTCGTGTCCAGATACCACGGCGGCGCGTTCGTGGTGTTCTCAAGCGTGCTGAACGAGAACCTCGAGGTGATCGCGGTCGACGGCTCGTTCGCCTCGGTGATCGGCGGTGGAGCGGCCGCCGCCGTCGTGTTCGGCGCCGAGGTGCGGCGGCTGACCGAGGCAGATCCACGGCTGGCCGACCTGCGAGCACGGATCGCGCGGGCCAACGGGCCCGACGTGGCCAGGCTGCGGGCGGAACTCGAGCAGATCAGGCCAATGGTCCAGGCCGAGAAGCAGGCCGAGGTGGCCGATGAGTTCGACCAGATACACAACATCGGGCGTGCCAAGGCCGTCGGCTCCGTTGACGCCATCATTTCCCCCAGTAAACTGCGACCTTACCTGATCGGTGCGGTCGAGCGCGGGATCCAGCGGGCCATGGCGGAGCGGGTATGAAGGTCCTGATCGTCGGGGCGGGCGTGGTAGGCACGGTCTACGGCGCGCACCTGGTCGCGGCCGGGCATGAGATCCAGGTGCTCAGCCACCCGCCAAGGACCGACGACATACGCATAGCCGGGCTCACGGCGCGCGACGTGCTGGACGGAAGCACCATCCAGGCCGACGTGAGCGTGCTGGCCGATCCCGCGAGCACAGCTTTCGACTTGGTCCTCGTCTGCGTCCGCGGTGATCAGCTCCGGGTGGCACGCGACCAGCTGGCCGGCCTGGCCGGGTCGCCGACCGTCGTGTTCTTCGGGAACAACCCCGATGGCAGGTCGGCGATCGGCACCGCGGTACCTGGTGCCGTCATGCTCGGTTTCCCCGGCATCGGCGGCGTGCTGCGCGACGGCACCGCGGAATACGTGCGCATCAAACCACAGCCCACCGCGTTGCAAGTCGGCGACGACGCCAGGCTGGCCGAGTTCGCGCAGGCGCTCAGCGGACGAGGATTCGCGGTCCAGCGAGTGGCCGACATGGACGGCTGGCTCGTCTACCACGCTGCCTTCGTGGCCTGTATCGCCGCCGCGCTGTACCGCTGCGGCACGGATCCTGGTCGGCTGGCGGCCGACCGGGCGACGCTCAAGCTGATGTGCGCGGCCGTGACCGAGGCGTTCGGTGCCCTGCGCGACGCCGGTGTCGCAGGGCTGCCGCGTAATCTGGCGACGCTGCACCATCGGCTGCTGAAACCCGTGGCCCTCGGCTACTGGACCAGAACCATGCGATCGCGGCTGGGCGAACTCTACTTCGCGGCACATTGCCGGCATGCCGAAGCAGAGATGCGCGCGCTCGGCGACCGGGTGATCGGGCTGGTGAACGCACCCGGAGCTGGTCATCTGCGGCAGTTGCTGGGCGCTCCCGCAAGCCGCCTGTAGGGCGGGCCAGGCCCGACCGGTATTTGCGGCGCCTGGCCTGTGAGCTGCAGCGATGGGTCAGGGCGCGCGGTCACCCAAGTGACTCTGCGATGGCGATTACCGCCTTGGAGAAGCACGGCAGGGTGGATCGGTCGATGTGGTCCAGCACGCGGGTGCGCACGCTGCGCAGGTGTACCGGGTAGGCCCGCTGCAGCGCGGCCAGGCCCTCTTCGGTCAGGGTCACATCGAAGCCGCGGCCGTCTGCGGCGTTGCGCTCCTTGGTCACCAGGTGGTCGGCGATGAGCTCGTCGACCAGCCGGGTGGTCCGGCTCCCTGACAGGTAAGCGCGGTTGGACAGCTCGGTGATCCGCAGCGCCCGGCCGGGAGCCTCGGACAGGTGCAGGAGAATACTGTAGGCGCTGAGCGAGATGTGCGCGCCGCGCTGCAGG
>Ga0307479_10005389_pt1 | contig 11710 bp, 7 predicted proteins | sample atmos_gasesECM4C_FD_203743 | JGI IMG/M metagenome (GOLD analysis project Ga0307479, IMG submission 203743) | Hardwood forest soil microbial communities from Morgan-Monroe State Forest, Indiana, United States - atmos_gasesECM4C_515 | ecosystem: Environmental > Terrestrial > Soil > Temperate... | reverse complement strand
ACTCCAACACTCCAACACTCCATCACTCCATCTCCATCACTCCATCTCCATCACTCCGCTACCTTCTTCACCCGGTACACGATTGCGGATACCAGCCACGTCAGGATGAAGACTCCGACAATAACCAGACCGATAGCTCCAAAATTGTCTTGTAAGATTCCAATTGTTGACCAAAACCAACCGGCTTCGAGATTCAACTTGTCTTTGGCCAGGCCAACTAACTCAATTCCGCCGACGACCACACCAACCACCACCGACACAAAAGTAATGATCAGGTTATAGTAAAGTTTCCGAATCGGATTGATGAAAGCCCAATTGTAGGCGCCGACCATGATCATTCCGTCGGCGGTATCGACCAACGTCATTCCGGCGGTGAAAAGGACCGGGAGCACCATCACGTTCATTAAGGATTGCCCTTTGACACTTGATGAAGCTGAAACCTGAAGCAAAGCAATTTCGGTTGCCGTCTCGAAACCAAGTCCGAATAAGAAACCGATAGGATACATCTGGCTTGGCTTTGATAAGCCGTTCATTAATGGCCGGAGTAGTTTACTGATGATACCGCCGCCGGTTGCCGGGATATCGGTTTCGATCGAGCCGCCAGCTTCTTGTCGCTGTTTCTTAAGGGCGCGGTAGGTGTCTCGCATCGCCAGCAGATTGATCAGCGCAATCGCAAATAAAAAGCAGGCTGACACACAGGTGCTGATGATCTCCCCCACCTCTTGCCATTGTTTGAAAGGTTCACTGGCGATTGCCGCCGTCCAATAAACAATCAGAACCGCAATGATTACGACGGTTGAATGGCCCAGCGCAAAGTAGAACCCAACGGAAACGGGTCGGTCTCCGCTCTGCACTAACTTTCGGGTAACGTTATCGACCGCGGCGATGTGGTCCGCATCTAACGCGTGCCGTAAGCCAAACGAATAGGCTAGAAATGCGGTTCCGAGTAGTACCGGCTGATCGCGATACGCAAGATAAGCCCAAACCCAAGCGGCCATATTGGCCAACACTAGCGCTCCGGATAACCCCAGCGTTCGTTGACGGAAATTCTTGTTATGCATTTATCACAAAATCAGAACTTAAAATCCGCAGATTACACAGATTACGGAGATTACTCCTGGGCTTGGCTATGTCTGGTGAGATAAACCGACCTTTCGTGGCGCTTGCGTTTGTTTTACCTCCCAGCATCATCCCGACCTCAAATCGAAATCTGCGTAATCTGTGTAATTTTACCCCGGAGAATTTCGGGGCTGCGGATATTCCATCTCCGGGATCTTGGTTTATTCGCTGAATCGGCGGTTAGAGTTTGATGCTCGTAACCGGCATACCATGTAAGACCTTTTGTAACCATCTAACCAACGCCGGTTCTTTCGAGGGATAGAGCCAGGCAGTGGGGACATTCATCTGCGTTATCCGCCGCAAACAATGACGGAGACGGGAAGCTGTCTCCCCCTGCCGCCGGCCGGCCTCAACGCTCGCCAGGCCATCAGACACAATCACAACGCGATCCTGGAAAGCCGGGCCCCGCTTTAGAATCGCCCCCTGCAGACGGTGAAGAGATTGAAAGAGATAACTTTTCCCGCTCGCATTCTCGAGTTGAGCGAGAACGCTGCTAAACGAACGGCCACTGCTTTGCTTAGAGATCCATTCGATCCGATTGTCTCGCAAGAGAAGCAAATTCCAGCGCGGAGCCCGGAAATGAGTTGCCACATCCATGAGCGAATCCCGCGCCTCACTCAGGCAACGACTCATCCCCGTGGATCGACTGGCATCTAAGAAACACCAAACACTTGGCCGGCGATGAGTCGAATGATACCGCAGGCGAATCTTCCAATCAGAACTCTTACTGATTGGCACCGAGCTCAAGACGGTCGCTATCCAATCGATGGGTCCGTGCGGAACTGGCTCCGCTGCTCCCGAGGCAACCCTAGGTCTGGGACCTCGCATCTCGAGAGACACATTTTTAGCCCAATCTCGCAGCGATTGATGAGGCGAGAGCTTCGGATCGGGCAATCGCTTTGGATCTGGCAGAGAATTGACGGGCGCTACGGAAGTACGATGGGCAAGTGGTGGATTGAACCGCTGAGAAGAAGAAGGCGGAGACGGCGGCGACATGGGAGCACGATTTTCGGGACGTCGATGTCCGAGGCACATCCGCCACGCTTCATCGAGATCTCGCGGTTCGATCTTCGACCGATTCTGCCAAGCCGCCGCACAGCGTGCCGTCCGTAGCACGGCGAGTTCTGCCCGCAGACCCTCGACTCGCAATTCCCGCGCATGATTTGCGATCTCAACTCGTTGCTCTTCGGAAACTGTCACGCTTTTAACGAGTGTCCGGGCGCGGGCCACCCGTTTGGCCAGATCAGCTAAGGATTCCGCAAAAATCTCCACAAACCCATCCGGATCATCATCGAACTGGATACGCCGTCGGACGACCTCTACCCGTTGTTCCGAAGTGAAGTCGTCTTGGATCAAGATCCCATGAGCAAATCGATCTGATAGTTGCGGGCGTAAATCTCCTTCCTCAGGATTCATAGTACCGATCAGGATGTATTGGCTTTCGGCCCGGCGCGTGATCCCGTCGCGCTCCAGATGATGTTTGCCAGAGGCGGCCGAGTCCAAGAGCTGATCCGCGAGATTGTCCGGCAACAGATTGATCTCATCGACATACAAGACCCCCCCATTCGCTTCTTCAATCAGGCCGATCCGCGTTTCCCATTTTTTTTGTTCCACCAATGCTTCCGCGCTCACCGAACCGAGCAAACGATCTTCAGTGGCGCCGAGCGGCAACTCGACAAATGGGATTGGTTCTGTGGAGGTAGCTTGTAATAACTCGGCGAAGGCGCGTACGAGTGTGCTCTTGGCGCAGCCGCGATGGCCGAGTAACAATGTGCCACCGATCCTTGAATCAATGGCGTGGTAAATCAAAGATCGCTTGGCATCCTCCATCCCAACGATCGCGCTGAACGGAAATTGTTTCATTCAAGTTGGCCTTCTAATTCGATTAGGTTTTCTTCGAGTCCTGCGATCGCGTTCTCTGATGGTGCAGACCACAGACCGCGTTCGGCAGCTTCAAGTAAACGGCGGGTTGATTCCTTGAGCGCGACCGGATTGTGCTCGCGAAAAAACTCTCTCTGGGTCGGGTCCAACAAGAGCTTCTGAGCGATCTCTTCGTACTGCGAATCCCGGACCAAGCCAGTGGTGGCGCTGTAGCCGAACAGATAATCAACCGTCGCCGCCATTTCGAAAGCTCCCTTGTAGCCGTGGCGCCGCATCGCCTCGAGCCAACGCGGATTTAACACTCGACTCCGAATAACTCTGACCATTTCTTGCTCAAGCGTCCGGATCCGTGGCTGGTCGGGGTCGCTGGAATCTCCGTGGTAAACGACCGGAGCCTGGCCGCGCAACTCCTTAACCGAGGCGTGCAGACCGCCCTGAAATTGGAAATAATCGTCCGAATCCAAAATATCGTGTTCTCGATTATCTTGATTCTGATGAACGACCTCTATCTCAGCCAAACGAACCTTCAATAAGCTGACGTCCTCGTTAGCGGAACCATCGCTATCAAACGCGTAACCGCCCCAACGACAGAACACTTCAGTAAGATCCAAGGCTGAATCCCAGTTCCCCGCATCGATGAGTGGGAGTAATCCGGTTCCATAAGAACCGAAGCCTGAGCTGAAAACCCGCAGTGTTGCTCGTCGCGAAGCCTCGTTCGAATCTAATCCGCGATGGGTCAGGGTCTGCCGTTCATGCAACCAGGAAGCTCGGATCGGATTCATGTCCGCAGGTTCATCCTGTTGCGCCAGACGTTTAGGGACGGTCGCGAGCAAACGCAATGTGTCTCCAAATGCGTCACGGAATAGCCCAGACACCCGCAACAACAAATCAACCCGAGGGCGTCCTAACAAACTCAGCGGTAGTATGCGGAAATCGACCACTCGTCCGGATGACTCTTCCCAGACCGGTTCACAACCCCATAGCCAGAGCGCCTGAGCGATATCATCTCCACCGGTCCGCATGTTAGATGTCCCCCAGATAACCAGGGCAATCTTGCGAGGATACTCACCATGATCCTGCCGGTGCCGTTCGAGCAGCCGTTCTGCCAATATCTTTCCGCAATTCCAGGAGGTTTGCGTTGGGACGGCCCGAGGATCGATCGCAAAAAAATTTCTACCGGTAGGAAGCACATCGATTCGGCCGCGCGTTGGCGCTCCGGAAGGCCCAGGCGGAACGAAATGTCCGTTCAGGCCGTTCAACACATTTTTGATTTCGTCATCGCATCGCGCCAATCTTGGGATGAGCTGATCACGAGCAAAGGTGGCCAGCTCATCTAGAGATGCTTTCGAGCTTGAGCCGCCCATCTCCCCAGTAGAACCGGCATATCCAACCGAAATTCCTTTTTCCGCCGATACAAAGCTATCTAGCTCCCTTGGGTGGGTCAGCTGCTGTATCCAGCGCCGAGCTTCGACCTCCACATCATCTCGTTCGGTTGGCGTTAACGTTTCTAAGGACCGCCCGCCCGCCAATAGCTGCAGCAGACCCGACCGTCCAGCAGACGGCAATCGCAGCAGACTCAACAAAAAATCGGTCTCCTGTTCGCCCGTCGGTTTAACTCCGAGAACGTGCAATCCCGATCGAATCTGACTCTCTTTGATCTCGCAAAGATAATTCGTGACGGTCTGAAGTGACTTATCCGGCAGCTCCTCTTTCCAGGAAACTTGGCTCAACAAACTATCGATCTGTTTCTCTAGCTCTGCCGCCCGGCTCGGGTAAAGCGTAATGCAGTGGGCATGTTCTTCCAGGAGCTGCTCAACCTTTTCGAGGTCATCATAAAGCCCAGCCCGGCTAAGTGGAGGTGTCAGATGATCCACAATGACCGCTGAACTACGGCGCTTGGCCTGCACGCCTTCTCCCGGGTTATTAACAATGAAAGGATAAATCACCGGTATCTGACCGAGACAAAGTCTCGGGTAGTCGTCGCTACCGAGAGCGATACTTCGACCGGGCAACCACTCGAGATTGCCATGCTTTCCTACATGGACGATGGCATCAGCACGAAACTCTTCGCGCAGCCAAAGATAAAATGCCAGATAAACAGGTGGCGGCGGCAGGGTCGGGCTATGATAAATAGCCTGCGGATCCAGGGAAAAACCGCGTGGCGGTTGAATCCCGACAAAGACGTGGCCTAACTGTATTCCGGCGACTGGGATTGTATCGTCGGAGCTAACTGTCCACTGTTCTTTGAGTTCGTTTCGGCGTGAGCTTGGGAGTGATTCTAGGAGCTTCTCCAGATCGGTCGAACTAACACTTTGATAGCAAGGTTTGCCGTAAGAATGCTCCGGATCATTCGTAACCCCGGATTGAAGCCACTCCATCAACTCCTGACCGCTCGCTGGGCATGGATCTGCCAAATAGCCAGTCGCACCGAGTTCTTCTAACAATCGCACCGCGCTAACCGGAGTATCCAGGCCAACACCATTACCAATTCGGCCATCCCGGTTTGGGTAGTTAGAAAGAATAATTGCTATCCTTTTGTTGCGATTCGGAACAGTTCGCAGCCGAACCCAGTTCCACGCCAAAGTCGCTACGTACTCAATCTGCGCGAGATCCGGCACCAATCGTTTAGCGCGGTATTCAACCTCCGGAATAAAGAAATCCTGTTCTTTGAAGCCGATGACAGTTGCTAAAACGCGGCCGTCGACTTCGGGTAAAGCCGCATTCATCGCGACCTCTGCCGGAGCCAGGCCGGCCTGGTTCGTTAGCCACGTTTCCCGGTTACTTAACGAGATCGGTACCTGCAAAACCGGACATCCAAGCTGTTCAAAGAACGAGAGGCGATCAGAGCCTCCGGATGAGATGGAGAAGCTCTGGGTAAGAAGAATGACATCTGGAGGATTTAGTTCCGCCAATCGCAGCAGCTCAGCCTGCGCTGCTGCGCTGCGGAGCGAGAAAGAATAGAATGAATAGACCTGCAGCCCCTTGTTTTCGAGCGCCGCGTGTAAGACATCGATTACCCCTAAGTCGCCGGTTTGAAACCATGCCCGATAGAAGCAGATCCAAGCTCGCTTCAAGCGAGGTTCTGGGGTGACTTTGTAAAGACCACATTGGGGCATCGGCTCGGGATCAGGAAGGCAGGACGACGGATCCTGAAGCAGGCGCTCGATCGATTCTCCCGCTCGTCGGATATTTTCCCGGCCGCCATGCCGGAACATGGCAAAGAGCTGCTCTCGAATTGGCCCGGAGAAATCGCTAATGGCCGCCAGCTCCGGTTCGTCCAGATCAGACCCAGATAAAATCAGAAATTTTTGCTGAGAATCTTCCTCTCTTAAATCGGACAACCCTTGCAAGAAGTGAGCGAAATACGCCTTACCTCCCAATAGCCGAGCGACCACCAACTTGGCCTTTCTAATAACCTGGTCGATATAATGGTCAGCCGCCACCGGCTGCCGAAGTGGAAACGCACTAGCCACTCGTAAACGCGAACCAAATTGCTCTTTCCAAATTGAAGCGACCGCGTAAAGCTCGGTATCAGCCGCGCTGAGAAAGACGATCTCGCCCGGTGTCTGTTCAATTAGCGTTAAAGCCCGCTCGGCATCTAGTTGACCTGGTTCCGCGGCTGTCCAGTGCATAGTTAAGTGGTTCGGTTAGCCTCACCGGCCGCTTCGTGCTCGTGCTCGTCCTCGGGCTCCTGCTCGAATTCTGGGACGCGGAGTATTGGAGTACCGGAGTGTTGGAGTAATGTGCTTTAGGCGAATTCCATCCTCCGACTGCACATGCGCGCCAACGTAAGGACCCCTGTGTATTTGTCCCGTAGGGACTACATGAAGGTAGCCAGGCATGAAATGCCTGGGAACGTGCCATTTCGAAGCCCGTCCCGTCTTGTCCGCCATAGCCAGGATGGCGACGGAGGAAGGGTACGGTATGATCAGTCGCCGAGGGCATCGCATCGTCTTGCACGGTGAACAAAGCCCGGCGTCTCGAATCACACCGTTCCCTACGGGACGGATCATCTCTACCCATTTTCCAGGCATTTCATGCCTGGCTACCTTCATTTCGTCCCTCCGGGACAAGGGACCATTCCCAGGGCTATTCTCTTTTGCTCCTTCGGAGCAGAATGTAGACAATTCCAGGCCGAAATTATGTAAGGACATAGTTTCATTTCAGGCTCGATCTTTCACCTTTCACCTTTCACCAATCACCTCTCACCGCCTCACTCCCACACAGTGCCGGTTAACTTATTCATCAACTCGGTCGTTCGGTCGCGCCGGCAGTGATACCCGATGAAAACCAGCTGTGATTCCGGATCATGCGAATGCGCCTCTTCGAAATACGCCTGCACGCGGTTGCGAACCGCTTGCACAACCAAGCGATGATCTTTACCTTCGATCGAAGCGAATCCTTTGGCTCGGAGTACTGGTTGATCGATACTAACTTCCTTAACCGCGGCCTTTAGTTTCTCTGGGTCTTGCGGCTCCGAGCTATGCAAGACGAAGGATTGCCACCCAGGGTCATGTTCGTGGAAATGAAGATGAGTGTGTTCACTGTGATCATGCGATCCCAACCCCGTATGCGAATGGCCGTCAAACTGATCTTGGTCAGCCAGGGGCCGGTCGATGTCCAGCGGCGCCGATTGCACGGGTCCATGATGATGGTGATGATCGTGTTCATCGCTAAGTTGAAATATCTCCGGCTCCTCGTGCAAGCTGAGCCCCATACAGAGCCGAGTATCCAGTTCCGCGTGATAGGCCAGCTCCAGGAACCGGACCTTCGCTGCCTTTTCGCGAACGATGTCCTCAGCATTTAATAATTGCTCTTCGGCTAACTCATCGATCTTGTTGAGAACGACAACATCGGCATTCTCGAGTTGCTGGTTCAAAATCAGATCCACCGAGTTAACATGTTCAGGAACCTCGCCATTACTGGCGCCTGGGATCGGTTGACCTTTTTCGAGATTGCCCGCTAACAGCTGCGGAGTATCAACGATCGCGAGTACCGCATCGAGTTGAAAGTCGTTCCGAATTTCTGGCCAGGCCAATGCACGCATGACCGGTGTTGGTAACGCTAAGCCAGATGTCTCAATCAGTACGTGATCGATCTCATGTTTACGCTTTTGGAGCTGGCTCATAACCGGCAAAAAATCATCTTTTATGGTGCAGCAGATACAGCCGTTCGGTAAATCGTGGATCTCGACCCCGCATTCTTCGCCAGCTGCCCGCAACAACGCTCCGTCAACAGAGACCTCACCAAATTCATTCACCAGCACGGCTAAACGCCGGCTCGGGTTCTTCTTCAGTAACCCACTAATTAAGGTGGTCTTGCCGGAGCCTAAAAAGCCGGTAACAATCGTGACAGGTATTTTCATAGTTAGATTGAGTCAGGTTGTAATACTCCCCTTTGCGACAAGGAATGTTCGAGCAGGTCGGCGAGGGCCGTGAAATCAGAGACGACCACCGGGTAGGAACATTGCGGTCGTCTTACCACAATTAAAGGAATCCCCAGTTTATCCGCGGCCTCAGCCTTGGAGTGGAAACCACCGGCTTCGCCTGAGTCCTTGGTAACCACACAATCCACCCGCCAAGCTGACCAAAGCGCGAGATTGAAGTCAGTGGAGAACGGTCCCTGCATCGCACAGATGTGCGATCGTGGAATTCCAGCCTTAAGTGCGAGTTCTAAGGACCCACTGTCCGGCGTTATCCGTAAGAACCATTCACGATGTTCTGCCTCGGATTGGGTTACAAACGCGTCGAGATCCTTGATTCCCGTAGCTACAAAAATGCGACGACCGAGTTCGATTGCCATCTGGGCAGCAGCCGGCATATCTGGAGCTTGCTGGGCGAAGCTCGGAAGCGCGACAGCCGGACGTTCGTACCGAATATAAGGAACGTTCAGTTCAACGGATAACTGAGTGAGTTGGCTGGAAATCTCGGTCGCAAAGGGATGAGTCGCATCAATAATGGCAACCGCTCCCGACTGTTGGAGTTGGCTTCGTCTTGCAGCCACCCCTTGCCTGCCCGAACGAACCTCAACGCCAGGCAAAGCCACCGAGGCAAGTTCGGCACCATAGTCGCTCGCCGTCGAAACGATCAGGCGATACCCAAGCCGTGATAATTCAGCTGCCAACGCGTTACCATCCCCGGTGCCAGAGAATACCCAGATCGGTTGGCGGTTAGCAGTTAGCGGTTGGCCGTTAGCAGTTGGCGGTTGGCGGTTAGCAGTTGGCAGTTGGCGGTTAGCAGTTGGCGGTTGGCGGTTAGGCGTGTCGTCAGTCGCCGGCGCTGCGGATTGGCTGTCCTCGATCTCGACAGCCGCCGGACTCGTTCCCGCTCGTTCCCGGCTTGCCAGACGTAGCCTCCCGGAGTTTCGGACGACGGGGCGAAGTCTGGCGCCCTCGCTTCCCGCGGCCGCGGGACTCGGTTCCCGTTCGTTAGCTAAGGTCCATCCGTGGTAACCGCGTGGCGTATAAATGAACTGGCCTTTCTTCTGAGTAAATCGATTGCCAACGATGATAGTCGTTAGCATATCGAACTGTCTTTCCTGCAATTCTGCCAAGGAACAGAGATAAACGGTTTGATCGGGACGAAAAGCGTTTCGTACCACCCCGCACCAAGTGTTTGCACTCTTCTCCTCCAATAAGACGCGCAAGATCCGGTAAATCCCGTCCGGTCTGGATTGGCTCTGAACATTGTAGAGGGCAGTAACCAAGTCTGCCTTCGCCAGATAGCGAGCGCGATTCTCAATCCATTCCCAGGGGCACAGCAGATCCGAAAGAGACAAGGTCGCGAAATCGTGGCCGAGTGGGGAGCCGAGCAGCGCGGCAGAGCTGTTGGCCGCCGAAACGCCGGGGATGATTTGAAGCTGAAACTCTTCCTCTGCTCTCATTTCCTCCAGCACGAGAGGAGCCATCCCGTAAATACCAATATCGCCGCTGGAGACCAAGCTGACGGTTCGTCCGGCTCGAGCACAAGCGATCGCTTTCTGTGCTCGTTCTCGTTCTTGGGTTAGCGAAAAAGAATGGACCTCTTTGCCTTCGATCAAAGGCTGTATCCAGGTGAAGTAGAGCTTGTACCCGATAATGACGGCGCTTTCGCGGATAGCGGTCTCCGCCAGGGACGGAACCAGGTCTGCAATGCCGGGACCTACCGACACTAGATTCAATTTACCTTTGCTCTCCATGTTAACTCTTGAGGCCCCTTCTCCTCCAGCCTCCGCCAAGCCTACGGCGCGGCGGGCCGTCCCCGGCCTCGCGTCCGGCGTCCGCGGGGACCCTGTCGCGCCCTAGGCTTGGCGAAGGCGGATCTTCGACGATAGCGACAGTGACACCATCTCGGATTGTCTTCGGGAGTAGCAGTCGGCCGCGGAAGGTAGCTAGCAAGGCACACGCTTCACAGACACCATCAACACCGATGCTCTCCCGGACCCAGTCGGATGGCTTGGTTACCCAGGGTCGTTGCTGTACGAGTTCGCGATGAATGACTCGGAGAGGAACTTCATGGGATTGACACCACTCGTTTAGTCCCAATTCATCCTGCTTAAGGTCGATAGTAGCAATTTCCCTGATCTCGGAACGAGACCGTTGGATGAGCGCCAGGCCGTACTCGATGGCAGAATCGATCTGTTCGCGGCTGACTCCACGACGACAGCCCACACCGATAACGAGTGGTTTCAACGTTTCTGTGGCCGTCGTGATTACCGGAGAAGCACCCACTAAATTCGCTACGCGATAAGCGAGTTGATTGGCTCCACCCTCGTGCCCGCCCGAAAGCGAGACGGCGAAACGGCAACCCTCATCCAGTACGATTACCCCGGGATCAGACTCTTTAGATGTTAGCAAACCCTGTAGATAGCGCACTGCTATCCCGGTAGTCATGACTAGAACCCATTGTCGGTGTTGATGAAATCGGCTAGAAAACGCCTCTCGATTCGTGGGAGCTGAAAACTTATCGGGAGAGTAACATTCAGCCCCAAGGCGAGTAGCCAAATACCGGCCGACATCGGAGGCTTGAAGTCGCACTATCCAAATGCCAATCGCAGTCTTCATTGCGGATCTTTCTGCACCGCTCGCCGGAATCGATGCGAGTAATCGACCGCGTACAATCGGGAGTCTGACCCAATCGTTTTATCCAACGTTTGGCCGACTATTAACATGGTAGTAAGCGCCCATGACCGCGGTTCGATCTCGTTCAACAATTCGCCCAGCTGCCCTCTATGGACCTGTTCCTCCGGCCAAGTCGCTCGTTGGACCAGCGCGACGGGAGTATTTTGAGGATAATGGACTAACAACTCCTCAATAACCATGCTCAGATTGGCACCGGAAAGGAAGATACATAGGGTCGCTTGATGTGCGGCCAGGGAGGGCAAGCTTTCTTTTATAGGCATCGGAGAGGCGCGCCCTGCCGTTCGCGTGAGGATGATAGTTTGGGAAACGTTCGGTTTGGTTAACTCGGCATTGAGAACGGCAGCCGCAGAAACAAATGATGGAACACCTGGAACAACCTCGTAAGCGATCTGGAGTTCGTCTAAGCGACGCATTTGTTCCGCGGTAGCCCCATAAATCGACGGGTCTCCCGAGTGCAGCCGGGCGACATCCCAATCTTTCTCCTTCGCTTGACGGTAGTATTCTAACTGTTCATCCAGGTGAAGTTTGGCCGTATTCACAACCAGCGGATTCGCCCGGCAGTGGCGTAACATCGCTTCGCTAACCAATGAA
>Ga0307479_10005387_pt1 | contig 11714 bp, 7 predicted proteins | sample atmos_gasesECM4C_FD_203743 | JGI IMG/M metagenome (GOLD analysis project Ga0307479, IMG submission 203743) | Hardwood forest soil microbial communities from Morgan-Monroe State Forest, Indiana, United States - atmos_gasesECM4C_515 | ecosystem: Environmental > Terrestrial > Soil > Temperate... | reverse complement strand
ACGATCTCGAAGACGATCACGACGAAGCAGTCGCCGAATATCGAGCCGCGCTCGCCGTGGATGGCGCGCCGGAAGCGGCTCGTGCGGCTGCGCAGCGAGGGGTTGACGCGGCTTACAAGCCGCCGCCGCGCGACGCAGGGAACAAGCCCCAAAAACCTTGAGCCGCCGCTCCTGCAGGCGCGCTCGAGGGTATCCAAACGAGGGAAGGGGAAAAATATGAAGGTCCCGTCAGTTGGCAGTGGAATCGGAATCGTCGCGGCGATTGTCGCAGCGGTGATGGCTGTTGCACCGGGTTCTTCGGCGCAATATGGGTCGGGACAGCCGGCCCAACAGCAGCAGCCGCAGCAACCTGCCAAGCCGGGCGCGCAAGCCCCGCCGGCGCAACATGCGGAAGCGCCAAAGAAGGACCCCGAAGAAGAAAAAGCATACGCAGCGTTCTTCGCCGTCAATGCTCAAGACAACGATAAAGCGATTCAACTTGGCGAGCAGTTCCTTCAGAAGTATCCGACGAGCAGCTACCGGCAATCGGTGTACTCGCGCCTGACGCATGCCTACTACAGCAAACAGCCGCCCCAGGTCGACAAAATGTACGCCAGCGCGGATAAGGCCATCGAGCTCAACCCGGATGATGTGTCTGTCCTCGTGCTTATCGGATGGATGATCCCGCATTCGTCTAATCCGAACGATCTGGACGCGGAGCGGCGGCTCAACAAGGCGGAAGGATACGAAAAGCACGCGCTGGAGCTGCTCGGCACCATGCCGAAGCCGGCGAATTTAACAGACGATCAGTTCGCAAAGGCGAAGGCTGCAGTGCTTTTACAGGCTCACGAAGGGCTTGGCTTGGTGTATTGGAGGCAACAGAAATTTGCAGAATCAGCGGCTGAACTTCAGAAGGCCGAGAAGGATAATCCGGAGCCGGATGCCACGGACTTCTACGTAACGGGGATTGATTTCCAACAGCTGAAGCGTTACGCAGAGGCCGCCGACGCATTTCAGAAATGCGGCCAGATCGCGGGCGGCTTGCAGGACCGTTGCAAGCAGAATGCGGACGCAGCGAAGAAGCAAGCGGCATCACAGCCGGCTCCGCCTGCGCCGCCCAAAAATTAAGTCCAAGAATTGCGAATGAGGCCCACCCGATGACCGAAGAGGAGCGCGCGGAGTTCGAGGCGATTCTCGGCCATCGTTTTCAGACTCTCGAGCGGCTCGAGTGCGCTCTCACGCACCGCTCCCATCGCCAGAATTCGAGCGGGATTGACAATGAACGGCTCGAATTCCTGGGCGACCGCGTCCTGGGCCTGGTGGCAAGCGAAACGCTCTGCCGCCTTTTTCCCGAATGGGATTCCGGAAGCCTTTCGAAAGGCCTGGCACGCCTCGTGAGCGCCTCGTCGGTTCATGGCGCGGCCCGGCGCTTGAATCTCGGCAACTATCTGCGGCTCGGTGCCGGCGAAGAAAAAACGGGCGGACGCGAGAAGAAAAGATTGCTCGCGGACGCGTATGAAGCGATCGTCGGAGCAATTTACCTCGACGCGGGTCTGGCGGCAGCGGCGGCTTTTCTGCAGCGGACGCTTCTCGAATCCGCGCTCGACGGGCGCGTGGAAGGGCTGAAGTCGCCCGATCACAAATCCGCGCTGCAGGAATGGCTCCAGCAGCGGGGCCTCGGCCCCGTGGAATATCGCCTGCGGAACGAGTCGGGCCCCGACCATCGGAAGACATTTGAAGTGGAAGTGTGGCTCTCGGGAGAAAAAATGGCGGCATCCGAAGGACGCACCAAGAAGGAAGCCGAACAGGCCGCCGCCCGGCTCGCGCTGGGAACTCTGGAAACGGGCGGGAAAATTGCCTGAAGGGAACCAATGGATGTAGAAACGCAAGTAGCGACGCCGGTGGACGTCCCGGCGCATCCTCCGCGCGTGGAGCGCCAAGGCGCCTGGGCCGAATATGTGGAGTCGCTGCTCGTAACGGTGCTGCTCGCGCTCTTCGGCACCACATTCATCGTGCAGGCCTTCAAAATACCTTCGCAATCCATGGAACCCACGCTGCTGGTGGGCGATCATCTGCTGGTGAACAAATTCCTGTTCGAAGGCAGCGGCGCGTGGTACGAAAAACTTCTTCCGTACCGGGCGATCCGCCGCGGTGATGTGGTGGTTTTCAAATTCCCGTTCGACGATCACCCGCACTACGTCAAGCGCGTCATCGGCTTGCCCGGCGACCATATTCGCATCCGCCTCCAGCAGGTTTATGTGAACGGGGTGAGGCTGGCGGAGCCTTACGCGGTGCATGATTCGTCGAGCTACGATCCGTTCGGCGACGACTTTCCGCCTGCGGACCGTTACTTCATCGAGGCAGGTTTGCGGCCCGAGTGGGCGCGGAAAATCATGGACTATGTGGACCACAGAGAAATCATCGTCCCGCCCCATCGCTACTTCGTAATGGGGGACAACCGCGACCGCAGCTGGGACAGCCGCTACTGGGGCTTTGTGGACCGGGATGCAATCATGGGCCGGCCCATGCTGATCTATTGGTCCGTGCAAGCGAATGCCGATGACTATACCAACCGGAAATTTTCCGGCACGCTTCGAGGGATCGCGGAGACCCTGGTTCATCTTCCCGGCCGCACACGCTGGAACCGGATGATGCACGAGGTTCACTAGCGCCATTGTTGCCGCCAGAAATGTCGAACATTCTTTCCGATACCGTGATTCGCGCCGAGCCGCTCGAAACGGCTCCGGCGGAGCGAAGCGCCCGGGTCCGCTGGCCCAGGCGAATTCTGTTCCTCCTGCTTCTGCTTTGGGCCGTGGACTCCGGAATCTCGCTGGTGATTCAGCACAGCCAATTGCGGAGGAAGCTGACCGCGCGGCTTGAAGCAGGGTTCGGCCGGCCGGTCGAAGTCGGCAGCTACGCTTTCAGCTTGTGGCGGGGGCCGGCGCTGGAGGCGCGGTCGGTGACAGTCGGTGAAGACGCGCGATTCGGCCACGAATATTTCCTGCGCGCTGAATCACTGACGGTGCGGCTGCGCTGGCAGAGCCTTTTTCTGGGACGGTTCGAGGCCGGAACGCTGTCGCTCGCCCGCCCCAGCCTGAATATCGTGCGCAATTCCGATGGCGATTGGAACCTGGCCGAATGGCTGCCGCATCCGGCAGGTTTCGGCTTGCCGGGCGCGCCCGTTGGCGCCGCTGTTGCTCCCAGCCAGCCTACATTGCGCTTCGGGCGAATCGAAGTGGATTCCGGAAGAATCAATTTCAAGCGCGGCGACGAAAAGCTTCCCTTCGCTTTCACCAGCGTGAAAGGGTACGTCGAGCCCGACGGCCCCGGACGCTGGAGCCTGGACCTCGAAGCCATTCCTTCCCGCGCCGCCGTCGCCGTGCAGCAGGCGGGAGTTCTTCACCTCGCCGGCGATCTCGGCGGAACTTCCTCGCGGCTTCGTCCCGCAACGCTCGATCTCGCGTGGCAGGGCGCTTCGATTTCGGACGTGCTTCGCCTCACCCGGGGCTACGATTATGGCGTCCGAGGAACTCTGGCGCTTATGGTTGACGCGCATACGAGCGGAGATGCCTGGATGCTGAATGGGCGCGCGGATCTGAAGCAGCTTCACCGGTGGGATCTCGGCGCTCGCCAGGATAATCCGTCGGTCAACCTCATCGCTCGCGGAAAACTGGACCTGATCGGTTCCCGGCTGGAGCTTACCGAAGCGACGCTGGAGACTCCTCATTCGAACGCGCACGCGAGCGGCGCGATTGATTGGAACCACGCGACGTCTCCTGAGGGCTTTTCGGGTCCCGAAGAGTCTTCTGGCACCGAGCTTCAAGTCACCACGCCCGGCATTGATCTGAACGACGCGCTTGCGTGGTTCCGGGCGTTTCATTCCGGCGTTGCGGACGCGCTCTCTCTCGGCGGTGTGGTCAAGCTGGACATGACCTTTCGAGGCTGGCCACCGCGCCCAAACGAAGGGAGCCTCTCTATTGATGGAGCAGCGCTGAGCGTTCCAGGGATGGCCGAACCTGTGCGGCTGGACTCGGCCCAGGTGCGATATCACAAGGACGAGATTCGATTGGCGCCCGCGACGATCCGCTTTGGCATTACGGGCGGGCGTTCGGCGGGAATCATCCGGTTGGATGAATCGCCGGCGCCAGACAAAAAAGGATATTCGAATCTGCGGCTTGCCGGCAGCATCAGCCAGGTTCGCGACTTCCTCACGACGGCGAGCGCGCTGGGATGGAATCTTTCCCGCGGGTGGGATGCCGCGGGGCCGGCATCGTTCGAGTTCTTGTGGGCCGAAGCGCGCCGTCCATTGCTGGCGCAGGTGAAAGGGAACATTCTATGGGGCGACGGGCCGGGTGGCGGATCGCTTCGGGCACCATTCTTGAATCAGCCCGTCGAGCAGATCAAGGCCGCGATCAGTATCGGGCCGGGAGCGCGCAATATCGCGCTGAATTCGGCGGAGGCATTCGGCGCGCGATGGAAAGGGAGCTTCGATCTTGGCGACCCGGCCGCAGGATGGCAGTTTTCTTTGTCGGCAGACCGGCTGGCTGCGGCCGACGTGGACCGTTGGCTCAATCCGCGCTGGCAGCAAAGCTTCCTGGACCGCATGCTGCCGTTCTTGAGCGCGCGTTCGGCGGCGAATGCAGCGCCCGAGAGCCTGCGCGCAAGCGGCAGGATCCGCGTGGAGCATTTCACGCTCGCGCCGTTCACGACGCACCGGATTGAGGGAGATTTGATAATCAATGGCCGCCATGTTGTGTTGACGAACGCCAAGGCTGAGTTCTACGGCGGGAACATCGGCGCGTCTCTCGAAGCAGAGTTGGAGAAAGAGCCTGCGTATCATGTGGGCCTGGATTTTTCGCGCGTGGATCTGGGTGCGCTTGCCGCGGCTTCACTGAAGCTCGAGAATCTTTTCGGCGGCGTGGCATCCGGCAGAATCTCCTTCGACGCGCGCGGGGGCGTGCGGTCCGATCTGCTCGCATCGCTCGAATGCGAGGGCGCGGCGCGCGTGAGCCAGGCACAACTGCGCGGCCTCAGCTTCACCGAATCGCGGCTGAACATGGCTCGCAGCGCGTCGACCAGCGTCTTCCCGGAAGCCTCCGCCGCATTCACATGTGGCGAAGGCACGGTCCGCTTTCAAAAGCTTGTGCTCGCGAGCCTTGATGAAGAGGTCACAGGCACCGGGTCCGTGGATTTCAGCGACAATCTCGATTTTCGCCTGAAGTTACTTCCCGGCGCGGGCGTGACTCAGACGGCCAAGGCTTCATTCGAACCCGCGGCGGCATTCCATGTTAGCGGATCCCTATCCGCCCCGGTGATCTCGCGCGTCGCAGCTGCGGCTCCGCGGCCTCGCTGATGCATCTGATCTGCACCATCTGATAATCCGGGCAGTTTGCCTCGCTTCCGGCCGTGTGCTAGCGTTCGTGGATGCCTCAGGTTATCTCTCGCGCGGTGGCGCGCGGAAGCAAGTTTCACTTTGTGATTGGCGCGATGTGCTTCATCGCCGGAGCCGCCGTCGTCATTGTCATTGGGACGAGCGCGTCATTCATTGCCTCATCTCCGCTAACAGCGTCGAAGCAGCGCATCCATCTCCTGCCGAAATTTACGGCCGGGCAGGTGTTGCGCTACCAGATCGAAACGCGGACCACCACGAATGGAAAGACGACGGCTCCCATCGAGAATCCGGAGGGCGGCTCGCAATTCAGGCAGGCGGTGAGCCTAATCGTCCGTCTGGATGTGTTGGACGTGCAGCCCGGAACCGCCGACGGCATCGGCAAGGTGCGGCTTCGCGCCACCTATGAAAAGTCGGCGGCCAAATCCGAGAGTGACGCGTACGACCCGCAAGCAGCGGCTTTCGAGGACCAGTACGGCCGCCTCGAGGGGCGCTCACTGGAATTCACGATCGAACCCGGCGGCAAGCTTTCTAACTTGAAGGGAATTGAGGATGTTCTGGCGAATCCTTCCGCCGGGGGAGCAGCGCGTTCATGGATGTCCGGACTTTCTTCAGGCGCAGGCTTCCCGAAAAAAGGAATCATCGTCGGCGAGAAGTGGGGCAACGAGCAGCCGCTGGCGGACTCGCCACTTGCAGGCCTGATCTGGCGCACGGAATCAACGTATCTTCGCGACGAAGCGTGCCATGAGGAGGGCCACCAAGAAGGCCGCGAAGAAGGCGCGCAGGGTTTTGCTTTTCCCTCTTCTGACGTGGCGCCGCAAGCTGCCAAGGCGCCGGCGAAAACGAAAGCGGGCGTGAACTCCGAGGTCTGCGCGGTGATCCTCACCCGCTTCGAAATCGTCCGTAATGGCGGGCGAGGCGACGAGACGCCGGAGGATTATCGCCGCAACGGATTGCGGACGTCGGGCACATGGACCGGAAAAGGCGAAAGCCTCGATTCCATTTCCGTGTCGACGGGACTTTTGGTGAGCTCCACGCAGACGAGCTCGCAAGACACGAACTTTCAGATTGTGAGCGCCAGCTCGGGCTCAAAGATCCGTCACTCCGCCCATGTGGAGAGCCAATCGCAGATTACGCTGCTGGCGCAAGCTCCTCCGCAATCGTGAAGAGCGCGGGCGGCAGGTTTTCGCAGCCTTTGCGGCGACCCTGCACCGATTTCGCAGCTGCGCTATAATAGAAGTTTTCAGCCGCGTCCATTTTTCGCGCTGAGGTAGCCGGAACATGAAATTCAAGCTTGCCAGCGACTACGAACCCCGCGGCGACCAGCCGGAAGCGATCGCGCAGCTGATCCGTGGCGTGAACGACGGCGAGCGCCACCAGGTGCTGCTGGGCGTCACCGGTTCCGGCAAGACGTTCACGGTGGCGAAGGTGATCGAACATGTGCAGCGCCCGTCCATCGTGCTGGCGCACAACAAGACGCTCGCGGCGCAGCTGTACCACGAGTTCAAGTCATTTTTCCCCGCGAACGCGGTGGAATATTTCGTCAGCTACTACGATTACTATCAGCCCGAAGCGTACATGCCCTCGAGCGACACGTACATCGAAAAAGAAGCGACGATCAACGACGAGCTGGACAAGCTGCGCATGAGCGCCACGCGCTCGCTCTTCGAGCGCCGCGACGTCATCGTCATCGCATCCGTCTCGTGCATCTACGGCATCGGCTCGCCGGAAGCGTATTACGGCATGATGCTGATGCTGGAGAAGGGCCAATCCATCCCGCGCGAAACGATTCTGCGCAAGCTCGTGGAAATTCAGTACGAGCGCTCCGAGGACCTCCGCCGCGGCACGTTCCGCGTGCGCGGCGACATGATCGAGATTTATCCGCCGTACGACGACCTCGGAGTCCGCATCGAGCTGTGGGGCAGCGAAGTGATGGCGCTGCGGAAAATCGACCCGCTTACGGGCGAGATTCGCTCGCGCGAAGGCGAAATCACGCGCATCCCGATTTACCCGAAGACGCATTACGTCCTGCCGGCAGAGCAAAGAGAGCGAGCGATCCAGACCATTTACGAAGAGCTCGATTGGTGGAAGGGCGAGCTCGAGCGGCAGGGAAAAATCGTCGAGGCGCAGCGCGTGGTGCAGCGCACTCTATTCGACATCGAGATGATGCGCACGATCGGCTACTGCCATGGAATCGAAAATTATTCGCGGCATCTTTCGGGCCGGCTTCCCGGCGAAGCGCCGCCCACACTGCTCGATTACGTCCCCTCGGACTTTCTGCTGTTCGTGGACGAATCGCACCAGACGATTCCGCAGCTTCGCGGCATGTACCATGGCGATCGCTCGCGCAAGCAGACGCTGGTGGACTTCGGCTTTCGCATGCCTTCGGCCCTCGACAACCGCCCGCTCACATTCGAGGAATTCGAGCATCGCACGAACCAGGCCGTTTACGTCTCCGCCACGCCCGGCCCGTATGAGCTGACGAAATCCGGCGGGATCGTGGTGGAGCAGGTGATTCGCCCCACAGGCCTCGAAGATCCGCAGGTGGAAGTGCGCCCGGTGAAGGGGCAGGTGGACGATCTGCTGGAGGAGATTCGCGTGCGCGCCGCACGCAACGAGCGCGTGCTGGTGACCACGCTCACGAAGCGCATGTCCGAGGATCTCGCCGAATATTTCGCCGAAGTGGGAGTGCGCTGCCGCTATCTGCACTCCGAGATCGAGACGCTCGAGCGCGTGCGCATCCTGCGCGATCTGCGCCGCGGCGTATTCGACGTACTCATCGGCATCAATCTTCTGCGCGAAGGGCTCGATTTGCCGGAAGTGTCGCTCGTCGCGATTCTCGATGCGGACAAGGAAGGCTACCTCCGCAGCGCCACGTCGCTGATTCAGACCATGGGCCGCTGCGCGCGGCACATCGAGGGCCGCGCCATCCTGTATGCCGATCGCATGACGGACTCGATGCGCAACGCCATCGGCGAAACCAGCCGCCGCCGCGCCAAGCAGCAGGCCTACAACGTGGAGCACAACATCACGCCGCAATCCATCATCAAGTCCGTGGACATGCAGCTTGCCGCGATTGTGGAAGCGGATTATGTAACCATTCCGGCGGACGATTCCGTCATCGGCGACATCACCAACGAACAAGAGTTGGTGAAGGCGATCGCTCAGCTGGAAACGCAGATGCGCGAAGCGGCGAAGAATTTCGAATTCGAGCGCGCCGCAGGCTTGCGCGACCGCATTCGCGGCCTCAAGCAGCGCGACCTCGGCTTCATTTCGACAACGGAGCTTTCCCCTGCATCCACGGTGCCGGTTGCCGCGCCTGCCGCGGCAGAATCACCCGTCGAGAAGCCCGCGCCTGCTGCAGCGGCCGCGCCGCCGAAAGCTCGCGCGCGGCGCAGATCCTGACGCTCAGACTACGCCGCGCCTCAATTCCTCCAGCGGATAGAACGTCCCGCGCCAAATGATTCCGCCTTGCCACAGCGTCACGACCGTCGAGCGGATCAGCATCCACATGAAAATCAGCGCGCCGGCCGGCTGCGTCAAGGCATAAAGAGGCGAGACTCCGAACTCGAGCGTGGATCCCACTTGTGCCGCAATTGGAATCGCGACAGCGACAGCCGCGAACAATAGCGCCCAGCCGTGCACGAACGGCAGCGCTGCGAAAGGAACTAAAAAGGCGAGGAAGACACTCAGGATCTGGACACAGGCAAACCACAACTGGAATCCGGCGGCGGCGAAAAAGTTCTTTGTCGTGCCGCGAATGATGTTCCCCACTCCCGCGTGCCAACGAACGGTTACCGCGCCGTTGTCTCTGGCGACGCCGGACCGGACACCCGCTTCCTTGGCGAGTTTTCCGAGCTTCATGTCGTCCACCACTTCCATCGCGAGCCTGCGGTGCGTCCCCATCTTTTCGTAGGCGCCGCGGCGAATCAGTTGAAATGCGCCGACGCCGGCATAGAACCGTGAGCCCGTTTTGCTCACGCGCCATGGCTTCACGGCGATCAGGAAGCTCATAGCGAAGAACGTCAGCACGATTGTTTCGCCGGCGCTCCGCATCTCCACGCGGCCCAGAAGCGTCAGATGATCCCACTGTTCGCGTTCCGCCAGCGCGATCGCCTGGCGCAGCAGGTCCGGCGCGAAATGGACGTCGGCGTCCGTGAAAATCAGCCACTCGCCGCTGGATTGCTCGTAGGCTTGTTGCAACGCGTGCGGCTTGCCGAGCCAGCCCCGCGGCAGTTCGTTCACGCGGACATATTTCACGCGAGAATTGGCTGCCGCCGCGCGTTCGAGGATTCCCGCGGTGCCGTCTTCCGAGCGGTCGTCCACGGCGACAACTTCATAGCGCGGGTAATCGAGCGCGAGAAGAGTTCCGAGGGCGCCCGGCAGTTTTTCAGCTTCGTCTCGCGCGGCAAAAAGAATCGAGACCGTCGGACAGGCGGCGTCCGCGAGCGGTGTGGCATCGGCAATCGATTTCAACGAAGGAACGCCGACGGCAATGTCAATGGCCTGCAACACCCACCCCAGCGCGATGCAGCCCAGCAATGCCGTGAAAAATAAGTGCAAACCGAATTTCCCCCACCGTAAAAACAGCGGACAAGTTATGCTATCACGTGGGATGGCGCGCACCATTTCCATTGTCGGTGCAGGACGCGTCGGAAGAACGCTCGGCAGGCGTTTGCACGAACTGGGATGGCAGATTGGCGCAGTGATCACGCGCTCCGCCGCGCGTTCGCGTTCCGCCGCCCGCGAAATCGGCGGCGGAACTGCACACGCCGGGCTGACGCGCCTGGCTTTGGGCGCGGATATAATTCTTCTGACCACGCCGGATGGAACGCTCGCAGAAACGGCGCGGATTCTCGGGGAAATGGGCGGCGAAGAATGCCGCGGCAAAGTGGCGCTGCATACCAGCGGGGCACTGGATCGGAGCGTTCTCGATCCGCTGGCGCAGCGGGGCGCCGCAACGGGTTCGATTCATCCCATGCAGACGTTCAGCGGGCGCGGCATGCCGAAACTGGAAGGCGTGATCTTTGCGGTGGAAGGAGATTCCCAGGCGCGTCGCGTGGCGCAAGAGATTGTGCGAGCGCTGGGGGGCATATCAGTGGCCGTGGATGGTCGCAGCAAGCCTGCCTATCACGCTGCGGGAGCGCTTGTCGCCAGCCACGGGCTCGCTCTTGTGGAGGCTGCGACGCAGGTGTTAATGAAACTGGGGTTCACGCGGCGGCGCGCCGCAGGCGCCCTGCTGCCTTTGATGCGCCAGATGCTCGATAATTTCGAGCGGCTTGGCCCTCAGGCGGCGTGGACCGGCCCCATCGCGCGCGGCGATTACGCCACCGTCGAAAAACACGTTCGCGCGCTTGAGGAATATCCGCCCGAGTTTGGCGAGTCTTACGCATCGCTCTCGCGGCTTGCAGGCCGCGTGCTTTCGACGAAGCCCGCGGCCACTTTGCGCGAGCTCGATCGCGCCCTCAACAAGAAGAAATGAACAAGAAAAAGTGAAGAAGCATTCAGCGGGACTTTTGACCGAGACAATGGAACCAATCTCGTGGAGGCTCGATGGAGAATACAGAAACTAAGGTGGCGAGACTTCATGTTCCCGTGGAGCACACAACCCTGGCGAACGGCCTGCGTGTCGTGGTCTCGCCCGACCGCACGGCGCCCTTCGTGACGGTCGGCGTCTATTATCAGATTGGCTTTCGTCTCGAACCTCGGGGACGCAGCGGCTTCGCGCATCTCTTCGAGCACATGATGTTCCAGGGCTCGGAAAACGCCGGCAAGATGGAGCACATCCGGCTGATCAATTCTTCCGGTGGCCTGCTCAACGGCACCACGAATTACGACATCACGAATTATTTCGAAGCCGTCCCTTCGAACGCGCTCGAGCGCGTGCTTTGGCTCGAAGCGGACCGCATGCGGGCCCTGAAAGTGGACGACGAGAATCTCCGCAATCAGCGCGACGTGGTGAAGGAAGAAGTCCGCGTGAACGTCTTGAACCAGCCCTACGGCGGGTTTCCGTGGCTCGATTTGCCGCCCATCGCATTCCGCAATTGGCCGAACGCTCACAATTTCTATGGCGACTTCACGGACCTGGATGCCGCCACCCTCGATGACGTGGGAACCTTCTTCCGCACGTATTACGCGCCGAACAATGCCGTGCTCTTGATCCTGGGCGATTTCGAGACATCGGAAGCGTTCGCCCTTGCGAAGCGATATTTCGAGGATATTCCCCCGCATCCCTTGCCGCCGCGCGCCGATGTGGCCGAGCCGCAGCAGAAGGAAGAGCGGCGCGGCGAAGTCGAGGAAAAGTTTGGCCCTCTGCCCGCCATCGCGATCGGATATACGGTTCCTC
>Ga0307479_10005386_pt1 | contig 11715 bp, 5 predicted proteins | sample atmos_gasesECM4C_FD_203743 | JGI IMG/M metagenome (GOLD analysis project Ga0307479, IMG submission 203743) | Hardwood forest soil microbial communities from Morgan-Monroe State Forest, Indiana, United States - atmos_gasesECM4C_515 | ecosystem: Environmental > Terrestrial > Soil > Temperate... | reverse complement strand
GGTGATGATCGCCGCGCTGCTCCACAACAGCACGAATCCACAGGCCGTGTTCGACGACCTCGATGCGATCTCCGCCGCCAACCGCCGCGGCCACAAGCTCATCGGCCAGGTATCGTGCTGCCCGCTGACGATGGACTTCACGATGCGCTCGCCGTACCCGTTCGAAGGCTTGCACAGCTGGAAGCCGGCGCTGGGCCTGCACGGCGATGCGCTCAAGTCCGTGCTCGCCGGAAACGTCTTCCGCGACGGCATCCGCAGCGAGCTCGCGTCGACGACCGCCTTTCGCCTGTTCAACGGCGAATGGGACAAGGTGGATGTCGTGGAGACCGTGTCCGCGGCCAACACAAAATATGAGCAGAAAACCATCGCCGACATCGCGCACGCCGAGCGTCGCGACCCGCTCGACGTGATGCTTGATCTGGCGCTGGCGGAGGATCTTCAAACCGTCTTCACGGCACAGTTGCTCAATGCCGATGAAGAGGCGGTGAGCCGGATGCTCAACCATCCGCACACGCTCGTGAGCCTGAGCGATGCGGGCGCGCACCTGACGTTTTTCAACGATGCCGGGTTTGGCCTGCACCTGATGGGCCATTGGGCGCGCGAGCTTCGCAGTATGTCGATGAGCGAAGCCGTGCGTCGACTGACGAGCCAGCCCGCAAGGGTGTTCGGCATGCACGACCGCGGCGTCATCCGCGAGGGGAACGCGGCCGATCTTCTGCTATTCGATCCCGCGACCGTAGCGCGCGGCCCCAAGCGCCGCGTGTTCGACCTGCCCGGCGGCGCACCGCGATTGACGACCGATGGCGTCGGCGTCCACGGTGTCTGGGTCAATGGGCGGCTGGTTGCGGACGACTCGGGACTGCTCGATGCGGGACCGCTCGCCGGGAAACTGCTCACCGGTTTTTCGGGCGGCGCGTGCGAATAAATTCGCACCTACGCCCGATGCGATCTTCGTAGGGTCGAATTCATTGGGCCGACGGCGCGTGCGAATTTGTCGCACCTACGACCGATGCGATCTTCGTAGGGTCGAATTCATTCGGCTGACGGCGCGTGCGAATTTGTCGCGCCTGCATCAGAGCAAACCGCGGCGTGCGAGGTTTTTCATTAGCGCGCCGGCACCGAAGGTCCACGGCGGGATCCGGTCGCTACGATTGACGCGGTTGACGAGCGCGCCGAGCTGCGGCGTTGCCACGGTGACGATATCGCCGACCACGTGCGTGAAGCCCTGACCGGGGGCAAGCCGGTCCTGCGTCGGTGCGAACATCGTCCCGAGGAAAAGCATCAGCCCGTCCGGATATTGATGGTTCGCGCCGATCGCCTGCCCGACCAGATCGAGCGGATCGCGGCTGATCTTCGCCATCGAGCTCGCCCCTTCGAGGACGAAGCCGCCGGGCCCGTCGACGCGCATCGCCAGCTCGCAGTCGCGTACGTCGTCGATACCGAACGCATCGTCGAAGAGCCGGATGAACGGCCCGATCGCGCAGGAGCCGTTGTTGTCCTTGGCCTTGCCGAGCAAGAGCGCGCTGCGGCCTTCGAAGTCGCGCAAGTTGACGTCGTTGCCGAGCGTCGCGCCGACGCTGCGGCCGCGGCTGTTCACCGCCAGCACGATTTCGGGCTCGGGATTGTTCCATTCCGATCGCGGATGGATGCCGATCTCCGCGCCGAGGCCGACCGCAGACATCGGTTGCGACTTGGTGAAGATCTCGGCATCGGCGCCGATCCCGACCTCGAGGTACTGCGACCACGCGCCTTGCGCGATCAGCACCTCCTTGAGCTTCGCTGCCTCGGCCGAGCCGGGGCGCACGCTGGCGAGGTCGTCGCCGATCACGCCGACGATCGCCTTGCGCACCGACTCCGCCTTCGCGGGATCGCCCCGCGCCTGCTCCTCGATGACGCGCTCGAGCATGCTGGACACGAAAGTCACGCCGCTCGCCTTGAGCGCCTGCAGATCGCAGGGCGCCAGAAACGACGGGGCGCCGATGTCCATGCGGTTCCACGCGGAGTTGGCGAGCGTTTCCGAAAGCGATGCGAGCAGCGGCAGGTCGTTCGCGTCGCAAATCGACGCGACCGGGTCCTCGAGCTCGAAGAGCGCGCTCGCGGTTGCCGCCACGCGCGAGGCGTCGAATACGCCGTCGGCGCGAACGCAGACGAGCGACGGGCCTTCCGCGGCGGGCACCCATGCGCGGCCGATCAGGACCGCGCGATTGCGGTCGTAGGGAAGGCACGCGGAAACGTTCAAGCGCTCGTTCATCGTCTCCTCCCCGGGACCGGTTGCATTTCGCGACGCTGCGGCTACTTGTCGCGCCACGCGGCGGAAGTTAACCTGACCCCCTATGCTGACCGGCGTCCGATACGACGAGGCCGCCCGCCATCTTCTCGCGGCGCGCCGCGCAGGGCAACCGGGCCCGCGCCTGACGGAAGCCTGTCGCCCGGTCGACCTCGAAGATGCGCTGGCCATCCAGCGGCGCGTGCAGGAACTGCTGGGCGCCGCGACCGGCGGCTGGAAATGCTCGGTCCCGACCGCCGAGCGCGCGATCTCGTGCGCGGCGATTTTCGCGCCGAGCATCGCGCGAGCCTCGCCCTGCTCCGTGATCGCTCACGCGGGCGTCGCCCGCATCGAGCCGGAAATCGCCTTCGTGCTCGGACGCGACCTGCCGCCGCGATCGACGCCGTACAGCGAGGGCGACTTACGCGCCGCGATTGCCGAGACGCGCCTGGTGCTGGAGTTCCTCGATTCCCGCTACGCCGACCCCGTTGCGGTAACGTTCCCCGAGCTCCTCGCCGACCAGATATCGAACCAGGGCCTGTTTGTCGGCCCGGTCCTGCGCGATGCGCTCTTCAGGCCGCTGGAGGGATTCGCGATCGTCATCACCGGGACAGAAGGCACCCTGCATCGACGCGACGGCCATCATCCCGACAGGCACCCGCTTCGGCCGCTCGTCTGGCTCGCGAACTTCCTGTCGGCGCGCGAGGAGATCGGCGGGCTCAAGGCCGGCGAGATCGTGACCACCGGGTCGTATGCCGGCGCGCTCGAGGTCCCCGTGGCGACACCGCTCACCGTGCAGTTCGGCGACTTGGGCGAGATCGGCGTCGAGCTCGTCGCGGCGTGACCATCCGGGGCTTGTTGCATCCGACGATAGCCCGCGTCGGGGCGCATGACGCGACAGCGCGCGCCGCGCGCGGAATACGTTCAGTAACAGCCGGTCAGCTTGGAGATCGCGGCGAAGCGAATCTCGGGGCGACGGTAGTTGTCGTCCGGATCCAGGTCGAAGCTGATGCCGGTGTCGGTAACGATGACGCGACGGAACCCGGCGTACACCCCCCGCTTATTCTTGGCGTTGACTTCGGCACAAAGCGCGGATCCATCGGCGGTCAGCCGCTGATTTCGGATCTGGAAAGACGAAGGGTCGACCAGCGTGGCGCGTACCTGCGCCTCGAAGCCGGCCTGCTTCACGCGTCGCGCGTCCTCCTGCTCCGCCTGCGCGTCGATCGCCGCCTGCTCGGCTTCGCGCCGCTGCTGCTCTTGCTCCACGGCACGCTCGCGCATCCTTCGATCGGCGTCCGCCTCTTCGCGCCGCGCCTGTTCGATCGCCGCAGCCAATGCCGCTTCGTTGGAAGTCCGGTTTTTCGCCTTGTCGCAGGCCCCTGTGCCGATCACCGCTGCACCGGCGATCGCCATGGCAACGACGCGCAGCGCAGATGCTCCGCTGCGACGGGGCTGTGTCGGATGCCTATGCAGGCACCCGTGTATAGCGGTACTTCTCCGCACACTTGATGATTTGCAGGTTGGTAGGAAACTCGAGGCAGACTCGCGCGTCGGCTCGCGTCCAGGGTTGATGCTTCGTGCGTAACACTGGCCTTGTTTCCGCCGGCTCGGGCACGGCGGCCGCAACCGCGGGAGCTGCGGGCGCCGGCGCGGCCTTCTGTGCCTGGGCGATTGCCGCAGGCGGGCAAATCGCGGTGAGAACCGCTCCAACAGTCATTGCTGCAACGAGGCGTTTCATGGGGCGCCTTTCAGGTTCGGATTTCGCTGGCGAAGCCGCCTAACGCAGGAAGAAAGCAGCGACCTTGCCGTCCTTGACCGCCATGGTGATAAGTCTGTCGTCCTTGCCGTCCTTGAACTCGAGCTTCCACAGATACACGTTGTAACCCTGTTGATTCAAGGTGCCGAAGAATGTCGACGTATAACCCTGCTTGAGGCGGGGCGCAAACTGCGCGCTGACGCCGTCGAGGAGCGCCTGCGTCATTCCCGCCTGAAAAGACGCATCGCCCGCGGCGACGAAATCCGCCAGCGATCCCGATTCCGCCGCGGCAAGCATTTTCTTCATCGTCGTTTCGATTTGCTGCGGCGCCTGCGCCCACACGAGCGGCGAGGCGAGGGCGAACAGCAACGCCGCATGCAGCATCCGGCTGCGTGCGAGCGTCGCGACTAAGCGACCAGAATACCGGTCCATGGGTAGCTCCCGTTGATCCCGTGATGATACGCCGGCCCGGCGCCGCGGGGATGAGGCGAGCGCGGCCTCGGCCGGTATGGGAAGCGCGCCCGGGCGATCCCCACTTCGCTGCGCTCGTGGGGCCCCTCGCCGCGGGCTCGCGCCGCTAGTCCGCGGTTCTGCGCTGAGGAAAGTTGACGACGTTCTCGGTCGACGTGCCCGCGCGCGAGATGCGGAGCGAAGCGAGCAAGCCGGTGAGGACGCTCGGCTCGATCGGCTTGACGATGTGATGATCGAAGCCGGCCTGTTTGGAACGCTGCCGATACTCCTCGTGACCATACCCTGAAACGCCGACGATCAGGATTCCCCGGTGCTCCGGTTCCGCGCGGATGCGTTCGGCCACCTCGAAGCCGTTCATTCTCGGCAGGCCGATGTCGAGCAGCACCGCGGTCGGGTGCAGCCGCCGTACCAGACGCAAGGCTTCTTCGCCGTCGTGCGCCAGATGAACCTCGCAGCCCTCGAGCCGCAAGAGAACCGCGGTGCTTTCCGCGACGTCGTGATTATCGTCGACGACGAGAACGCGCAGGTCCGACGGCAGGCCCGCGGGCCGAACCGCTTCCCTCGCCCCGGCCTTCACCCGCGGTGCCGCACCGGCGGCCGGCAGGCTGACGGTGAATTCGCTTCCCTGATCGGGTCCCTCGCTGAACGCGAAGACCTGTCCTCCCTGCATTTCCACCAGGCGCCGGACGAGCGTCAGTCCGATCCCCAGTCCGCCCTGCGACCGAGCCAGCGTGCGGTCGATCTGCGTGAACGGCTCGAAGATATGCGACAGCAGCTCCCGTGGAATCCCCATGCCGGTGTCGCGGACGCGAAAGACGACATCCGCGCCCTCGCGCGCCGCGGTCACCGAAATGCGCCCGCCCCTGTCGGTGTATTTAACGGCGTTGTTGATCAGGTTGGCGAGAACCTGTGCCACCCGCGCAAAGTCGCCTTCGAGCAGCAGAGGCTCCGGCGGCAGCAGGACGGCGAGCGTATGCCCGAGCTCGTCGACGAACGGACGGCAGGTTTCGACCGCCGCGGCGACAACCTTGCCCGCATCGATCGATTCGATCTTGAGCTCGATCTTGCCGCGCGTGATCCGGGAGACATCGAGCAGATCGTCGACCAGGCGGACGAGCTGCTTGAGCTGGCGGCCGATCACCTCGGTCGCCCAGATGCGCTTGGCGGGATCCTTGTCGCTCATCTGCAGGATGTGGACGGCGTTGCTGATCGGGGCGAGCGGGTTGCGCAACTCGTGCGCCAGCATCGCCAGGAATTCGTCCTTGCGGCGATCCTCTTCCTGAATCTTGGCGTAGAGATTTGCGTTGTCGAGCGCGACCGCGGCTCGGCCGGCGAGGTCGGTCGCCATCGACAACGCATCGGCGTCGAACTCCCTGCCGGAGGGTCCGAGTCCGAGCGTCAGCACGCCGAGCGCGTGGCCGCGTGCAGACAGCGGCACGAAGGTCAGGCCATTAACGACAAAATCGGCCGCGGCGCCGATATGACTGGCACGCAGCGGATCCGACGGACGGCTCGTCGCCGCATCGATCGAGCCTGCGCCGAACGTCTCCGGCCGGCCGCTCCGCCCGACGCGCGCGATGGTTTCGTCGAGCCAGCCGTTGCCGCCGGCTGCCACCGAGCGCCTGAGCAGTCCGAGCTGCGGATCTTCGCTCATCCACGCGACTTCGGTGCTAGTGCTCCCGCCGTTTTCGGAAGCTAGCGTAAACGTGCACACGTCCGCGAGGAACGGCACGCAAAGGCCGGCGAGCTCGCGCGTAATCGCGATCGGGTCCAGCGAACCGGCGAGAGCGACGGACGCCTGCGCGAGAAACGCCAGACGGCGGGTGGCCTGCTCTGCTGTCGCGCGCGCCGCCTTCTCTTCCGCCAGCGCGATGTGCTCCTGCGCCTGCCGCTGCGCCTGCTGCGCGAGCAGATAGAGGTCGACGAAGACCTTCACTTTCGCCTGGAGTATCTCCGGCACGATCGGGGAAGCGATGTAGTCGACGGCGCCCAGTGCGTAGCCGCGGGCCATGTGGCCTTCATCGCCGTAATCGGCGGTGATGAAGATGATGGGGATGTGCGCGGAGCGGGTTCGCTTGCGGATCAACGCGCCGGTCTCGAGGCCGTTCAGTCCCGGCATGTTGACGTCGAGCAGAATCACCGCGAAGTCGCGCTCCAACACCTGCTTGAGCGCCTGCTCCCCCGACGCAGCGGTGAACAGATTCTGGTCGAGGTCCTCGAGGATCGTCTGATAGACGAGCAGCTTGTCCGCCCGATCGTCAACGATCAGGATGTTTGCCCGGCTTGGCTGCACCGCCTGGTTCGTCCCCGTGTCCATGTCGACGATGCGACTCGATCCCGACGTGGTGTCAACCCAGCCAAGCCCGCAGCACGCCGACCATCAGCTCGGCATCGACGGGCTTGGACAGGTAATCCCACGCCCCCGCCTCCATGCATTTCTCGCGGTCGCCCTTCATCGCCTTGGCGGTTACGGCGATGATCGGCACGTGCTTACCGGCGGGAAGCCTGCGTATTTCCCGGATGGTGTCGATCCCGTCCATCTCCGGCATCATGATGTCCATCAGGATGACATCGACCTCGCGTCCCGCCTGTAGCGAATTGACCGCGTCGCGGCCGTTGTCGTGCGAAACGACGATCATGCCCTTGTCCTCGAGCAGCGAGGAAAGCGCGAAGATGTTCCGCATGTCGTCGTCGACGATCATCGCCTTCTTGTTTCTCAGGACCTCGTTCGCGTTGCGTAGATCGCGGAGGATCGCGCGGTGGGTTTCCGACATCGTGGCCGGCGAACGATGCAGCACGTAGCTCGTCTGATCGAGCAGGTCTTCGAGAGAACGCGCCTTGCGCACGACGGTGCTCCTGGCAAGACGTTGCCAGCGGTGAAGCTGGACCGCGTCGCCCGCATCCCCGTACACGACGATCGGCAGCGAGTCGATCACCGGTTCGCTGTCGTCCCCGGTCGAGGGCGGCTCGGCCTCGAGCAGGCTCGAGTCCACGACCAGGCAATCGACCTGTCCGCCCGCAACCATCGCCGCGGCGGTGTCACGATCCGTCGCCGCCTTGACGCGCACGTCGTCGGCGGCGAGATATTCGACCAGACGCTGGCGACGGGCTTCGTCGGCGGCGACGACCAGCACGCTTTTTTCGGGCCGCTGCACGAAAGCGAGCAGGCGGTCCAGCAGCGCGTCGATCATCTCCTTGCTCTGGATCGGCTTGGACAGGAAGGCGAATGCGCCCGCGACCAACGCGCGTTCCCGCGATTCGTCGGTGGAGACGATCGAGACCGGAATGTGTCGCGTCTGCACGTCATGCTTCAACCGGTCGAGCACCCGCCAGCCGTCGATGTCCGGCAGGAAGATGTCGAGCGTCACCGCGGATGGCTTGTACTCGGAGGCCAGCGCCAGTGCCGAGACGCCCATCGACGTGACGATGCCCTTGAAGCCCTTCTCCCGCGCCGCGTCCAGAAGGAAGCGTGCGAACGCGAGATCGTTCTCGACGATGAGCAGCACCGGCGCGCCCAGCGTCAGGCTGTTGCGGTCATCGCCGACCTCGTTGACCGGCGGGGACTCGGCCGCGTGCAGCAGCGCCAGCTCGCGCGCGTCACCGTCGGGGCTGCGCGCGCGCGCCGTGGTGTCGCCCCGGGGATCGATTTCCCGGGTGGCAGGTTCGACGTCCGCGGCGCTCGCGGCCTTGAGCATCGCCGACTCGGCGGCAGAGGCGGTCGGAGCGCTCTTCCGCACGAATCGCTGCGGCATGTAGATCTGCGGCAGATACAGCGTGAACGTGCTGCCGGCGCGCGGCGCGCTGACCAGCCTCAGCTCGCCGCCGAGCAGGCGCGAGAGCTCGCGGCTGATCGCGAGCCCGAGCCCGGTGCCGCCGTACTTCCGGCTGGTGCTTCCGTCCGCCTGCTGGAACGCCTCGAAAATGATCTGCTGCTTGTCCGGCGATATGCCGATGCCCGTGTCCATCACCGAAAGCGCGATCACGTCGCCGGCGCGATTGAGATTCTCGTTGCCCGGATTCCAGCCTGTCTTCACCGGCTCGATGGTCAGCGTGACGTGGCCCTGGTGCGTGAACTTGAATGCATTCGAAAGCAGATTCTTCAGCACCTGCTGCAGGCGCTTGACGTCGGCGAACATCGACTGCGGCAGATACGGGTCGAGCCGGATGAAGAAGTCGACGTTCTTCGCTTCGGCGACGTGCCGGAACGTCCGTTCGACGTAACGCTGCAGATCCTCGAGCAGCAGGTCGGTCGGATCGACGACGACGGTCCCGGACTCGATCTTCGACAGGTCGAGGATATCGTTGATCAGCGTGAGCAAATCGTTGCCGGAAGCGTGGATCGTCTTCGCGAACTCGACCTGCTTGCCGGTCAGATTGCCGCCCGGGTTCTTGCAGAGCTGGTCGGAAAGGATCAGCAGGCTGTTGAGCGGCGTGCGCAGCTCGTGTGACATGTTGGCGAGGAACTCGGACTTGTACTTCGACGTGAGGGCGAGCTGCTCGGCCTTCTCCTCGAGCGCCTTGCGCGCCTGCTCCACCTCCTGGTTCTTGCGCTCGACTTCCTGGTTCTGGTGCGCGAGCAGGCCCGCTTTCTCTTCCAGCTCCTGGTTCGTCTGCTGCAGCTCCTGCTGCCGGCTCTGCAGCTCCTGCGCCAGCGATTGCGACTGCGTGAGCAGGTCCTCGGTCCGGGTGTTCGCCTCGATCGTATTGATGACGATGCCGATCGATTCGGTCAGCTGATCGAGAAACGCCTCGTGCGTCGGGCTGAAGCGCTCGAACGATGCGAGCTCGAGAACGCCCTTCACCTGGCCCTCGAAGATCACCGGCAGGACGAGAATGTTCTGCGGCGGCGCGGCGCCCAGGCCCGAGAAGATCTTGATGTAATCCAGCGGCACGCTCGACAGCAGGATCTTCTCCTTGTCGACGGCGCATTGGCCGACCAGGCCCTCGCCCAGCTCGAGCCGGTTGCCCAGCGCGCTCTGGCCCTGGGAGCCATAGCTCGCCAGCAGCGTCAACCGCGGCGGCTCGCCGCTGGAGTCGAGCACGTAGAACAGCCCGTGCTGCGCCGATACCACCGGCGCCAGCTCGGTCAGGATCAGCCGGCACACGGTGTTGAGGTCCTTCTGACCCTGCAGCATCCGGCTGAACTTGGCGAGGTTCGTCTTCAGCCAGTCCTGCTCGGTGTTCTTGCGCGTCGTGTCGCGCAGATTGCGGATCATCTCGTTGGTGGTGTCCTTCAGCGCCGCCACTTCGCCGCGCGCTTCCACCGTGATCGAGCGCGTCAGGTCGCCTTGCGTCACCGCGGTCGCCACTTCGGCGATCGCGCGCACCTGCGTCGTCAGGTTGGCGGCGAGCTGATTCACGTTTTCGGTGAGGCCCTTCCACGTGCCCGCAGCGCCCGGAACCTTGGCCTGTCCGCCGAGCTTGCCCTCGACACCAACCTCGCGCGCCACGGTCGTCACTTGATCTGCAAACGTCGCCAGCGTGTCGATCATGCTGTTGATAGTGGCCGAGAGCGCCGCGATTTCGCCTTTCGCCTCGACCGTCAGCTTTTGTTGCAGGTCGCCGTCGGCCACCGCCGTCACGACCTTGGCGATGCCGCGCACCTGGCTCGTCAGGTTGCCTGCCATGAAATTCACGCTGTCGGTCAGGTCCTTCCAGGTTCCCGCCACTCCGCGCACATCCGCCTGGCCGCCGAGCATCCCCTCGGTGCCGACTTCGCGCGCCACCCGCGTCACTTCGGAGGCGAACGACGAGAGCTGGTCGACCATCGTGTTGATCGTGTTCTTGAGCTCCAGGATCTCGCCCTTCACGTCCACCGTGATCTTCTTCGACAGGTCACCGCTCGCCACCGCCTTGGTCACGTCGGCGATGTTGCGCACTTGACCGGTCAGATTGCTCGCCATGAAGTTGACGCTGTCGGTCAAATCCTTCCACGTGCCGGCGACGCCCTGCACATCGGCCTGGCCACCGAGTCGGCCGTCGGTCCCGACCTCGCGCGCCACCCGCGTCACTTCCGACGCGAAAGAGCGCAGCTGGTCGACCATGGTGTTGATGGTGTTCTTGAGCTCGAGGATTTCGCCCTTGACGTCCACCGTGATCTTCTTCGACAGGTCGCCGGTCGCGACTGCCGTCGTGACGTCGGCGATATTGCGCACCTGCGCGGTGAGGTTGCTCGCCATCGAATTGACGCTCTCGGTCAAATCCTTCCACGTGCCCGCCACGCCCTGCACGTCGGCCTGACCGCCGAGACGGCCGTCGGTCCCGACCTCGCGCGCCACCCGCGTCACTTCGGACGCGAACGACGAGAGCTGATCGACCATGGTGTTGATCGTGTTCTTGAGCTCGAGGATCTCGCCCTTGACGTCGACGGTGATCTTCTTCGACAGGTCGCCCCGGGCGACAGCGGTGGTCACATCGGCGATGTTGCGCACCTGCGCGGTGAGGTTGCTCGCCATCGAATTCACGCTCTCGGTCAGGTCCTTCCACGTTCCGGCCACGCCCTGCACGTCGGCCTGACCGCCGAGACGGCCGTCGGTGCCGACCTCGCGCGCCACCCGAGTCACCTCCGACGCGAACGACGAGAGCTGGTCGACCATCGTGTTGATCGTGTTCTTGAGCGCGAGGATCTCGCCCTTGACGTCGACCGTGATCTTCTTCGACAGGTCACCCGTCGCCACCGCCGTCGTCACGTCGGCGATGTTGCGCACCTGCGCGGTGAGGTTCGACGCCATCGAATTCACGCTGTCGGTCAGGTCCTTCCACGTTCCCGCCACCCCCTGAACCTCCGCCTGGCCGCCCAGCTTGCCCTCGGTGCCGACCTCGCGCGCCACCCGCGTCACCTCCGCGGCAAACGAGCGCAGCTGATCGACCATGGTGTTGATCGTGTTCTTGAGCTCGAGGATTTCGCCCTTGACGTCGACGGTGATCTTCTTCGACAGGTCGCCGGTCGCCACCGCGGTCGTCACGTCCGCGATGTTGCGCACCTGCGCGGTGAGGTTCGACGCCATCGAGTTCACGCTCTCGGTCAGGTCCTTCCACGTGCCCGCCACACCCTGCACGTCGGCTTGCCCGCCGAGACGGCCGTCGGTCCCGACCTCGCGCGCCACCCGCGTCACTTCGGAGGCGAACGACGAGAGCTGGTCGACCATCGTGTTGATCGTGTTCTTGAGCTCCAGGATCTCGCCCTTCACGTCCACCGTGATCTTCTTCGACAGGTCACCGC
>Ga0307479_10005385_pt1 | contig 11715 bp, 8 predicted proteins | sample atmos_gasesECM4C_FD_203743 | JGI IMG/M metagenome (GOLD analysis project Ga0307479, IMG submission 203743) | Hardwood forest soil microbial communities from Morgan-Monroe State Forest, Indiana, United States - atmos_gasesECM4C_515 | ecosystem: Environmental > Terrestrial > Soil > Temperate... | reverse complement strand
ATGCAGCTGAGGGAGATGCAAGTAACGAAGAGAGATTGGAATCGGAGATTGGAGGATGCCTCGATGGAAAGTCAGGAACGAGTGTCTGCAGGGGTGAGGGTGAGGCCAGCTCATCTTGGCAATTGGATGTGATAGTCGGCTATCTTCTTAATCACCGTCGTATAAGAGACGTCCATCAGCCGGGCGGCTTGCTTGCGGTTGCCACGAGTATGGTGCAGAACGCCTTCCACGTAGAGGCTCTCCATCTGCGCCAGCGTGGGAGGATCGCCGCCAGCGGTCAGGCGCACGTCGAGGAAGGGCTCGCCCCGGCTGTCCGGCTCGATGGCGGGGCGCTCGCCTCCGAGCATCAGGTCCTGGGCGGTGATGCTCTTCCCGCTGGAAACGATAAGCGCCCGCTCCAGCGCGTTGCGCAGCTCGCGCACGTTGCCGGGAAAGTGGTAGGCGAGCAACTTCTGCTCGACCTCCGGGCTCAGCTCTGGCGCCGTCCTTGCGAGGCGCCGGGCGACGGCAGTCAGGAGCCAGCGAGCCAGAGCGATCATGTCCTCGCGGCGCTCGCGCAACGGCATTAGCGTAATGGAGAAGACATTGAGCCGGTGGTAGAGGTCGAGGCGGAAACGACCCGCCGCGATCTCCTCGAGTAGATCGCGATTGGTCGCTGCGATGATGCGGACGTCCGCAGCGATATCAGCGTTGCCCCCTATGCGCCGAAAGCGCATCGTATCCAATGCGCGCAAGAGCTTCGCCTGGATCCCCACGCTCAGCTCGCCGATTTCGTCGAGAAAGAGCGTGCCTCCAGAGGCGAGTTCGAGCAGCCCACGCTTGCTCTCCTTGGCATCGGTGAAAGCGCCCCGCTCGTGGCCGAAGAGCTCGGACTCGAGCAGGCCTTCCGTAAGGGCGGCGCAGTTGACCTCGACGAACGCCTCGTCGCTTCGGCCAGGCGTGCGCGAGTGGATGAATCGGGCCAGGACCTCCTTGCCCGTGCCGCTCTCGCCCTGCAGGAGCACGTGCGTGGAAGGGCTCTGCGAGACGCGGCGCGCGTTCTCCAGGATGTTCTCCATGGCCGGGCTGCGTGTCGTGAGCATCGGCTCGTGCTGTGGTCGTCCGTCTCGCGTCAGTGCCAGTACCCGGTTGCGCAGCCTGCGGGTCTCCAGGGCCTTCTGGATCTTGATGATGAAGTCGGTGAGCTGGATGGGCTTGGTCAGGTAATCGTCCGCTCCGTGATGCAGCGCCTGCACCGCGTTTTCGACGTCGGCATGGGCCGTGGCAACGATGAAGAGCGTGCCTACGGCCAGCTCCCGCGATTCGCGCACCAGTCCTTGAAGGAGCTCGACGCCGTCCGCGTCGGGCAGGTTGCGGTCCAGGATCACCACGTCCGGGTGCTCCTGGCGCCATTGCAGAACGCCCTTGATGCCCGACTCCGCGGTGAGCACGCGGTAACCCTCCCGTAAGAGCGCCTGCTCGGCGATCACGCGGAACGAGCTCTCGTCATCGACGATCAGGACGGTACTGCTCATGCGCGGCCCTCCGCGGCCACGCCGAGAGCAATTCCCGCACCAACAGCGCAGGTCGCCGCCGCTAGGGCAGTCGCCGCAAGGAACCAGTTGTGGCCGTGACGCCTCGCCAGAAACTGGTAGGTGCGCAGTACCAGTTTCTGTTAGCAGAGCCAGCGACGCGCGCCTTCGAAGCCGAGGCCTTCCCGCAGGTCGCGGCCCGCAAAGTCTGGCACTGGCCTTGCTGGGCAGCTGCGCGTGCGTCCCACTCTTCTGCTTCGCCGCTCAGCCGCACCGCTCGCCCTGCTAGGGGCCGCCCTTCTCTCGGGCAGAGGTCGGGCGGAAGACGCGATCGACACTGCCTCAAGAGATGACCTTCTTCCCGAGCAACTCAGCCTGGCCGACGCGGAGCAGATCTTCCTCGCCCGCGGCCTCGACCTCCTCATCGCGCAATTCGGAGCGCAGGGCGCGGAGGGAGATCTGCGGGCGGCCGGCGCGCATCCCAACCCGAACCTCGATCTGGGAGTTGCGTACACCAGGGCCACCAACACAGACCTCTTCTACTCGGGCATCGGCAACAACGTGCCGGTCAATCTGTGGGGATTCAACGTCGGCCTCAACGACAACAACCTCATCGAGGACCAGCTCTCCGGCAAACGTTCACTGCGCATCGAGGCGTCGTCCAAGGCTCTGGCGGCGGCGCGCATCAACATCGACGACGTCAAGCGGCTGGAGCTGTCGCAGCTGAGGCAGGCGTATGTCGCGGCGGTGATGGCCAGGCTCAACGTCGATGCCGCCAGGGAGTCGTTCGAGACGTTCGACAAGCAGCTCAAACTCAACCAGAAGCGATTCGACGAGGGGGCCATCAACATGCTCGACCTCTCGCGCGTGCTGCAAGCGCAGCTCGAGGCGCTCCAGGCGCTCGACACCGCCGAGGCCGGCCAGCAGCAAGCGATGGCGTCGCTGCTGTTCCTCCTCGGCGTGCGGACCGGGCCCAAAAAAATATCGCTGACCAGCGGCATCGACTACGCGCCGCTCAAGCAGTTGGAGGGCCAGGGCGTGCCGTCGCTGCACGAGTTGGCGCTGGCCAACCGCACGGACGTCAAGATCGCCGCGGCCAACTACGAGCAGGCCGAGGTGGTGGTGCGCCAGGCGCGGCGCGCGCGGTTTCCCGACATCGCGCTCAGCGTCGGGTACTCGGAGCAGTGCAGCGCCGCTTCATGCTCTTCGGAGCCGGCGTTCAATGCCGGCCTCTCTGGAAATCTCCCCGTTCTCTACCAGCAGCAGGGCGAGATCCGCCGCGCCGAGAGCAACGCGCTCGCCGCCCGGCGCACGCTCGACAAGGCCAAGGCGCAAGTGCTCTCCGACGTGACGCAAGCCTTCGCCGGATGGGACGCCGCCACGAGCCAGGTCAAGCGGATGGAAGGCAAGCTGCTCCAGCAAGCGAAGTTGTCTCGCGACCTGGCGCAGGTGATGTACCAGAAGGGCGCCGCGAGCTTGATCGACTTCATGGACGCGCAGCGGGCGTACGTCGCCAGCGAGCTCGAGTACCACCAGGACCTGGCCAACTACTGGAGCGCCGTCTACCAGCTCGAGCAGGCCACGGCCAAGGAGCTGAGGCCGTGAGGCGCGCGGCTCTGGTCATCGTCGTCGCGCTCGCCTGCGGACGAAGCCACAAGAACGCCACGCCTACCGAAGACGAGCAGTGGGTTCCGCGCGACCAGGCCAAGGTGGCGGAAGCGCATCCGCGCGTGCTGCCGTCGCCCATCGTCACGGCGGGGCGCATCGCCTTCGACGACCTGCGCGTCTCGCACCTCTTCTCGCCCGTCAGCGGGCGCGTCACGCGGCTCTTGACTGACTACGGCCAGACGGTCCGCAAAGGAACGCCGCTCGCGGCCATCGTCTCGCCCGACGTGGGCAGCGCCGTCTCCGACGAGGTGAAGGCGCGCGCCGACGTGGTCGCCGCCGAGCGCGACTTCCAGCGGCAGAAGAAACTGTTCGAGGAGGAGGCGGCGTCCAGCCGCGACTTCGAGACGGCCGAGGACAACTACCGCAAGGCCAAGGCCGAAGAGGAGCGCGCGCTCAAGCGGCTCCGCTTGCTTCGCGCCGGCAACATCAACGCCGTGACGCAGGAGTACTTCCTGCCCAGCCCCATCGACGGGCGGGTGATGGCGATGAACATCAATCCCGGCGTGGAAGTGCAGGGGCAATTCTCCGGCGGCGCACCCACCGGCGAGCTGTTCACCATCGGTGACATCGAGCGGGTGTGGCTCTATGCCGACGTAGGCGAGACGGAGATGAGCGAGCTGGCGATCGGCGCGCAGATCACGGCGCGCGTCCTCGCCTATCCGGCCCACCCCTTCTACGGCACGGTGGAGTGGATCAGTGCCACGCTCGATCCCGCGCTGCGCACCACGCGCATCCGCTGCGTCCTGCCCAATCCCGACGGCCTGCTCAAGCCGGAAATGTTCGCCAACGTCGCCATCGAGCGTCCGGCATTGTCCAAGCTGGCCGTGCCGCGCGGCGCGGTGGTGCGCATCAACGACCAGTCGTTCGTCTACATCCAGTCCGGCGAGCGTCCGGATGGAAAGCAGATCTTCAAGCGCCGCCACGTTCAGGTGCCGGAGTATGCCGGCCCGCCGGGGCAACGCGGCCGGCCGGCTTCCGAGGTGTATCTCCCGGTCGACGGCACGCAGCCCGAATTCGTGGCGGTGCTGGCCGGGCTCGCCGAGGGCGAGAAGGTGCTGGTCGATCACGCCGAGACGCGCGCGCTGCACGAGGAAGAGGTCTCGCTCACCCGCGCGCAGTCGTCGTCCGGCACGGTGTCGACCGCGCTGGCCGAGGAGCGCGACCTGCCCGAGTCCGTCACCGTCGGCGGGCGGGTCACCTTCGACGACCGCCGCGTCACGCACATCTTTTCGCCGGTAGGTGGCCGCATCGAGCAGGTGTTCGCCGCGCCCGGCACCCGAGTCCAAAAGGGAGACAAGCTCGCGGTCATCCAATCGCAGGATCTGGGCAGCGCTTTCTCCGACGAACTCAAAGCGAAGGCCGACCTGATTGCCGCCCAGCACGAGGTCAACCGACAGCGTGAATTGATCGCCTTGCAGGCCACCGCGCGGCGGGATCTGGAGGCGGCCGAGGACAACTATGGGCGCGCCAAGGCTGAGCTCGAGCGGGCAGAGCAGAAGGCGCGCTTGTTGCGCGCGCGCGGCGTCGACGAAGTGACCCAGGAGTTCGTCTTGCGCAGCCCGATGGACGGCGAAGTGCTGGCGCGCAACGCGAACCCCGGCGTGCAGGTGCAGGGCCAGTACTCGGCCGGCGGCAACGTGGTCGAGCTCTTCACCATCGGCCGCATCGACGAGTTGTACTTGATGGGCGAGGTCTATGAAGTCGATCTCCCCTCGGTGCGGCGCGGCGCAGAGGTGGAGCTGCAGGTCGCAGCCTATCCGGGGAGGACCTTCCGCGGCAGAGTGGACTGGATCTCGGACGTGCTCGACCCGGTGCTGCGTACCGCAAGGGTCCGCTGCATCCTGCAGAACCGCGAGCGCCTCTTGCGGCCCGAGATGTACGAGACGGTCGGCATCGCGGCGCCAGGAAGGCACGCGGTCACGGTGCCGCGCGAGGCCCTGCTTCGGCTCGGCGACGAGACCGCCGTCTTCGTGCAGGAGCCGCCCGCCAAGGACGGCCAGGTGTCCTTCAAACGGCGCGCAGTGATCGCCAACGAGCAGATCCCCGGCGAGCTGGTGGCGGTGCTGGCGGGACTCAAGGCCGGTGAGCGCGTCGCATCACAAGGGTCGATCTTCCTGGTGGGCAACTAGCATGATCAAGAAGCTCGTCGATCTCGCGCTCGCCAATCGCATCCTGATCGCGGCGGGCGCTTTCATCCTGCTCGCGGGTGGACTGGCCGCGTTCCATCGGCTGCCCATCGAGGCGTATCCCAATCCGGTGCCGCCTCTGGTGGAGGTGATTGCCCAGCCGCCCGGCTGGAGCGCGGAGGAGACCGAGCGCTACGTCACTATTCCCCTCGAGATTGGTCTGTCCGGCATGAGCGGCCTCGATCACATCCGCTCGCAGTCGCTCTTCGGGCTCACCGACGTAAAGTGCTACTTCAAGTGGGGCACCGATTACTGGGCCGCGCGGCAGGAGGTGATCAATCGCCTCCAGTTCGTCTCGCTTCCCTCGGGGATCACGGCGCAGCTCTCGCCCTGGAACGCCATCGGCGAAGTCTTTCGCTACACGCTGCGCGGCAAGGGCTACTCGCTCCTCGATCTGAAGGCTGTCGAGGATTGGATCATGGAGCGGCAGTGGAAGCAGGTGCCGGGCGTCATCGACGTGACCAGCTTCGGCGGCCTGAGCAAGGAGTACCACGTCGAGGTCGACCCTTATCAGCTGCGCGCGCGGGGCGTGACACTGGCGCAGCTCTCGGCGGCGCTGGCCAACGCCAACCAGAACGTCGGCGGACAGCGCGTGACGCTCGGCGAGCAGGCGTACACGGTGCGCGGCATCGGGCTGATCGGCTCGCTCAAGGACATCGAGGACGTGGTGGTCCTCGAGCAAAAGGGCGTGCCGGTGCGCGTGCGCGACGTGGCCAAGGTCTCCATCGGCAACGCGCCGCGGCTGGGCAAGGTCGGTAAGGACGGCGACGACGACGTGGTCGAGGGCATCGTCCTGATGAAGTACGGCGGCGAGACGGCGGCGACGCTCAAAGGCATCTACGATCGCATCGAGTACATCAAGCAGCAGCACCTGCTGCCGCCGGGCGTCGAGATCGTGCCGTACTACGACCGCGGGAGCCTGGTCGATCTGACCACGCACACGGTGCTGGAGAACCTCGTCATCGGCATGGTGCTGGTGACGCTGGTCTTGGTGCTCTTCCTCGGTAACACGCGCGCGGCGCTGATCACCGCCGTCAACATTCCACTGGCGTTGATGGTTGCGTTCATCGGCCTGGTAGCGACCGGTACTCCGGCCAACCTCATCTCCATCGGCGCGGTGGATTTCGGCATCGTGGTCGACTCCACCGTGATCATGATGGAGAACATCTTCCGCCACCTGGGCGAGAGCGGAGAGCGGTCGACCTTCGAGCGCATCCGCGACGCGGTCGGCGAAGTGGGCAAGCCGATGGCCTACTCGACGGTGATCATCGGCATCTCCTTCTTGCCGCTTTTCACGCTCACTGGCGTGGCGGGCGTGATCTTCGCGCCCATGTCGCACACCTACGCGCTGGCCATCGGCGGCGCGATCCTGCTCGCTTTGACGCTCACGCCGGTGCTCGCCTCGCGCTTCTTGCGGCCAAAGGCAGAGAGCGCGGCGCGCGTGTCAGGCTGGCGCGGTTTCTTCGAGGCCACCATCAGGCACGACGAGGAAGAGTCGAACAGGGTGATGCGCTTCCTGCACAAGCTCTACAATCCTTTCTTCGACGCCTCGCTGCGCCGGCCGCGGGTCGCCTTCGTGCTCCTCCTGGTGCCCATCCTCGCCTGCGTCGCTCTCTATCCGCTGCTCGGCAAGGAGTTCATGCCCCATCTCGAGGAGGGCAACTTCTGGATACGCGCCACGCTGCCCCAGTCGGTTTCGCTGGAGGAGTCGTCGCGTCACGTCGGCCGCATGCGGGAGATCCTCCGCTCTCATTCCGAAGTCATCACCGTCACCTCGCAAGTCGGCCGGCCCGACGACGGCACCGACGTGACCGGTTTCCACAACATCGAGATGTTCGCGCCGCTCAAGCCCTTCGACGAGTGGAAGCACGGGCTGGACAAGGAGAAGCTGACCAGCACGCTGCAGAAAGAATTCCAGGATGCGTTCCCGGGCGTGGTCTTCAACTTCTCGCAATACATCTCCGACAACGTGGAGGAAGCGCTCTCCGGCGTGAAGGGCGAGAACAGCGTCAAGATCACCGGCCCCGACGTGAAGGCCAACGACGGCCTGGCCGACAACGTGGTGCATGTGATGAGTGGCGTGCGCGGCGTCGACGACCTGGGCCTCTTCCGCTCGATGGGCCAGCCCAGCGTCCGCATCGTGCCCGACCGGGTGCAGTGCGATCGCTACGGGCTCAACACCGGCGACATCGAAGCGGTGGTGCAGGCGGCCATCGGCGGGCAGGCGGTGACGCAGGTCTTCGAAGGCGAGAAGAGCTTCGCCCTGACCGTTCGCTGGCTGCCGCAGTTCCGCAGCGACCTGGCCGCCATCCGCCGCATCAGCGTGGCCAGCCCCGACGGAAGTCAGATCCCCCTCGGCCAGCTCGCCTCCATCTCTCTGGAGGACAGCCCGAACGTCATCTACCGCGAGGACGGCCGCCGCTACACGCCGGTGAAGTTTTCAGTGCGCGGCCGCGACCTGGCCGGGACCATCGCTGACTCCGAGCGCCAGATCGACGAGCAGGTGCGGCTGCCGCCGGAAACGAACCTGATCTGGTCGGGCGAGATCAACGAGCTCAAGGAAGCCGAGCAGCGGCTGCTCCTCATCCTGCCGCTCACGCTTCTGGCGATTGGATTTCTCGTCTACAGCGCCGTGCGCCACTGGCTGGCCACGGTCATCGTGCTTGTCGGAATTCCTGTCGCCTGCACCGGCGGCATCCTGGCGCTGCTCGTCACGCGCGAGGAGCTGTCGGTGTCGGCGGCGATGGGATTCATCTCCATCTTCGGCATCGCGGTGCAGGACGCGCTTTTGATGGTGACCTACTTCCAGCAACTGTTCGCCGCCGGGCATCCGATCGAGAAGGCGGCGCGCGAGGCGGCTGAGAAGCGCTTCCGTCCGGTCCTGATGACCACGCTGGTTGCGACGCTCGGCCTCTTGCCCGCCGCGCTCTCGCACGGAATCGGATCGCAGACTCAGAAGCCGCTGGCCATCGTCGTCATCGGCGGCTCTCTGTTGCTGGCCACTCTGACGCGGCTCTTGCAGCCGCCTCTATTGGTGATGGGCTGGCGCTGGCTCGAGGCGCGCCAGAAGCGCCGGGAGGCAGTGCAAGGCTCGGTTGCGCCGGCCTGATCATGCAACTAGCGGAGGACAGTGCGCGCCGAGTCGGTCGGAAGCTCGACAGCGGGAGGCGCGGGTGCAGCACTTCGGGTCAAAAACCCGACCCAACCTTGACGGTTCCTTGACGTAAAGAGGGAGGACTGGCGTCAACTCGAGGCCACTCCCGACAACGTCAACGATCTTCGAAACGTCTGAATCTGAAGCGAAATGCTTGCGCGACGCCCGCTTGGAAAAACTACCTTCCAGCCCTCATAACCCGAAGGTCGCAGGTTCAAATCCTGCCCCCGCAACCAAAAAACTCCTGGGCCTCACTGGTGCTTAGCCGGTGAGGCCTTCGAGCTTCAGGACTCGTCTCCAGCTACTTTGTTCGGATCTCGTCCTGAACCAGGGCCTCGGCTTCAGCGAGCAGCTTCTCGAACGCCGCATCGTCGAGTACCGACCGGCGCACGCTCGGCTTGCATCAGATGCGCCACCCATATCGATCCACGACCTGGTCCCTTGGGCCCAGCGCGAAAGTGTGCCGTTGCCCTGCGCACGCGCAATGGCCCACGAGGAAGCGACCGTCGTCCGCGATGGCGACATAGTCCCAGTCGATCTCTTGCAGGCAGCCATTGCATGTTTCGGTAATGCGCAAGCTTCCGTCCGGAAGAAACTCAACGCGCCCGTCGGACACGTGGAGTTCCCTTCTGCTCATGGTCCTGCTTCTCGAGGCCGCCCACACGATTGGCAATCTCGATCAGCCCCATTGCGCACCAGAGGCGTGTGAGTTCCGCGGCGCCGGCCTCCGTCGCTGGATCGAGCGCAGAGTGCTGGCGCCGCAGTTGGCGTAACTCCTCGGACGTCGGGGGATGGACTTCCCACTCCCCATTCTCATGAATTTGCACGGACATGGTACCTCCGCGTGCCCCGCAAGGGACACGGCCATTTCTTGGAAGAGAAGGTCGGTCAATTGCCCGCTTCAGCCGGTCCATCGCACCACGTCCTCTGGTGGTGCTGCCCGGAGCACTTAGCGAGAAGGGAATGCGCAACGCGCGCATTCAAAGAAAGACCTGTTCCGCGCAATTGTCATGGGCGGGAATGCTTTCATAACTTAGAGCTCGTCTGAGACATGTCAAACGCGGCGTCGCCGAAAGGCAAGATGCCGCACGGGGTGAAGCATCTGGGCCAATCGCCAGCGACGGAGGCCTCGGCAACCTCTTACGCAGGCCAGCGGCCGAGAGCCTGACTATCGTCGATCACACGGAAGCCGCTCTAGTCGGCCCCCGCTTACTCTGCGGCGCGCGCGCCGCTCTGATAGAATCGCAATCGGGTTGGGGTAAGGCGGCGGCGCATGAGCAAGAGTCCCGGACCGGGCAACGGAGGACTGGACGGTTTCACCGCGCGCGCCGAGCTTTCGGTTGCCGATCTCTTCACCATCCTCTGGGACGCGCTGGCCGACCTGCTGGGTACGGCCGCGACCGCCACGCTGCTCAAGCGCGCCGCCCGGCGCGCGTCGCAGCGCAACCCGGAACTGGGTACCCTGATCATCCGTCGCGACGGTATCGCGTTCGGCTACTCCTGCCCGTCGGGTTGGAGCGCCAAGTCCTCCGGCACGCCGCCGGCGCTTCGTGACCTGATCGACGAGCTGCGTCCGCTCTTGATCGAGATGACCGGCCGGCTCGTCATCCAGCACCTGGAGCAGGTCCTCGAGCTTCGCGAGCGGGGGCTCATCGGGGCGGAGGAGAAACGAACATGACCTCGAAACCGTCGCAGCTGGAACGCCTCTCTACCGGAAGCGCCGCTTTCGACCGCATCCTCGGCGGCGGGCTGCCGGCGCGCTCGCTGACCGTCGTCGCCGGCGAGCCCGGCTCGGGCAAGACCCTCTTCGCGCTGCAGATGCTCTTCCACCTCGCGCTCCAGGGGAAGAAGTGCCTCTACCTGACCACTCTCTCCGAGCCGTCGCTGAAGCTGATCCACTACATGCAGCAGTTCTCCTTCTTCGACGAGGGCGTGATCGGCAAGCAGCTCGTCTTCATCGATCTGGGCCAGGTCCTCCGGGGCCGCGACGCCGACGCCGCGCTCACGGCCATCACCGAGCGGGTCGAGAAAGAGGAGCCGGTGGCGGTGGTGATCGACAGCTTCAAGGCGATGCGCGACATTCTCGGCGATGCGCCGGCGGTGCGCACTTTCGTCTACGACCTCGCCGTGCAGATGGCGGGCTGGGGCGCGGCCACCCTCGTCGTCGGCGAGTACACCGAGCAGGAGATGGCCGACTACGCCGAGTTCGCCATCGCCGACGGCATCCTCCGCTTCGGCACCCGCCGCGACGAGCTGACGGCGGTGCGCATGGTCGAGGTCGCCAAGCTGCGCGGGGCGAACTGCATCACCGGCCGCCACTTCTTCGAGATTGGCGCCGGCGGGCTGACTTTCTTTCCGCGGGTCCGCAGCCCCGACGCCGGCAACGATGATGCGACCGCGTCGTTCGCCGAGCGCGCCGCGACCGGAGTCGCCGGGCTCGACGAGATGCTGGGCGGTGGGCTCCCCCGATCGAGCTCGACGGTGATCATGGGCGCCACCGGCACCGGCAAGACGATCCTGGGAATGCAGTTCCTCCTCGAGGGAGCGCGGCGCGGAGAGCCTGGCCTCCACTTCACGCTGGAGGAGACGCCCGATCAGCTCCGCGCCATCGCGCAGGGCTTCGGCTGGGACCTGCGCGAGTTGGAGAAGCGCAAGCTCCTCACCATCCGCTACGTCTCGCCGGTCGAGCTCTCGACCGACGCGTTCCTGGAGCGCACGCGCCAGCTGGTCGAGGAAATGGGCGCGCGGCGCGCCGTGCTCGACAGCCTCACCAGCCTCTCGCTCGGCGTCTCGTCCGAGCGGCGCTTCAAGGAGCTGGTCTACGCCATCACCAAGCACCTGCGCGCGCTGGGCGTCACCTTCAACCTCAACATGGAGACCACCGAGCTCCTGGGTTCGGCCCAGCTCTCGGGCCACGGAATCTCGTTCGCGGCCGACAGCGTCATCCAGCTCAAGTACGTGGAGCAGGATGGCCGCCTCGATCGCGGTGTCTCGGTGCTCAAGGCGCGCGGCGTGCGGCACGCGACCGACGTCCGCAAGCTGTTCGTCAGGGACCAGGGCGTCGAGGTGGGCGCGGCGTTCAAGGGCCTGCGCGGCGTACTGACCGGATTGCCCGTTCCGGTCACCGGGGGGGGGGGGGGTGAGCGATGACGGGCCCGGGACGCGACGATGACAGCCCCACGCTGGGCCGCACCCT
>Ga0307479_10005383_pt1 | contig 11719 bp, 14 predicted proteins | sample atmos_gasesECM4C_FD_203743 | JGI IMG/M metagenome (GOLD analysis project Ga0307479, IMG submission 203743) | Hardwood forest soil microbial communities from Morgan-Monroe State Forest, Indiana, United States - atmos_gasesECM4C_515 | ecosystem: Environmental > Terrestrial > Soil > Temperate... | reverse complement strand
AGATATTCTCCCCGTACAACGCCTGCATCCCGACTGGATTGGTCTGCAGGAATTTGGTGACGAATTCCTTTGGTGCCGACCTTGAAATTACCAGTGCATTTCCCGAGCGAAACGCGACCAGTTGCATTTGTCCAACCTGCTTGCTCTTTGCTTCGTCAATATCCCAAGGAATCTCGAACTCATATCCGAAATAGGTGAGCTTTCGACCTGGAACCTGTGCAATCGATTGATCCGGGAGTTCCCCCGGGGTCTTCTTCACCTCGGGCATTTTCCAACCGACGTATCTTGCTTCCAGCGCGAACATCGTGGCCGTGCCGAAGAACCACAGGTAGATCAGGCACAAGAGCCCCGTAATTGCGAGGATGAACAGTGTGCGCCTAGGTTGGGACATTATTCTCCGCCTAAGAGGATATTTCTTCCGTCCACCCCAGACTATCCGAAGAGTGGCGCTCCAGCTTCTCCAAACGCTGCTAAAGTTAACTGTCCCTCAGGGCAGGCAATCCATTATCGCTTCTTGCGACGAGTTCCTGCTTTTCCTGGCTCACTTATCTTCATACTGACCTCCCTGCCGGTCTTTGCATTCTTCTCAACCCTTAGCTTCCAGGCTGTGCGCAGGGCGCCTTCCAGGACATCTTCGGTTATGACAGCAAGGCGGACGTGAGTGGCACCATTCTTGCCCCATCCGCCGTGCACGGGCAGGAACACTTCGGGGAGTTCCTCCACGAATGCCGCCTGCTGCTCCGGGGTAAGTATTAGGTTCCCGTAGCCCTGGTTCACTGAGGCCAGGGTGGCAAAAATTCTGCCGCCCACACGAAAGTCCACTGCCCCCATGTGCGAGCCTACTTCGGCACCTTCCAAGCTCAGAGCAATGCGTCGAAAATCACTCGGCTTCATATCCATCCTCTGGCTCTCGGCATTCTATATCTTGCAGCTGCGTCTCATGCATTCGCCGGCCAGCTCCACCTAACGAAACTGCGCTTCTAGTGCCCGGGCCTTAGTGGGTATCCGCGCGTAGTGGCGCGCGACTTCGGAGGCATAGCGAGCACCGACATGCTCGCGGTTGGCGGCCAGCCATTCGCTCAGGCGAGTGCTGCCCGTTGCGGGGCCATCAGGAGCAAGCAAGCCGCCCATCAAGCCCTGGTATTCCTCCCAGGTGAGGATCACATCGCCGACGAACCACCCGGCGAGGCGCGTCGCGGCGTAAACCATGGGCATCGGCACGTGAACCAGGCGAACGCGACGCTGAAGTTGCGCGGCAATTTGCTTAACCAGATCCTCGAAAGTGCAGGTCTCGGGGCCAACGGCGTTAAGGACGGCATTGCCGTCACGCTCGACAGCATCAGCCAGCAGGCGGGCCATGTCCTCGACAAAAATCGGGCGAATGCCATAACGGCCGTCGCCAGGAATGGCAAACGCCGGGAAATGCCGGACGAACCAAACGATGTTGTTGATGAGAATGTCTTCAAGCCCGAAGATGACTGTGGGCCGAAGAATCGTGTAAGCCAAGCCGGACTCGATGACTGCCTGCTCAAGTTGAGCCTTGCCCCGGTAATAGCCGAGATGGGATTCAAGCGAGGGTTTGGCGATGCTAACGTGCACGATGCGGCGGACGCCGGCGCTCTTTGCCGCCGCGATCAACGCGCGCGTGTTCTGAACGGCAATTTCAAACGTGGACGCCTCGCGCGGGAAGCGCACCCAATACGTGTTGATCAGCGTGGAGGCGCCGTGCAGCGTCCGCGCGAGTTGCTCAGGATCGTCGAAGGCGTAGGGAAAAACCTGGACGTTGCTGCCAAAAGGGTTTTCGCGCTCGGGATGGTAGGTCAGCGTGCGGACCTTGTACCCGCGGCTGAGCAGAAGGTGTGAGACGTATTTGCCGGTGTAGCTGAATGCGCCGGTGATGACGACAGTTTCTCCCGAAATGTTTTTCGCCATGGTCAGGTTCTGATGCAGCGGAGATCGCGCAGGCCAAAGGGCCCGGGTTCCGGCAGTCCTTTCGAGATTTGCTCCGCGTTAAAACGCGTTGCCGGAAGCAAATCCGTTGGAAGCGTATCGCATACGGGCAGGGCTTCGACGATGCCTTCGGACAAGATCCGTAACTGGGCGAGCGACAAGAGGGGAATCTTCATGGTGCGCTCGGCAATCCACGCAATGACTCTCTGGAGGGCCATGGGGGTTGGCAAGTACAGCGGATTGCGGCGGACGACCCGGCCCACGCGCCGCACAGCTTCACTCAGCAGGATTTCCTCAGGTCCAGTGATGCTTACCGTGCGACGCGATAGGCGCGGGTCTTGCAAGGAAGCGATGATTGTCGCCACGAGGTCTTCGACGGCCAGGGGGCGCACCGGTTTCTCTTTGAATCCCACAAGCCCAAAAACCGGAAATGTATAGAGCGCGCGGCTCAAGTGATCCAGCATGTGGTCGCCAGGGCCGTAAATTACCCCGGCTTTGAAAATCGTGTAGTCGAGGCCGGAACCGCGCACAATCTCCTCGGCGGCCCATTTCGACTCGTGGTACGCTGACCCGCAAACCGGCCGCGCGCGAAGGAAACTCAGCAACACGATTTTCCGCACACCGCCGAGTCGGGCCGCTTGGACCACGTTTTGCGTCCCTTCGATGTGCACGCGCTGATAGGTTTGCGTGCCAATCTCGCGATTGATGCCGGCGCAGTGCGCGACTGCCTGACAGCCAGAGAGTGCGCGCTGCAGCTCTCGTGGATCAGACAAATCGGAAGCAATGAAAGATGCTCCGGCCAATTTGAAGATGGACTCGTCGCGCAAGTCCTTGCCGCGGGCGATCAATACCGCTTCAGGCCCTTGCGCGACGAGCTCCCGCGCCAAATGTCGTCCGACGAATCCCGTTCCGCCTGTAATCGCAATTCGCATAGCACGTCCTATCCTCACAATGCCTTCCGACGGAGAAACGTCCACCCCACCAGCGAGCACAAACCGAAGCCCATGGAGTTGAGAACGCCGTGGTACCGCGCCATTTGCGCGAGGTTCACAAAGGCATGAAGCGGGTATTCGCCGACGGCCCAGACGGCTGCGAGCGCCATTCCGGCAATCACGGACGCACTCCCGACGAGGAGTAGCCGTCCGCCAGTTTCAGTCATACCCCTCAATCCAACCCGAAATGTCCCAACGGCTATTCCGCATTCGCCGATCATCATCAGGCCAACCGCAGCCAATTTCAGTTTTGGTCCGGCGAGGAAAGCCAGTCCCAGCAAACCTGGGCCAAGCACGGCACAGGACAGCGCAGCGCGAAGGGCGAGCGAGGCTCGCGCGCCGTCGTCTTCCGAAGCAGCGAGGCCCGCAAGAACCGCACCCATCAACCCTGCATAATGAAAATGAACCGCAGTGAGCAACACGATGGGCTCGTGGAAGCCGACGGGCTGCATCCCGAGTCTCGATGCCAGAAGCCAAAGCGCTCCAACGAGCGCGTAGCCTTCACCAACGCCAAAGCAGAATTCGTGGAAGGATTGCAAGCGAGTCCGGATGATCCTATCGAGACCATCGACGGCAAGAGCCGCCGCGACGACAAGCCACAACCAAGTGAAGGCGCCAGCAATTCGTCCCTCGCGCAAGAAGAAACTGATGGTGCCCAGCGCCGCCCCGGGAAGGAGTAAGTACCGGACCGTGCTGCGACACGCGTTGGCGCTTTGGCTTGCGTTAGTCGCTGGGACTAAGCTCAGAGTCAGCGGCACAACAACCCACGGCGCAAGGAGAAACGACATGTCAAAGATGCTGAGTCGAAAAGTAATCAGGACATTTCCAAGGAGAAGAACTAGCCAGGTCAAACCGCCGAAAGCGGCGACTCTCGTTCCTGAGGGGAAGATGGCTTCGTTCGTGCGCATCGTCACACCTCACATCGCCAGCGCCAACGAGGCCGCGCCGTAAGTCACGGCCAGGAAGAGCGCACCGAGAGTGAAGGCAACATCACCCCTGCGGTTTTCTTTGCGCAAGGCGGCGTCGTAATAGAAAAGCTGAACGGGGGCGCGGACCAGCCAGAACACGGCGATGGCGGCGGCGAGGAAGCGGCCCAGGCCGCGGCCGCTAGCCAATTCCCCCGCGAAGCCAAACGTCGCCCCCGCAAAGAGCAGCACGACGCCTACGATGTAAACAGAATGAACCACAAAGATCTGGCGGATGATGGGCGATACGCGAGCGAGGTTTTCGCGGTACTTCAGTTTTCGGGGAAGAAAGAAGTTCGCCAAGGCGATGGCCACTTGCACCAAGCCGGCCAGCCACAAGAGTTGCAAGAGAGCATGCACGATGGCCTCCTTTGCCGCACGGCGGTCATTTTGTACTTTGACTCGCCGGGCACTGCGCAGCCGCGCATTTCCGCCGTGCGGCAATCCAGCGGTATCCTTTGCGCAAGACTTCCATCATTCCGGGAATCTTCGAGACCCAAACCAGCGGCGCAGCCCACCAGATTTCGCGCGCCAGCTCAACCGCGGCGTCCGCGCCGCCGTACCGGCGGCCATCGCTCAACAGAAACTGCATTTCCTTCATCAAGTCATCTTGCGACAGGCCGAGTAGTTCGGCCACGCGCCGGTCCTGCAGCGGCGCCAGGGCCATCCCCCGCCGCTCCATGATCGGGGCCAGCCACCGCGCAATGCGTGTGCAAAACTTGCAGTCCGCGTCGAAGAACAGCCAGCCTCGCGCGTGCCTTCCCTTTCCGTCCGTGTATTCACTTACCAGCGAAATCATGGCTTCTCTTCTTCCTTACTACCTTACTTCCTGCTCCCTTGCGCGCCTACCCATCCCCCGTCACTTCTTCATCCTGCCGCCTTCTTGCCGAGCATGGTCACTACTTTCCCGCGCAGCTTCACGACGCCTTTCAGCGCGCCGGCGGGCATGCGCATCACTTCTTCAAACAATCCGGTCATCGCCGTCAGAAACTCCAGCATGTCCGTCAGCCGCTCACGCGTGTACGCGTCGCCCTGCGGGCTGGCTTTGACTTCCTGCACGCATTCCTCGAGCACGCGCAGCGTGGGGTCAATCTCGCGGCGCTTGCGCTCTTCGGAAACGATTCGGAAAATCTCCCATACGTCCTTGATGGACTCGAAGTGGTCGCGGCGGTCGCCCAGTACATGGACCACGCGCACGATGCGCCACCCCTGCAATTCGCGCAGGCTGGTGCTGACGTTGGAGCGCGCCACGGCCAGCGTGTCGGCAATCTCCTCCGCCGGCAGCGGGTGCGGCGAAAGGAACAGAAGCGCGTGCACCTGGGCGACGGTGCGGTTGATGCCCCAGCGGGTGCCCATTTCACCCCAATGGAGAATGAACTTCTGGGCGACGGGGGTGAGGGGTTGGTGAGTGGTTTTCGTATGTTCGTTCATTTCTGTAATGTCTCTCTATTCAGACATTACCAACATCGCAGACCGCTTGTCAAGCTTTTTCTTGGGCTCCTCAGCGCGTCCCTTGAGTTCCGTTTATATACCACGTTTTCAATAACTTACGCTCGGACTGGCAAGAGGCTGCCGCGCTCGCTTCTTAACACACCTGTACCTTTTCCAGACTTCCCCGCAACCCGCTTCCTCCCTACACTTGTGGTGGTAGCCTTTCCATCCAAATGAAACGCCTGCGCAAAATCGCTCTGTGGTTATTGGCCATAAGTTCCTTGGCCACGCTGGCCGCTACTGTGCCGACAGTTTGTTTGTTCCCTGCTGCCACAGCCCAAGATGAGGGCCAAGATGAAGGTAAGAACAGCGACGCCGACGGTTCCCTCAGCGCGGCAATCTGCCCCATCGTGTATCGCCTCGATGAATCGCCCTCTACGCGCGGGTATCACTACACTTTTTTCGGCAACGCCTTCTTCATCAACGATCAGGGCTACCTGCTCACCGCAGCGCACGTGCTGGAAACCTTTCGCAACGGCGGCCAGCCTTCCATCCTTCTCGCGCGCCCCAATAGCCCTCCGCAATTACTCCCTATCACGGTTATTGCGACGGACCCGGAACACGAGGTTGCGATCCTGCGAGTCACGCCGAATCCTTTCGTCACGCACTATCGCGTGACGTTCCTCTCTCTGGCGCGCGATCCCGCGGTCCCCGGGCGATCCGTTCTCGCGCTTTCGCTGCATCCCGCGCGCCCGCGGAGCGCGCAGAGCTTCCAGTCGCTCGTCGAAGACCGCTCTGCCGGGACGGTGCTGTCCCTCGAAAGAACGCAACTCGAGAAATCTGCTCCCGCCGCCGAAGTTTTTCTGCTGAGCCATCCCGTCACGCTGGGCCAGAGCGGCTCTCCCGTCCTGGCCGCCGACTCCCACGCCGTTGTCGGGCTAATCGAAGGCCGCTGGGTTCGCGGCGGCTCGGTGTCGCTGGCCCGTGCCAAGGGCGAGTCCGCCGACCCACCCGGCGCAGCCGTCCCGATTCGCTATGCAATCGCTCTTCTCGAGGTAAAAGGCATCGCTTGGAACAGTATCCCGCGCGCAGCAAGCTCCCCTGCCTCGCAAGCCACTGGCAGCGGGCAGCCTGCGCCCAAGCCTTGACCTAAGCGCGGGGCCCACACATTTAGGCACCGCCCAACTGACGCGACCTCGGCTTATCGGCTTCTGCGCCGCTTGACAGGGCCGTCGCTCCGTCTTAAGGTCTTTCGCAAGGAAAGCGGAAGTCGCAATAATCGCAATTCCCCTCCCCGTTCCGCCGATTTCCGCCTTGGAGGTTCCTCATGCCCATCAGTGTCGTTTCTTTGTCGTTGGTAGATTCCCCAGTGACTCTGGAAGAAGGCCGGAAGATTCTCGAACGTGATGATTACGTCTGCCGCTATTGCGGGCTGGACGGTCGCGCCAGTTTCGAGAACGCTCTGGCGATGCGCGTCGATTTCGTGGTGCCGCGCGCGCGGAAAGGAAAGAAAGATCCGAGCAACCTGGTGGCTTGTTGCACTCCCTGCAACACCATCAAGGGCACGCGGGTGTACGCCAACATCGAGGAAGCCAAGGCTTACGTGCTGGCACGCCGCGAAGAATTGCGCAAATCCTGGGAAGCTAAGACGGCGCGCGCGGCAGCCAAATCCGCCGGGTATTAGTCCGCGTTCTGCTAGGCCACCGCATACCAGCAAGTCTTGAAGCGGACGCCCTGAACTGCGCGCGCCAACGCAGCCTTACTTCCTGACTTCCTGGATGGCTGAAACGAGCTCGGGAATTTCGATCCGAATCACCGTGCCTTCACCCGAGTGACTTTGAATGTCCAGATGAAAGCCCGCGGCATAAAGCACGCGCAACCGCTCGCGTACGTTGCTCAGCCCGATTCCTTCCACGTAAACGTGCGGCAGTTTTTCCTCTGAAATCCCCACGCCGTTGTCGGCAATTTCGATGCGCAGCCAGCCGTCGTTGGCCGTGGTGCGCAATTCGATTTTTCCGCCGCCCAATTTCGGCGCCAGCCCGTGCTTCAGGCAATTCTCGACGATGGGCTGCAGCAGCATGCTGGGCACAAAGGCTTCGAGTGCCGCCTCATCGATGTGCTTCACGATTTCTAGGTTTTCCCTGCCGAAGCGCGCCACTTCGATGTCCAGGTAGTCGTCGATGAACTGCAATTCGTCGCGGAGCGGAACAAACGTCTCGTGTTTGTGCAGCAAGCGCCGCAGGATGTTGCTCAACTTCAGCACCACGCCGCGCGCGGAGTCCGGGTCGAAGCGAATCAGCGAGGTAACTGTGTTCAGCGTGTTGAAGAGAAAATGCGGATTGATCTGCCGCGAAAGCGCGTCCATGCGCGCCCGGAGCAGCAGTTGCTGGTGCCGCTCCAGGTTCATTTCGTTGCGTGTATTGTTCCAGATCTTCAGTGGCGAGGCCACGGACATCAGCGTGGCAATCACCACCAAAATGAGCCACCAATCCCACCGCGCATGGATGGCAAAAAGCCACTTGGGCTTTGTCGCCAGCGCCAGCGCCACGCGTCCCAGCTCCAAGCCGACGCACGTTGCCAGCGGCGCCATCTCCCAGGAGAGTTGCGCCTTCCTCAGCAAGCGCACCGTGGCCTTGGGGATATTCAAGAACGTGAACGGACCGAAGTTCCAGAGGTCCTCTTTGTTCGGAATCGCCTGGCGAATCAAGCCACCCAACAACCCAGCGGCTGATGCCGCGGGCATGGCCAGCCATTCATGCGCCACCAGCGCGGGAATGGTGATAATCGCTCCGCCGATGGGCCCCACCACGCGGCCGCCCAGCAACCCCATCAGGAACGCGCCCTCCAGCGACAAATCCGCAAAAGAATAGGCCGCGCCGCCAATCAAGCGCAGCGTCACCCCCAGAATCAGCGGCGGCACCATAAAGAGCATTAATTTCAACTTTTGATCGGGATCGCGCTGCTCGGTGAACAACACGCGCCGGAAGGTGTTCCAGCGCGCGAGCAACGCTGCAAAAGAGGACGCTACGGCCACTTTGAGCAGCAAAGTGAAGAGGAAGTCGCGCACCGAGGTGGCTGTATCCATCGCGTAATCCGTGTCTCCAAAGTACGCTAGCCAATCCGCCGGGCGAAGTAAAGCACGGTGGCGAAGAGAAAAGAGGGCCGGGCGGCCCGCCTTTCGGTTCCTGCTATACTGCTCCTTTCACATGAGAAAAAAACTTTATGCTGGCAATCGCTCAAGGAGAAACGCCGCTGGCCCCCAAATGATCGCGCGAGCCGATCTTCCGACGCGCTACGGCCGCTTCAGCATTTTCGGTTTTCGAGGTCACGAAAAAAACGAGGAGGCGGTGGTACTGGTTCGGGGAGATTTGAAGGGGAAGGCGGCGCCGCTGGTGCGCGTCCATTCGCAATGCCTGACGGGCGATGTGCTCACTTCCCTGCGCTGTGACTGCCGTGCGCAGCTCGAGCTTTCCATGAAAAAAATCGGGCAGGCCTCCGCTGGCGTACTTCTGTACCTGCCGCAGGAAGGCCGCGGCATCGGCCTGATGAACAAGCTCCGCGCCTACCAACTCCAGGACGGCGGCATGGATACCGTTGAAGCCAACGAAAGGCTGGGCTTCGCGGCGGACGCCCGCGACTACGATTTTTCGGCCCAAATCCTGAAAAAGCTTGGCGCGCGCCACATCCGCCTGCTTTCCAATAACCCGGAAAAAGTGCGGCAACTCGAAAACGCCGGCATCGAAGTCGTTGAGCGCATTCCGTGCCAGCCCCGCGTTTCCAGAATTTCCCGCGCCTATCTGAAAACCAAGAAACGCAAAATGGGCCATCTCCTCAAGGGAATCTGAGGCTATGCCGCACGACATTCCGCCGCTGGAAACCGCGCGCTTGCTGCTCCGTGCGCTCGAAGCCGAGGATCTTCCCCAGGTGCAAGCGATTTTCCCCCAATGGGAGATCGTGAAATATCTCAACAGCAAAGTACCGTGGCCCTATCCGGCGAATGGGGCGGAAACTTTCTTCCGGGAAATGGCGCTTCCCGCTCGCCGCCGCGGCGAAGAGTGGCTTTGGACCATCCGGCTGAAGACCGCGCCGCAGAAAATCATCGGCGCTATCAGCCTTAGAAAAAATGACCACCAGAACCGCGGATTCTGGCTCGACCCGTCCATGCACGGCCAGGGCTACATGACGGAAGCTAGCGAGGTGGTGACGGATTTCTGGTTTGAAGTCCTGAAGTTTCCTGTTCTGCGCGTGCCGAAGGCCGTCGCGAATACGGCATCGCGGCGCATCTCCGAGAAACAGGGCATGCGCGTGATCGAACGAGCAGAGAGAGATTACGTTTGCGGGCACCTTCCGTCGGAGCTTTGGGAAATCACCGCAGAAGAATGGCGGGCTTGCAGGGCAAGGCAAAAAGGGCCGGGCATACTGTAAACTGGCTATTCAGGATCTGGCGGTCTTACCTTGGCAATAAGAAAGCGCGCTGAAACAGCTCGGCACGCTAGCCGCCCCCGACGAATTGCACAATTTCATAGCGGTCGCCGGCCTGCACGGTCGTTCTCTCCCAATCGGGGCGAGAAAGAATTTCTAGATTGCGCTCGATGGCCACGCGTGCCGGATCGAGGCCCATTTCGCGCAGTAAATCCGTAACCATGGAGCCGGACTGGGCCCCGCGCGGCTCTCCGTTTACGGTGATGGTGATCATCTTCAGAATCCTGACTTTCGGTTCTCACACAGCCGAAGGTCTCTTAGGTTTCGCGCGCAATTGAAATCGCAACTGCGCCTGTGCTTTTCCTTTTGACGCTTCGATGACCAGCGCCACTTCAGAACCAGCCACTTGCGGCAGCTCAAATTCAAATTGCGCGTGGCCAAAGGGTCCGCTTTCCGCGGAAAACATCGTCGGCCGCGACGCTCCTTCGACTCTAGCAGTCACCATGGCGTGTTCGACGGGCTGATCTGCGCGATCGCGCACTACAATCTGCAAAAGCGCGCGCTTGCCGGAAAGCCACGACTTGGCATTGAGCAACTCCAAATGCAGCAAACTCGCTTTCTCAGTTATAGCAGGTGCGCTCGGCGCAGGCGCCTTTTCTTGCTCCGGGGGCAGCGCCAAAGTAAGTTTGCCGGAACGAATCTCTTCAATCACGCCGTGATGCTGCTTCTCGACGCGGACTCTCAACGCCTCTTCCCGCTGCGCGTTGAGCGGCAGCAGATCATGAAAACCGTGGGTACGCCGATGCAGGACTTGCCCGCGAAAATAGACCGTCGTATCGATGAGCCCGTGAGCTGGTCCGCGCTCTTCCGTCTGGACGTGGTAAGTCGCGCCGGCGACAGTCACGTTGGAGTTGTGCCCGAATGCCATTTCCGTCTCCGCTCCGGAGGGCGCCAAGGTTGGAGCGATCCCCGTGGCAATCTTTACGGCCTGCTATTTGCGCCTGCTAATTTGACCGAGCGGCTTGTGAATCGATATTATACCAAGTTGCCCATGAGGGATTCCGGCTTACATACCTACGCTCCGCTTCTTTTACACCTGCTGATTGCCATGTTGCTCGCCGGGGCGCTGACTGCGGTTTCCGTTCTGGTAGGATGGCGGCGGCCCACCAGGGCCAAACAGCAGGCGTACGAATGCGGCATGGAACCCACAGGCGACGCGCGGGAACCCTTCTCCGTCAAATTCTACCTCGTGGCCATGGTTTTCATTCTTTTCGACGTGGAAGCCATTTTTCTGTACCCCTGGGCCTATATCTTTCGCAGTTTAAGGTGGTACGGATTTGTGGAGATGATGATCTACATCGCAGTGCTTCTGGTCGGTTATCTTTACCTTTGGAAAAAGGGCGCGCTCGACTGGCACAAGTAGCCGGCGCCCTCGGGATTGCAAATTGTGACGGAGTCCCCCAGCCAAAAAGTTAATACCGTGGTCGAGTCCCTGCGATCGTGGAAGCCCGGCGCAGTTCTGGACGTCGTTTTCTTCCGCGACGAAACGACCATTATCGTCCCCCGCGAGTTGCTGCGAGCCGCGGCCGAGCGCTGCCGCGTCGATGCCAAGCTCCAGTTCAACCTGCTCTCCGACGCCACCTGCTTGGACCGCTTCCCCAACGAGCCGCGTTTTGAGCTCAACTACCAATTGGTTTCCATTCCCCGGCGCGACAAAGTTCGTTTGCGCGTGAATCTGCGCGGTGAGGATCCTTCTGTGGATTCTCTGGTGCCCGTTTGGCCTGGCGCAAACTGGCTGGAACGCGAGATTTTCGACTTGTTCGGGATTCGCTTCAACGGGCATCCCGATTTGCGGCGCATTCTGCTTCCCGAAGATTGGGAAGGCTACCCCTTGCGCCGGGACTATCCCGTGGAAGGCTTCCGCGACGTGCCCAGCACGGGGGACCTTTTCAAGAAGAG
>Ga0307479_10005382_pt1 | contig 11721 bp, 7 predicted proteins | sample atmos_gasesECM4C_FD_203743 | JGI IMG/M metagenome (GOLD analysis project Ga0307479, IMG submission 203743) | Hardwood forest soil microbial communities from Morgan-Monroe State Forest, Indiana, United States - atmos_gasesECM4C_515 | ecosystem: Environmental > Terrestrial > Soil > Temperate... | reverse complement strand
GCAACCCCGTCGGCCGCCTCATCACCCGCGTCACCACCGACGTCGACGCCCTCAACGACCTCTTCGCCGCCGGCGTGGTCACCATGATCAACGACTTCTTTCTCCTCGCGGTCATGGCCGCCGTCCTTTTCAAAATCGATTGGCGCCTCGCTCTCGACACCCTTGCCGTACTCCCCTGCATACTGGTCGTCACCCTCCTCTTCCGTCATTACGTGCGCGACGCCAACCGCCACATCCGCACCGCCATCGCGCGGATCAACTCATTCCTCCAGGAATACATCTCCGGGATGAGCATTGTGCAGCTCTTCAACCGCGAGCAGAAAGCCCGCGCCGAATTCGCCAAGCGCAATCAAGAGAACATGCTCGCCTGGCGCGACGCCATCCTCTCCTACGCGCTCTTTTACCCCGCCGTCGAAATTCTCAGCGTCGCGGCCATCGCCCTCATCTATTGGTCCGGCGGCAATCGTGTACTGGCCGGCGCTCTCAGTTTGGGCGTTCTGACCGAGTTCACGATGTTCGCCACGCGTTTCTTCCGCCCCATCCAGGACCTCAGCGAGAAATTCAACATCCTGCAGTCCGCAATGGCCGCCTCCGAGCGCATTTTCAAATTGCTCGACGAGCCCGCCAACGTTTCGTCGCCGCCCGACGCCATTCGCCTCGAAAATCCCCGCGGGGAAATCGAATTTCGCAACGTCTGGTTCAGCTATCGCCCCATTCCCAATCCTCGCGAAGAGGATTGGGTCCTCCGCGATGTCTCCTTCCGCGTCGAGCCCGGCCAAACTCTCGCCATCGTCGGCCACACCGGCGCCGGCAAGACCACGCTCATCTCTCTACTTCTCCGCTTCTACGACATTCAGCGCGGCCAAATCCTTCTCGACGGCATCGACATCCGCAAAATCAATCTCCAGGATCTCCGCCGCCTGTTCGGCATCGTTCTTCAGGACCCCTTCCTGTTCACCGGTACCATCGAATCCAACGTCCGCCTTGGCACTCCCGGCATCGACCGCGACACCGTGGAAACCGCCATCTGCGAAATCGGTCTTGCCGATTTCATCGAGGCGCTCCCCGACGGCGTCGGCGCCAGCGTCAACGAACGCGGCTCCACGCTCTCCGTCGGCCAGCGCCAACTCATCAATTTTGCCCGCGCCCTGGCCCACAATCCGCGCTTCCTCATCCTCGACGAAGCCACCTCCAGCGTGGACACCAAAACCGAACTGCAAATCCGCGATGCCCTCGACCGCTTGCTCAGCGGCCGCACTGCGCTCGTCATTGCCCATCGCCTGAGCACCATTCAGCATGCCGACCGCATCCTCGTCTTCCACAAGGGCCGCCTCCGCGAGCAAGGCGCGCACCAGGAGCTCCTCGCCCAGCGCGGCATCTACTACCGCCTCTACCAGCTCCAGTACAAAGAGCAGGAGCTACCCCTGCCCGATGATTCCGGCGCCGCCCGTCCGCAGCCCGGCTCGCCGCTGCCCTTACCCCTCCCCGCCAGCGACTGAGCGCTTCCCCGCCGCATGCCAGCCAGCACTGCTCAAATATTCGCCGCTCTCGTAGGGGCGCAGCAACGCTGCGCCCCATCTCGGCAAGATTTCAGCACCGAGCGGGGTTTGCGATCATGACCTCTCTTCTCCTCTCCGCCGGTGAAGCCAGTGGAGACATGTACGCCGCCCGTTTGGCGACAGCGCTAAAGCAGCGCGCCGATCTCCAAATCTTCGGCATGGGCGGCCCGCAAATGCGCGCCGCCGGCGTCGATATCGTCACCGACTATTCCGAAGTCTCAGTCGTTGGCATCACCGAAATCCTGAGACACCTTCCCTCGCTAGTCCGCGCCATGCGTCACCTCGTCCGCGAAGCCGAGCGCCGCAAACCCGCCTTCGCCATCCTCACCGATTTTCCCGGCTTCCATCTCCGCCTGGCCCGCAAACTCAAACGCCTTGGCACGAAAAACATCTATTACATCTGCCCGCAATTCTGGGCCTGGCGACCCTGGCGCGTGCGCATAGTCCGTCGTCGCTTCGCGCAAGCCCTCTGTATCTTCCCGTTCGAAGAAAAATTCTACGGCGACGCCGGCGTCCCCGTGAAATTCATCGGCCACCCGCTGGTAGGAGCCGTCCACGCCTCGCTCGACCGCCAAGCCTTTTTCCGCGAGCAAAACCTCGATCCCCAGAAAAAACTCGTCACCATCCTGCCCGGCAGCCGCGCCGCTGAACTTCGCCAACATCTTCGTGTGCTCCGTGAAGCTTGTGTGCGCATCCATCGCGAATCGCCATCGCAATTCGTCCTCGCTGCCGCCCCCGGAGCCAACCTCACATCCCTCCGCGAAACTTGGCCCCCGCAACTCCCCACGAAAATCATAGTAGGCCAAACTTATAACGCCCTCGCCGCCGCCGATGCCGCCATCGTCTCCAGCGGCACTGCCACCATCGAAGCCACCCTCCTCGACGTCCCCATGGTTGTCGTCTACCGCGTCACGCCCTTGACCGCGCTCCTCGCCAAGCCCCTCGTGCGCACGCCATTCTTAAGCATGGTCAATCTAATCGCCGGCAAGCCTGCCGTTCCCGAGTTAATCCAAAACGATTTCACCCCTGATCGTGTCGCTGCCGAGATCCTCCGTCTGCTGAACGACCAAAGCGCCCGCCAATCTCTCCGCCGCGAACTCGCCGAAGTCCGCCACCGCCTCGGCCCCCCGGGCGCGGTCGAGCGCGCCGCGGACGCCATCATCCTGCTAATTGGCGCAGGACAAGCACAAACCAGCTCCCCGCATGGCAACGCGAAGTGAGCTCTCTGCTATCCTATATACGGCACAAGCTTGCCCGGCATCGTCGGGGCTATCCGCATCCGCAGGAAGTAATGTTCGAGCACATGTAGCGGCCGCGGACCGTCGCGGGCGCCTTTGACTTTTGCGCAACCCCGTTCTGCAGGTTGAAACCGCGGCTTTTCGTAACCGTGTCACTCAGTGAAAGGGGTCCGATGACCCGCAACAAAAAATCGATCTCCGCCGTATTCTTCGCCGCGCTGCTTCTGCTCACAGCCGCGCTCTTGCGCGCCCAAACTCCCCGACCGTCCTCCTTCCTCGCCAGTCGTTACGACGTTTCCGCCACGCTCGATCCCATCACGCAGTCCCTCTCCGCCGTAGCCAAAGTCGAGTTCAAGGCTCAGGAAGTCTCCAGCGCTGTGCGTGTCGAGCTGCATCCCAATCTCAACGTAACCGAGGTGAAGTCCGCCGAAGGCAAGTCGCTCGGCTTTGAGCGCGACACGCAAAATCCGCTCAACCTCATCGTCAATCTTCTTACTCCCGTGGCTTCAGGCGCCAAAGTAACTCTCACGTTCACCTACGCCGGCCCTCTCGCCAATGAAGAAAACAGTCCCGTCCCCGGCGTCCGCGCCGCGGCTATCACTCGCGACGGGGCTTTCCTACTTCTTCCCGCGCGCTGGTTTCCACTCACCAACTATCCCTCCAACCGCTACACCGCCACCTTTCGCCTCAACGTTCCGGAAGCATTCGCCGTAGCCGGCACCGGCAAAGCCGCCGCTCCCACGCCGACTCCCGGCAGGAACAGTGTCGAGGGCAATCGCCTTATCTACACCTTCCAATGCGACACGCCCGCCCCGCACGGCACCTTCGTCGCCGGCAATCTGCAACTCAGCCCCAAACAAGCCGAAGGCATCAGTGTCAACGTCTACGCGCCGCGTGAAATGAGCGGTGACGCACAGAAATTCGCCGACGCCGTGGCACGTTCCACCGTCGCCTTCTCCGACATGTTCGGCCCCTTGCCCCGCCCGGAGTTCACCGTCGCTCAGCTCCCCGACGGCACGCTGCGCGATTTCGCCGGGCCGGGTCTGCTGCTCCTCAGCAAACGCATCTGGGATCCCCGAGGCTCGGACCGCACCATCGCGCGCCTGGCAGCTTCGCAATGGTGGGGCAACGCCGTGCTCCCCGCCACGCGTGGCGATGTGTGGATCAGTGATGGCCTCGCGCGCTATTCCGAAGCTCTGTACGCTGAGCAGAACGCCGGCAAGGAAGCCGGCCTAAAAGCCGTCGACGAATTCGCCGTCGGCGCCTTAATGTACGAAGAAGCCGCACCGATCGCCCAAGCCGCGCGCCTTGCTCCCTATTCCGCCGACTATCGCTCCGTCGTCTTGAACAAAGGCGCCATGATCTTTCACATGGTCCGCGCGCAGATGGGCGACGTCGCCTTCAAATCTCTCTTGCACGATTTCTACTTTAAATATGCCGAGGGCAGCGCCACCATCCAAAACTTCGAAGCCCTCGCCGAGCAGCACGCGCAAGCTTCCGCCAAAGCCGGACAACCGCCGCCGGATCTGCGCAGCTTCTTCGCGCAATGGCTCAATTCCACCGGTGTCCCGGACTTCACCATCGAATACGTCGTCTACCGCACACATCAGGGTTTCCGCGTGGTCGGTAAAATCAAGCAGCCCCTCGACACCTTTCACATGCCGGTCGACATGCGCATCGACACGGAAGGTAATCCCGAAACGAAAACCATCGATGTCATCGGCACCGAATCCGAATTTACCGTCGAAACCTTCGGCCGCCCCAAACCCGGCGGCATCAAGACTGATCCCAATAACGTCATCCTTAAAGGCAGCTCCACTCTGCGCGCCCGAGCCGCCATCGCCCGCGGTGAAGAGCTTGCCGAGCAGGGCCGCTACTACGACGCCATCGGCCAATACCAGCGCGCGCTTTCCATTCAGCCCAATCGCCCGCTCGCCAATTTCCGCATGGGCGAAGCCTTCTTCTACCAAAAGAATTACCAGGCTGCCGCCAACGCTTTCCGCGACGCCCTGCAAACCGTTCCGGAAGCTCCCGAAAAATGGACCGAAGTCTGGAGCCACATCTATCTAGGCAAAATCTTTGACCTGCTCGGCCAGCGCGCCCGCGCCGTCAACGAATACAGCAAAGCCAAACAAACCAACGACGACACCGGTGGCGCCCAGCAAGTCGCCGAGCAGTTCCTGAAGAAGGCTTACTCCGAGGGCGGCATCTCCGCCGCTGCCCCCGCCTCAGGCGCACCTCCAGGCGCAAACGCCGTCTCTCCGCAAGCTCCCCCAACCAACGACCGCCCCGTCTTAAAAAAGCGCACCGACCCCGCTCCCAACTAGCTCCGGCACCCGTAGCACAGCCATAGCACAGCCATTCTGGGTCTTTGCCCACGCTCGGCGGCTGCCCTCGCGCAGCGCTCTACTGGCCCACCAGGCCGCTCCCGCCGATCCTTCTCTGCTCTTCCTGAAGATTGTTAGATCAAAATTCCTCTGACTTCGAGAAGGCGGGTTTCGCCCCGTCAGCGCATTAGCGATTTATAAGAAGATGCCGGTAACTCCTAGGACATCAGAGCACTCTAATAGACGCCCGGATGACTCTTTTGGGTCAGTTTTCAAACCCTTTTCGCGAGACATTGGCCAGTGTGATGAGTAACGAACGCGATTGGCCGGGATGCTTAGCGGCCCACGTCAACAACATCGGTGAACCAGAGTAGTGACCAAGGAAGAAGGGTGTAATGAGCAAAACTTCAGAGTATGTGACTGGCCCAAGAGAGAGCAGCGATGTTGCCTCCATCGAGAGTGTGGCGGACATTCTCGAACGTGAAGTCCAATCTGTGATTGTGGATTGGCTTGCTCGCGTCGACCAGGAGCCAGACCTGACGTGTATCCCGCTGAGCTTTCAAGATCGCACCGGCCATCTTCCTCATCTTCTGCATGATGTGATTGCGCGGTTGCGTCTGGACGCCGGGACCAAGGCTCCGATTTCGAAGGCTGCGGCCGAACACGGGGATTTGCGGCGTAGACAGGGTTACACGGTAGCCATGGCGGTCGAAGAGTCTCGTCTTCTGCAGGTCACGATTTTTTCCACTCTGCACAAAAACGTGAAGAATTTGGAATTTAACCTGCTCCTTCCCGACGTTGTGACCATCGCGGATGAGGTGGATGCGCAATTGAAGGAGCAGATCCTGCGCTTCATGGCTGCCGATGCCGCGAAAAACGCCAAGGGCAAGTAGCACGTTTTCGGTGGATTGACCCAGATGCCGATCCTAGAGCTTAGAACTGCGCAACAAGCCAAGGCCAACGTTAGCGACGAGTGCGTTCTGCTCATCGCCCCCGAGGTAGACGAGGCGGCGAGACTTTTGGACCAATTAGGTTCGCCACCCGGCCAACGCTTCCACGTCGAGTGGGTTACCCGACTTTCCAGCGCCATCGAGCGCTTGCGCAGCGGCGGGATCGCGGCTGTGGTGCTTGACTTGGCATCGCCCGATGGCCGTGGCCTCGATACCTTCGACCAGCTTCTTCAGGCCGCGCCTCGCGTCCCAATTTTGATTCTGTGCTCCGCCGAGGCCGAAGAAACCGCTAGGAAAGCCGTACAGCGCGGCGCTCAAGACTACTTGCTCAAGAATCAAGCCGACGCCGACCGGCTAAGACGCACCGTGCGCACCATACTGGATCGCCGTGCGGCGGAGGCCATGTTCTTGGAAAATGAAGTCGCCAACATGACCTTGGATTCCATTGAAGAGGCCGTACTGCGAACGGATTCACACGGCAACGTCACCTATCTCAATCGCATCGCGGAAAAGATGACCGGGTGGTGCCGGGAAGAGGCACAGGGGCGTCCCGTGTCCGACGTGCTCCGGCTCATCGATGGCGTCAGCCGCGCAGCAATTGGCAGTTCTCTGGGAATTGTAACCCCAGAAGATCAAACCGCTGCCTCCATGGCCAACTCAACGAACTGCATTCTGGTTCGACGCGACGGCTTCGAATTTGGCATTGAAAGTAAAGTGACTCTTATTCATGACCACGACGGGAGTGTAACCGGGGCCGTTGTGGCTTTTCACGACGTGAGCGCGGCCCGCGCCGTATCCCTTGAAATGTCGCACTTGGCGCAACACGATGTCCTGACCGATTTGCCAAACCGCGTGCTCTTCAACGACCGCCTGACGCAAGCGATCTCGTTGGCGGAACGCCAGGGCAAGCAACTCGCTGTGATGTTCGCCGATTTAGACCACTTCAAAAAGATCAACGACTCCCTGGGCCATGACGTTGGCGACAAACTGCTGCAGTCCATAGCCGCGCGATTGCTGACTTGTGTCCGGCGTACGGACACCGTAAGCCGGCTAGGCGGCGACGAATTCGTGATTCTCCTTTTCCAAATCGAGCATGCCGAAGACGCCGCCTTTAGCGCGCGCAAAATCCTTAGGGCCTTGACCGCGCCGCATACGATCGACAATAAGATTCTTGATATCAACATGAGTATCGGCGTCAGCACCTATCCCAGTGATGGCCGAGACGCCGAGGGCTTGATGAATAAGGCGGACGCCGCGATGTACGAAGCCAAGCAACGCGGCCGCAATAATTATCAGTTCTTCCGCCGCGACATGCACGCGCGCCTTGCGGAACGGCAATCGCTCGAAGCGGATTTGCGCTACGCCCTGGGGCGCAACGAGTTCTTGCTGCACTACCAGCCTAAATTTAACCTTCAGACCGGACAGATCACCGGCGTGGAAGCTTTGATTCGTTGGCTTCACCCGCAGCGGGGACTCGTATATCCCGCGCAGTTTGTGCACATCGCCGAAGAGTGCGGGTTGATCCTGCCTATCGGCCGATGGGTGCTGCTGGAAGCATGCAAACAGGCGCGCGCATGGATGGATTCGGGGCTAGGCGTTGTGCCTGTGGCCGTCAACGTGTCCGCGGCCGAATTCGGCGCTAAGGACTTTCTGTCCGGGGTTCGCGCCGTATTGATTGCTACGGGCGTGGCGCCTCAGAATCTGGAGTTGGAACTGACCGAGAGCGTGCTCATGCAGGACGCGGAGTCTACCGCGGTCACCCTGGTTGCGTTGAAAGCCATGGGTGTGCAGCTTGCGATCGACGACTTTGGCACCGGTTATTCCAGCTTTACCTATCTGCGGCGCTTTCCGTCGGACGCCCTGAAACTCCATCAATCTTTCGTGCAGGAGATCACTGCAGACCCGGGAGACGCCGCTATTGTCAGCGCTATGATCAATATCGGCAGGAGCTTGAAGCAACGAGTAATTGCCGAGGGGGTGGAAACCCATGCTCAGCTCGATTTCCTTCAGCGCCACGGGTGCGGCGAAGGGCAAGGCTATTATTTCAGCCGCCCAGTGGAGGCCGAGCAGGCCGCCAACCTCTTCAAGGCTGCCATGCCGGCAGGCTTGGTTCATTAGACATTGAAGTTGTCTCCGGCAGGCGCGCCGCAAGCCTCGCGGCCGACGACCGCCCCGTCATGAGAAAACGCAGCGACCCTGCCCTCAACGAACTCCCGTAGTCACTTGCTTCGACCCGCTTCGCTACATCAGCTCTTCTATGAACGAGCGGCCCACGTCGGGAGGCACTCTGAGTTCGCGATGGACCAGCGGTCCTTCGTTCAGCACCGGCTCGGCGCCATGCAGGGTGGGGACGTCGGTGCGCTCGAAGAATTTGCCGATGGGGATTTCCTCGCCCCACAGCAGCGACTTCTCCATCGCGGCGGTCCAGTCGCCCGCATCGTAAGCGGAGTCGTCCTCGAGTTTCTTCACGCGCGGACGGAACCACTGATACGTGTTGTCGTGATTGTAGGTGACGCAGGGGCTGAACACGTCGAGGAACGAAAAGCCCTTGTGCTCGATACCTTGCTTGATCAGCTCGGTGAGATGTTTCTGCTCGCCGCTGAAGCCGCGAGCGATGAAAGTGGCGCCCGCGGCTAGAGCGAGAGAAATGGGGTTGACCGGCGCTTCGATGTTGCCGAACGGCATGCTCTTCGTTTTCATGCCCACGCGGCTGGTCGGCGAAGTCTGGCCGGTGGTCAGGCCGTAGATTTGGTTGTCCATCACGATGTACAGCAGGTCCACGTTGCGGCGCATGGTGTGCACGAAATGGTTGCCGCCGATCCCGAAGCCGTCACCGTCGCCTCCGGTGACAATCACAGTCAGCTCGTGATTGGCCAGCTTCAACCCGGTGGCCACCGCGAGGGACCGCCCGTGCAGCGTGTGCATCCCATACGTATTGATGTAGCCAGGCAGGTTGGAGGAGCAGCCAATCCCGCTGATGGTCACGACGTTGTGAGTCGGTATCTGCAGCTCCACCAACGCCTTTTGCAGCGCCGCCAGCACGCCGAAATCGCCGCAACCCGGGCACCAGTCCGGGTCGACCTTGCCTTTCAGTTCCGCCATCGTCAGTTGACTCGCGCGCTGTACGCTGGTCGCCATCTGCGTCTCCTCCTCAGACCATAATCTCGTGCATAGGAACGGACAGTTTCGTGTTCCCCGCGAGCTGTTCCTTCACCGCATCGGCAATGTGGTGCGGCATGAACGGTTCGCCGTCGTACTTGCGAATGTGGCCGCTGGGCACAAAGCTGGTTTCGCTGCGCAGATAGCGCGCGAACTGCCCGCTGTAATTGTTCTCCACGATGATGGTGTGCCGCGAGCCTCGCAGGATTTCGAGAATGGCTTCGCCATGCAGCGGCACGAGCCAGCGGATCTGCAGCTGATTGGCAGAGATTCCTTGTTCGTTGAGGAGTTCACAAGCCTCCTCGATCACTCCTTTGGTCGAACCCCAGCCGATCAATGTCACATCAGCGTCGGGCGGACCGGAAAGCGCAGGCGGCTGCACCGCAGCTTCAATGCCAACAACCTTGCGCATGCGCTTCTCCATCATCGCGCGGCGCTTCACGGGATTGGTGAATTCATCGCTGATGAGCACGCCGTCTTCCTGGTGTTCGTCGGTGGCCACTGTATGAATGTGGCCGGGCAAGCCGGGAATCGCACGCGGTGAGACACCACTGTCGGTGATTTTGTAGCGCTTGTACCCGCCGTTTGTGGAAGCCGCGGAGTGTGCGCCGTTGCCGTTAGCGGCAGTGATGAGCTCCCCGCGATCGATGGGCGGACTGAAATCCAACTCGTTCGGATGGACGCTGAGCCTGCCTTCCGATAGCAAAAGATCGCAAAGCACGAGTCCAGGGCACTGGAAGCGGTCGGCGAGGTTGAATATTTCCGGAATAAGCTTGAAGCAATCGCCGATGTCCAGCGGCGCTGCGATAATCCGCGGATAATCCCCAAAAGCAGCGCCAAGCATTTGCCACAGGTCTCCCTGCTCAGTCTTTGTAGGAACGCCGGTGGACGGGCCCGCACGCTGACAGTTGATGACCACCACCGGCGTTTCGATCATGGCGGACATGCCGAGTCCCTCGCTCATCAGCGCGAAGCCGCCGCCCGAGGTAGCACACATGGCGCGGACGCCGGCCTGAGCCGCGCCGATGGCCATGTTAATCACTCCGATTTCGTCCTCCACCTGCCGCACCATGATGCCGGCTTTGCGCGCGTGTGCCGCCATCCAGTGCAGCACGCCGGTCGAAGGACTCATGGGATAAGCACAATAAAACTTCACTCCGGCCGCCGCGCCACCCATCGCCATCGCAACATTGCCACTCAAGATCGCGTACTTGTTCTCCGTCTTGGGAAGCGGATTCGCGAAACCCGTAAAATGCGCCGCGGCATAGTCGTATCCGGCGCGCGCCACTCCGATGTTTTCGGCCACGACCGCATCGCCTTTTTTCTTAAATTGCTCCCGCAGGACCTCCTCCAATGCCGCGAAGCCGATACCCATCATGTGCAGACCAGCGCCGATCGCCAGCGTATTCTGCGCAACTTTATTGCGTGTGATGTCGGCCAATTCCGAAACGGGGAGCGGGCAAAGCTGCACGCCGTCCGCGGCTGCGCCCGCCTTAATCGTGTCGGCATTGTAGATACACGCAGCGCCAGCCGTGAGCAGCTTCAGGTGCCGATCCATGCTGTCCTGGTTGAGGGGAATGAACAGGTCGATACGGTCACCCATGTTGGTGACCTTTTCCGGGCCCGTACGAATGGTAAGAAAAGTATGGCCCCCGCGAATGATGGACTGATAAGCGTTGTAGGCGTTGAGGTTGAGGCCCCGCCGGCTGAAGATCTTCGCGAAAATGTCGCCCGGGGTGGCCACACCCTGTCCAGCCGCGCCTCCGATGCCGATAGCAAAGGTTTGCTTCATCACGCCCTCACTGGTTGAGAGCCGGCCGAGCCGCGAGGACCGAACGCCAGCCAGACTCAGAGTATTGTTGGTTTCCCGGTCGAGAAACTCCTCATCCGAAAAAATCGTTCGCTTTTCGGGTAGCCGGAGTATACACCCAATCCTTCCGGATGTTTCCTTGCATCAGCCTGGCGCTGGACGTAAGATTCCCGCACCAACCACGTCGAACCTCTAGGCCTTTCGTTTGCTGCGAACGCAGGAGGTCTCCAATGCCCATCAACGAGGAATTAACCATTCGCATGGACAATCGTCCGGGCTCACTGGGAAAGGTCTGCCACGCGCTCGCCGACCGCGGCGTCAACATCCTGGCCTTTCAGTCCATCCCTTCGGAGAAAACCATCCTCGTCTGCATGGTCGTAGACAATCCCGCAGCCGCTGCATTCATCCTGGACAAGGAAGGCATAAGCTACACAGAAAGCGAAATCGCCCAGGCTAAGCTCCCCCACGGCCCCGGTGCATTGGCGCGCGCAGCCTCCAAGCTCGGCGACGCCAACATCAACATCCGCTACGCCTACTGCGGCGTCGAGCCCAATACGAATGCTCCATTAGTGATCTTCGGCGTATCCGAAGTGGGCCGCGCAGCAACAATCCTGGACCAGACCGCGGCCGCCGCCGCCACACCCTAGCTTGCCCCTTGCGCCGCGCCGTAGAGGGGCC
>Ga0307479_10005381_pt1 | contig 11721 bp, 9 predicted proteins | sample atmos_gasesECM4C_FD_203743 | JGI IMG/M metagenome (GOLD analysis project Ga0307479, IMG submission 203743) | Hardwood forest soil microbial communities from Morgan-Monroe State Forest, Indiana, United States - atmos_gasesECM4C_515 | ecosystem: Environmental > Terrestrial > Soil > Temperate... | reverse complement strand
GAGATTCTTGCCAATCGTATCCAGCGCGCGATCCAGAAATCGCTGCTCCACGTCGCTCAAAATCACTTTGTAGCCGACCCGCGCAAACACGTGCGCGATCCCGTTCCCCATCGTTCCCGCGCCCAGTACGGCGACCGCCTTGATATCAGCAAGGTTCAAGAAGCCTCCCGAGAGAACTCCAGAGGCAACGGAAACACAGGACAAGCTGAGAGGTCAAGCTGCCGGGAACCCTTCCCGCTCCTTGGAGGGGCATCACACTTGCACTTCCGTTACTGCGGCGGCGCAGCCTCGATGATCTCGCGGATGATTTCTCTGGCGCGAAGTGCGTCGGAAGCGCGCACATAAACTCTCTTCTCGCTTCCGAGGGCTTCCATACGCAGGGGGATTTCGTTTTCGTGAAGAGCATCCCGGAGGAAGCCGAATAGGGCGTCATCTTGGCCCGTCCAGATTTCATTCCCTAGTTCTTCATCGCCCCTCGCCGGAGCTTCGGGTGTAGAGTCTGTCGGCTCCACTTGCGCGGGTAGTTCTACATCCTGCGGCCGCTCTTCGAGGAGTCTTTCGAGAATGAGCCGCCCCGCTGAGAAGTTTGACGAAAGCACTGCCAACTGGTATCCGAAGCGCGCCATCGGCTGTATCGGAAAGTGATCGCCGCGACGCACGCCAGGAAAAACGCCCATCGGGTGGGCGTAGTAGGGAATGCCGGCGGCATCGAGTTCTTCGAGCAAAGAAGTGTGAAGCGCAAGATCTTCACCCTCCCAGAGAGGCACTACGGTGCCTGAAGGCACGGCATTCGAAACAGCTCCTTCCTCCTCGATGGGGGTTTCTATTAGCGGCACTTCGCAATCGGCGCACATGGTGAACCCTGGGCGATATTCGGCTTTGCACTGGGGGCAGATCATGGCTTCGTGGAGTTTACTACACGCGGCCGGAGTGAGGTTCGCAGCGAACCGGGAGACGCGGGCGCCCTAAAAGCGCTCCACCGCCAAAGCCACGGCATTCCCGCCGCCGAGGCAGAGGGCAGCGATGCCGCGCTTGAGGTTGCGGCGCTGGAGTTCGTAGAGGAGAGTGACAAGGATGCGCGCGCCGGAAGCGCCGATGGGGTGGCCGAGGGCGACCGCGCCGCCGTTCACGTTTACTTTTTCGGGATTGAGTTTGAGCTGGCGGGTAACGGCAATGGCGGCGACGGCGAAGGCTTCGTTAAGCTCGACGAGGTCGACGTCTTTGTCACGGTCCCAGCCGGTTTTCGCGAGGAGTTTCTCGACCGCCTCTACGGGCGCCATCATGACCCACTTGGGTTCGATGCCGGAGACGGCCTGAGCGACGATCCGGGCTATCGGTTGAAAGGGCGGCTGCTTGTTGAGGCGCTGGGCGTTGCGTTCGCTGGTGACGATGACGGCCGCGGCGCCGTCGTTGGTGCCGGGGGCGTTGCCGGCGGTTACGGTGCCGTCTTTTTTGAAGGCGGGCTTCAGCTTGGCCAGAGCTTCCATGCTGGTGTCTTCGCGGGGAGACTCATCGTACTTGATGACAAGAGGGTCGCCCTTCTTCTGCGGAATTTCGATGGGAAGGATTTGCGATTCAAAGAAACAGGATTTGCGCGCGCGGACGGCTTTCTGGTGGCTTTCGAAGGCGAAGCGATCCTGCTCCTCGCGAGTGATGTGGTACTTTTCGGCGACCAACTCGCCGGTCACGCCCATATGGAAATCTTCGTAAGCGTCCCACAGGCCATCGTTAATCATGGAGTCGACGATTTTCCCATCGCCCAAGCGGTAGCCGGTGCGGGCTTGCGGAAGAAGATAAGGGCAGTTGGACATAGACTCCATGCCGCCGGCGACGACGATTTCGGATTCGCCGAGGGTGACGGCTTGCGCGGCGAGAGCAACGGCTTTGAGGCCAGAGCCGCAGACTTTGTTGATGGTCATGGCGGCGACGCGAGGGGCGCAGCCGCCTTTGAGGGCGGCCTGGCGCGCGGGATTCTGGCCGAGGCCGGCCTGAACGACGTTGCCGAGGATGGCTTCGTCAATTTGTTTGGCGTCGAGGCCGGCGCGGCGGATGGCTTCGGCAACGATTCTGCCGCCAAGCTCGGGCGCGGACAAACCGGCGAGACCGCCCTGGAATTTGCCGATGGGGGTGCGGACCGCGGAGAGAATTACGGGCGTTTCCATGAAAGGCCTCCCTACGAAATACCAGTATATCGGATGCGGAAGGGCCGGGCGTAGCTTCGAAAAAAAGCAAAGGCATAACACCGAGGCCACAGAACGAGCACTGAGATGCACAGAGAAGAAAAGCCAAGCAGGGGCGCTACCTGCTCTCCGGCTTGAAACGTTCTGGCTCGAAGAAGCAGCGGGAGTTGACAGCCACGCGAGATGCGGCAGAATGGCTGCATGGCACACCAAGCGACGACTTCCTATTTGAAAGATTCCATTGACCTCTTTCGTTACTACAAGAAGCTGGGGGAGCGCGCGATGGCGCAGTGTCCGGACGAGGGATTGTTTTTGACGCTCGACGGAGAGTCCAATTCGATTGCCATCATCGTGAAACACATGAGCGGAAATATGCGCTCGCGCTGGACGAACTTTCTGACGACGGACGGAGAAAAGCCAGATCGTAACCGCGACACAGAATTTGAAGATGCGCCAAAGACGCGAGCGGAGCTGACGGCCCTGTGGGACCGAGGATGGAAATTCGTCTTCGGCGCGCTCGAATCACTGACGGATGCCGACATGGAGAGAATTGTGACGATTCGCACGGAGCCGCATTCCGTGATGCAGGCCATCAACCGGCAGATTGCGCATTACGCTTATCACGTGGGGCAGATTATATTCCTCGCGAAGCATCTGACCGCGCAAGCCACCGGGAAATGGGAAACGCTGAGCGTCGCACGAGGAAAATCAGCAGAGATTAATGCCAAGGTGGCCGCCGGCGAGGTTTCACAGCGCGCTACACTCTTCGCCTCAAACACCAGCCAGAATCCGTCGCGCTCCAGCTAGTGCCGTTCCAACTATTTGAACCGAATCCCGGCTGGAGACTTCCATCCGAACATTCGGGCCATTCGTCCCGGGAATACTTGTCCAAATAAGTTGGAACGGCACTAGAAAATCTCCAGCGATTGAGCGGCGTTTCCTGTCCAGCCCGAAATCCGATACCCTTCCTTCCTATGGCCACGCTGTTTGACATGGAGCCAGCCACACCCGAGGAGACGGGCCTGAAGCTGAATGACGCGCAGAAGCGCGCGATTACGCACGGAGAAGGGCCGTTGCTGGTGATCGCGGGCGCAGGAACGGGAAAGACGCGCGTCATCACAGAACGGATCCGGCATTTGTTGCAATCCGAGCCGGAACTATCGGGCGAGAACATTCTCGCGCTGACGTTTACAAAGAAGGCCGCGGGGGAGATGAAAGCGCGCGTGATGAAAGCCACGGGCGAGCGCGGGAGGGACGTGACACTGGCGACGTTTCATTCGTTCTGCGAAACGCTGCTGAAGGAAGCGGAGCCGAATCGCGTCCCATTGGAACAGGTGGATCACTGGATTTTACTGCGGCGGAACATGGGACGGCTGGGGCTGGACAAATACCGGCGGCTGGCGGAGCCGGGACAATTCTTGAGCGATTTCATCGCGTTTTTTTCGCGGTGCCAGGATGAGTTGGTGTCGAGCGAGGATTACCAGCGCTACGCGGATGAATTGGCAGCGAAGCTGGGGGCGGAGCGAGAAACGCTGGACGAAGATACCTACAAAGAACGCGCAGAACAGGTGGCCCAGGAGCAGGAGATCGCGCGGGTGTATCGTGCGAACGAACAGTTGCTGCGCGAAAAGAACGCGGTGGCGCTGAATGGATTGATCGCGGAAGCGGTGGCGCTGCTGCAGAAGGATGCGGGATTGCGCGAGCGGCTGCGGGAGCGCTACCGGCACATCTTGGTGGATGAATTTCAGGACACGAACATCGCGCAGCTGGAGTTGTTGCATCTATTGTCGGCGGAGCCACGGAATATCGTCGTAGTGGGCGACAACGATCAGGCGATTTACCGGTTTCGCGGGGCGTCGTTTGGGAGCTTCAAGCTGTTTCTGGAAAAATTTGCGGACTGGAGAGGAGGGCAAGATTCGGCGTCTTATCGCGTCACGCTGACGGAGAATTACCGATCGACGCCGAATATTTTGCGCGTGGCAACGCAGGTGATTGCGCAGAACGAAGTGAGCGCGGATTTTCCGAAGAAAAGCCTGCGTCCGACGCGAGCAGAGAGCGAGCGGATTCGCATCGCAGAGCTGGCGAACGCCGAAGAAGAAGCGCGCTGGGTGGCAAATGAGCTCGAGCGATTGCACGGAACGGGGCATCCGTGGCGGGATTTTGCAGTGCTGTACAGGCAGCATGCGCACCGGAACCATTTGGTCGAAGAATTGTCGCGAAGGAAGATCCCGTTCGTCATTGCGAGGCTTTCGATCCTGGAGCATCCGCTGGTGCGGGATGTGCTGGCGTATTTGCGCTTGATGGCAAAGCCAAACGACGACATCGCGTGCGCTCGGGTGCTGTCAGCACCGGCGTGGCGTCTGGAGGCGGCGGATCTGGTTCGGCTGGCAACGCGCGCAGCAAAAAAGCGCGGGACATCGCTCTTGGACGTCTTGCAGGCGCCACAGTCGGAGCTGCCGTTCGATGCGTCGCAGGGCGCGCTAGGGGAGCTGCTCGAATTTCTTTCCCAGCAACGGAAAACACTGAAGCGGCGGGCAACGGGGGAGATTTTGTCCGACTTGATGGAATGGCTGGAGATTCCGCAGCGTGCAAGCAGCCAGGACCGGAAGTACGTGACGCAGCTCTCGCACTTCGTAAAGGAGTGGGAGAAAAAGAGCGAGACCCGGGAACTCGAGGAATTTCTGGAGTATCTCGACTATTTTGAGCAAGCGGGCGAGACATTGAGCCTGGAAGATGATGCGCCGGGCGATGCGGTGCAGCTCATGACCGTGCATGGCGCCAAAGGGCTGGAGTTTCCGCATGTGTTTCTGCTGCGGGTGAACGAGGGCGCTTTCCCGGCGAGAAATCGTGCGCCGCTTTTTGAATTTCCAACCGCACTGATGAAAGAAGAACTCCCACAAGGAGATTTTCACATACAGGAGGAGCGGCGGCTTTTTTATGTGGCGCTGACGCGCGCGAAACAGCGGCTGACGATTACAACACTCACGGAAAAGAAGGGCAAAGTGCCCACGTTTATCGAAGACATCTTGATGGAGCCATCCGTGAAGCGGCGGGATGTGCTGCAGATCGCGCCGAAGGTGGCGCAAACGGACGCAAGGGACACCGCGCGCACCGCGCGGCAAGCGGATGCTTCGCTTTTCCCGGCTTCGGCGATGCCGCCAAAGATTTTTTCGCGGATTGCGGACTGGGCCGAGGCGTTTCATCCTCTCTCGCCGGAACCACTGAAGCTGAGCGCGTCCGCAGTGGAAAACTACCGCCGCTGCCCGCAGCAATATTTGTTCAGCTATTTGTGGTCGCTGAAGAGAGGCCCACGGGCGACGCTGAGCTTCGGCAGCGTGATGCACACCACGATCAAGCGGTTCATCGAGCAGCTGCGCAAAGGCGTAAAGCTTCCCTTTGAAGAACTGGAGCGGATTTTCGAGACGGAATGGAGCTCGGCGGGATTCGAAGACGAGTACCAGGAAGCGGAATACAAGAAGGACGGGATCGAGCAGCTACGCGCCTTCCACGCGGCGATTATCCAACAGCCGCCGAACGTGCGCGAACAGGAGAAGGGATTTGAGTTGCCACTGGAAAACAACGTGATCGTGGCGGGAAGGATCGACCAGATCAATTCGCTTGGGCGAAATGACGTGGAGATCGTGGATTACAAGACCGGCAGACCGAAGAAAGACACGGATGCAAGGAAGGATCTGCAACTGAGCATCTATGCACTGGCGGCAAAAGAGATTTTTGAGCTGAATCCGGTGCGGCTCATTTTTCACTATTTGCTGAACAACCAGGTTCAGGCAACGACGCGGGATGCGAAACAGCTCGATGAAGCGCAGAAGATCGTGCTGGAAGCGGCAGAGGATATTCGAGCGGGGGAGTTTGCGGCAAAGCCGGGGTTTGTGTGCCGGAGCTGCGCGTACCGGCCGATCTGCCCGGCGCATGAGGAAGCGCTTTCGCAGTAGATCGCTACCTTGGAACGACGAGGGTGCCGGAGTAGTAGCCGTCACGCGTGAGGATGGTTAGACCCGCGCGCTTCACCACTTTGACTTCGATGGAATGGTACTCCGTGGCGGGGTCGTTGCCGCGGGGCGAATAGGCGAGGGTGTACTGGTTGCGGGCTTCTTCGGTGACGCTGGAGTACAGCTCTTCCAAATCGTTGCGCTTAGAGGCGTAATAAACATCGCCGCCAGTATTATGCGCATACCGGGCAAGTCGATCCAGCTTGTCGAACTTGCGGTTGATAAAAACGGTGCCTATGCCGACACCAAAGACAGAAATGTTGTAGCGCAAAAGCTCCTTGAGGACGACGTCGTATTTGTTGGTGTTGAATTTCGGATTGTTCACACCATCCGAGACGAGGACGATTATCTTGCGGCGCTCCCGGCCGCGATCTTTCAGGAGCTGGGCTGCGGCGTAAACGGCATCGTCGAGTGCCTTGGTGGGCTGTCCTTCGATGTTGATCGTGGTCCTGGCTGTCGCTGGTCCGCCGGTCACCGACTGGCCATTGATGGTCGGTGTGTCGAAGGGACCGCCGCCCCCGCTAACGGAGGGCCGGCTGTCGAGCCTTTCGCGCTTGAGCTCGGTAAGGAGCTTGTCCTGATCGGTTGTGAAGCCCTTGCCCTCGTGGAAATATTGGTCGAAACGGCAGATAAAGGCTTCGTCTCCCGTGCTCAGGCCGCCGACAATCGCTTCGAGGCTAGGTTCGACCTGCTGCGCGTCTTTGGACTTGAGGTCGTTGTCAATCAGGACGACCAGGGAGAGCGGAAAGGCTTCCGCAGTAAAGATTTCGATCCGTTGTTCGACATTGTCGTCCAGAACACGAAAATCATCCCTCCGGAGGTCGGGAACCAGGCGGCCCGCCCTGTCTTTTACGGTAACGGGGAGCACCACGTAATTCACGTTCTTGATGATTTTGGCCTGGGCATCACTCTGAGGGAGCGCGGTGGCCTGCTGGTGCGACGAAGACGAGGCGTCCTGTTGCCAAGGGGGTTGCGCTTCGAGAATCGCCGGGGGCGAGGCGAGAATGAGCGTGCAAGCCAGAGTTATGGTTTTTCGTAGACTTTTCATTAATCTCAGGTGAAACTTCCCTTTGCGTTTAGCAGCTCGGTTGGCTCAAACACACATCCCGCAGACCGCTCTTGCGCATCGTAGCTCTGGGGACCGCAATCACCGGCCGGGCATCTCTGAATCGAGCGACCGCCAAGCGCGATCACGAAGTGGCCGACCGTCGAGGAAAGTATACATGGCTTCCGTGAAGAACCTTTTGTCGCGTTGTGTCGCATGGAGTTTGGTGCTGGCCCTCGCGGCGCCCGCCCTGCCGCAGGAACCGGCGGGACAGGGGCAAGTGATCCGCAAGCAAGTCGACCTGGTGAATTTATTCGCCACCGTCCGCGACAATCACAAAAAAATCGTTGGCAACCTCAAACAGGAAGACTTCAAGATCCTAGAAGACAACCAAGACCAAAAAATCGCGTTCTTCTCAAGAGAAGTGACGCTGCCAATCACTTTAGCGTTGCTCCTGGATACCTCGGGGAGCGAGCAATACATGCTAAGCGCGATCCAGGACGCGGGAGGACGCTTCCTTGACCGTGTGTTGCGCAAAGGCGATGAGGCGCTGGTGATGTCGTTCGATTCGGACGTGGACCTGCTGTCGGATTTTACGGACGATCGTGGACAGCTCGAGCGGGCGGTGCGGCACGCACGGATCAACATTCCGTCGGGCGGCGGGATGATCAATCCGGGGCCGATCCCGACGCGACAGATCACGGGAACGGCGCTGTACGACGCAATCTATCTCGCCTGTAATGAAAAACTGAACACGGAGGCAGGACGCAAAGCCATCGTGATCGTGACGGACGCGCAAGACGAAGGCAGTAAAGTGAGGCTGGAGGAAGCGGTCGAAGCGGCGCAGCGCACGGATACGGTGATCCACATCCTGCTGGTGGCCGATCCGAGATTCGGTGGAAATTCCGGCGTCGCCCACAAGATTACGGAAGAGACGGGCGGGCGCATGATCTCCGTGTCTTCGGAAAAAAAGCTGCTGGAAGCGTTCGATGAAATTTCCGAGGAGCTGCGCAGCCAGTACACGCTGGGATACTACCCGTCGAACAATGCGAAGGACGGAAAGTTCCGGAAGATCAAGGTCGAGGCGGCCAGCCGCGACTTGAGGGTGCTCACCCGGAAGGGTTACTACGCACCGAAGGGATAGCGCTGGAACAGCCCGATGGGCGCCGCTGCATTTATAAATCCTCCAAAGTCATAACAGCAATGAGGCGATTACCCGCCGGAGCCTACAGGATTTGACTGAGGCACAGCGTTGCCATTGGCGCGTGCGAAATAGCCTCGGCGCGCACGGACCTGATAGCCCTTGTGATCGGGCGTTTCGATGCGGATCTTGTGGTACTTACCGTCGGCGACGTAGTTCGTTGGATTGTAGGCGATGGAGTATTGATTGCGGAGCTCGTCGCCGATGTCCTGGAAGGATTGGTCGAGGTCGTCAACGTGATAAGGGAAGAAGGCGCGGCCGCCGGTTTGTTCGGCGAGATCTTGGAGGATGTTGTCGCCTTCGGTCTTCTGGATCTTGCGATTGGCCGTCTTCTGGGGATCGGTTTGCGAGAGCGACACCCACTGCGTGCTGGTGCTGATGGCGTAGATGACTACGCTGAAGCGCTGGGCCATCTCGATGGCTTCGGCGCGTGTGTGCGTTGATAGATTATCGTCGCCGTCGCTGATGAGAATGATGACGCGGCGGACGACGTCGGGCTGGTCACCGGGCGGGCGAGGGGGATGGCTTAGTTCTTTTTCGCAGGCCTGGTAAACCGCGTCGTAGATGGCGGTGCCGCCGCCGGCGCGTGTATTGACGATCTGATCGCGAAGTTTGTCGGCCTCACCCGTAAAGGCCTGCACAACCTGCGGCTCGTCATCGAAGGTCATGACAAAGGCAGCATCTTTATTGCGGCGCAGCACGCTATACAGGAAATTGACGGCGGCATCTTGCTCGAATTTGATGCGATCGCGGATGCTGTTGGAAGTGTCAAGGAGCATGCCGATGCGGAGGGGGAGATCGGTCTGACGAGTAAAGAAGCGGATCGTCTGTTGGGTGTTGTTGTCAAATACTTTGAAATTGTCCTTTTCGAGATCGGGGACGAGCTTGCTTCGACGATTGAGAACGGTGAAGAGAACGTCGACAAGGTTAATTGTGCGGGTGATCGTTTGGTCGACGCGCTGCGGAGGCTCCTGGCCCTTGGCTGCGTCAGGCTTTGCAGGCGGAGACGCCTGCGGATTAGAGCCTGTTTGCGCAGCAGAGGAGCCTGACGATTGTTGAGGGCGGCCGGCGATGGCCGTCCCCAAAAGTGCGAGGCAGAGAAAAATAGAAATGAGTGCGCGCCGCATTCACCCTGATTATAGGTAGCCAGCGAGCGAGGCGTCAATTCGGCGCAGGTCTTCGCCCGCGGCGGTGGCGAGCCGTTGCAAATAGGCACGGAGCTCGGCGGGGAGCGGCGCGCGGAGTTCGAGCCATTCCCCGGTACGCGGGTGCGCGAAGCCAAGTCTTGCCGCGTGCAGAAAATTTCGGCCGAGCGAGGGGAGCGCCATTTTCTCAAGTGCTGCCGAGCGGCCAACGCCGATGCGAAGCTGGGTTGCGGCGCCATAAAGAGTGTCGCCAACAACGGGGTGCTTCAAGGCAGAAAAATGCACGCGAATCTGATGCGTGCGGCCAGTGTGGAGCTGAACCTCGACGAGGGTGGTGGAATCGATGCGGGCGAGAGCGCGCCAGTCGGTGCGAGCTTCGCGAGCGGCGCGCGACTCGGGGCCGCGCCGGGTCTTGGAAACAGCGGCCATGCGCGTGCGACGTATTGGATCGCGGCTGATCGCAAAATCGATCCGGCCGCTTGTATTCGGCAAAAGGCCTTGCACCAAAGCGATGTAGGTTTTTTTCACCGCGCGCCGGCGGAAGGCTTCGCCGAGTTTGGCGTGGGTGGCGTCGTTTTTTGCAACAAGGATTACACCGGAGGTTCCTTTGTCGAGGCGATGGACGATACCCGGACGCAGTAGATCGTTCGATTGCGAGAGGGTTTGGCCCCGCCCAAGCAGCGCGTTCACCAGAGTGCCGCGAGAATTCCCCGCGCCAGCGTGAACGGTCATCCCGGCTGGCTTGTTCACAGCGATGACGTCCTCGTCCTCGTAGAGAATGTCGAGCGGGATCGCTTCGGCTTCGGCTCGGACAGGCGGACGGTCTTCTGCGTCTAGCGTGATGCGTTCTCCGCCGTGGAGGTGCTGCGAACCTTTCTTGGCGAGACGATCATCTACGAGAACAAGGCCAGCTTCGATTAATTCCTGAACGCGTGTGCGGCTCAACTCGGCGCAGTGAGCGGTGACGATGCGGTCGAGCCTTTGGCCAGCTTCTTCCGGGGCGACGGCGAATTCGCGCTTCATCCCTTTTGCCGCTTCGGTGTCTGTGCTTCGGGGACTTCAGATACGGAGTGGCGGTGACCGAAAATAACATCGAGAATAATGAGCGCGGCGCCGATGGCGATGGCGGAATCCGCGACGTTGAAGGCGGGGTAGTGGTAAGAGCCGAACCACACCTCGAAGAAGTCCGTAACCGCGCCATGGACGATGCGGTCGGTGACGTTGCCCGTCGCTCCGCCGAGAAGAAGCGCGAGGCCGACAGCGGTCAGAGAGCCACCGCTGTGCCCGGCGACGAAAAGCCAAGCAAGGGCGCCAATGACGAGGACCGAGCCAGCGATCAATGCGATGCGCAGCCCAGGCGAGGCTGCGTCAGAGAAAACGCCGAAAGCAATGCCCGGGTTGCGGCTGTGGACGAGATAAACAAAATGATGGATCAGCTCGCGGCGCCACCCTTCGGGAGTCTGTGATTCGAACCAGGCTTTGGTGGAGCGGTCGGCCAAGACCACGCCAAGCGTGAGCCAAAGCCAGCGGAGGCGGGAGGGAAGAATCACGAAATTCTCGCGGAAGAGAGAAGGAGATTCCTCGCTTCGCTCGGAATGACAGTGTGGTCGTGGGTGGTCAATTTAGTTGTGAACCGCAAGACCAGTTTCGATTTCAGCCAGGGCTTCACTACAGCGCTCGCAGATGGTCGGGTAACGTTTATTTTCGCCGACATGCGTGGAATAGTTCCAGCAACGCTCGCATTTCACGCCTTCAGCCGCAATGACGCGTATTCCCAATCCAGGAATTGCTTCGGAGCGGAACGTATCCGCGTGTAGCACGCGCGTGTTCAATTGACCCGCAGAATCGGGTGGAACTCTTACCTGGGAAACGATCAGCAGCGCCGGAAGCCACTGCGCATATTTTCGCAGCAGCCCAGAGAGACTCGCTTCCGCCTCCGGGGTGAACAACTCGAAGATCACTTTGGCTTCGAGGCCCGAATTGATTCGCTTCGCATTGCGTGCGGCTTCAAGGGCTTTCAATGCCTCGCCGCGGACTTTGGACAGTAGCTCCCACTCGGCGACTTTATCGGCAGGGATGCCGGTGCGAAGAGCTCGCTCCTCAGTAAAGACGGACATGTGAATGCTTTCGGGATCATCCG
>Ga0307479_10005380_pt1 | contig 11722 bp, 11 predicted proteins | sample atmos_gasesECM4C_FD_203743 | JGI IMG/M metagenome (GOLD analysis project Ga0307479, IMG submission 203743) | Hardwood forest soil microbial communities from Morgan-Monroe State Forest, Indiana, United States - atmos_gasesECM4C_515 | ecosystem: Environmental > Terrestrial > Soil > Temperate... | reverse complement strand
CGCCTATTCGGCCAGATGGATGTGACGCTCTTCCGGGACACCCGTCAGGGCGTGGACTGGTTAGCGAATGGAAAATTCGCCATCTGTTTTTTTTGCTCTGCAGATGAAGTTCGCAAAGCCAACGCCCAAGGATTGCCCGTTGACACTTTTGGAGTGATGAGCGAGGGCGCCGGCCTTGTGTCTCTCTATGGCACGATCGTTCTGCCTAATAACGCGCCTCATGCAAACGCCGCGCGCGTTTTCATTAACTGGTTCCTCTCACGCGACGGGCAGATTGCGTTGCAGAGAGAATTGAATAAATCGGGACTCGGCGGTGTGGATTCGCTGCGCATCGATATTCCGAAAGACGACGTCACGCCTGATGAGCTGCGCAGCGCCAACGTTAACTATTTGGATCTCGACGCGCGCCAAGAGTGGCTCGAGCGGACGCCTATTCTCAAGGCGTTTGAAGATGCGCTGGCGGACTCGGAGAAGAGGAGAAAGCCGTGAGCAAGTCCAGCCGAAAATCGAAGATTGAGGATAGAGGATGGCAGTTTTCGATTCAATCCTCGATCCTCATCGTGCTGGCCTTGTCGATTGCCACTTCTCACTGCGCCGTTCAGGCCGCGAGCCAGGATCAATGGGAAAAAACTCTAGCGGCGGCAAAAAACGAGGGGCAGGTTAATGTCTACATTGGCGGCTGGGGAGTTGTCCTCGACGAAGGCGTTTTTCAGAAACGCTTCCCCGAGATCAAGCTCGTCGGTGTGGCGCTACGAGGCGGCGGTGATATCGCCAAGCGCATTTTGGCCGAGAGGCGGGCGGGAAAGTATCTCGCCGATGTGAGCATCGAGGGCTTTAACTCCAACTACAATATTCTGTACGCCGCTAAAGTTTTTGATCCGATCAAGCCTGCCCTCATTCTTCCGGAAGTCGTCGATGAGTCGAAGTGGTGGCGGGGCAAACACAGCTATCTGGATCCTGAGGGGCAATACGTTCTCAGATTCAACGGAGTCCCGCAAACGGGAGCCGCTCACTATAATAGTCAACAGGTGAACCCCAAGGAGTTTACCTCCTTTTGGGACTTTCTTAACCCGAAGTGGAAGGGGAAGATTGAGGCGCGGGACGCCAGGGTACCGGGACCGGGGAACGGCGCGCTGCGCTTCTTCTACCACAACCCGGAGCTCGGTCCGCAATTCATCCGGCGGCTTTTCAGCGAAATGGAGATCGCTCTATTTCGCGACTTCCGCCAGGGACCGGACTGGTTGGCGTCCGGCAAATTCGCCATCTGCTTTTTCTGCTCGGATATCCCAAAAGCGAAACGCCAAGGTCTCCCGGTCGATTCCTTTGGCGCCATGAAAGAGGGAGCAGGTCTCGTCTCACAGTACGGCACGATGGGGTTGCCCACCAACGCGCCCCATCCCAACGCGGCGAAAATTTTCATTAACTGGTTTCTTTCCCGCGAGGGACAACTCACTTTGCAACGCGCCTTGGCGAAGGCGTCAGACGAGGCGCCGGACTCGCTGAGAATTGATATTTCGAAGGATGACGTGCCGGCTGAAAACAAGAGAGTGGACGGAGTCAAATACCTCGATCTTGATGTTCAGGGGAAGCTTGAGATGAAGCCGATCGTCGACGTGATAGAAGAGGCCCTGGGGGCAATGAAAAAGTAAAAGGTAAAAGGAAACCAACAAACGGTAGGCGTATTAACAGTGAGGTAACCATGGAGAGTACGAACGTATCACGCAGTCAGACACCAACGCCTTATGAAAGATGGATACAGGAGCAAGGGATTCCGATCGTCCGAGGATATGGAGTGACCGATCTGCGACAACAGCCGCTGGGTCTCTGGGAGAGTTTGGGCTGCCGCGCTACTTTTGTTCATTTGAATGGGATGGAAGGAATTACCGGGATGTATGCGGCCGAAATCCCTCCTGGAGGAGAGAGCAAAACGGAAAAGCACCTCTATGAAGAGGTCGTCTACATTATTAAAGGAAAGGGAAAGACACAGCTCTTCGGGCCCGGAGAGGGGGTAAACTCAGTTGATTGGCAGGAAGGTAGTCTCTTTGCCATTCCGTTGAACGCGCCGCATAAGCTCGTTAACACGGGTAGCGAACCGGTTTTTTTTCTCGCGGTGACCACAGCTCCCCTAGTCTTTGATATCTTCCATAACGAAGCGTTCGTCCGGAGCTGTGACTTTCAGTTTACCGACCGCTACGCCGGAGAACCGAACTATTTTTCTAAGGATGCAGCGGTGGAAAAAGGGCTCTGGGAGGTCAATTTCGTTCGCGAGGCGCCGACGGCTTTGGATCGTCTCCGCCGGCGCGCCGATGGAGATCGGCCCAACGAGGGGCAGGGAACAGGACATGGTCGCGGCTACAATATCGTTCAGATCGAACCTTGCGGTAACAGCCTCATTACGCACCTCGCGGATTGGCCCATGGCACGCTACGCCAAGGCACATCATCATGGCGGCGGCGCCGTATTCTTGATCCTCCGCTCCGAGGGCTACAGCCTCATGTGGCCGAACGAACTGGGGACGCAGCCGTTCGCGCAAGGCAAAGGGGAGCGAGTGGTGAAGGTCGATTGGAAAGTAGGGAGCGTCTTCAGCCCTCCGACCGGATGGTTCCATCAACACTTTAACGCCGGAGGAGAACCAGCACTCCAGCTCGCTTTTCGCAATGGAAGCCGGATCTATCCGTTCGGCGTTCGCCGTGCGGCGACGCGCGAGGGCGTTTTCACGCCGGTGGACGAGGGAGGCACGCAAATCGAATACGAGAGTGAAGATCCGGAGATCCGAAGAATGTTTGAAGCAGCGCTGGCGGCGAAAGGGCTTAAGGCAGACATGCGACTATGACGGAGTGAAGCGCGCTCACATTTCGTTAATACGACAATGGATGTCGCGATTTGCATACCGACGTGGATAGTGAACGATGGATAAGAAAGAAAACGATCTCTTAACGCAGACAGGGCCTGGTACCCCCTGCGGCGAGCTGATGCGGCGCTATTGGATGCCGGCGGCGCTCTCGGAGGAGTTGCCTGCGGGCGGCGCGCCGTTGTCGCTTAAACTTCTCGGCGAAGAGTTGGTGCTCTTCCGCGATGATCAGGGAAGGCCGGGACTGCTCGGACTCCACTGCGCACACCGCGGAGCGGATCTCAGCTACGGGCGCCTTGAAGACGGCGGGTTAAGGTGCATCTATCACGGCTGGCTCTATGATATTCATGGGCGCTGTATCGATCAACCGGGCGAGTTGGGCGGGGGAACGCAGCGCGATACGATTCGCCAGCCCGCCTATCCCTGCGTGGAGCGGGCCGGGACTATCTTTGCTTACATGGGACCCGGTGAGCCGCCGCTCTTTCCTAACTACGAATTTTTGAGCGTTTCTGAAGATCAGGCCTTCACAATCAAGCTCTTTAGCGATTGCAACTACCTCCAGGGCAACGAAGGGAATCTCGATCTCGCTCACCTATCTTTTCTGCATTACAACCCGCGGCATAGACATGTTGAAAGTGCGCCGGGTGAAGACTTGAACCACAGGGGAGTCGCTCCGGGGATGGAGAGCTACGAGGCAGAGTTGACCCAGTACGGCATCAGAAGCTACAAAGTCCGGCGGCTTAATGATCCCGAGCACTACCAGCTCTATATGACCGAGTTTGTCCTGCCGAATCTTACCGCTTTCTTTGGCGAGCAATATGGGATTGAGGGCACCTACTCGGTTAATTGGCACGTTCCGATCGACGACGAGCATCACTGGAAATATACCTTTATCTTCAGCAGGAAGGGTCCCATCGATAGAGAAGCGACAAGACGACGGCGCGCGGATATGACACCGGATTATCGGCCGAATCGTCATAAAAGGAATCGCTATCAACAGGATCGAGCATCGATGAGAAAAGAAAGCTACAGCGGCATCGGCACGAATTTCCAAGTGCAGGATCTCTGCGTCACAGAGGGCATGGGTCCGATAATGGATAGAAGCAAGGAGCATCTAGCCTCCATGGACGTGCCGGTGATTGTGGCGCGTAAACTTCTCTTTAAAGCGATCCGCGACCTGCAGGAGGGACGAGAGCCGGCCAACGTGGTGCGAGATCCCAAGCGCAACCGTTTCCTGATTGATGCCAGCGACGATCTGGTTCCGGCTTCAACGCCCTGGAAAGAGTACATAAAGGAAAAGACTATGAAACTGGAAGCCTTACTCTCGGGGAAGCGATAAAGGGAAAGGAAAATATGCCGGACGTCCTCAAGATGGGTTTTGCCGGGCTGGGCGAAGCGGCGACGCGCGTCTTACCCGAGATCGTGCAGCTTCCCTACATCAAAGTCACGGCGGCGGCCGATGCACGAGCGAGCGCACGGGAGAAATTCCGCGAAGAATTTGGCGGTTACGCTTACGAGAGCGTAGAAGAGCTGTGCCAGAGCCCACATGTCGATGCGGTGTACATCGCCACGCCACATGAGTTCCACGCCCGCCATACGATCATAGCCGCTGAGAACCGCAAACATGTGATTGTCGAGAAGCCGATGGCGCTTAGCATTGAGGAATGTGAGCGGATGAATGCGGCGGCTGAGAAATATGGCGTCAAGCTTCTCTGCGGCCACACCCACAGCTTCGATCCGCCGATCCGCAAGATGCGAGAAATCATTCAAGGCGGCGAATTGGGGCGAGTGTGCATGATCCATATGTGGAACTTTAACGATTTCATGGTGCGGCCGTACACCAACCGGGACTTGGAGGCGAGCCGGGGTGTGGTTCTCAACCAGGGGCCGCATCAAATCGATATCGTAAGGCTCCTGGGCGGCGGAATGGTTCGAAGCGTGCGCGCCATGACCGGAACATGGGATCCTAGCCGGCCTGAGGGAGCCCATGTCTGCTATCTCGAATTCGAGGATGGAGTTCCTGCTACCGTGATTTATAACGGCTACGGTTTCTTTGATGTCGCGGAACTTTTTTGGTGGGTGGGAGAGGGAGGATATCTGCGCCATCCCGAGACTAACGCCCATGCGAGGAAAAGCTTCAAAAAAATCGCCGGGCCGGGTCGGGAAGAAAAACTCGAAGAGCTCAAGGATAAAATGCGTTACGGCGCGCGCAGTGTCAGCGAGGGACCGGTAGCGCATGGCTGGCCGGGTCTGGATGAGGAGCAGCAGGATAGAAAGCACCAGAAATTTTTTGGGCTCATTGTTGTGAGCTGTGAGAGAGGGGACATGCGACAATCGCCGGACGGCATCCTCATTTACGGCGAGGAGGGGAAAAAAGAAGTCCCGATCGGGAAAGCGGTCGTAGGCCGCCAGGCGGAAGTTGCGGAGCTCTATGAAGCTGTGACGAACGGCCGGCCGATTTTTCACGATGGCCGCTGGGGCGAGGCGACGCTCGAGGTCTGTTTGGGAATTCTTCAGTCCGCGGCAGAGCGGAGAGAAATCATGATGTCCCATCAGGTACCTGCGTGGGAGTAGTCGGTAGGCTGTTGGCAAGAAAGCAACCAACTGTTGCAGATTACCCTCTGGTCGTGGTGGCGAAGATTTTAAATTTTGGATTCTATGATGAGGTAGTTCATGCCTTACAACGATCTGCGTAGTTTTGTCGCCGAGCTAGAGAAACGAGGCGAGCTAAAAAGAATTCAGGGGGCGCACTGGGACCTGGAAATCGGCGTCATTTCCGAATTGTCCTTCGAGCGCGGCGGACCGGCGCTTCTCTTCGAAGAGATTTCTGGCTACCCTCGCGAGTATCGACTGCTGACTAACCTCTGCAGCACCGTGAAAAGATCGCTCCTCGCGATCGATATGCCCACCGATCTTTCCATCGGCGAGGCCATGGAGCGCTGGCGGGAGTTTTATCGCTCCTATCAACCCGTGCCTCCAGTGAAAGTCGGATCGGCCCCATTTCGTGAGAACGTTCTCGAAGGCGAGAGCGTAGATCTGCTGCGGTTTCCGGTGCCGAAATGGCACGAGAAAGACGGCGGTCGGTACATAGGGACTGGTTGCACGGAAATTCTACGTGATCCGGAAAGCGGTAAAGTTAATGTTGGGACTTATCGTCTCATGGTTCATGACCGCAATACCACCGGGATGTATCAGGGACCTAGCAATGACGGCATGCGGATGATCCAGAAATATTGGGCCAAGGGAAAGCCCTGTCCTATTGCCATAACGCTTGGAGAGGAGCCGGTTATTTTTCTCACGGCGTGCGGTCGTCTCGGCTGTCCTTCGGGAATCCCGGAATACGACTTTGCCGGGGCAGTGCGCAAGGAGCCGGTTGAGGTCGTCGAGGGAGAATTGACGGGCTTGCCGATTCCAGCTTCGGCCGAAATTGTTTTGGAAGGGATGATCCCTCCGCCCGAAGTTGAGCGCAAAGGCGAAGGACCTTTTGGTGAATACACGGGCTATTACATGGGCGGCACGGTGCCGCAGCCCGTGGTAAAGGTGAACCGCATCTATTATCGCAGCGATCCCATTCTTTTGGGTGCGCCGCCATTTAAACCGGTATGCGGCCATTACGCTTCGCCGCTGCCGTTCCGGTTAGTGACCGGACTTTGGAGCCGTCTCGAAAAAGCCGGGATCCAAGGTATTCGAGCGATCCGAGACCTCGTGAACGTCGGTGGCGTGGTAATCAGCATCCGGCAGCATGATGAAAACCACGTCAATCGACTGATTGCGATATTGGACAAGTCGCCTATTCAGCAGAGACTCGTTGTCGTGGTTGACGATGACGTGGACGTGGATGATCCGCGCGAGGTGCTGTGGGCCATGGGAACGCGCTCTGATCCCGCGACCGGGACGAAGGTCTCTACTGTCGAAAGCGATTGGGTTTTTAATCCTATGCATAATTTGGAGCAGAGGGCGGACAAGCCGACCTATCCCTTTTCGCGTCTGATCGTCAACGCATGCCGCCCTTACGCCCGGCTTCGCGAGTTCCCGCCGGTTAATCTTTTCGGCGCGGAGCGCAGGAAAGATGCGTGGAAGAAGTGGCGGATGGACGAATGGCTGGATTAGCTAGAGCTCAGGACAGGTGATGCAGAAGCAGTTTTCGTAGCTTGCGCAAATTTTCTGACGACGTTCATCATTCATCGAAACACTTATTCACCACGAAGAACGCGAAGGACACGAAGGATTCAAAATCCATGATTCTAAACTTCGTGATCTTCGTGCCCTTCGTGGTGATACGTTTTTTTGGTTGCGGCTCCGTTGCGTTAGTCTCATTTTGCTTGGCGTGGCCTTGTCGCTTCTCTTCCCTCTTGTCGGACAATCGCAGGAACGTTGGGAGAAGATCGTTGCTGAGGCGAAGAGAGAGGGCAAGGTGGTGGTTGCTGGTCCGCCGGTGCCCGGATTCCGTCAAGGGCTCACCGACGGGTTTCGCAACGTATTCGGAATCGGCCTGGAATACTTGGGTCTTCCCTCCGGTGAGCTGTCGATACGATTGGAGAGGGAGACTGCTGCCGGCTGGGTGAGCGTCGATGCGAACATTGGTGGTGCCAGCTCTGCGTTGGCCAACGAGATGCCCAAAGGGCTGCTCGAGCCTTTAGTTGATAAGCTGATTCTTCCCGAGGTGGCAAATCCTAAAATGTGGCAAAGAGGAAAGCTCAAGTGGGTGGACAACCAACAGCGCTACGTCCTTCAGACGGCGGAATGGGTGATGACCGATCTGATCCTCAACAAAGATAAGGCAGATCCCAACCGCATCGCGGTTTGGGCCGACCTCTTGAAACCGGAATGGAAGGGAAAAATCGCGTCGTATGATCCGCGCCGCGGCGGCCCGGGAAACGCGGTGGCGCGCTATCTTATGTACCGGTTCGGCAAAGAGTTCGTGGTGAAGCTATACAAGGAACAGAATGTCACCTTCACGCAGGATTTGCGCCAGCTTGTGGAATGGGTAGCGCGAGGGACCTACCCTGTTGGCCTCGGCGCCGTGCAGGTGATGATAGAGAGATTTCGCAAGGAAGGACTTCCCGTCGTGCGCCATTTCCCCAAGGATTCGCCTGGAAGCCTTTTAGGAGGATACGGCACGATCGTTATGGTCAAAGGCGCGCTGCATGCTAGCGCGGCGACGGTGTTTGTCAATTGGTTTGCGTCGAAGGAAGGACAAGAGATCTACGCCCGCGAGATGCTCGAGCCGAGTCTGCGCACCGATGTGCGACAAGATCTGGTGCCCGACTACGTTATCCCGCGCCCTGGCGTGAAATACGATATGGATCAGTATTCGGAAGACTGGATGCTCAACATCTTGCCTAAAGTGCAGAAGCAACTCACCGACGCGCTGGGACGCTGAGCAACGAAACGAGACCCGATCCCCTTCCGGTGCTTATTAAGGCACTTCATCCGGCCAGATATTCTTCATCATCGAGCGTGTGAGTTTTTTCGCTTCTTTTCTTGATTTAATTCCGTGCTGATACAGAAGGTAGGGCCATATCCGATAGGGATGGTCCATCCGTGATCTGATCCTGCCTCTTGCCCCGTCCGTCAAAGGCTGGGGCTGGCTAAAGGACGAAAGCAGGATTTGATCGCGCGACGCTCTTTCCAGTCGGATCGCCGAGACAGCGTTGCCCTCAATGGTCTGTTCTGAAACGACGATGCCATGGCCTTTGAGAAACACGGCGTAGTGGTCACCCATTGCTTCCAGCATCTGTGAAGCAAGCGTATCGGAATTGATGCCGGCGCTGTTCGGAAACACCGGCACTCCATCGGCAAATATCCTGGCGTCGCGATTGAAAGGGACGAGGCCGGAGTCCTGCAGGCCCACAAGGATGCTAAATCGAGGGTGGCAGTGGAGAACGCTTCCAACGTCGGCCCGGGATTTGTAAATGACGCTGTGAATCACGGTCTCTAGGGGAATCGGCTCCTTTCCCGCAACTCGCTTTGCGGAAAAATCGACGACGCACAAATCCGCGGGATCGGCGAGAACACCTGCGTAACGCGGATTGATAAGAAAGGTTTCCGTTCCAGGAATCTTTGCGCTCAAGTGGCCGGAGCCGTCGAGGACGCCTTCCGCGCTGAGGACCGCGATCGCGTCTAACAGGCGCCGCTTCAGGTCTTGGATTGTTTTATTGTCTTTCTTCGCCATAATCCCTCTCTACGTTTTAAAGTCCCCGAAACTGCACGACGGGCAGGAAGAATACGCACCATATCCAGACATCCGTTAGGTCGAAAAGTCAGGATAACCGAAAGGCGCAATATTTGTTCTATACTCGGCGTTCAAGGCTGCCCTGTCGCCTTTCCACACCAATCGAGTGAACCCATTGAGAAGAAAAGGGTGCGCCCCGAGGCGATAGAGCGTGGCGTAATCGACATCGATCAACGCCTTTTTTTCCTCCTCTGTCAGGTCACGGCCTGCGAGAAATTTCTCAGTGTCCGCTCTAAACGCGCTTGCGACTTTCGCATCCAAAATAGCTTCGCGCATCACTTTGTCCACCTGATATTTGCTCATGCCAGCGCTCCTGGGTCTCTGTCCCAAGCCATGTATGGGACCGACCCCTTGGATTTCGGAAAGCGAACTCCCGACACGCTGGGCGCTTTGCCATCGGCCAGTCCCATCAACAGTACGAAATTCAAAAAACCGGGAGTCACATTGCCAGACGCCATCATCCGGTCCCAGGTCGCTTCCTCGATCACGGTCTCCACGTCACCTCTGCCAACCAGATTCATCATCCTTCGGTCGAATTCCGGGTCTGAAGAAGACCGCCCCTCCTTCGGACCGCCGATCTCGATGGCGAGATGGCCGCTTGACAACACACCTACGCGCTTATTTGAGGGCAACGCATCGATAATTTTTCGTATCGCCTTGCCGACTTCATAGAAGCGCTGCGCCGGAGGAACGGGCGGGGCCATCACGTTGGTAAAAACGGGGACGATGGGCAGATCCATTTCCGGGCGGATGAAGTTTAGCGGAACTGTGAAAGCATGGTCGATGCGAAACTCATCCGAGAAAGAAAAGTCGACGCCCATTTTTGGCGCCAACTGAAGCATATTCTTCGCCACGTCGACTTCGACTTCTGCGCGATAGGGCGCGATGCCGAAGGTATGCATTTCATGAGGAAACGGTCCCTCGGCCCTGGGCGCCTTGCCGATCAGAAACGCCGGCATATTGTCCATGAAAAACTGATTGAGGTGGTCGCTTGCGATCACGACCAAGACATCCGGCCTGAAACCGGCCATTCGTTTCCTCATCAGCTCGTAGTCCCGCGCGGCCTCGACGATGGCCGGCTCAGGGTCGGGCTGCGCTATCTGTCCCGGGAAATTCGGACTGTGGCTAATGCCCATGATTTCTACCAGCTCAGCCATTTCTCCTCCGCTCTACTTGTTTTCTTTGACGCTCTGGGCGCGCCATCTGGAAATCATAGGCCGTCATCGTGACAATTTTCTTCTTTTCTTGCTTCATGCGTTGAATGTCCACGACCGTGACTTTCTTCATGAATCACTCCTTGGACATTTGAATTCGCGCCGATTGATCAAAGCGGGGGTGGAAACAAAACCATCACCTTATCCGAATTGAAAATATAAGATTCCGCAAAGAGCTGCAGCGAAGCTTTGCGCCCTTCCATGGCGCCCGCCAGACAGAGCCAGTTCAACATCTCATGCTGGCCCGACGAACGCATCTGCTCTGGATCCAGGTCGCGCCACTGCCGTAGCTGCCCGGCCTGTAGTTCCGCGAAGCGTTGTCGATCCACTGCTACGTCGGGATACAGGAAGTGATGTTTGGCCGTGAGCGTTCCGTGCGACCAGCTCGATGAGCCGATCAGCGCCACGCGCCATGGGCTTTCCTCGACGATGCGCGCGATTTGCTTACCCAAATCGTAGCAGCGCCAAGGGGCCGGCGAAGGCGGCGGCAGGCCCTCGATGGATTTTCCTTTTATACGAAGATTGCTGCCGTAACAGTTTACGTGGAACGGGATAACCGCATAAGGAAAACCTTTGCGATCGTAGTCGAGATAAAGAATCGTCCGTGCGAAGGCGTGGCTGAGCACTTGAGCGTGATGCAGTCGATAGGACCAGGCAACGTCAAATCCATTTTCGAGCAGCTTTTGAGCGAGTAAATTGGCTGCTTCCCGATGCCCTTTAATCTTTACGACTGTGTCCTTGGGCTCGTTCCAGACGTTGGTGTCGGCGCCGAGGCCGTCGCTCGCTTTAAAGGGCGCGTAGTCGACTTCATCGAAAGCGTAGATGCAGAAGGGCGGTATCACGTCCTCGCGAAAGTTTTCATACTGGTCATCGCCCCAAATCAGGACGCAATCCGGCTTGAAGGCGTCCAGCGCGGCGCGCGCCGCGCGCACTCCCTCGAGAAGCGCGGCGCGATGTTTTCGCGCGGCCGTCAGTCCTTCGTCGCTGCCCCACTCCGCGCGCATCCCCGCCGGCCAGTTCTGCGGATCCTTCATCGCCGCGGGCGTGCGCTCGCTCTTGAGCAGGCGGCGCAGCACGTTGGCCATGTTCTCATCGGTAAACTGAAGGTGCGGTGCGTGGGTCATGCCGATGCCGAGAATTTCACCCATGGAGCTAACTCCTTTTTTTTAGAACGAAAGGGGAACAGGCAACTGTTTTCTGCAACTGTATAGCGCCACTGTCCCAGAGCGTCGAACGCCGAAAAAGATTCTGCTAAAAAACCCTAGGAATGCTTCGACTAGGGTGCTCAGCATGAACGGAAAATCTCCAATGATCTCAACTGCTCCTCCGTTCGTCCTGAGGCCTCGAAGGATGAACGGAGGGTTTTTTAGCAGAATCAAAAAAGTAGGCTGTCTCCCTCGCTTGATCAGCGCTCCAGCCGAG
>Ga0307479_10005379_pt1 | contig 11722 bp, 10 predicted proteins | sample atmos_gasesECM4C_FD_203743 | JGI IMG/M metagenome (GOLD analysis project Ga0307479, IMG submission 203743) | Hardwood forest soil microbial communities from Morgan-Monroe State Forest, Indiana, United States - atmos_gasesECM4C_515 | ecosystem: Environmental > Terrestrial > Soil > Temperate... | reverse complement strand
TATCAAAGCGCGATTCGCACGGAAGCTACGGCGCGCCTCGAACGAATCGGACTCATGGGGGAGCGCTTCGTGAGTATTCACGCTGCTCGCCAAGGTGACCCCATCCCTGCGGGCGGAGAAATCCAATTCACGCCCACATACGAACCGACCGCCTTGGAGTTCATGGACCTCCTCGGGAAGCGCTTTGGATGCAAGGACGCAGAAAAGACATCATCGGAAACCAAACCCCACGCGGCAAACTGACGCTGTCGAAGTTTGCCTTCAAAGTAGCGTAGGCTTCAGCCTGCGCCCCAAGTAGCACACAGCGCAGCCGCAAATGCTTGGCGCGCCCGCGACCACGTTCTTCGTTCTCGCTTTTTCCCCAGTAGGGCACGGCATGTCGCAGATCCCGCAGAGTTTTGCGGGGCCGCGCCCGAACGCGCCATAAGCGAGTGCACGCCATTCGCGCACCGTACCGAACCGCTTCCGCGCTGTGTCGCACCTACGGCGCTTCAGGTTCGCGAATCGTAAACCCAGGGCTTCCGCCCTGGGCTAGCTTCTGCCGCGCCTACGGAGCTCACGCGACGCCCATTTCACATTCGTGCTTCCAATCGGGCTCATCTAGAGAGGGAATCAGGCACGCTCAGCAAACAAAGCAGCGCCGTAGGCGCGGCACACACCTAGCCCAGCGCGGAAGCGCTGGGTACCGGATGCTGAAATAAAATTCAGGCGCCGTAGGTGCGACACATGCCACAGGAGCTACAAAAACCCATATTTGCAACCATTGCGTGCAACGCCGCGTCAAATGAACTAGAATCGCGCAGTAGCAGTTGCTTCTCCTTCGCTCGACCCAGTGAGCGAGGAGGGTGAGATGACTTACGGGCCACGCAGTACAGAAGACAACGCAGTCGAAGGCAAGGTTTCCCGCATCGCATTTTCCGGCACGATCGATCGCAATCATACTGACAGCCCCTCCAACTCGCGCGCACCTCTGCGCCTTTTTGCGGCACTGAGCTTCGCCGCGCTGCTCGCCCTCGCCCCGCATCCAGCTTTCGCTCAACACGGCGGCGGGGGAGGCGGCGGTCACGCGGGTGGCGGCGGATTCGGCGGAAGCCACGGCGGTGGATTCGGTGGCGGCCACGCAAGCGGCGGCGGAAGCCGTGGCGGTGGCGCACCGGTCGCGCACGGCGGGTCCGGCGGGTCGGCTTCAGGCAACGCTTCTGGCGGCGCAACAAATTCCGCCGCGCATTCGGACCCGTCCTCCCGCTTTATCGGCGGCAGCACGTGGCAGGCTCCTCCGAGCACTGCGATGCGCGGCGGCGCCCAGCCCTCCACCCATTTCGTCACGGCCGACGAAGCTGCCGCATCCAACGCGCGCGTCGTGAGGCCGCCCGTTGAGCCCCGCGGCATCGGCAATCCGCTCGGCGCTTCCACAGCCTTGCGCGGATCATCATTTGCAACCAGCAATGCAATGCGCACGCGCCCATTCGCGGCGCAGTTCGTCGGCGCGCCGCCGCACGTGCCGCCATTTCGACACCGGCCCATCTTCTTCGGCCCCGGCTTCGGCGGCTGCTTCGGTCCATTCTTCTTCGGCTGCGGCGGCGGATTTTTCGGCGGCGGTTTCGGATTCGGCTTCGGCCTGGGCTACGGTTACGGCTACTGCGATCCATTCTGGGGCTGCCCCGCGGGCTTCTACGGCAGCTACTATAACGGCGGCTACTACGGCAACCAGATCTACAACCAGTCAACCGACGACAGCAGCGTCTCCAACGAATTTAATCCCAGCCGCTACTGGGGCCCGTCAGCTCCGCCCGAAGATACCGGCGGTGGCGGCGGCAGCGCGTCGTCGAGCGATAGCGAAGTGGTGCTATTCCTGAAGGACGGCACCGTCTACGCCATCACCGACTACTGGATCGCCGACAACAAGCTCCACTACGTGACCAACTACGGCGGCGAAAATTCCATTCCCCTCGACCAACTCGACATGCAGCGCACGGTAGACGTAAACGCCAAGCGCGGCATAAACATAACACTGCGCCCAACGCCGCAGCAGCAAGCAGCGCCCGAGCCAGACCCAGCACCGCCAGCGCCAGAAGCGCAACCAGCGCCACCGCCACAGCCGAGCGCGCCGCCCAACGCGCCGCCGCCGCAGTCAGCGCCTGCGCCCGACTCCGCGCCGTATTAGTCGCCTCTCATATGGAGTGCGGCGGCTTGCCGCCGCTTTGTTAGCCCCGGCTCGCCGGGGCAGGGCACTGCGCCCCCGCATCCATCTCGTCATTGCCTTTCGTCCCGCCGGCGCCTTTCAGTAGCACAGGCATTCCTGCCTGTGCCAACACAGCAATACGTCTCGATCCTAAATCCTTGGCGCATATCGCGACATCGTTCTTTTCAGTGGCACTGGCCCCGCCGGCAGGCGGTCATGAAAACGACGTCTGTGCGCCTTTGCCACACCGCAATCGTTCCGACCTTGGCTTTCCCACGAACTCGCACCCGATGAACGCAATAGGACAGGCTGAAGCCTATCCCACCGAACATTGCCGCACCTTCCGCTCACTTGTCACGACTCACCAGTCACAAGTCACGAATTTCCCGGAGCCTCCATGCCGAACTACAACACGCAAAATCCTCCCTACTCGATTTTCCCAGGCGACGTCGCCCTCGCCTTCAATTCCGAAGCGCCCGCCGCAGGACAGGCCAGCCAGCAATTCGCCCTCCCCAGCTACGCCGGCTTCCCTGAAAACGGCCGCACCGTCCGCTGGCAAACCATCTTCGGCACCGCCCCCTCAGCGATCAGCGTCGCGCTGCAATCGGCCATGATCGACGCCGACGCCCAATACTCCACCATCGACACCTCCATCGTCACCGCCGGCGAAGCCCGCAGCATCAGCGGCGTCCGCTGCAATTTCCTCCGCGCCAAAATCACGTCAATCACAGGCGGCTCAGGCATCACAGTCCAGGTGTTGGGTTAGCAGTTCAGTAGCGTAGGCTTCAGCCTGCGCCAGCGAATCGCCGCAGCTCGATCGTGCTAGACAAGCACGATCGCCACATCGTTCTTTCTCTTCGCCGTTTGCGTGCAACTTCAAACCAACGCCGCAAAACGTACCCTCGCATCTTTTCACGCACTGCCCCTAGCAACTGGTGGCGCAGGCTGAAGCCTACGCTACTGAACACCGCACCTCGCGCTACCTAAACCGCGCCCCGCTGTATTACAATCCCGGCACGTAAACGCCATGCACCGCCTGCTCCTCTCAATCGCGCTCGGCGCCGCTCTTGCCGGCACCGCACCCGCGCAAACCGCCACGACGCCGGATTTTTCCGGCACATGGAAACTCAATCTCGCGAAGAGCAAACTCGACAAGCACAACACCATCGCCTCCGAAACCATCACCATCACCTCCAAGGACGCGACGATCGAGTTTCATTACACGACAGACGGCAAAGAGCGCACGGAGACATACACCGCGGACGGGAAGGAACGTGCCACCGCCGAAGTCAAAGGCGGTGAAAACGTAGCGAAAGCTACGTGGAAGAAATCCGCGCTCGTCATCGAAGAGATCGGACGCCTGAAGATGCCCGGTTCATCTGCGAATGGAGTCGAAACATTTCGCACAACGGATCGCTGGACGCTAGCTGCCGAAGGCCACACACTCAAGCAGGACTCCGAGGGCTTCGACACCCACCAGGTCTTCGTCTACGACAAGCAGTAGCCGTTAGTAGCACAGGCATTCCTGCCTGTGCCAACGAATCGCCGCAGCACGATCGCGCTAGACATGCACCCATCGCCACATCGTTCTGTTTGCCTTTCGTAAGCAATGGAACCATCTGCCGCACCTACGGCGCTTCACACTTTGCGAAATCGCAACCCAGGGCTTCCGCCCTGGGCTAACTTATGCCGCGCCTACGGCGCTTTCGGAATTAACCGCGCAATTCCTTGCGCGTTCTTTTTTGTTGCGACTTCCGCTCCATGGCTCACTCACATTTCGTCCAGCATACCGTTCGGAATTACCACGGGCGTTCGCCTTCTGAATTCTTGCTACAACTCGAATCCATGGATCATCGGCATCGCGTACTTCGCATCAGCGCCGTAGGCGCAAAACATACCTAGCCCAGGGCGTAAGCCCTGGGTATACATGCCCTGAATTATCCAAGCGCCGTAGGTGCGACACATTCATCGCGCACCGCGCGGCCCCTCGGCGCAAATTTGCATCCGTGCCTTCGCTCTGCATCGCCGTCGTACCGCTCAGCCTGTGCAGCCCCGTGTGGCTGCCGTGTGCGCGCGCACGACGCCGCGGCGAATTCTTCTGCGCCGCACATCACGACGCGCTTCTCGGCGCGATCCTCGGACTCAACAACATCGCGCGCCTTCCGAAATCTCCAGTCGTCGGCCCGCCGCGCCCCCTATACGCCCATGTCAAAAAAACGAAACGCCGCCGCAACCAAATCAGCCCGGCCGCCCCAAAAACGCGCGCGCAAACGTAAACGCAGGAAACCCGCACCGCCACTCGCCAAACCTGCGGCGCCACTCGCAACTAAAGACGCCTTCGCGGTACTCTTCGGCGACGCCACGACGATCGCCGCATCGTCATCATCCGCACCCGCAGCGGCACCTGCCGCAACAATCGCCGCGCGCCCCATCTCCGCCGCTAAGAGATCCGCCGCGAGCGCAACAAGAAAACGCCCGCCAAAACGCAAACGCGCGAAATCCTCATCCGCCGCGAGCGCATCGGCATCCTCACCCGCGCCCGCTGCCGCGTCCGCCACCTCGGCCACCGCGCAGTCAATCTCTTCTGCGCCTCCTCCGCGCATCCGCATCGGCGACGCCATGCGCCGCTCCGGCCTCGACGAATACAAAGTGGCGCGCACCTTCGCCGGCGTCGTTGACAAACTCAGCGACGGCACCAAAGACACAGGAGGAGTGCAAAAGCTCCTCGTCGACGTCCTCAAAGAATGCAGCCGCCACCTCGACCCGCCGCAATCCGAGCGCGCCGCCCCCGCCGCCCCCCGTGCAAATCACCATGGTTCACAACGTCCCGCGCCCATTTCGCACGCAACCGCAGCAGCAGCAGCCACAGCCGCAGCAGCAACCGCAACTAAACGCCGCGCCACTAGTCGACGCCGCAGCGCCTAGCGCCACGCCAAGCCCCGCGCCACCGACCGAACCCGCCGCAAGCTCCACGCCAGCAACCGAGCCTGTAACGCAGTCGGACGCCACGCAATTTGACACGACCGCGCCGCCAGCGCCGAAGCCGTAGCCTTTGTCTTTCGTACCGCCGGCGTCTCGCCGGCTCTTTTGACTTTGCCGTTCGTACCGCTGGCCTCCGGCCGGCGCCGTTGCGTTTGGCTCCTACGCGCCACCACAATTCAAAAACGCCGGCCGGAGGCCGGCGGTACATAAACCAGGACAACCCCACACCGCGACAAATGGCTCGACCGCGCCAAGTTCTTTCGCCGGGCACGGCATGCCGTGCCCCTACTGAAAATCGTCCTGCACAGGCTTCTGACGCCTTTCAGTAGCGTAGGCTTCAGCCTGCGCCCCAAGTTGCTACCTGCGAAGTGTTGCGATACGAGGAACTCACGGCTGCGGTGGTTTGTCGTTGCGTCTGAACGGCGAAAAGAACGATGTCACGACACGCGCCAAGCGTCAGCGATCCAGACGTGGCATGACGTTGGCGCAGGCTAAAGCCTACGCTACTTAAAATTTCCCATTTCACATTTTCCAAAGGAGCTCCACAATGACCGCCAGCAAAACCACCGTCGGCTATATCGTCCAACTCGGCGGCATCGGCGCATTCGCGCTCGGCGCCGTCCTCAGCTTCCATCACGCCGCCATCGCCGCATCCTTCGCAGGCGGCGCAGCCGCCTTCTACGTAGGCCAAAAAATCCGCACGCTGGCCGCGCCAAGCACCGCCGTCGCACCTTCGTCGTCCGCAAAATAACAGCTGTGCTACCAAACCCATGTCCGCCACCGTCACACCCGGGATCGAGCGCTGGCTCGACGATCGATCTCGCGATCAATCCGTCTCCGCTGCGAACGACGACACCGGCGACGCCGACGCGCCCATCGCGCCTAACAACGCCCTCGATCCCGACGCCGACGCCGCCAACGCCGACCCTAACCCCGCGAAACGCTTCCTCCCCTACGCGCCCTTCTCCAAGCAGTGCGACTTCCACAAATCGCCCGCCAAGTACCGACTCTTCGGCGGCGCGGCCGGTCCTGGCAAATCGATGGCGCTGCTCATGGAAGCGGTCGTTCAGGCTAACGACAACATGGGCTCCAACACGCTCCTCCTCCGCCGCACATTTCCCGAGCTCGAGCAATCGCTTCTGCTTTATTTCCGCAAAGAAATCCCGCGCGAGCTTTACTCGAGCTTCAACGACTCGAAGCACGGCGTCACCTGGCTGAATGGTTCGACCACCCGCTTCGGCTACTGCGCCGCCGAAAATGACGTCTACCAATATCAGGGCGCGGAATTTCTTTTCATCGGCATCGACGAGCTCACCCTCTTCACTCTCCGCCAATGGCAATTTCTCACCAGCCGCAATCGCTGCCCGATCGCGCGCACGTTTCCAAACATGGCCGGCGCCACGAATCCCGGCAACATCGGCCACGCCTGGGTGAAGTCACTGTGGATTGATAAGCAGCCCGCCGCGGGAATGGAAAATCCGGAGTGTTACGACCCGAGCGATTACGATTTCGTCTCAGCGCGCGTGCATGACAATCCAATTTACGCCGCCGATCAAAATTATCTGAAGACGCTCGCCGCGCTCCCGTCACGCCTGCGCCGCGCATTCCTCGATGGCGACTGGGAAGTTTTCGCCGGCCAATACTTCGATAATTTCGACGTAACGCGCCACATCAGCCGTGCAGAAGCCATCGAGTGGAAGCCCTGGTGGCCTCGCTGGATCTCAATAGACTGGGGCTTCGAGCACCCGTCAGCCACCTACTGGCACGCCGCCGCGCCGGGTCGCGACGAAACCGCGCCCCGACAAACCGTCATCACTTACCGCGAATACGTCACGCATCGCACCGCCCCGCGCGACCTCGCCCACGAAATCATCGCCCGCTCAGTGGCACAGGCTTCAGCCTGTGCGCCGTCGTCGCGGCACAATCCACCCGACCTTGGCTCCCGCACCACCTCGCACCCGCACACCCACGAACAAATCGACGCCATCTACCTCTCCCCCGACGCCGCCGCCCGCCGCACCGACGAAGCCTCCATCGCCGACCAAATGGGCGCCGTCTTCGCCGCCGCTGGCTTCCCGCGCCCCATCCCCGCCGACAACGATCGCATCGGCGGCTGGATGCTCATGTACCAAATGCTCGACGCCGACGAGTGGCTCCTCACCGACAATTGCATCGAGCTGATTCGCACCATCCCGACGCTCGCCCGCGACATGGCCCGCATCGAAGACATAGAAAAAATGGATGGCGACGACCCGGCCGACGCCGCCCGCTACGGCCTGAAATCGCACTACGCCACCCGCGCCGCCTATTCCATCGAGCATCTGCCATACGAAGCGCGCCTCGCCGCCCGCGTCCTAAGCGCAGATCCCACAGTCCGCGCAATCCAAGCCCGCAAAGCCCAGTTAGAAGAGCACCGCCGCACAAGTTTCGTCCCACGCCGCCGCCGCTAAGCTTTTCAGTGGCACAGGCACTCTTGCCTGTGCGCTTTTGCTACACCACAATCCTTCCGATCTTGGCTCCAGCATCACATCGCGCTAGATGAACGCCAGAGGACAGGCTGAAGCCTGCCCCACCGAAAACCGCTAACACCATGCGCATTCGTACAATTTGGCGCCGCCTCACAACGACACGCTACGCTCGTACTCTCGAAGCCGAACTCGCACTCGAGTGTGCCGTCAACGCCGAGCAGGGAATTAAAGTCGCCCGGCAGGGTGCCGAAATCACCCGTCTCCGCGCAGAAAATCGCGCCCTGCTAAATTCCATCCTCGGCATCGCCGGCGTTCCGCCGCTACCCGCAACGGAAGCCGACCTCGCCGCGGTGCAAGCCTCGACCCACGCCGCATCAATTTCAGTAGGGGCACGGCATGTCGAAGATCCCGCCTTATTTCGCGGGGCCGTGCCCGAACGCGCCACAAGCACGCACACGCCATCCACGTACAATCGCGCTACCTCAGGATCTGAGTCTTGGGCCGACACTCCGGTGAATGGCACAATCCAACCAAGTTCCATGGCCGGGCACGGCAGTGCCGTGCCCCTACTGACCGACAGCACCGCCGCTGACTTTCGTACCGCCGGCGTCTCGCCGGCGCCTTTGCCTTTGGGTTTGCACAGAACGGAAATGCTAGAACAGCAGCAAAACCCAAATTCAAAAACGCCGGCGAGACGCCGGCGGTACGAAGAGCGCAGCCCCGGCACGCGCACCGCAAATCATCCGCGTCCGCGCGCGAATTCAACCCCGCACGTCGCCGCGCCAACGCGACGCCGTTCCTGGCCCCAAATCCACCGCCTGCTCGAATTCGAATCCGCGCAAAAAGAAAAACGTGACGCGGACCCGCTACCGCCTGCACGCGTCTAGCAAGACGTGCGCAGTAACGCCATCACCCATAGCACCGCTTCGAAATATATAAAAGAGAATCGCGAGAACGCCGCGTTTTAATCCGGGGAATCGGCGGGTATCATCAAGTCCCCGCACTTTTGGAAATTGTGCGCGGTCTTGCAAAGGCTGGATTTAATCTCTTCACCATCGGCCGTCTTCAGATACAAAGAGTTGCCGGAAATCCGATACGAAATGTCCGTGTCGGCTTTAAGGTTCTTCGCTCTGTCGTGCCCCAGCATAGACACCTTTATGTATCCCCGAATCCGATTTTCCCCATCCTGTATCGTCACCAGGTATGAAGCCTTCAAGTTGGACGGGGAATCAGGCACTACAGGCGCACCCAAGTTCGTCACCTTCACCAGCCGCCCAGTATGAAATTCATCTCTCTTGTTCTGGGACCACGCCGCGGAACAGATCAGCAACCAGCAAGTGAGGTAAGAGAGCTTTCCTCTCATTGCCGCGCATCATAGCACGCCTTCTGCAACACGCCAGATTGCGCGACTTTCATGAATCGTTTATCGGAATCACCCGCCCCTCATCACTCAGCACTCGCCACTCGTCATTCGCCGTTCCGCAGTTCACGTCACGCATCGAAGGAAACATGCCGTACATTCGCGGTCGTTACTACATGAATCCGGTTGTGGGCGACGCGCTCGAAGCCGCGCGCGAAGCCGAAGCGGCGCTCCAGGCTCTCGAACACGCCGCAAAAGTGGCGCGCGGCGACACAGGTGAAGAGGACGACGCCGGCGCAAGCTCGTCCAGCGGAGACGCCGGCGGCGGCAATGCCAGCGGCAGCGGCGCTAATTCCACCGCCGACGCCTATGCGAAGTCCGCGCCAGGCCCAATCCACCGCGTCGAAATCGAAGCCGCCGAGCTCGTCCCCTCACACTCCGGACGCGCCCAGCGCGGTTTCGTAGCCCGCATCCATCGCCACGCGAATGGCAACGCTGCAAACGCGCCCGCGCAAGGCGACGCAGGTGTTCGTACCGCCGGCGTCCCGCCGGCGCAGTTGCCTTCGGGTTCGCCCTCGCTATTCGCGCGCAACTCCTCGACGCCAGACGCCACGCGCCAAGGCGCCATGCACCCCGCCCCCGAAACCCACGTCTTCTCCAATCACAACGACCTGACTAATTTCCTCCACGACCAATTCGCCGAAGACTGCAAGTAGCACACGTTCTTCTGTAGCGCCGGCATCCTGCCGGCTCTTTGCCTCTGCTCTAGCTTTTCGTACCGCTGGCCTCCGGCCGGCGCCGTTGCCTTTGCACTTCTCTGCAAAAGCAAAATTCACAAAACGCCGGCCGAAGGCCGGCGGTACTCAATGCGTCTTGCCTTCCAGTGGCACAGGCACTCTTGCCTGTGCGCCTTAGCGACACCGCAATCCTTCCGACCTTGGCTTTCGTCCGAACTCGCTCCCGTCCTGTGCTACTGGCGCTGTAACCGAATTTCGCGGCGTCGCGTATACTTCATGTGCATTTCGGCGTACCGCGCACCTCGCACCGCACAGGCCGCAACACGCGCCGCGCAGCGCACCGCGCGCGCCGAAACATCACATGAGCTACCGCTTCTCCGATTCGCCCAGCGGACGCGTGCGCCATTGGGAACGGCGCCGCAGCCGGTCCTCCTCCGCGCCGTGGTTCGTTCGCCCGCTCGTCATTCTCCTCGCCTTCGCTCTGATCGTGGTGCTCACGTTCCGCGGCATTCAATACGCCCTGCGCAATCGCCATGGCGGCGCGCGCGCAAATGTGGCCGCGTACGAGGACACCACCTACGCCAGGCGCACGCCAACTCCCGCCACCGGCATCATTCCCGGCTGGCAGCGCGATGTGATCGTCGCGCTCGACGAAGCCCAGCGCCACGCCTCGGAAGGCGACGCCACCGAGACGAATATCGCCGTCGATCGCGCCGCGTCCATCGTGATCGTCGCGCGCCTCCGCACGCAGCCCACGCCGCCCGATTTTTTCGACGACGCGCTCGCCAAGCTTGATCAGGTTCTCGCCGCATATCACACCAACTCGCGCCTCACCGCGCACGTCACCGACGCGCGCATCCAACTCGCGGAGCTGCGCTCCTACATCGAGCCAATTCCGCCCGGCACGCCGTCGTCGCTCAGCATAGACGACCTGCTCGTCGCCACCGCGACCGGCGCCACCATGCCGCCGTCGAGCTCCGCTGCTAGATCGAGCGCGCCATCGAGCGCCAATCAGCCACCAGCGGCGGCCAATTCCAAATCTGCAACCAATTCTTCGTCGGCCAGTAATTCCGCATCAGCGAATAATTCTTCGTCCGCGAATAATTCGAAATCTGCGAATAACCCCGCGCCCGGCCAAGTCTTCGTCGGCGCGCCACGAATCCTCGCCATGGGCGCGATGCTCAATCCCGCATCGCTCGGCGGCAATCTTCTCGACGCCACCACCATGCCCTCCGGCGCCGAAATTCTCGAACCGCCCATGTCGCGCATCTTCGCTGACAACGTGCACGTCGAAAACGTCACCATCGCCGGCGCCGCGCAAACCCTCGACGGCATCCACTGGAAAAATGTCACGTTCATCGGCACGCACCTCCGCTACGAGGGCGGGGAAGTGGACCTCCACGACGTCCGCTTCATCCACTGCATGTTCGGCTTCCCCTCAGACGACCGCGGCGGCCGCCTGGCCACAGCCATCGCCCGAGGCCAGACCACAGTAGTAATCGAGTAGGTTTTCAGTGGCACAGGCACTCCCGCCTGTGCGCCGTTACGACGCCGCAATCCTTCCGATCTTGGCTTTCGCACGACCTCGCACCCACTGAACGCAAGAGGACAGGCCGAAGCCTGCCCCACCAAAACAAACCCAACGCTGCCAACGCTTCCTCGCATCGCGAACGCACAGCTCCTAGCAACTTGCGGCGCAGGCAGGAATGCCTGTGCTACTCCCAAGCGAGAATCGAATGTCCACTTCGAATCAAACTGCAAGACCCGACGCTTCGATCGTCCCCATTGAAGGCCCGGCGCAAACGCCCTCTATCGCCGACGATTTTCGTACCGCCGGGACCGCTTCTGACGCGCTAGCCGCGCGGCCGGCGCATTTGCCTTCGTCTTTTTCCTCCGCGCACTTCGGCGCGAACAACGAACAACTCCCCGAGCGCCTCCAATCCGCGCTCCGCCGCATCGTCCAACAATTCGGAACCGAATCCGAATCCACGCG
>Ga0307479_10005378_pt1 | contig 11724 bp, 3 predicted proteins | sample atmos_gasesECM4C_FD_203743 | JGI IMG/M metagenome (GOLD analysis project Ga0307479, IMG submission 203743) | Hardwood forest soil microbial communities from Morgan-Monroe State Forest, Indiana, United States - atmos_gasesECM4C_515 | ecosystem: Environmental > Terrestrial > Soil > Temperate... | reverse complement strand
CGAGAATTGCACCGCAGAAATTGCTCTGTGAAAACTGGGATTGTTGCCCGCAAAAACCATGACGCAGATAGAGTGCCAAGCTCGCCTGTTGTTTGCCGCAGCGTAAGACTCGTTGATTCAGCGGCGCTTGCGCGATTCCGTCCCACTACACGCGCATCAGTGACCGGGGGAGAACATGGGCGGCTGGCTCGTGACCGCCCGCTGACACTTGAGGGCCGCTCTTGGTTTCGAGGACCAGAAACTGAGCACGAGAAGTTAACCAGCCGTGGCAAGTTCCAAGACCCCTCGAAATCGAGCGGCACCGTTCAGATGCGGGCTGGAACGGCATCCAGCCTGCTGATAGAATTTCGGCCCTCGAAGACGTGAGTGGGCACAAGGAGGTCCCGAGAGAGGCATCCTTTACGGCTGCACCGACCAGCCACCACCACTTTCAACCCCTCTTTATGGTGAGTTTGCGAATCGTCGCCGTGGCGGTCATTTGTTGGCCGGGTTACGGTGCGACTCAGCAGGCGATTCGGGCTGTTCACGTGCCCATGGTTGAGGGAGCAGACATTCGTTTCGCACATGTCTCGCTCGAACCGTCGACGGTCCGCGGCATCATCAATCGGATAGTTCAGGACGATCAGGGATTTCTCTGGTTTGGCACGAACCATGGCTTGCTGCGCTACGACGGATATCAGTTCCGCGCCTTCGTCCCCGGTGCTGAAGATCCGAAGAGCCTTCGCGGAACGAATGTTCTGGCTCTATCAAAGGATCGGTCGGGGCGCTTGTGGGTTGGGTCGGATCAACACGTCGACAGGTACGATCCCGTCAGTGGGGTTTTTCATCACGCCTTACCGGATGCCCCAAATGCCTGCGGGTCGGCCGGCATCGTGCGCGACATCGCAGAGGACCAGCACGGAGTTATCTGGGTTGCGACGGACAACGGCCTGGTTCGTCTCGATCCAGCGACTTCAAAGGCCACATGCTATCAGCATCGCGAGAACGATGAATCGAGCCTCGGATCCAGCCTGATCAAGACCACGCTTGAGTCCCGGGACGGAAGTTTCTGGGTAGCCACTTCGCTGGGTCTGGACGAATTAGACCGGTCCTCCGGTAGAGTTATGCGGCGCGTGATTTTGCGAGGACCCTCCGGAGTTACCCTCAGCCTGGACGGAAACAAGATAACGCTGTTCGAGGATCACGCAGGCGTCTTCTGGATCTCGATACCCGCCGGCCAAGACGTCGGGCTGGCATCGTTTGATCCGCGGGCTGGTGTCCAGAGCGCTTATTTATTTGGCTCCGGTCCGGCCGAAACCGCTTTCTCGATGCTCGAGGACGAAGACCAGACATTGTGGTTCGGAATGTGGCAGCAAGGAATCGTCAGATTTGATCGAGAGCGGAAGCAGGCTGTTCGTTACTACAACCATCCGAAAGATCGCAGCAGCCTGAGTCCAGCCAGCGTCATCAGCCTTTTCCTGGATCGGGAACGACGAATTTGGGCGGGCTGCGACCCGCCAATTGTCGATTTTTTTAGTCTCCGGCCTCCTCCATTCCAGATCTACCGCCACGATTCGAGTGATCCCGACAACTTGAGTAACGCGGTCGTTTCAGTCCTTGAGGACAGCCGTGGAACTCTATGGGCGGGGCGACTGTTCGGCCTTGATCGAGTCGATCGAAGAACGGGGCAAGTCACACCGTACGTCGGAAAACGCGAGTCTGGCCGGCAACTTTTCAGCAGTGCGCATGCGATCGCGGAGGACCGTGCTGGCTATATCTGGTTTGGAGAATGGGGCAATGGGCTCGACTGCTTTGATCCTCGAAGCGGTAATTTCAAATTTTATAATCACGATCGCGACAACCCCGACAGCCTGAGCAGCGATATCGTCCAAAGCCTGTACGTTGATCGTCGCGGCACCTTGTGGGCAGGAACGTACGAGGCGCTTGATCGCTTCGATCCCAAAACGGAACAATTTCGGGCCTACAGGAGTCCGGTCCCTGGTTCAAGCCAATACCGGGCCATCACCGAAGACTCGAGCGGCGCACTATGGCTGGCGAGCCTTGGAAATGGATTGCACCGCTTTGACCCGGTGACAGGCCGTTTTACGGTTTATCGAAAGCAGGCAAACGATGCAAGAAGTCTCAGCAATGACATCGTCAATGCGGTATATGTGGACCATTCCGGTATAGTTTGGGCCGGCACGAGTGACGGGCTTTGTGAACTTGCGCAGACCGCCCAGACGTTCACCTGCTATTACGCACGCGATGGTCTAGCCAGCAGCGTGGTCGAAGGGATACTGGAAGACAAACGTGGCGACCTCTGGCTGAGCACAAGCGATGGGCTTTCAAGGTTTAATCCACGAACCAAGACATTCAGAAATTACTTTGCCGAGGATGGCCTCCCGTCAAATGAGTTTAGGTTCGCCGCCGCGTCAAGAAGTGCAGATGGAGAAATGTTTTTCGGATCGACGAGCGGATTACTCGCATTCTTTCCCGAACGCGTGATTGACAATCCTGTTCCTCCACCAGTTGTGCTGACGGATTTCTGGTTATTTGGAAAGCGGTTGAGAGTGGGAGAGGATCCGTTAGCAAAGTCTGCCTCTTACATCGAATCCTTAACCCTGGGCCCACGACAAAACATCTTCTCTTTCGAATTTTCCGCACTTAGTCTTTCCAGTCCCACACGAAACCGGTATAGCTACAAGTTGGAAGGGCTCGAAGAACAGTGGAACGAGCGGGATAGTTCGCAGCGGCTGGTAACGTATACCACTCTTCCCCCAGGCGAGTACGTATTCCGCGTAAAGGCCAGCAACAGCCTGGGCATCTCGAACGAAAACGGAGCGAGCGTTCGCATCCGGATACTCCCTCCATGGTGGAAGACGTGGTGGTTTCGCGTGGCCTCGCTGGCAGTTTTTCTCGGATTGCTTTGGGGGCTATATCAACTCCGGGTTAGGCAACTGAAGCGTGAGCAGAGAAAGCTTCGGGAGGTCGTTGAAACGATCCCGACATTTGCCTGGACCGCGCTGCCCGACGGCTTTGTGGATTTCGTCAACTTCCATTACCAGGAATACACAGGTCTATCGACTGAGAACGCAGTCGGCTCAGGTTGGGAAGCTGTCGTTCATCCTGCGGACTTGAAGCGGCATATGGAGAAGTGGCGCTCCTCGCTGGCGACCGGCGAGCTGTTCGAGAATGAAGTGCGCTACCGTCGTGCGGCGGATGGACGATACCGCTGGTTTTTAACACGCGCCGTGCCGCTGCGGGATGCGCGTGGGAGGGTACAGAAGTGGTACGGAACCTCAACCGACATTGAAGACCGCAAGCATGTGGAACAGCTCCAGGCAGACCTGGCGCACATGAGTCGGGTGACTACGATGGGCGAACTGACCGCTTCACTAGCTCACGAGATTAAACAGCCCATCGCTGCTACCATCACGAACGCCAACACGTGCTTGCGATGGCTTAATCGTGACCAGCCGGATCTGGAGGAGATACGTGCGGCAGCTGAGAGAATCGTAAAGGACGGAACGCGAGCAGGTGACATCATTAGCCGCATCCGTGAGCTGTACACGAAATCTCCACCGCAGCGCGGGTTAGTCGACTTGAACGAAATTATTGGCGAAATGGTCATGCTGCTGCGGGGCGAGGCTACCCGCTACGCAATTTCGATGCGAATGGAACTGGCCGCAGATCTTCCCAAGATCACGGGAGACCGTGTGCAACTGCAGCAGGTCTTCATGAACCTTATGCTCAACGGTATCGAGGCAATGAAAGACACCGGCGGAATGCTTACGATCAAATCGCAGCTCGGGCAAGACAGGGGACTCCTGATCTCAGTCTGCGACACCGGCGTGGGCCTGCCGGCAGAGAAGACGGACCAGATCTTCGATGCGTTTTTTACTACGAAGCCACAGGGCTCAGGGATGGGGCTCGCGATAAGCCGTTCCATTGTGGAATCGCACGGCGGCCGTGTATGGGCCACGGCCAACGATGGACGTGGAGCGACCTTTTATTTCACTCTACCAACTGCGACGGAAGAACTTAAAGCGCCCGCGACGGAGCATACTCCGGGTGTCAGATTCTGAAATTCCGCAGCAGTCAAAATGCCGGCTTGCTGCGCTTGTGCGATGTCAGCCCTTGCGGGCTAGTTTTGTGACGCTGATTACCAAATCGAAATTTCCTAGACTGGTGCGCGTCGTCGCACGCTGGGGTCTCGTATTTCTGTGCGCAACTTCAGTCGCGAATGCACTCGATCCAAACCGCAAGATCTCTCAGTACGGACACACGGCCTGGCGAATCGAGGATGGGGCGGTTGCTCCGGGCGGTTCGATCGCGCAAACCACGGACGGCTATCTCTGGCTAGGAACTTCGGGAAGCTTGATGCGCTTCGACGGAGTGCGCTTCACGCGCTGGCAACTGCCCGAAGGTCAGAGGCTGCCGGGTAGAAGTGTCACCTATCTCTTAGGTACTCACGACGGCAGCTTATGGATTGGGACCACCGGAGGACTAAGCCGATTAAAGGACGGCCAGCTGAAAGTCTATGCAGATTCGGCTAAACCAACCGGTATCAGCGCAATCATCGAGGACCATTCCGGGACAGTATGGGCGACTCGCTACAAATTGGGTGCGCGCGATGCGCCGCTCTGTAGCGTTGCAGGAGAAGCGCTACGTTGCTTCGGAAAAAAGGACGGTATCCCGGTTCCTTTCGGTCTGGGCTTGGCTGCGGACGCGGAGGGAAATCTTTGGTTCGGGTCGAAGGTTCTCTGCCGATGGAGGCCGGGAACCGCTGCTACCACCTATTTTGCAGGCATTTCCGACAAACTCCCTCTTGGTGAAGGGGTGATTGATGTTGCGGTCGCCCCATCAGGAGCTACTGCGTGGGCAAGCTTGGATGGGACTGGCCCCAAGCTGGGCGTGCGCTATTTCTCTGCCGGAAAGTGGATGAGTTACGTTGTGCCCGGATTCGATGGAACAAGAGTCTGGTCACACACGCTACTCCTCGATCGCAATGGGTCACTGTGGGTGGGCACCGAAAACGAAGGGATTTATCGCATTCACGACGGGGTCGCCGACCATTACACGATGTCAGATGGTCTGTCCGGTAACTCGGTCGGGCTGTTCTTTGAGGATAGAGAAGGAAACATGTGGGTACTTACTGAAGGCGGACTCGACATGTTTCGAAACACCGCCATCATTAGTTATACGATCCATCAGGGACTTTCCTCCGCGAATCTCAGATCGGTTCTGGCCTTGCGCGATGGGTCGGTTTGGCTTGCCAACGGAGACGGAGTGGATGTTCTGCGCAAGGAAAGTGAGTCTACTTCATTCTTTTCGCGAGCACTGCCCGGCTACAGCGTCAAGGCAATGCTGGAAGATCACAACGGTGCCATATGGCTCGCGGTGGATCACACGCTGATGCGGTTTCAAAACGGTCGTTTCCGCGAAATCAGGCGACAGGACACAGAACCGTTCGCGGGAAATGGCGAAGTGACCGGTATTGCGGAAGGCGAAAACCGCAGAATCTGGATTCTCACTTCGGAAGGACGCCTTTTCAGTGCTGTAGGCGACACGATAGAAGAGCACGCTTTACCGAATAACGCATCAGGTTCTCGGAAGTTCCTGGCCGCCGCCAAAAGCGGGCTGTGGATTGGTTCCAACACAGGATCGATTTCTTACTACCGGGAAGGACAGCTTCAATCGGTTACACTCGCCGACAGTCAAGGCCCAATCGATATCTACGGATTGTTTGTCGATGCTGACGATTCTGTGCTCGTGTCAACTCTGCGCGGGCTCTACAGGTGGAAAGACGGACAACTCAGCGTACTGACGAGGGAAAATGGCCTGCCCTGCGATGCAGTCTATAGCGTGATCCGGGACGATCACAACGCTCTGTGGATCTTTTCCCAATGTGGAATAGTGAAAATCGACACTACAGAACTGGCAAAGTGGGTGGAGAGACCGCATTCCCGAGTGGCTGTCACAACGTTCGATGCTCTTGACGGAGCGCACGCTGGGCTCGGAATACTTTATCAGCCCACATCCTCCAAAGCGCCGGATGGGCGACTGTGGTTCGCCGGCGGTGTAATGGTACAGGTGCTAGACCCGGATCATCTGCATAAGAACACAGTTCCACCTCCGATATCTGTAGAAGGCGTCGTCGCCGATCACAAGATTCTCAAACTTGGACCAAGTCTTCAGATTCCCGCTTTGACTCGAGATCTCGAGGTCGATTACACGGCACTCAGCTTCTCGGTCCCTCAGAAAGTGCGTTTTCGTTACAAGCTCGAAGGCCGCGATCGCGAATGGCAGGATGCTGGAACGCGCCGGCAGGCTTTCTATACCGATCTGGCGCCCGGAAAGTATCGCTTCCGAGCCATCGCATGCAATAACGACGGAGTGTGGAATGAGACCGGGGCATCGTTAAGTTTTTCCGTTCTTCCCGCGTTATATCAGACTGCCTGGCTCCGTGCGCTGGGCGCGGTCGCGTTCTTGGCGCTCCTTTGGGTGGCTTATCAGCTCCGTGTTCGGCAACTGCGGCAACAGCAGAAGAAGCTCCAGGATGTGATTGAAACCATGCCGACATTTGCCTGGACAGCTCTGCCCGACGGCTCCGTTGATTTTGTCAATCGCCATTTTCAGGAATACACAGGCTTGTCCACTGCGCAGATAGCGGGATCGGGTTGGAAAGCCGCTGTCCACCCGCAAGACTTACAGCGAAATGTGGAGAAATGGTGTGCGTCTATGACGAGCGGCGAGCCCTTCGAGAGCGAATTGCGCTACCGACGGGCAGCGGATGGGCAATATCGTTGGTTCTTGAGTCGCGCCGTGCCGCTGCGGGATGCGCGGGGCAAGATCGTCAAGTGGTATGGTACCTCGACCGACATTGAAGATCGTAAACGCGCGGAACAGCTGCAGACCGAGCTTGCTCACATAAACCGCGTGACCACAATGGGAGAGCTGACCGCCTCCCTGGCGCACGAAATCAAGCAACCGATCGCTGCCACCGTGATGAATGCTCAAGCCAGCTTGCGATGGTTGAAGCACGACCAGCCAGATTTGCGCGAGGCGTCTAATGCGATGACGAGAATCGTGGAAGACGGAAAGCGCGCGGGCGAGATCATCCAGCGTATACGTTCTCTGTACACGAAGTCTCAGCCCCAACGTGAGTTGGTCGAGGTAAACGAAATCATCCGGGAAATGGTCGTGTTGCTGCGGAGCGAAGCATACCGTCATCCAATTTCGGTTCGCACACAGCTTGCTGCCAATCTTCCCACCATCACCGCAGACCGTGTGCAACTCCAACAGGTGCTGATGAACCTTATGCTCAACGGTATCGAGGCAATGAAAGACACCGGCGGAGTGCTTACGATCAAGTCGCAGCTCGATCAAGACGGGCGACTCCTGATCTCAGTTTGCGACACCGGTGTGGGCCTGCCGGCCGAGAAGACAGACCAGATCTTCGATGCCTTCTTTACTACGAAGCCGCAGGGCTCCGGGATGGGGCTCGCGATAAGCCGTTCCATTCTGGAATCGCACGGCGGGCGTCTATGGGCCACTGCCAACGATGGCCAGGGCGCAACCTTCCATTTCACTGTCCCAATCGCCGCCGACGCATCGAGCGTACCCACTCCGCGAATGTGATTCATGGGGCCATGGAGCACCGCTTCAACGTAAACTACCTAACCTTTTACCGACATCTACATCGCCAGCAGCCGTCCCACCCACGATCAAATTTCCCGCTTGACTACGGCATTCTCTGGAGCACAAAATTTTGGCCACCTCTTCGAAGAGCGACTTTCACAGCTGAAGTTGCGCACCCTGAGGTTTAGCTCTGCTCGAAACGAATTGATGGCGTGAGGCTCACTCGTAGGCTTCTCCTATCCATTGGTTTTTCATACTTGTCATCCCTGCAGACATGCAGGGAAGTTGAATCGGCCAGCCAGAATTGCGGGAGAGAATGGGCGCCCTTCACGCCAGATCGGTCGTGGCCTTCACGTTTCTTGGCGTGTTGAGCATTTTCCAAGAGAGTGTAACGGCAGCCGAACGTGTGGCATTACACCAATCCGGTGGAGAGGCGCAAGACCGGATTGGAACGCTGTCAGGAACTGTCACAGACGTTTCGGGAGCGGCAATTTCGGATGCGTCGATAAGTGCCGGCTGCGGCTCCTTCCGCCAGACAATCACAACCGACTCCTCCGGAGTGTACCGACTGCAATTGCCCATAGGCAAATGCGTTGTTCGCGTGACAGCTGACAAATTTGCTCCGGCTGAACGAGAATTTGTACTTGCCGAAAACGGTCTAGCCGTGGAGTGGAACGTTACGCTCTCTATCGAAGCGGTGAAAGTCAGCGTGCTGGTTACCGCAACAGGAGGATACGCGGTCACCAAGACAACAGGCGGCAGCAAGATGGACTCATCGTTGCTTGATGTGCCGCAATCGATCACGGTTGTGAACCACAACCTACTGAGCGACCAGGGAGTTTACAAACTCGATGACGCTTTAAAAAATGTGGCCGGTCTGATGCCGGGCGGATATTACGAGGCTTGGGATTTCTACCGTGTCCGGGGATTCGACGCCTCATTCAACACATTCGTCGATGGATTGCGTGGCGGCAACGGCATGGGCGAAGAGACTTTTGGTCTCGAGTCGGTTGAAGTTCTCAAGGGTCCGTCATCGACTCTCTACGGCGAAAGCGTACTCGGAGGGATAGTCAACCTACGCAGTAAAGTGCCTCGCCCGGACGCTTTTGCGGCGGTTCAATTCACTTCAGGTTCCCATGGATTCTACGAGGCGGCGCTTGATGCCGATGCCTCGTTGAACGAATCGCATATCGCCTACGGTCGTCTTAATCTGCTCTACCGTCCAACAGATTCGTTTGTAGATTATGTGAACCGACATCGTGTGTATGCAGCGCCGGCATTGACCTGGAATATCAATCCGGATACCCAGCTAACATTTCTTGGAAGATATCAGCACGACACCAGTCATTCGGGATTCCCACTTCCGGCGGACGGAACAGTGCTGCCCAACCCAAACGGCAATATTCCGATAAGCCGTTTTGTGGGTGAGCCGAGCAATCCCAATCCTATTTCCGAGGTTAACAAACAGTTTGGCTATCAACTGACCCATCAGTTCAATGATTCTCTTTCGCTGTACCAGAATGTCCGCGTGGACTGGTACGAGAACCATTGGGACAAACTGCTCTATCCGGCCTTTCTTGGAGCAGACCAGCGAACGTTATACCGCTATCCACTCTCGTACCAGGAGGATTGGAGCGACTACGCCGCCGATACTGGTATGCGCTTCGGGACAAAGACCGGCCGCGTTCAACATAGTTTTGTTGCCGGGTTGGACTACTTCCGCGACCCAAGAAAGTACAACGAGCAGTCAATTAATTTCGACGACCCTTCGGCTTATATGCCCCTCGACCTCTTTAACCCTGTGTATGGCACGCCATTTTCGCCAATTTCGCCTATAGCCAGCGGTCACACCCGCGCACAATATGTCGGACTGTACGTTCAGGATCGCATGCGATTAACTGAGCGGGTCTCCCTTACTGGAGGCGCTCGTGTTGATTTTGCGTCGAATCGAGACTTCGCGAAGACGGACAGCAATGACAACAATGCATTCTCTCCACGGGTTGGTGGTACTTACCGAGTAGCATCTGGCGTTAGCCTTTTTGGGGATTACAGCAAATCATTTCTCCCACAAACGGGAATAATCTTTGACGGCTCATCGAGTGGCGCTTTTGCGAGTCCCGAAACGGGGGATCAATGGGAGTCCGGAGTGAAGACTTCCCTGCTTTCAGGCCGTATGGTGAATACCTTTTCACTGTACCGGCTGACGCGCGACAACGTGCTGACGCTGGATCCCGATCACCCGACTTTCTCCCTCTTGACCGGCAAACAGCGGAGCAAAGGTGTTGAGCTGGAGACTAGTTTCCAGTTGCACAGCAGCTGGAATCTCGCGCTAGCGTATGCCTTCACCGATGCAAAGGTTATAAAAGACAATGTGATTCCGACCGGAACACCCACACAGAATGTTCCTAAGAACAGCTTCAATATCTGGAACTTTTACCAGCTGCAGCGTGGGTGGCCGAGAGGAGTTGGTTTCGGATTCGGCGCACGGTACTACACACAGCAGTCAGGCGATCTTTTGCACACCTTCTCCATTCCCTCATATGGCCTGATGGACGCCTCTGTTTCTTACCGCCGAGGGCATTTCGGGTGGCAGCTAAACGCCTATAATCTGGCCGACAAACGTTATTTCACCGGTTCGTACAACGACATCTACGTGCAACCGGGAAGCCCACGATCAATCCATTCGAGAGTCGGCTGGAGCTTTTAGCGGGCGTAAGCCGCTGAGTGCCTAGTAAATCAGAAACAAACCAGGGCTGGCTTTGCTACTTCCAGTCAGTGTGGCTGGTCCAATACTGTTGGACGCCCCTGCCCTTATCGCTGTATCGTTGCGTGCCGACCATCATCCTTATTATTAAGTCCTTATTGGGTGCCTAGCTCGTGGCCCTGGGTGCTTGAAGGTTTCGACGTGCAATCTCGTGACGTGCCCAATTCAAGTCTCGCTTCGAAAGGAGCCAGGATAGGCGCTCCGACGCTGCTTTTCCTCCTTGTTTTCCTCTTCTCAGCCATGCATCCAGCGGGCGCGCTGGATACAACGCGGCAAATCTCTCAGTATGGGCACACAGCGTGGCGAATGGAGGATGGAGTCTTTGCTGGAACGCCGAACACAATCACCCAAACTGCAGACGGATATCTCTGGATTGGAACGCAAGCCGGATTGATGCGCTTTGATGGCGTCCGCTTCGTTTCGTGGAAACCACCTGAAGGGACGGAATTACCGTCAACCCGCATCAATTCTCTGCTCGGAGCTCGGGACGGCAGTCTGTGGATCGGAACAGCGTTAGGCGGCCTGGCGCGATGGCGAAACGGAGAACTCACCAGCTATAAAGACGTACCTGGCAGCATTATGTCGATCCTCGAAGACAGCCCGGGCTCGATATGGATTGCACGGGCGAATTTTTTTGATGGGAAGGGTGCTCTTTGTAGAGTCACAGATACTTGGGTTCGATGCTACGGAAGCGACGATGGAATTCCAATTCCAAGCGGGCAAACACTTACCCCCGATAGCTTCGGAAACATCTGGCTCGGCGGCGGCACCCAGGTCTCCCGCTGGCAAATAGGTTCTGCCGACACATACGTCACACCTGGGCTAAACCCCGCCGAAATATTCAACGGAGTGTTTGCCCTTGCGGGCCGACCAGATGGTTCTCTTTGGGTTGGGCTAGTGCACTCCGGAAAGGGTGGAGGATTACAGCAACTTGCGCGGGGCACTTGGAAACCATTTGTTACTTCTGGCTTCGATGGAAGCAAGTTGGAAGTCACGGCGCTGCTGGTGGACCGGGACAACTCTCTTTGGGTTGGAACCTTAAACCGCGGTATCTACCGCATTGAAGGAAACAAGGTAGATCACTTTGGCAGCTCCGATGGCTTATCGGGCGACGCTGTGACCCGCCTCTTTGAAGATCACGAAGGGAATATCTGGATTGCCACCTCAAGAGGAATTGACAAGTTCCATGACGTGCCGGTGGCTAGCTTTTCCACGCGGCAAGGACTGAGCGCTGACCAGGTGAATTCCGTTCTCGCTTCCAGGGACGGCTCTGTATGGCTCGGGAATTATGGTTTGGATGTTCTTCGATCGGGAAAGATCAGTTCCATTCAGGCTCCAAA
>Ga0307479_10005377_pt1 | contig 11725 bp, 9 predicted proteins | sample atmos_gasesECM4C_FD_203743 | JGI IMG/M metagenome (GOLD analysis project Ga0307479, IMG submission 203743) | Hardwood forest soil microbial communities from Morgan-Monroe State Forest, Indiana, United States - atmos_gasesECM4C_515 | ecosystem: Environmental > Terrestrial > Soil > Temperate... | reverse complement strand
AGCCAGGGCGCGATCCAGTTGTGGAATCACGCGGCCGAGCAGCTCTGGGGACTTCGCGCCGAGGAAGTCCGCGGGACCCAGTTCTTCGGCGTCGATTTCGGGCTCCTGCCTGCTCCCGAGCTGGAGCAGGCGGTGCTGGCCACGTCACGGGGCGAGGCCGTCGGCGAGTTCGTGCTCGAGGGCATGGACCGCAAGGGCCGCAAGGCTCGCTTCCGTGTCTCCAGCACGTCGCTCGCCGGCCAATCGCGCGGCACGGTCATCGTGATGGAGGAGGTCGACCACTCCGGTCAGCCCTAGCGCAGGTGACGGTGAGCCGGCCGATAGGCGGGGTTCTGTCGGCCGGGTTCCCCGTTGCCGGGTCACCCGACCGGGTGGCCATCCATCTCAGCGGTCTACCAAGGGACATCGACCGGGCCGGCCGTCCCATGTTTGACCTTGCTCCGGGTGGGGTTTGCCGAGCCGCCCGGGTCGCCCCGGACGCTGGTGCGCTCTTACCGCACCGTTTCACCCTTACCTGTGGCGACCGGAGTCGCCCATCGGCGGTCTGTTCTCTGTGGCACTTTCCTGCGGGTCACCCCGACTGGCCGTTAACCAGCACCCTGCCCTACGGAGCCCCGACCTTCCTCGACCCGGTCCAGCCGGGCCGCGGCCACCTGGCCGGCTCACCGTCATCCACCAGTGTCGCGCAAAAGCAGGATCGTCAGCTGGCGTTGAGCAACCGCGCCGTGGCCCGGCGGCCCGGCAGCTTGACCACCTCGATGGCGTTCGGCAGCTGCTCCTTGATCTCGGAGGCGTGGGTGACCACCAGCACCTGGCGGAACCGGCCCCGGAGCCGTTCGAGGGCCAGCAGCATGCGGCCCTTGCGGTCGTCGTCCAGCGGACCGAAGACCTCGTCGAGCACGAGCAGGCCGACCGACCCCCCCGACTGGAAGCGGACGTGCTCGCTGATGGCGACCCGCAACGCCAGGTTGGCGAGGTCGACCTCGGAGCCCGAGAAGCGATCGAGCCCGTAGACCTGACCGGCATCGCGGATCTGCAGCTCGTAGGTCTCGGGATCGACCTCGAGCGCGTCGTACTCGCGATCGGTGAGCTCGGCGAAGAGGTCCGCGGCCTGGACGGCCAGCCGGGGGCCGACCGAGGCCACCACCCCGTTGCGAAAGGCGCCCAGCAGGTCGGCAAGCCGCGACAGGTGCCGGCTGTCGGACTCGAGGCCGGCCAGCTTGGCGTGTTGGGCGCGGGCGTCTTCGAGCCTCCTGGCTTCGCCGTCGGCCACGGCGCGCGCCCGGCCCGCCTCCACCCGGGCGGCCTGCGCCGCCTTGGCCGCGCCGTCCGCCTCCGCCCTCAGGGCCACACGGGCCTGGCGGGCCTCCAGGAGCGCCGGCTGGTCGAACGCCAGCGAGTGAACCTTCTCGCGCAGCGCCTCGACCCGCCCCGCCGCCTGGCCGGCACGGTCCTGCGCCGCCTGGAGGTCGGACTCCACGGCGGGGCGGCGCTCGAGCCGCCCCTGCAGCCGGGCCAGCTCGGCCGCGGCCCCGCGACGGGCGGCCACGTCCTGGCGGAGGGCCAGGGCTTCGCGACCCACGGTCGCGGGATCGATTCCGGGGCCCGCCGCCTTCAGGGCCGCGGTCAGCGCCTCCTCGGCTGCCATCCGGCGGGTCACCGCCTGGTCCCAGGCCGACCGGGCCTGCTGGCGCGTCTTCACCAGGCGCGACTGCTCGCGGAACTCGGTGTCGGCCTGCACCTCGGCCGCGACCAGGTCGGCCCGCTGGGCCTCCAGCTCGGCGAGCCGTTTCTCGGCGCCGGCGACGTCGGCGGCGCGGTGGGCCTGTACCTGTTCGAAGGCGTCGCCCAGAGCCTGGCCGCACAGGGGGCAGTCCGCCTCGCCCGACAGCGCATCCGAGCGGCGGGCGTGTTCGTGCGCCCGGGCCAGCTGCTCGCCCACGGCGCGCAGCTCGCCCTCGACGCCCGCCACCGCCGCTTTGGCCGCCTCCGCGGCGCGGCGGGACGACTCGTGGGCCGCCTCGTCCGGGGCGAGCGGCTCGTCGGGAACCTCGATCCCGGCGTGGGCCTGGGCCGCCGTAGCCACCGCCTCGATGAGGCGTAGGCGCGCCTCGGCTTCGGCCAGACCATCGGCTTGCGGCGCCAGCCCGGCCAGCCGCGCGGTGGCGGAGTCGAGCTCGCCCAGCTCGGCTTGGAGCGCGGTGACCCGCGCCGCGGCGGCGTCGAGGTCGGCCTTGGCCCCCCTGCCCTCGATGACCAGGCCGTCGTACTCCTGACGGATGAGGTCCAACCGGGAAAAAGTGGCCTCGGCCTCGCCGGCCCGGGTCGCGGCGGCATCGGCCGCCTGGCCGCTCTCGGTTGCCCGGACCTCGTCCGCCTCGGCGGCCGCAACGGCATCGTCGGCCGCGACCTGCAGCTGGTCGAGGTCCGGCAGCATGCCGCGCAGCTTCCCGTGCTGCGTCTCGGTCTCGCGCGCGTCCTTCCGAGCCGCGTCGCGGGCGGCATCGAGGGGGGTGATGCCCAGGAGCTGGAGCACGAGGCGGCGCCGCTCCTCGGGGCGCTGGCTGGAGAAGGCGGCCAGCTGCTTCTGCTCGGCGAACACCGACGCCCGGAAGGCGGCGTCGTCCATGCCCAGGACCTGGTGCAGGTATCGGGCGGTGTCCCTGACCCCCTCGGCCATGAGGAGGCGGTCGCAGTGGGCCTGGGCCTTGACGGTGGAATTGGCGCCGGTGATGGTCCGCCGGACCAGATACAGATGGCCCTCGTGCTCGAACTCGACCTCGGTCACGCAGTCGCCGCCGACGCCCGAGGTGCGGACCAGGTCCTTGCTCGTGCGTGACTTGCCCCAAATGGTCCACAGCACACTTTCGATCAGGTTGCTCTTCCCCGCCCCGTTCACGCCGTAGACCCCGACCAGGCCGCCGGGTAGGGGCAGGTCGAGCTCCTGCTCGTAGACCCGGTAGTTACGGAGGTAGAGGCGGCTGATGAGCATCAGCTGCTCGCTTCCTCCACGGCCTGGCCCAGGTACTGGTGGCCCAACTGGCGGATACGGTCACGGTCCAGGCCGGTGAGGTCCTGGTCGCCGACGTAGCGGTCCCAGCGTGCCCCCATCGCGTCCATGTCGGGAAGCTCGACCGCCGTGGTGACGGCGACGAACTGGGGCTCCAGCTTGAGGTACAGGCCTGCGGAGGCGGCGTCCCGCACCGCTTCCAGATCGAGGAGCCGGTAGGCCTCCGGGTCGACGCCCTCGAGGTAGAGGCGGGCCACCGCGCCCTCGGGCACCGAGGTGGCCCGCTCGAGGACCAGCTGCTGGAGCTCCGGCGGGCCGAGGCCGAGGGCATGGACCGATTCGAGCGTGACCAGCGGACGCGCCCCGTCCAGCCCGACATGGCGGCAGGCGCCGCTGTCGGTATCCAGCACGAGGATGCCCTTTTTCCGGTCGGGGTCGTCGGCGAACGAGAAGGTGTCGGTCGAGCCCGCGTACCAGATCCCATCGGCGACCTTGGTGTGGATGTGGTAGTGGCCGAGGAGCACGAAGTCCGCACGCAACGCCCCCGCGTCGATCTCGATCTCGTTGATGTCGGCGTAGCGAGGCTCGACCTGGGTGACCCGAGGGTGGGTGAGCAGCAGGTTCGAGCGATCCAGGCTGCGGCCGCGGTCCGCCTCACCGAGCGCTTCGAGGGTGGCCTCGACGCTCAGCATCTGCGGGACGGCATGGACGACCAGACCGGGGAGCTCGAAGCGCTCGTAGGTCAGGCGGTGAGCGAAATGGAACTCCGGAAAGGTGTCGGCCAGCGCCGAGTACGGGCTGCCCGTCCCCGGGAGCCGGGGCGTGTCGTGGTTCCCCGAGATGACCGCCACGGCCACGCCGTGGTCCCGGATGCGGGTCAGCTGGCGCTGGGCCACGCGGAATGAGCGGTAGGTCGGCCGCGGATGGTCGAAGACGTCGCCCAACCACACGATGAGGTCCGGCTGCTGGGCCAGGGCCGCTTCCACCGCCGCTTCGAAGGATCGCTCGAAGTCCCACTCCCGCTGGTTGACCCCTTCGGGGGTCGTGAAGGGGTAGTAGCTCCGGCCCAGATGGGCGTCGCCGATCGCTGCTACGAGCATGGGCCCACCTTGCCATGGCCGTGTGACAATTACACGTATGTGATTTGCTGGGGGGATGGCGCCAGCGGCTCTCGACGGCGGGCGGGCGGGGACATCGGCCGCAGCCGAATTCCGCCGCCGGTCGGCGGGTCGGTGGTGGCGCCGGCCCGTGTCGCGGGTCCTGGGCGTGGGCGGGCTGGGGGCGATGCTGTGGCTGGCGGGCCGAGGCAGGTTGGACGCGATCGCGGTGGTGGCGGCGGCGGCCGCCGCCGGCGTACTGGGGTTGGCGGCGCGGGTCCGGCCGGAGCGGGATCCCGAGCGCTGGCTCAGGGGCGCCGAGGGCGAGCGGGCGACCGCGGGGGTGCTGGGCACGCTGCCGCGCCGTTTCGTCGTGGGCCACGACCTGGCCGTGCCTGGCAGCCGGGGCAACATCGACCATCTGGTGATCGGGCCCGTGGGCGTGTTCGTGGTCGACAGCAAGGCCTACCGCTCGCGGGTACGGGTGCGGCGGGGCCGGGTGTGGGCGGGGGAGTGGCCGCTCGACACGGGTCCGGTGGCGGGGCAGGCCGACCAGCTCGAATGGGCCCTCGGCGTGCCGGTGACGCCGATCGTCGCCATCCACGGTTCGGGCCTGCGCAAGCGGGGAGTGGTCGACGGCGGGGTTCGGGTCGTGCCCGCATCGAGGCTGATGCGGGTCGTGGGCCGCCGCCGGCCGTCCTGGCCGTTCCGGTCGTCGTCAGGCCGGCTCGGGCGGGGGGAGGTGCGGGCCCTGGCGGCGAAGGCCGATGACGTGCTCCGGCCGGCGGGAGCTCGTCACCGCCGCCCCAACCACGCCCCGCCGCGGTAACCACGGCCCCCGCGGGCCCACACCGCGACGGCGTCCCGGGGCCCAGGGTCAGTCGACCAGCGCCGAGACGTTGGGTGCGGCCTCAGGACGGGGTGCCGGCGGCGGGACCACCGAGCGCACCAGGTCGTCGTAGAGGTCGACTTTGGCCGGCACGGCGAACGGCGCGGCCAGGTTGGCGACGAGGCATTCGCCCGGCATGAGCGTCTGGATCTCGGGCCCGAGGGCGCTCAGGTCCTGCTTCGCCGACGACCGCAAGATGTTGCGGTCCTTCTCGTCCGCCAGGCCGAGCACGAAGAACGTGTTGAACTGGCTCAGGAGCTCGTCGTCGAGCAGCTTGGGCTGCTGGGTGACCGCGCACAACCCCACCTTGAACTTGCGGCCCTCGCGGGCCAGGCGCGGAAACACGTTGGACTCCCGGTCCTTGTTGGCCCCGAGCACCCGTTGGGCCTCTTCGAGCACCACCGCGACGACGGGCATCACCTCATGCCGCTCCGGCTCCTCGAGATAGGCCGACTGCCACTCCTCGATGACCCGTCGGGTCAGGTACGAGGCCACGAGCACCTCCTCGGTCGACCCGAGCCCGCTGACGTCGATCAGGACCACCTTGCCGGCCAGGAGGTCTCTGACGACGGCGCCGCCCACCGACACGTTCGGGTCGGTGGCGATGCACTGGAGACCGACGATGCGCCGGGCCCGGCGGTGGACCACCTGGAGGGTATTGAGGGCCACCCGGTTCCCCAGCTCGATGTCGCGGAAGCCCGGAAGGTCCTCGATCTGGGAGAACTCCAGCAGCCAGCTCAATCCCTCGACCCCGTAGTGGCGCTCGAGCTCGAACAGCGCTTCTTCCTGGGGCCGGCTCCACTCGTACGCCGTGCGCAGGTCGTCGACGGTGAGCTCGCCCAGGCTGATGCGCAGCCCGGTGGCGTTGGGCAGCGATCGGGCCGCGTAGGTCCGCAGCGCCTGGGCCGACCACGGGTGGCGCTGGAGGGCGGCTCGGTATTCGCCGTGGGGGTCGACGATCAGCAGCCCGTAGCGACCGTTGCACTGCATGACGCCGGCGGCCAGCACCCGCATGAGGTTCGACTTGCCCATGCCGGTCGTCGCGAAGATGCCCACATGGGTGGCGAGTGACGCACCGGGGATACCCACCGTGAAGTCGACGACGGTCTCTCCGCTCCGAATACGGCCGATCGGCAGATCTCCCATCCGGCTGGCGAGGAACGCGAAGTCGTCTGGCTCGGGCGAGACGACGCGGGAGAACTGCGTCGGAAGGCTCTTGGGCTTGCGGAACTCGCTGGGCGCGGCGCCCGGCACCGCCGGCGGGGCCAGGTAACCGAGGCAACGGCAGGTCGCCACGCGGTACGTTCGGCGGGCCTGCTCGTGGAGGGGATGGGCGCCGGGATCCCGGCGGGCATCGTCGGCCAGCAGCGTGCCCGCCACCCGCTCGGCCCAACCGGGCTCCCGGTGCTCGGTGCCGTAGGTGACGTCGACCACCCGGAACAGGTATCGCCGCCCGGTCGCCTCGTCCACGCCCACCAGAAGCTCGCCGAGGAACAGGTCCTCATCGGGCGTGGCCCGGAACGTCGCCTCGAGCACGTTCTTGCCGAACAGCCGGCCCCGGCTGTCGGAGGTCACGCCCGCTCCATCAGCCGGTGGCGGTCGGTGAAGGCCCGTTCCCGTACGTCGAGGGGGACGCCGAGGCGGTCGAAGCTCTCGTCAAGTTCGGACCACACCTCTTCCCGGAGCCAGCTCGGGCAGGCCGCCAGGCGGTCGGCGACGCTCAGGGGGTACGGATAGCCGGGAAAGGCGGCGTCATCGGCGACCGCCGAGATCGCGCCCAGCGCCCCTTCGGGGTCGGTGCCCTCGGGGAGATCGACGCGAAACGAGAACCGGGCATCCGGGTCCAGACGTGCGACCAGCACCTGCAGACCCGGGCCGGCGTCCGGCCGGGTCGTGGCCACCTTGGTCCACCACATGGCCCGGGCGCCGAGGGTGGCTTCGGCTTGGCGCTCGAGCAGGCCGAGCAGCGGGGCCCCGCCCCGGTGGAGGGATGAGTGCTTGGTGACCCCGGCCATCGTCAAACCGCCGCTGGCGGCTCGCTCCAACAATCCGGCCAGGTGCACCGAGGGGATCCGCCAGTCGGGCTGGAGATCGCCGTCGATGAGGACGAGGGACCCCGGGTCGGCGTCGGCCAGGCACCGTTCGACCGCCTGCCACTCGGCCCAGTCGCGCAGCAGGTTGAGATCGATGGCCGTGTCAGGCCCGATCGGCAGACCTCGGGCGGCGATGGCGGCCCGCTCTTCGCCGCAGCCCAGCACGTGGGCGTGCAGGTCACCCTCCTCCTCGAGGACGGAGACGCCGTTCCGCCAGCAGACCCGGGCGGCGCGCGTGACCACCACCTGTAGGCAGCGGGCATCGGCCACCAGCGCCTGGCCTCCGTCGACGGCCCAGACCTCGGCCGGACTGGCCGCGGCCCGGCTCAACGGATGCAGGTCCACGGCCGGCTCGAACACGAGATCGCTGTGGTTGACAGCATCCCCGAGAAGGCCGCCGGCCCCGTTCAGAATGGCTGCCAGCCGGCTGGCAGCGTGGTCGATTGTCGTGGCCTCCACGGGCCGAGCATCGCAGCCGCGTGTGACAGTCACAAGGATCGGCGAGAATTGGGGCTATGCCACCGAAGGCCATATGGAGTGGGTCCGTCAGTTTCGGGCTGGTCAACGTACCGGTGAAGCTCGTGACTGCCACGTCGCCCAAAGACATCAGGTTCAATCAGCTGCACGACGCGGACGGAGGCCGCATCCAGCAGAAGCGGGTCTGCTCCGTCGACGGCGAGGAAGTCGACTTCAACCACATCGTCAAGGGCTACGACCTGGGCGGCGGCCGCTACGTGATCGTCGATCCCGAGGAGCTGCGGGCCCTCGACCCCGAAGCCAGCCGGACCATCGACATCGAGGAGTTCGTGGACCTGGCCGACATCGATCCGATCTACTTCGAACGGACCTACTACCTCGTGCCGGACACCCGGGCCGAGAAGGCCTACGCCCTCCTGGTCGAGGCCATGGCCCGGACCGGGAAGGTGGCGCTCGGGCGGTTCGTGCTCAGGACCAAGCAGTACCTGGCCGTCCTGCGGGCCAAAGAGGGGGCGCTGGCCCTCTCGACCATGCTGTATGCCGACGAGGTCGTGGGCGTCGACAATCTCGAAGTGCCATCCGCCGACGCCGTTCAGCCGAGCGAGCGCGAGCTCGCCATGGCCGAGCAGCTGGTGCAGTCCCTGGCCACGGAGTTCGATCCGGCCAAGTACCAGGACGACTATCGAGAGCGGGTGCTGGACCTCATCAACCGCAAGGCCGAGGGAGAGGAGATCGCCGTACCTCCGGAGACTCCGGCGGCCGCGCCGGTGGTCGACCTCATGGCCGCGCTGGAAGCGAGCCTGGCCGAGGCGCGCAAGGAGAAGGCCAAGGACGGCAAGAAGAGCCGAGAAGGCAAGGAACTCACGGCGTGAGTCCGGCCACCGTCGAAGTGTCGGTGGCCGGGCGCACGATGCGGCTGTCGAATCTCGACAAGGCGCTGTGGCCGGAGACCGGCTTCACCAAGGGCCAGGTGATCGACTACTACGCCCGGATCGCGCCGGTGATGCTGCCGCACCTGTCCGGGAGGCCCATCACCTTGCGCCGGTTCCCGAACGGGGTCGATGCACCCTCGTTCTTCGAGAAGAACTGCCCGTCGCACCGGCCACCGTGGATGACGACCGTTGAGATGGGTGGGGTCAACTACTGCCGGTTCGAAGAGGCCGCGGCCCTGGTATGGGCGGGCAACCTGGCCGCCATCGAGCTGCACCCCTCGCTGGCTCGGGCCGAGGACCTCGAGCGCCCCACGGCGGTGGTCTTCGACCTGGATCCCGGCCCCGGGGCCGACGTGTTGCGCTGTGCCCAGGTGGCGGTGTGGCTGCGAGAGGCCCTGGACGTGTTGGGCCTGAAGAGCTGGGTCAAGACGTCAGGCTCCAAGGGCCTCCAGCAGTACGTCCCGCTCGCGGCGACGCAGAGCTACGACGTGACGAAGCCGTTTGCGCTGGCGCTGGCCCAGGTGCTCGAGCGCCAGCATCCCGACACGGTGGTCACCACCCAGGACAAATCCGTGCGGTCCAACCGGGTCCTGATCGACTGGAGTCAGAACACCTCGTTCAAGACCACGGTGGCCGCGTACTCACTGCGCGCCCGGCCTCGTCCGACCGTGTCCACGCCGGTCACGTGGGACGAGGTCATCGAGGCCATGGACGAGGGCGATGCCGGCAGGCTGGTGTACGAAGCCGACGACGTCCTGGCCCGGGTTGAGCGACACGGCGACCTGATGGCCCCTGTGCTCGAAGGCGGCCAGGAGCTGCCGGAGCTGTCACCGGGCAAGACCGGCGGCTGAGACCCCGCCGGCCGCCGGGAAAGGGACGAGCTGGGCCGGAACGAGCTCAGAAGTCGAGGGAGGACAGCTCGGGGATCCACCGCCGGGCCCGGTCCACGGCCGACCTCCACCGCTCGCGGTCCAGGGTGCGTCGCGGCTCGACGACGCGCCGGGGCGACCAGGTTCGTGCCACCTCGTCCTCGTCGGCCCAGAAGCCGATGGCGAGGCCCGCCAGGTAGCCGGCCCCCAGCGTGGTCGCCTCCAGCTCCCGGGACACCTCCACGGGGCGGGCGATGGCGTCGGCCAGCGCCTGGAGGAACACGCCGTTGGCGCTCATGCCGCCGTCGATCCTGAGGGCCTCGACCCGCAACCCGGCGTCCGCCTCGGCCGCCTCGAGCAGGTCGGCCCCACGGTGGGCCACGCCTTCGAGCACGGCCCGGACCACCTCGGCCCGGCCGCTGCCCCGGGTCAGGCCGACCAGCGTGCCCCGGGCGCCGAAATCCCACCACGGCGCTCCGAGGCCCAGCAGGGCGGGGACGAAGAACACGCCGCCGGAATCGTCGCACGCCGACGCAACCGTCTCCGACTCGGCGGCGCTGGCGATCAGGCCGAGGTCGTCGCGCAGCCATTCGACCGCGGTGCCGGCGGAAAGGGCGACGGCTTCGAGGCCCCATGTGACTTCACCGGCCCTTTGCCAGGCGATGATGGGGAAGCACCCTCCCTCGCCCCGGACCGCGAACGGCGGCCGTTCGGGGCCCACGCACACGTCCAGCATGCCACCCGTGCCACAGGTGATCTTCGCCATGCCCGGCCGCGTGCAGCCCTGACCGATCAGCGAGGCCTGCTGGTCGCCGGCGATTCCCATGATCGGCGGAGCACCGGCCAGGGCGAGGGCTTCGCCCGCGGGGCCCGAGGAGTCCACGATCTTCGGGAGTAGCGCGTCGGGGATGCGCAGCGCTTCGAGGATGGGGGTGGACCAGCTGACGTCGGCACCCTGCAGCAGCCCGGTGACCGCGGCGTTGGACGCGTCGGTGACGTGCGCCGTGCCCTCCGAGAGGTGCCACGCGATCCACGTATCGACCGTCCCGAAGGCCAGGTCGCGCTTGCGGTCGTAGTCGTAGGTGTCGAGCAGGTAGGCCAGTTTGGTGGCCGAGGCGTTCGGGGCCACCCGGATGCCCTGGGCCTGGAGCATGAGACAGGTGCCGACGGTGCGCAGGTCCTGCCAGCCGACCCCGGGCCCGATGGGTACGCCTGTGCTCCGTTCCCACACCACCGTCGACGCCCGCTGGTTGGTGATCCCGACCGCCTCGACGGGGCCGGCCTCGGCCAGCGCTGCGTGGGCCACCTGCAGGGCGGCCCTGGCCATCTCGATGGGGTCGAACTCCACGAAGCCGGGCGCCGGGGTGGAAGGCAGGACGGAAACGTGGTGGACGTGGTCGACCACGGCGTCGGGGCGCACGACGCCGGCCCGCACACCGCTGGTACCGACGTCGACGACCAGGATGCTCATGGCAGCGCTCCGCTCCGTCGAGAGGCCACATACGCGCCGAGCATGGCCAGGCCGATGAAGACCTGCAGGAACAGGGCGAAGCTCACCGCTTGGGCCAGCGTCAGATTGCCCTGGACCAGCCCCACCAGGGCCCGCAGGGCCAGAAAGGCGGCGGCCGGGAGGCCGACAGCGGCGGCGCCGTGCGCCAGCGGGGCGTCCGGCTGCATCTTGCCGGCCAGGCCCCCGCCGACCAGCGGCGCGACCAGCAGCACCACCACCGCCGCCACCACCCACAGGTTGGATTCGCTCCCGGCGCTGTCGTTGCCTTTCAGGGCCGCGATGGCGATGCCGCAGGGGACGGCGATGGCGAGGTAGCCCGCGGCCCCCCGGCCCACCGCCCGGCCGTCGAGGTGGCGTAGCAGGCGCCAGGCTCCCTCGGCCTCGCGCCCGTCATTCACGGCCACGGCGCTTCCCCGAACGGAGACGGGAGCCCGAGCTTGCCGGGATTCAGGATGCCGTTCGGGTCGAGCTGGGCCTTGAGCCCGGCCAGGACACCGAACGCGGGGCCGTAGGTGCCGGGCAGGACGCGGCCGCGGTTGAGACCGATGCCGTGATGGTGGCTCACCGCCGCGCCGTGCTGCTCGGTCACCGCCATCACGGCATCCCAGGCGTCGCGGTAGTACCGGTCGGCATCCTCACCCGGGAGCCCGGCGAAGGTGAAGTACAAACAGGCGCCGTCGGTGTAGGCGTGCGACTGGTGTGCGGACGCGGCCAGCGTGCCATCGATCTTCTGGAGCGCGCCGACCGCTTCTTCATACATGGCCGGCAGGGCCGCCCAGCGGGCCGCGATCTCGATGGTGTCGACCACGATGCCGCGACGGATCGTCGACTCGAGGGCCGACACGTCG
>Ga0307479_10005375_pt1 | contig 11726 bp, 12 predicted proteins | sample atmos_gasesECM4C_FD_203743 | JGI IMG/M metagenome (GOLD analysis project Ga0307479, IMG submission 203743) | Hardwood forest soil microbial communities from Morgan-Monroe State Forest, Indiana, United States - atmos_gasesECM4C_515 | ecosystem: Environmental > Terrestrial > Soil > Temperate... | reverse complement strand
GATTGGGCTTCGGAGCTGGACTATATAGGATTTTGGGCTCGCAGTTTGCGATTGCATTTGCCCTTCTTATCACCGTGGGCCAAATATTGGCTTACTCTCGCGGAATGCTTCCTGCCATGGATTATGTAGCGGCTCGCCGTCATCGCCTTACACGTCGTCAGTTCTGGGGAACGGTGGTCCGCACCTTTGGCTACATAGCCAGCGCTCTTATCTGTAGCGCCTTCATCCATCACGTCGATCACCCCTGGTCATTTGCGATTCGCGTGGGCTTGGTAACAGGCATCGTCACAGGCATCGGTGCAACGATTAATCCTTACATCGAATACTATGCTGACAATCTTCCGGAGAGACGCCTCGGCGCCCTCGGCGTCGGGCTTATCTTTTGCGGTTTTGCGTTGCAATCCCTTCAGTATTGGCTGGCGCTGTTTGATATTCACCTGATCTAGGAACCTATGAGCGATCGAGAATTCCCGAAGCACTTTGACGGACGGCGCTTCTACAATCCGGATGCGCCTCAGGCGCGCGGTTTTCTTGATGTTCTTCAGTGGAAGTTGAGTAGTCGCCCGGAGCCATCGCCGGAATTCATCTCGGACGTTGAGCGGTCCACGCCGCCCCGGCGCGTGGAGAGTAGCGAATTACGAATTACTTTAGTGAACCACTCGACGCTGCTCATTCAGCAACGCGCTTCCAACATTTTGACGGACCCAATTTGGTCGGAACGAGCGAGTCCTGTGTCCTGGTTAGGTCCGAAGCGTCGACGAACAGCTGGAGTGCGGATGGACGATTTGCCCGACATTGACGTCGTGCTCATCAGCCACAATCATTATGACCACCTAGATTTACGGACTTTGCGTCTGCTTGCTGCTCGCGGTGGTCGCCTGCTTCGTTCGGAAAAAATAGAACCCGTTCACGAACTGGATTGGGGAGAATCAGTGACCACGTCAGGTATTAACATCCACTGTGTCCCGGCTCTGCACTTCTCAGCTCGTGGGATCTTTGACCGCAATAAGACCCTTTGGTGCGGTTATGCAATCGAATTCCCGGAACGACTCGTGTATTTCGCCGGCGACACCGGGTTCGGAAATCATTTCGCGCAGATTCGGGAAAAGTTCGGCTCGCCACAGCTTGCATTATTACCCATCGGAGCATATGAGCCACGCTGGTTTATGGCGCCGGTGCACATGGCTCCCGAAGAGGCGCTTAGAGCCCACCAAATTCTCGGTGCCAAGACCAGCATCGCGATCCACCACGGAACCTTCCAGCTGGCGGATGACGGCATCGACACTCCACAGATAAGGCTTATGGCTTGTAGGCAAGACGATTCGTTTCTGATTCTCAAGAACGGTCAATTTGCCGAAATTCCATGATGAGTTTCCTCGCACATCACACCTGACTACCGATTGGCGCCTCATCGAAACCAATCCTGAAGACCGGCGGCGTAGTTCCGTCTGAGCGGGGAAACGCGAAATGCTTGCAGCACGACGGGCGGCAGCGAGAACCGGCGAGGAAGGAGGGAGTCAAGAAAATCATGTGCGGCCCGATTGAAGGCGTTATAACGCGCCGCTTCGTATAGAAGGTGGGTGGCAGGATCAACTACAACGCTGGCAAGGTTGAACAGGCTGACCAACGCGGAGCGCCAGTGCCACAGGAACCGAGGGAAATTGACACTGGGGTATTCTCGCTCGACGCTGATGGCAACCTCCTTGACAATCTGATGCATAATTCTCCATGTCGCAAGGGCCCTCGCTGATCTTCGTCCTCGCTCGAAAGCCTCAACCTCGACGAGGCCCACCCCCGGCGACTGGATTGGCGTTATAGATTCTGTTGGCCCGACGAGTGTTTGTAACAGTATCGGGATGAGATTCGGCCCGACGGCTCGCATTTCGGATTTTGGGATGGAGGTGGGTGCTCGGACTCGCTGAGCGGCAACATCTTCGGCCAGTATCCGCGGACGCTTTGTGCTATTGATCTGCAGGGTTAGACCCCGATACCGCAGTGCAAACCAGAATTCGGCTACTATCCACGCGGATCAAGAAAGGACGAGGAAGCACTGTTGGCGGAGGAAGAGTTTTCGCTTTTCGCCGACGAATCGGACGTAACATCAAGCCTGAGTGTGGGATCGTTTAGATCATTGGAGAGCCCGCCTAGTGTGTTCTTCGCGTGTTGATCAACGGCACCGACCGCGGCCACCAGACAAGAGTACAGAAACGCCTTCATACTGGAGCGAAACTCCGCCGTGCTTTGTTCTGTGGTACGCGTGAGTTCAGCCTTCAACGTGCGGTGATTGGCTTCGCGAGCGGCGCGATATTCCGCATCGAGTGAAGCGAGAGTAGAGGTGAGACGTTGGGCCGTTTCCGCAATCATCAGGTCGCTCTGGAATTCGAGACGCCGTCGGAACTCGTCGAGCGCACTGTTGCCCGCTTTTTCAAGCAGGGCACGCGTTTCGCAGGCGCGGGCTTCGAGGTCTAGGGAAAGTTCGCGAGCCATCGCCTGTTTCTCTTCCATCATCCGGACAAGCTGACGATCGGAAACCAGTAACGCCGAGTTTTCAATGTGTTTCACCGCGTTCTCTGCGGCCTGTTCGATTGCGCTGAGACTCTGGGGAAGCAGCTCGCGAGGAGCCTGTTCGGCAAGTTCTCGGGTCTGGTGGAGGTGCGTTCGGGTATCGATTGCCAATTGTTCGAGGCGCCTGGGAATTTCTTGGTACTCTTGGCGCGCGGCCTCTTGCCGTTGATCGAAGCGGCTGACGATTTCGCCTAGGCGACATTCCAGGTGATTGAAGAATTGTGCCCGGGTGGAATTTAGAACGATGTCCAGGTGCTCCTGGGACACACTGCTGCCCACGCCGGCGAAAAGCGAGCCAAGCTCTGCGATACCCTGTTCGTGTCGGGAACTCGCATTGCGCGCCTCAGCAGCTAGATTCTCAAGCTGCAGCACCAACTCCGCCATGCGCTGGCGTAAAAGAGTTTGCTGTTGTTCGGAGCGAGAGGAAATCTCGTTCACACGGCCTTCGAGGTGGCTGAGAATCTGCTCCCTTTCAGACTGCATCTGCGATTCGAAAAGCTCCTGTGATATCGAGTTCTTCGAGGCTTGCACGAGTGATCGAACGTTCGCGAGCGACTGGTCGTGCTGAATCTTTGCGTGGTGCAACTCAGTGGTCAATTTCTCAAGTTGTTGAGAGAGTTCGTCAGCACGATGGCGGGCAACTTCCTCCTTCCCTTCGAACTGACTGCAAAGGTCTTTCACGCGTTCCCCGACGTGCTCGAGGATGGCTCCTCGAGAAGAATCGAGCAGGGATTCCAGTCGCTCTTCGCGAATGCTGGCGGGGGTGATGGCTAGAAGGGAACGCATTTCAGCGGTCATTTCGTCAAATTGCGATCGCGCCTCGCGCGCAATTTCTTGGTGTGTTTGGTCAAGGTGTGTCTGGTGCCGCTCGGAAACCCGCGCGGTCATGGTTTCGAATTCGCTGGTGGCCCGGACCAGTGAATCGTTGACGCACGCGCGAAGCTGAGGTTCAATTTCATTCTTGATCTGCTCAACAAATGTTTGCAATTCCTGGAGGCATTTGCCAGCCCTGGCATCCAGAATCTCCATGCGCCTTGAGGTTTCTTCAGCGCGGATGCGATAGGCCGCGAGTTCTTGCGCCCAGTACTCTTGAACCTCTGCGAGGCGCGCAGCAGATAACTCCTCACTCTCACGCAGGTTGGTTCTCCAAACCTCGTCGATTCTGCCGAGCACACTCCTGAGGGACTCATCGACACGAGATTCGATGGCCGTTCGCGCGACGCGGTCGGCCGTATGCTGCAACTCGTCCTGAAATATAGGAAGGTTTTGCTCCAAAGTGAGCGGGAGAAGTTCGGTTTTCGCAGCCTTAAGCTCGCTTTCATTTGACGGTTCGTTCGGAGAAAACTTCTGCGGCTGACTTGGAGGCATAGTGACCTCGGTCGCTGACGCTACAGGGGCCGACTCGCTCGGCGTTAATGAAACCGAAGACCCAGATAAACTTGGACCCCGAGCGACCGCTGTGACTGGAGGGTCGCCATCAGGCGAAATGGGAGATTCAATGCGAGAGCTGAGCTGCAGATCCGCATCGGGCGGAAATGGAGAAACCGGAACTGGAACATCGGAAGGCGCAGTTTCGAACTCCAGATGGCGAACCTTATCCGCGTCATTCAGAGTACTTGCACCTCCGTCACTTAGGACACAAGAACCAGAATCCGTGGCTGTGTTGGGTTCTAGGCGTGTGTCCAAGAGGCCTTTGTCACTGAGACTCGCCTCCGGTGGCAAAGAAAGGTCGCTTTCTTTTGTCATCAACATCCGCAGATCAAGATCCTTCAATACTTCCAGGACCACATCCACATCGATCGTTTCATGTTTTTTTAGAAAGCCCAACGAAAGCGCGTGGAAGCAGACATTATTAATGTTTCGCGGGACGCCCTGGGTGTTACGGGCAATCAGGTCCAACGCTGGTTGAGTGAACATAGGTTTCGCGAAATCGTAACCGGCTACTCGCAAGCGATGATCGATGTACGCGCGTGTCTCTTCCGCATCAAACGGCTCCAGCTTGGCGAAGATGGATACTCGCTGGCGAAATTGAATCAGCTGCGGAGAGGCCAGCTTTTCTGCAAGAAGAGGATGGCCCGCCAATACAAAATGCATCAATTTGTCGCGTGGCGTCTCCACGTTGGAGAGTACTCGCAATAATTCGAGCGTGGGTTCCATGAGATTTTGCGCTTCGTCAATGATCACAACAAAGCGCTTCAGCAAATTGTGCTCGCGCAGCAGAGTGTCGTTCAACTTCTTGTGCATCTCCAAGAAACTGTCCCCGCTGTCCTCGATACCCAAGCTCGTCAACAAATTCAGCAGGAGTTCACGCGCGGAACAATGGGCGTGAGACAGGAATGCCGTCCGCGTCGTGGGTTGCAACTCTTGTAAGAGAAGATAAAGAAGCGTAGTTTTGCCCATCCCTGGACCGGCAATCAGGGTCATGAATCCGCGGCCCGCGGTAAGTCCGTAGAGGACGGAGGCAAGGGCTTCCCGGTGAGTTTTTCCAAGGTACAGGAATTGCGGATCGGGAGTGACTCCGAACGGTGGTTCTGCCAGACGGTAAAAGTTCAAAATCATTGCAAACATTGGCAATCGCCGCACGAAGGCAACGGGGGCGGAATAACTACTGAATTAAAAAACTCTCCAAGACCTGAATTGGAATGCCGGTGATGCCACTCGGTTTCGGTCCCTTGTACCACTTTTTCCTGCAATAACGAACGGATTTGATGGCCTAGAATGTGGAAATCGGTGGGAATCTTGCTGCGCCACAAAATGCTAGATTTGAATTTGACTGCGGGATGCATCACTCGCATCGTCCGTTTGGACGAAAATGCGGGAGTACGTCCATCGTACGCGGGAAGCATTCTACGGTCTAGCTGACAGTGCGCTGGTATCCTTCGGTCTCACAGCGTGCCGATCCAATCTTTTAGGCGCTTTGCCTCCATCACCACCAAGTCGGGGTCATTAGCGGCGTGTGGCACAGCAGTTGGTTGATATCCGGCGTACGAGGCTACGGGCAAAGCTCCGCAGTGCGAGTACACTGAGACTCTACAGGAGGTTGCGATGTACAAGCCTTGCCCCCCTCACGTGGTTCGGCCGCGGAAAACTGAGCAAACACAAAAAATAAATGGAGCGCACTGCCGAAGCGATAGCTGCTTCGACAGCGTAGCAAGAACGTGGCTACCCCGAAGCGGAGCCGGCCGTCCCTTCATGGCTTTCGGCTCCCCAGGCAACGTAATGATGTGGCTCTTGCTGGCATTTTTGTTCGGGCCGGGTCTTGTGAAGACAGGCGCGCGGCAATCCGCGGCACCTGGTTCTACCATGCTCGAAGCCGCCCGTATGTTCCTGGCGACGCTTGATCCGGCGCAGAAGTCTAAGGCTGTACTGCCGTTCAATTCCGAAGAGCGCTTCCACTGGTTTTATACGCCGGTGTCAAGGAAGGGTATTCCGTTGAAAGAGTTGACGGCGTCGCAGCGACAGGCGGCGCTGGCCCTGTTGCGTGCCGGTCTGAGCGAAAAGGGGTATACAAAGGCGGAGACGATCCGCAGGCTCGAAGGAGTGCTGCGCGAACTGGAAGGGAGCTCGGGACACACGCGCGATCCGGATTTGTACTTCTTTACGTTTTTCGGAGAACCGGACGCAAATGGCGCGTGGGGCTGGCGCTATGAAGGCCATCACTGTTCGCAGAACTGGACCAACTTGAAAGGCCAGTCGATCGGTAGCAGCCCGCAGTTTTTTGGCGCGAATCCCGCTGAAGTGCGGGACGGACCGATGAAGGGGACACGGGTGCTGAGTGCAGAGGAAGATCTGGCGAGGTCGCTTGTGAAGTCGCTCTCGGCAGAGCAGCGCGCGGAAGCCGTTCTCAGCACTACTGCGCCGGCCGACATCCTGACGTCAAACCAGCGTAAGGCGGCAATCCAAGGAAACACGGGCCTCGCCTACAGCAAGCTTGGCAAAGACCAACAGGGCACGCTACTGGCTCTAATCGAAGAGTACCTGGGCGCACAACCACGCGTGCAAGCACGCCAGCGGCTGGACAAGATTCGTCGGACGGGTTTCGACCAAATCAGATTCGCTTGGATGGGCGGACTGGAGAAAGGCCAAGGCCACTATTATCGGGTGCAAGGCAGCACGTTTCTGATCGAATACGACAACACACAGGACAGCGCCAATCACATTCACTGCGTCTGGCGAGATTTCAATGGCGACTGGGGGCAAGACCTGCTGGCGGAGCACTACCGGAACTCACCGCACCATCAACCCGTGAGTCAACACGCAAGCGTCCGCTAAAATACAGTACAGCATGGTGACACTGCAGACGACGTTAGCTCCAGAAGACAACGATTGAAGCACCGCTAGTTGGTTAGTCCGGATATTTGACCGAACAGCCGTAAGGGCGCGTTGCGGGGATGATCACTGGCTTGCCGGCCGTGGCTTCTTCAAGCGCGAGCGATAGGTAATTCCTTGCGCCGTTCACGTCGGCCAGGTCGGTTGTCGGCCGGTCGTCAATGGCGCCGTTGTAGATCAGGATTCCCTTTGGGTCGATGATGAACATATGCGGCGTGGTCTTCGCATCATAGAGGTGGCCGAGCACGCCCGTGGGATCAAGCAAGACAGCGGTGGGCGCGGCGTTTACCTGCTTCACGTAAGCATTTTCTTCGGCCGCTTTGACGTAACCCTGCTTGCCGGGTGCGGACGAGATTACCGTCAGCCAGATCACTCCGCGGCTTGTCCACTCGCGTTGCAGCCGCTGCATGTTCCCGCTGTTGTAGTGCTTCTGCGTGTAGGGACAGCCGCGGTTCGTCCATTCGAGCACCACGAATTTGTCCTGATACTCGGAAAGCTTGTGAACTCTGCCGTCGCTGTCCGTCGCCGTGAAATCGGGCGCCCTATCACCGACGCGCGTGGCGTTTCCCGTCGAAAGTCCCACGAAGAGGAAGGCAAACAAGGCCATAGCGATGCTAATCGACGCGCTAAATAACGTAACAGTTTTTCTTCTCATGTGAACCTCCTTCGCTTTCCGACTGGACATTCTCCTTAATGGAATCCACGATACAAAGCTGGCCATCATCTGCGCGAAATCACCGGAGCAGTCAGCTCAAACGCGCGCCCAGAATCGAGTACCAAGACGCCTTTCAGGACGGAGATGGGTCTTGCAAGCTGGTCCGACACACGCAATGCCAGCCGAAAGCCAGCCTTCGTCATGATGAACGCCTGCGGCGCGGAATTCTCGATTTGGCCCGCCTCGAGCGGGAAAAACGTCGCCCCACGGATCTGCGAGCCGGCGCGCACCGAGAGGAGAAAGTGATCGTTTTGCTGGGTTACGCTCACCTTCCAACCGGCCGGCAGCGGCTTCGGAAGCTGTCCCCGAGTTTGCTCGAAGAGCGAGCGGCGGCCTGGCGCCCCCTTGGGCGTAACGCCTGGCGCGGGAAATGGCAACGTCACATGCGCCTTCCCAAGTATGCAAATCTCTTGGCACACAAGATACCTCACGTCCGCTTCAACGGAGGTGAGTAAGTTGCTCGCAGTGGCAGCGCGTTCGATCGGAACCATGAGCAGCACTTGGCTCTCGTATCCGTAATCCACAACGGAGCCACTGCCCAGCTTCACTGGCGTAGGCCAGCGAATCGCGCCCGCTCGCCAACCAGGCGGGAGTTCCCATTGCACTTTCGGTGGCTCGCCGGAGTCCCCGGGGTTATACCAGTAGATATGCCAACCCCGGTCGAGGTGAAAGACCAGTCCGACCCAAACTGGCTTCCCTGTGTGCGGCGTGTATTCCTCTGCGATTAGCTCAACTTTAGCGTGCGATTCGGCTTCCTGGCCATTTGTGGCATTGGCGAGTACAAGCGCAGGGTAGGCGAACAGCGATAGCCCAGCGTTTCTCAGGCGCGATAGCCGCATACCTATTTGACGCTTGCGAACCCCGTAGGTCGCAGAGCAAAATCAGAGCCCGGCCCGGTGCAGCGCCGCTGACACCGTCGCGTACGAGTCAATGGCGTGCCCCTTTTGGGCCGTTCCATTCTTGGGTTGTATGCGGAAATTTCGGGACGACTGAGGAGCGGAAATCGTTGACAGTTCGTGCAGGCGACACCAAGCAAAGCTGTTAGTGTCTTACCCGATCTGCTTTGCAAGCAGGGCACCGGTTCGATCCCGGTCACGTCCACCAACTTAATTCCCACTCTCCCTATCATCTGCGTGCGAATTCTCACAGGAGCCGACCAATCCACGAACCATTCATACGAGGACACTTCGGCGCGAGCATCACGGCACTCGATACTTGAAGGGATTCAAGACGGCTACGTCGAAGGACGCGAAATCGCGCTCGTTTCGAGTGACCACGGTGAGGCCGTGAACGCGAGCCGTGGCGGCCATCATTGCGTCCTCACCCAGGGTGCCGGAACGACGGTGCATTAAGCGAGCATACTCGCGAAAACACGTTGCATCCATGGACAAAACGTGGGAAGCGCGCTCCAACTGCGCTGCCCAAGCTTCGATTTCGCTTGCCTTCACCGGGTCCTGTAGACGCGTGAGTTCCACACCCTTTTGAATTTCTCCGAACGTTACTGCCGAGAAGAACCCCTGGCCCAATTCAAGACTTTGCAGCCAAGCGACCGCCCCACCGTGCGGCTTGGGTTTGCGTAATTCGGAAACCACGTTCGTGTCGATTAGGTAGCGGATCAATCGAACACCACAGGCTTGCGCGATTTGACCATGCCATGTTTCGGGAGAGGAATTTCGAATCGCGGACCCTCACCCAGAAGTACATCCTTCCAGGTTAAGCGGTTTTCGTCCTTTAGCTTGTGCCATTCGTCGATGGAAACGACAACCGCAGTATCGATTCCGCGACGGGTCACAACTTGCGGTCCCTTTTCGAGCGTGTCATCGATCAGTTCGCTAAAACGTGCCTTGGCTTCCTGTAATTGCCACTTGGTCATGAATTACCCCCGGAAAGTCATTGTATGGCTAGTCAGATGGCTAGTCAACTGGTTTCCAGTGAACGCTTCGTTCTTAGTTGCATGGCCGCAAACGGAGCGAATCCCTCTAGGCCTCAGCTCTGGCTCGGTACAACTTCGGGACATTCGAGAGAGCGAGAATTTTCGGGTCAACGTCGTTTGTTGTGGAAGAAGCGTCTGCAAGATTCCGAGCGTGAAGCGCAGCGTCAGAAAGAGGAAGCTGCAAGGCAGCCAGCACGCCAGGAACGTACGGAAATGTTAGGGAGCGAGCACGTTCTAGCTCCCCATCTTCGAGAACATCAGCGTCAGGTTCATGCTGCATTGGCTGAAGCGGAAACAAGAAAGATGGCAGAGTCTTCACCAAAAGTAGATCAAGGCGCGTGGAAGGCCCGTGCCGAGTCGCTGGTCGCTGGTTTTAATTTGGATAATGCTGCAATGCGGAAGCTATTTATCATGTAAGAGCATAATTCGAATGAGATTGATTGGCCTGCAACGCATCGTGCTCGACTTAACTACATTGAACGCCGCAGAAATCAACGAAGCTTGGTGAGGAGATAATTATGGCTACGAAAACCTGGGGCGGTGAAGAAAAATACGAAAATACGCCTATATAGAGTTTACAAAAGGCTCAAAACGTGAAGTAAATGGGCGGACAGTTTTTCTGTCCAGCTTCTAGGTAAAGCATGGACATGATTCGACCCAGCGACACCAAGCTAGTTTTCTAACTCCGGAGTTGGCTGCCCAGGTTGTCGCACTCTACCCGGATAAGCCTTGGAAAATTCATGAAGAAACCCGACATATCGATGATTCTACGGCCCCATTGTTTAAAGAACTTTTAGAAGTCGGCGAGATTCTCCCGGCCCAGGCTTTCGAAATCGCTGTAAAAGCTGGTGCGGATGCGTTCGATCGGCGAGTGGGTGAGGGCAGCAACAAGGAAAAATGGCAAAATAACCGGCAGGACCAACATTCATTGAGACACCTCGGTCAGGAGCTTTGTTCCCTCATCACGTTAAGATGCGTGCTTCGTTGCAGGGCGTTCGGCCAAGTCCCAAACGGACTTGCCATATTTACAACGAACGGGCGCGGCTCAGATCGGGTCGCGCCTTTAAACACTTGATGTCCGGTTTTGGCGTATACTGTCCGCAATTGTTCTCTGAGCCCCGGACATTTCAATCAATCGATCCGTCTGTCGAATTATCCACGGAGGTACGATGGCCACAGCCGTAGCACGCCCTGGTACTCGAGCGTCAGGCCTGCCAGGCCGTCGTTTCGACCACCTCTTCTTTTCCGCAATGGCAGGGCTCCTGCTCCTCACCGTTTTCATCGGCTTCGCGCACAGTTATTATCTCGCCGGCATTTTCCACGCGCCCTTGCCCAGTCTGATCACTCACCTGCACGGCGCGCTGTTTTCCTGTTGGATTGCTTTATTTGTAACGCAAACGCTCCTCGTCGCCGCCGGTCGCGTGGACATCCATCGCATCCTCGGCATCGCGGGCTTCCTGCTAGCCTGTCTGATGGTGATCGTGGGCGTTTTGGTGGCAACGGATTTCCTGGCGCGCTCGCCCGTGCCCGACACGAAAATGTTTTACATCATCCCGCTCACGGACATTTTGATCTTCGGGACACTCGTCGCGTTTGCCTTCCGTGCCCGCTCCAATCCTTCAGCCCACAAGCGCCTCATCCTCGTCGCTACGATCACCCTCATGGGAGCCGCCCTCTTTCGCTGGCCTTTTCCCTTCGTGCACCACAACCTTCGGTTGGTTGCGATACTCAACTATCTTTTTCTGCTCATGCTCGTGATTTACGACCTTTGGTCCACGCGCAAGATTCACCGTGCCACCCTCCGGGCATCCGCTTTTCTGATCTTCGTGGAGGAGATCAGGCTGCCCATCGGCCACACAGCCGCTTGGCACTCGTTTGCTGCATGGGTGCAATCCCTCGCCAAGTAACGCAATGGATTCTTCCTTCTACTTGGCTAGCCGCCTAACCGGACATCTCTGTACAGGCTCAGTTTCTTGGTTGGTCAGTGATGATTGTTTGTAGTCCCTGACAGCGGGCCGCTTCAGCTTTTTTTCGAGGTCACCGCGAAGAACGCGGCGGCCTCCTGGTGGATGTGTTCACGACCACACTTCGGGCACTTGATCTTGCCTTTTTCGTATTCCGCAAGGCTCAGGATGACTTCGAATGGATTCTTGCAATCTTCGCAATAGAACTCATAGCGGGGCA